>Ga0209415_10004561_pt1 | contig 25300 bp, 20 predicted proteins | sample PeaSoiSIISIP2007_FD_187696 | JGI IMG/M metagenome (GOLD analysis project Ga0209415, IMG submission 187696) | Peat soil microbial communities from Weissenstadt, Germany - SII-SIP-2007 (SPAdes) (version 2) | ecosystem: Environmental > Terrestrial > Soil > Wetlands > Peat | place: Germany... | reverse complement strand
TCGGCGGGTGGTTCGGGAGCAAGCTCAGCCGCGACAGCCACACCCAACGGCACGGGCGCCATCGCCGCAAGCATAGTCGCTCAAGGTTCGAGCGTGCCGGCCGCTGACGCGGTATCCGGCTCGGGCGATCCGCAGGCAAGTGCAGCGGGCCAGGCCACACAGCCACAGGCGAATAGCTCAGACGCGTCCAGCCAAAACACCCCGACAGATTCTTCCGGCAAGAAAAAGAAGAGCAAGAACAAGAAGTGAGCCAGACTGAATAACCGGCTCATAACCCTCTTGGCACGCTAGACTTCCCGCCAAACCCTCACGACCGGCATGTTGTACTCCGGCACACCTGTACGCCAACTGCGTTGACTCACATCCGGCGGGGTGTTAGCAATAGCGAATAGGGCTGAGGCTGGGCGCAATTCTGTCTCCGGACCCATGGTTGCGCGGAGGAATGCCGGTGTCTTGCATACTGGTCGCCGACGATAACAGCAACATACAAAAGATGGTCGCTGCCGCTCTGAAGGGCGAAGGCATCGACGTTCTAGCCGTCGCCAATGGCGAGGCGGCAATCCGCAAAATCGCGGAGATTTCCCCGGAGCTGGTTCTCGCCGATATTTTCATGCCCGTGCGCAGCGGCTACGAGGTCTGCGAGTTCGTCAAGAACGATTCGCGCTACATGCACACGCCCGTGGTGCTGCTGGTGGGCGCCTTCGATCCGCTCGACGATCATGAGGCGCAGCGTGTGCGCGCGGATGGCGTGCTGAAAAAGCCGTTTGTGCCCGCCGAGCCGCTGATCAACCTGGTGAAGTCGCTGCTCGCAAAATCGGCGAACGAGCGGCTGATCCCCGCCGGGGCCGCGTCGAATCAGGGCAGGGTGGCCGTCGAGGCTCGAGTCGCGGGCACGCAGGCCGCGGAAGCGCGGTTTGTCCGAGAGCCGGAGGGGGTTGCCGACAGGACAGCGGAGCCGGATCGGGAAATGGAGGATCATCCCATCCGCGCTTCTCACGCGACGCTGAAAAATCCCGTCGCCGAGATTCCGAATCCGGAGGATTCGAGCCTGACGGTGACGGCCCAGCGAGATCCCAGCCTGGGCGAGCCATTTTGGAATGAAGTTACCGAAGCCGAAGGGCCGCAGGAGGAGTCCTCCGAGGACCTGACCGACGGCCACTCGTGGGGGAAGGGGCCGAGGATTTCGGATTTCGATGACGACGACATTGTCGAGGCGCCTAGCCCCCGGCTGCCTTTGGTGGCAATTCCCGACGCGAAGGACGCGACGGATCGGGGCCGCGCGAAAGAAGCGCAGGCGCTGGAACCCGTGGAGGAGTTCGAGTCCGCCGCTCCAGCTTTCGAGAGTGAAGCGGCCGGCGCGGTCCCCGAGATCATCACGTCCCCAAGCGAGCCTCCGGCTGCGAGCCAAGCGCAAGCGTCCGGAGGATACTCAGCTCAACCCGATAGCGAACTCGAGGTTCAGCAATCGGCAGGGGCGGTTGAGGCGGAAGCATCGAGCGCTGCCCGGAGCGAAGTCTCTGCGGATCGTTCTGCGGATCTCGAAGCGACGCCACAGCCCAGCGGTGAACAGCTTGAGTCCGAATCGGAGGCCAGCCTTTCCGCTCTTTTCCCTAGCGAAGAGGCCGGAGCAGGTGACCAGTGGCCGGCCAGGTCGCACGCGAGCGCGCCCGCAGAGCCCGTGGAAATCGAGCCGTATGGGTCGGCTGCTTCCGAGAAGCCGTCGGTCTGGATGAACGAGGCGCCCGAAGCAAGTGCGGGCGAGCCGGAGCAGGCGGCCGCACCCGAACAGTCCCCCGAACAGGCCGGCGAACAAGGTAGGCCAGCGCAGCCGGTGGAATCCAGCTACGCCGGGACGCAAGCTCTGGAAGTCGTTCCTGACGGGTCGCAATTCGCACAACCGCTTTCTGCCGCGCCCAGCGAGGAGCCAGGTCCAGCAGAGAGCAACTTCTTGTCGGGATGGGGATCTCCCGTCGCAGCGGTCCCGGGGAGTCCCGCGGATTCCCGACCGACTGTTTCCGAACAGCGCGTTTCCGAGGACCACGAATCCGGCGCCGATCGATTGACGCCCGCCGGGGCAAGCGCGACTGCGGCGCCTGCCGCTCCCGGAAGCGAGGCGCCCAGTCCGGAAATGATCGAAGCCATTGTCAGCCGCATCCTGGGGGAATTGGTGAGCAGCGACGCCCTCCGCCCCGTCGTGCAAGCGGCGGTAAATCGCGAGCTCAAACGCACCGAAGACTGATCCCTCAGGCCGCCGAGGCGCACAGCGGCAAAATCCCGCCGTCCTGAATTCCCAATCGCAAATTGACCGCTCCCGCATCGATCCGTATAGTTAGTCGTTTGCCGCAGGGCCGTTGCGCATGATCGATCATCCTTCGAAGACGAACGCGTCCATGACCAGCGAATTCGCGAAAGCCTATGAGCCACAGCTCATAGAGCCGCGCTGGGCCCAGGCCTGGCTCGAGCAGCGGATCTTCGAGGCCGGCCCCGATTCCTCGGGTGCGGTGTTTTCGATCGTCATTCCGCCACCCAATGTGACCGGCTTTATCCACATCGGCCACATGCTCGAGCACACGCAAATCGATGCGCTCACGCGCTGGCATCGCATGCGCGGCGAGCGCACGCTGTGGCTCCCCGGAATGGATCACGCGGGGATCTCGACGCAGGTGGTCGTGGAACGGGAGCTCGCCAAGCAGAGCCTGACGCGCAAGGCGCTGGGCCGCGAAGAGTTCGAGCGGCGCGTGTGGGAATGGAAGGCGCATAGCGGCGGCACGATCAGGCAGCAGATGATCCGGCTGGGGGATTCCTGCGACTGGTCGCGCGAGAAGTTCACGCTCGATCCGCCGCTGTACCGCGCGGTGCTCGAAGCGTTTCTGCGGCTGTACAAAGACGGGCTCATCTATCGCGGCCGGTATCTGGTCAACTGGTGCCCGCGCTGCCAGACCGCGCTGAGCGATCTCGAAACCGTGCACGAAGAACGCCACGGGCACCTCTGGCACCTGCGCTACCCGGTCGCGGGCTCCAAGGAAGCCATCATCGTGGCCACCACGCGCCCCGAAACCATGCTCGGCGATACCGCCGTCGCCGTGCATCCCGAGGACGAGCGCTACCGCCATCTTGTGGGCAAAAAGGTTTTGCTGCCGCTGATGAATCGCGAAATCCCGGTGATCGCCGATGCCGCGGTGGACCGCGAGTTCGGCACCGGCGCGGTCAAGGTCACGCCCGCGCACGACCCCAACGACTTCGAGATGGGCCGCCGCCATCATCTGCTGGAAATCGACGTGATGACCGAAGACGGGCGCATGAGCGAGAGTGCCGGAGCCTACGCCGGCCTGGACCGCTTCGATGCGCGCAAGCGCGTAGTGGCCGATCTGGAATCGCAGGGCCTGCTGGTCAAGGTGGAGGATCACGCGCTGTCGCTGGGCATCTGCGATCGCTGCAAGACCGTGGTCGAGCCGCGTATCTCCACGCAGTGGTTTTGCAAAATGCGCCCGCTGGCCGACGCGGCCGCGGCCGCCGTGGAGGGCGGAGAGATCCTCATCGTTCCCGAAAACCAGCGCAAGATTTTCGTGGACTGGCTGGCCAACATTCGCGACTGGTGCATTTCGCGGCAGCTCTGGTGGGGCCATCGCATTCCCATGTGGCACTGTCCCTGCGGCGGCATCACGCCGGCGCGCGATTCCCGGGTGGAAATCGTCGATGGCCGCGCGCTGCCCGCGAGCCCGCCGCACAAATGCTCGACATGCGGCGGGACCAAGCTCGAGCAGGATCCTGACGTGCTCGACACCTGGTTCAGCTCCGGCCTGTGGCCGCTTTCCACTCTGGGCTGGCCCGACGACACGCCCGACCTGCGCGCGTTTTATCCCACCACGCTGCTCATCAGCGGCTACGACATTCTGTTTTTCTGGGACGCGCGCATGGTCATGCTGTGCATTCATCTCGCCGCCGGCAAGACGGCCCGCGAGCGCGTCCCCTTCCGCACGCTTTACCTGCACTCGCTGGTGCGCGACGCGCAAGGGCAGAAAATGTCCAAGATGCGCGGCAACGTAATCAATCCGCTGGAATGGATGGACAAGTACGGAACCGACGCGTTGCGCTTCACCCTGGCCATCAAGGCCGCCCCGGGCACCGATATCGCGCTCAGCGAAGACGCCGTGCTGGGCTATCGCGCGTTTGCCAACAAGATCTGGAACGCGGCGCGATTTGCTTTCGTCAATCTCGAAAAATTCCAGGCGGCTACGGGGATCGGTATCGAGGAATTAGCCGCGCCCAAAATTCGCGCGGGGGCTCCCTATCCGGCGGGGAACGGCGTCAGCCTGGCCGATCGGTGGATCTTCTCGCGGCTGGCGCAGGCCGTCGCGACCGTCAACGACGCGATGGAGAATTTCCGTTTTCACGAGGCCGCGCACATCATCTACCACTTCTTCTGGGGCGATTTCTGCGACTGGTACATCGAATGGATCAAGCCGGCCATGTCCGATGCGGATCGCGAGACGTCCCTCGCGGCCTGGCGGAACCTGTTCGCCATATTCGAGGCCGCGCTTCGCCTGTTGCACCCGTTCATGCCTTTCCTGACAGAGGAGTTGTGGCACCGCCTTCCGCAAGGCAGCGCCGCAGCCGATCCGGCAAAGCGCTCGATCGCGCTGCAGCCGTTTCCGCAGCCTCCGGCAAAATGGGCCGATCCGGAAGCCGATGGCGACGTCCTGCTTCTGCAGGAACTGATCGCCGCCGCCCGCAACGTGCGCGGCGAGCTCAAGCTCGATCCCAAGCGCCGCGTGGCCGCCGATTTTTCCCCGGCCAGCCCCGCCGTCCGCGAACTGGTGGAGCAAAACCGCGACGTGATCCTGCGCCTCGGCGCGCTTTCCGATCTCCGGCTTGCCGCCGGGCGCCTGGACCCGGCCGCCGGCCCGGTGCGCTCCACGGCCCAATTCGAACTGCGCATCGCCTACGGGGAGACGGTGGACCTTGGCGCCGAACTGCTGCGGCTCCGCAAAGACCGTGAGCGCCTGGCGCGCGATCTGGAATCGAAGCAGAATCGCCTGGCCGACGAGACCTTCCGCAGCCGCGCTCCCGCGGAAGTGGTGCGCCAGCTGGAAGCCACGCTGGCTGAGCGGCGCATCGAGTTTGATAAAGTCAGCGAGCGCCTGGCGCAGCTCGAAAAGGGATTCGGCGATTCCGCCGCGCCCTGAGCTGCGGCGCGCCGAAACCATGCCCGCACGCAATCTCCCCGGAACCACCGACCGGCGCATCGACGCGCTGCTGACGCTGCTTTCCGAAAATCCAATGATTGTCATCAGCGGCCAGAAGATCGCGAGCGAGATCGGCGTCTCCCGCTCGGCCGTGTGGCGATGGACCGAGAAGCTGCGCGCGCTCGGCGTGCGCGTCAAGGGCCACGCGCATACCGGCTATCGCATCGAGCGCGTGCCCGACGTGCTCTCGCCCACGCTGCTGCGGCGCGGCCTGCGGCAATCGCCATTCGGCAAGCGCATCTACCACTTCTTCAAGACGGATTCGACCAATCGCGTGGCCATGGAGCTGGGCCACGCCGGCGATCCGCACGGCACGATCGTGGTGGCCGAGGAACAGACCGCCGGACGCGGGCGTGCCGGGCGCTCCTGGTATTCGGAAAAAACGGCGGGCATTTACATGACCGCGCTGCTGCGGCCGCAGGTCTCGCCTGTGGTCGCGCCGCTGATCACCATGCTTGCGGGCCTGGCCGTGCGCGAGGCCGTGCTCGAGGAAACCGGGCTCGCGAGCGATCTGCGCTGGCCCAATGACTTGCTGATCGGCGGAAGAAAATTCGGAGGCATCCTGACGGAGATGTATGCCGAGCCGAGCCTGGTGCGCTTCGTGATCGTGGGCATTGGAGTGAACGTGAATCAGGCGGGCATGCCCGAGGAGATCGCCGGGATCGCCACTTCGCTGCGCATGGCCGGCGGCAAGGCTCATTCGCGGCTGCAGCTTTGCGTTCGATTGCTGCGCCACCTGGAGAGCTACTACAATCGCTTCCTGGCCGAAGGATCCGAGCCGATCGTGGCGCGCTTCTGCGAAGTTTCCAGCTATGCTCGCGGAAAGCGCGTGCGCATCTCCACCGCGGCGGAAACGTACACGGGCGTGACGGACGGGCTCGAACCCAATGGCCTGCTGCGCGTCCGCCGGGACAACGGAGAGGTGCAAGTAGTGGTCTCCGGTGATGTGGCTGAGGCTCCCTGATGCTGCTGGCCATCGACGTCGGAAATACAAATACCGTGCTCGGCGTGTTTCGCGGCACCGAACTCGCCGCCAACTGGCGGCTCTCGACCGCGCGCGACCAGACCGTGGACGAATACGGGATTCTCACGCGCGACCTGTTTACCATTGCCGGGCTTAACCCGCGCCAGGTCGGCGGCGTGATCATCAGTTCGGTGGTGCCTCCGCTGAATGCCACCTTGCAGGGCATGGCCGAGCGCTACTTCCATATGCGGGCGCTGTTTGTTGAACCGGGCATCAAGACGGGGATGCCCGTGCACTATGACAACCCGCAGGAAGTGGGCGCGGACCGCATCGTCAACAGCATCGCGGCGTTTGCCAAGTATGGCGGGCCGTGCATCGTGGTGGACTTCGGCACGGCCATCAACTTCGACGTGGTCTCCGAGCGCGGGGAATATCTGGGCGGCGCGCTGGCCCCGGGAATCGGCATCTCGGCCGAGGCGCTGTTCGCGCGCGCGGCCCGGCTGTGGCGCGTGGAGATCAAGGATCCCGGCAAGATCATCGGCACCAATACCGTGCATTCCATGCAGGCGGGCTTGTTCTACGGCTTCACCGATCTTGTGGATGGCATTCTCGACCGCATGAAGCAGGTGCTCGGGAAAGAAGCGCGCGTCGTCGCCACGGGCGGGCAAGCGCCGCTGATCGCCCGAGCGTCGCGGCACATCAGCGTGGTGGATGAATTTCTGACGCTCGAAGGGCTGCGGATCATCTGGGAGCGCAACCCGCCCCCGCAGGATCAGTCTGCCGGAAAATCCGCGGCCGCCGCCCCGCGCGCATCGGGCAAAGCCGCCCGGAAGCGCCCGTGAGGATGCCGGACCAGATTCCTCCTGAACAGCCATCTGAAGATTCCATGGGCTCATTTAACTATTTCAACTACTTCACGGAGATCGAGGAGCACTTCTGGCGGAAGCGCGGCGCGCATCTGCTGGTTTCTCCGCTGGACTGGGTCATCGTGGAGACCTGGCAGAAGGCCGGCATTCCGCTCGACGCCGTGCTTCGCGGGATCGATAGCGCCTTTGAGAGCTATGGCCGCTCACGCCGGGGCGCGGGGCGCCCGCTGAAAAGCCTGGCGTACTGCGTCGATGCCGTGCTGGAAGCCGCCGCACAAAAACAAGAGACGGAAGTGGGCAAAGGGCCTGGAGCCGCGCGTGCGGCAAAGGCCGCGGAGCCGTTTTCGCGCGATGAGCTGCGCGGCTATTTCGCCCGCAATCTCGAGAAGCTCGAGCGCGCGGCCGCGCGCCTGAGCCAATCCGATGGCGAGCTGGCGGGCCGGATTCTGCGCACGCGCGCGAGCGTGAGCGAACTCCTTCCGCTGCTCGATTCGCCGGCGGAGCTGGACCTCGAAGACCTCGAGCGGCGCCTGACGGTCGTGGAGGAAAAATTGGGGGCTGCGCTGCTGGCCGGCGCGGATGAGGAGACCCTGCTTGCGATCCGCACCGAGCTCGATCGCCAGCTCGCGGCGTATCGGCGCCGCATGACGGCCGAGCAACTAAGCAGGCTCGAAAGGCAGTACACTCAGAAGCGCCTGCTCGAGCGATTTGAGCTTCCGCGCCTGAGCCTTTTTTACCTCACGTGAAAATATGACCGAAATCGACGTGCGCATCGAGAAGCTGGTGTATGGCGGCGACGGATTGGGCCACCACGAAGGGCACACTGTGTTTGCCCCTTTTGTCATGCCGGACGAGACCGTCTCCATCGAGCCGGTGGAGCGCCGGAAGAAATTTATTCGCGGCCGCGTGGCGCGAATCGCCGAGCCTTCCGCTCACCGCGCCGTGCCGCGCTGTTCCCATTTCGGAGTTTGCGGCGGCTGCGACTACCAGCACATTCCCTACGAGCTTCAGCTGAACTACAAGGCCGATATTTTGCGGGAGACGCTTTCGCGGCTGGGGCGCATTCCCTGGGAGGGGCCCATAGCGACTCACGCTTCGCCTCCCTTCGAGTATCGCAATCGCGTGCAGTGGAAAGTCGGGCAGGACGAGCGCGGGACCAAGGCCATCGGTTATTTTCAGGCCGGTTCGCAGAAGCTCTGCCCGATTCGCGAATGCCCGGTTTCCTCTCCGCTGATTGTGGAAGCGCTGGCGAAATTTTCCCGGCTGCTGGCCACGGGCAAGCTGCCGCCCACGCTGCGCGAGATTGAAGCCTTTGCCGATCACGCCGGCGAGAAACTGCTGCTGAATCTTTCGTTCGATGCGACCAACGGCTCGGCCGCCGCCATCGGGGAACTGTGCCGGAACGAAATCTCCGGGGCCGAGACCGTACTGGTGCATGACCGGCGTCATGACCAGTTTGAGCTCGTGGGTCCCGGACACATCTCCTATCGCGTCGGCGATTGCGACTATCGCGTGGGCCACCTGTCGTTTTTTCAGGTGAACCGGTTTCTCGTGGACGAGCTGGTGACCTTGGTCGTGGGCGATGCGCGCGGCCGCCTGGCGATCGATCTGTTCGCCGGAGTGGGATTATTCACCGTGCCGCTGGCGCATCGATTTCAGCGCGTCGTCGCGGTCGAGTCCAACGTCGCCGCGGGCCGCGACCTGGAAGCGAATCTCCAGCAGAGCGGCGCGGCGTCTCCTGCCTTCCGGCAAACGACGGTGGAAGCATTCCTTCCGCAGTGGCGCGAGACTCCGGACCTGGTCGTCATGGACCCGCCGCGAACCGGCGTGCCGGCGCCGGCGCTGGCCCGGCTGCAAAAGCTCGCGCCGCAAAAGATCGTCTATCTTTCCTGCGATCCGGCTACGCTGGCTCGCGATCTGGCTGTTCTCGCGGGCCCGGCGCAGAAGCCCGGTGCCTACCAGATCGATGAGGTTCATCTTGTCGATCTATTCCCGCAGACGTATCATATTGAGGCCCTGGTGCGACTTTCGCGTCGCCCATGAAGTTTCCAGCCCTCGTTATCGCCGCATCCGTCGCCGCTGGGATTCTCGCGGTTGAACCGTTTTCTGCCCATTTTCCGCACGCTGCCCGCTGGTTCCTGATTTCCGCTGTAGTGCTGTTGCTGCTGGGTTTCGCTCTGCTGAGGCTTCGTCGCGTGAACCTGGCGGGAATGGCGAGTCTCGCGGCATGGTTTTTCCTCGGTGGCGCGGTAGCGCAGTTTCAGGTGTTGGAGGTTCCCGCCGATTCCGTGAGCAAGCTGGCGGCCGCGGGAAAGCTGGACTTGAGCGAGCCATTGCGCTGGCGCGGGATCTTGCGGGCCGACCCGCTCCGCCTGCCGTGGGGACGGCGCTACGACGTGGACCTCGAGGAAGCGCAGGCTGCCGGGACCTGGATCACAATCCACGGCGGCTTGCGCGTCAGCTATTTTTACGACGAGCGCGCCCCCCGCGATCCCATCCCGGTTCGCGCCGGCGATCGCGTGGAAATGCTCGCGCGGGCGCGACTGGTTCGCAATTACGGCGATCCCGGGTCGTTCGACTACCGCACCTTCCTCTCGCGGCAGGGAATCGATCTGCAGGGCTCGTTGCGCAACACGGAGTTGATGGAGCAACTCCCGGGCCCGGCGCCGGGACTGGGTCACCGCATCGCGCGCCTGCGCGGGCGCCTCTTCGCCGACCTCGACGACATGTTTCGCGGTTCCGAGGGCGGCGCGGCGGTGGCCCGGGCCATGCTGCTCGGCGACCGCAGCTTTCTCGACCGCCAGCAGGTGGTGACGTTTCAGGAGACGGGTGTGTATCACGTGCTGGTCGTGGCGGGCCTGCACGTGGGCGTATTGGTTGCGGTGCTGCTGTGGGCGGGCAGAAAGCTGCGATTGAGCCTGTTTGGGCGCGCGCTGCTGACCATGGCGGCTTTGGCCTGCTACGTGGGGATCGTCGAGGACCGGACGCCCATCTTGCGCGCCGCGGGGATGGCGCTCGCCTACTTGCTGGGAACAATGCTGCATCGCGAAATCAATTTTCTCAACACCGTCGGTCTGGCTGCGGTGGCGCTCCTGGTTGTGCGTCCCGGCGAAGTGCGCGATGCCAGCTTTCAACTTTCCTTTCTCGCCGTGGGGATTATCGGAGGCGTCGCGGCGCCGCTGCTGGAGCGCACGGCCGAGCGCTACCGGCGCGCGCTCGACCATCTGAGCGATGTGAGCCGCGATGCAAGCCACTCTCCGCGCGTGGCCGAATTTCGCCTGGACTTGAGGGCCGCGGCCCATTTTCTGGGCGCGCATCTGCCCCGGAAGATCGGGACCTGGTCAGCAGCCTTCGTGACCTTTCCTTGCCGTGTAGCCGTGCGCATGTGGGAACTCGCGGTCATTTCGCTCGCGATTCAAATCGGAATGCTGCCGCTGATGGCCGCCTATTTCCATCGCGTCAACCTGATCGCTCCCGCCGCAAACATACCTGCCGTCCTGCTGACCGGCGTCATCGTGCCGCTCGGTTTTGCCGCGCTCTCGATTTACAACGTGTGGAGGGCGCTAGGCGCCGCTCTCGGCCACGTGCTCGGAGTTTTCATTAACGCGCTCACGGTTTCGGTAGGCTGGTTCTCGCGCGCGCCGTGGGTTTCTTTCCGTGTGCCACCGCCTCCGACGTTTCTGCTCATCGCGTTCCTCGGGACGAGCGTGCTTCTCTCGGCTGCTGTTCTGAGCCGCAGGCGCCGTGCCATGGCGGTCTTGTGCGTCGCCCTTCTCGCCCTCGCGGCGCTGATCGTGGCCTGCCCGTTTCCCGCGCGACTCGAGCGCGGACGCCTTGAGGTTACGGTGCTCGACGTAGGGCAGGGCGACTCGATTTTTGTGGCCTTTCCCGATGGCCGCACCATGCTCGTCGATGGAGGAGGCTTGCCGGGCAGCGCGTTTATACGCGGTGTGCGGCCGGGAATTGACGTCGGCGAGGATGTGGTCTCGCCGTATCTGTGGAGCCGCGGCTTGAAACGCGTGGATGTGGTGCTGCTCACGCATGCGCATCAGGATCACCTCGGAGGCTTGCCGGCGGTTCTGCGTAATTTTCGCGTCGGCGAACTGTGGGTAGGCCGTGACGTGCAATCGGCGGCCTATAGCGCGCTGCTCGCCGAAGCCGGCGCGCGCGGCGTGCGCGTCGTTCATCGCCTGCGTGGCGACAGCTTCGACTGGGCAGGCGTGCGCGGAACCGTGTTGTGGCCGGATAGCGATGCCGCGGTCCGCGCCGCAAACAATAACGATTCCGTGGTGCTGCGGCTGGCGGAGGGGGACGAGTCGGTCCTGCTGGCCGGAGACATCGAACGTGCCGTCGAACGCGGACTGGTGAGCGATCGGCAGACGCTCTCGGCGGATTTTCTGAAGGTTCCGCACCACGGCAGCAAGACCTCCACGACCGCGCCGTTTCTGGACGCCGTGCACCCGCGCTTCGCCGCGGTTTCCGTCGGCGAGGCAAACGGTTTTGGGCAGCCCAGCCCGGAAATCGTGGACCGAATCTCCGTCGAGGGCGCGCGCTTGCTGCGCACCGACCGCGACGGAGCGATCACAGTGCTGACGGACGGCCACGCGCTCGATGTCCATTCGTTTCTTTCGTGTGTTGCACCGGAGTGTTCCGGCGGCGCTCAATCTTCTGGGGCTTCTGGGGCCTCGGAATCGTCGGAATCCGATTCCGATGTGGAGCCTTCGAAATAGTAACGAGTACGGCAATTCACACTGAGCGCGGCGTCTTGCTGCATGCTGGTGCACTCGATATAATGGGTGCACACGCGCGCGCATGGCTTCCACTTATTCCATTGCCCCTACGAAAGCGGAAATCGACGAGGAATCCAGGTGTGTACGGCGGCTGCGCATCGTCGTCAATCTGTCGCTCAGCCTGATCGCGCAGGGCGATCTGCCGTATGCGGAAGCGCAGGAACTGGCGGCCTCGGCGCGGAGGCTCGCGGAAGAGCTTTTTCCCGGCAAAGGGGAAGTCTACGATCTGGTGTACCGACCGAAGTTCCGCCGTTTGATCAACGAAGTCTATCGCCTGCAGTAGCGCTATTTCCGCCAGACAGCCAGGGCTGCCAGAAGCGCGGCCAGCAAAGCCGCACCGATCGCGGCGCGGTATTCGCGGTTGCGGACGTATTGCGCGAAGGAGAAGGAAGCCCTGGCGGGAGAATTCCCGACGCGCAGCCTTGGCCAGAACACCGGAACGCGTTTCTCATACTCTTCAAACGCGGCGCCATACTGGGCGTGGAGCTCCGCCTGCTCGCGGCGGATCACCATGGAATAAAAGATCACGAAATAGGCCGCGAGCAGCGCCGCCGCGATCCAGGAACGGCCGGCAACCATGAATCCCGCTGCAAGCAGCGCGCTGCCCAGATACAGCGGATTCCGCGTGCGCGCGTACGGCCCGGTGACCGCGAGCTCCTCGCGCTTGCGCAGATAGCCCGCCGCCGAAGCGCGCACCAGAAGTCCCAGAAGCGCAACCAGCGAGCCTGCGAACGCCGACGCAAATGTCGGGTGCGCCAGCCATAAGCAGAGCGCCGCGACCGGATATCCGAGCGGCGCGCGCCATCGCGCCCATGCTCCTCCCGGCACGCTCACGCGTGGCCTCCCGACACGCTCATGCCGTGACGCTCATCTCCTGCTCCGCCGCGGCCAGCACTTGTTCGGTGGTGATGGAAAGCATGGCCGGAGAGTACGTGTTCCCGCGCTCGTAATCGCCGCGATCATAGCTGGCCTCGGGCGGCCCCTCATTTTTCAGCACCACGCCGCCCGGCAGCGGCCCATTGCGCGCCGGATTGGTCGGGCCGAACAGCGCGATCACATGAGTACCCAGCGCGGCGGCCAGATGCAGCGGCCCGGTGTCCGCGGCAATTACGAGGCGCGCCCTTTCGAGCAGCGCCGCCAACTCCGGCACGGAAGTATGCAGCAGCAGAGGCGCCGCCGGGGCCGAGTGGCGAGCCACCTCCTGGCCCAATTCCGCTTCTCCGGGAGGTGCGTTCACGATGGCGCGCATATGATGGCGGCGCCATAATTCGGCGCAGATGCTTCCGTAACGCTCCGCGGGCCAGCATTTCGCTTTCCAGCCGCCGCCCGGACTGACCACGATGTAATCGTTCACGCCTTCGCGCGCGAGCCGCTCGCGAATCCCGTCGGAAGCGCCCTGCGGCACGCGCAGGCCGAAGCGGAGTTTTCTGGGTTCTTCAGCTCCCGCTCGCACCGCCAGGCTCAGATTCCTTTCGGCGATATGGCGGCGCGCGGGGACCACGCGATCGGTATAAAACCAGGACGCGCCCGGTTCGCGAGCCGCTTGCCGGCCGAAGCCGATCCGGCGGCGCGCGCCGGAAAGCCGCGCCAGCAGCGCGGACTTGTAGAGTCCCTGAAAATCCACGGCACAGTCATAGCGTTCGCGCCTCAGCCGGCGCAAACAGGCGAGCTGTCCTGCGATGGAGCGTTCCAGCGGGATGACAGTGTCGATTCCGCCAACCAGTTCCAGAAACGAAGCCCACCTCTCACCGATGACCCAGTCGATCCTGGCTTCGGGAAAACTCGAGCGCAGCGCCGCCACCGCCGGAACCGTGTGCACCAAGTCTCCGAGCGATCCCAGGCGCACCACGAGAAAGCCTGGTTGGTTCTTCTCAGCCATGCGAGCCGCCCACTCGCGCCAGCAGGTCGCGCGTCGAATGCCGCTTCGGATCACCCACGATAGCGATGCGAATGCCGAGCGTGCGAGCCGTCTCTCGTTCCGGAACGGTCTCGGCCGTGTAGTCGGTTCCCTTGGCGTGAACGTCAGGACGCAATTCGGTCAGCAGCGCAGCCACGTCCGGTTCGCCGAACAGGACCACATAATCCACAGGGCCGAGCGCGGCCACCAGGCGCGCCCGCGCCTGCTCGGGCAGGATCGGCCGTCCGAGGCCCTTCAGCGATTGCGTGCTCTGGTCGGAATTGATCGCCACCACCAGAACATCGCCCTCCTTCTTCGCGCTCTGCAGATAGCGCACGTGGCCGACATGCAGCAGGTCGAAGCAGCCGTTGGCCAGCACGATGCGCTCGCCGCGTCCGCGATGGTCCGCGGCGCGCCGGAGCAGCTCTTCGCGGGTTAGGATTTTTTCGCGTGTGTCCATGAAGCCTAGGCCGGCGCGGCGGAAGCGGCGGCCCCGGTAGCCTCGCCGCGGATGGCCGCGATCAGCTCGTCCCGGCTGACGGTTGCCGTTCCGCGCTTCATCACCACAATGCCTCCGGCGAAGTTGGCTATCTGCGCCGCCTCCAGGACCGTGGCGCCGGCGCCAAGGGCCAGCGTGAACGCGGCGATTACCGTGTCGCCCGCGCCAGTCACGTCGATGGCCTGGTCGCTTCCGAAAATCCCTAGGGATTGTGGCGTCTGTCCCCGCTCGAATACGCTCATGCCGTCGCGCCCTCGCGTGACCACCAGCGCGTCCAAGCCGACGCTGGTCATCGTTTTCCGCGCCAATTTTCTCAGCGTCGTCAGGTCGGCGCCGATGCGAGCGCCGTGCGCGGCCTCTAGCTCGGCCTCATTGGGCGTGGCCGCGGTTATCCCCAGCCCCGCATATTCGTGCAGCCGGTATCTGGAATCGAGCGTCACGCGGGCCGGCCAGCGGCCGCGCCCGCGCACGTCCCGCAGCAGGTTCGGAGTAGCCGAGCCATAGCCGTAATCGGAAACCAGGATGGCCGAAGCGCCGGCCATTCTTTCCCGCGCCTTGCGCACCAGCGCGCTTGCCGTGCCCTCCGGCAATTCCTGTTGCGGCTCGCAATCCACGCGCAAGACCTGCTGCGGGGCGGTGTGCGGCCAGCCGGCCAGAAATCGCGTCTTCCGCGGCGTCGTCCAGCCGCGAACGCGCGCCAGGCCTGCGGTATCCACGCCCTTGGCGCGAAAGTGCTCGGCGAGCGCTTCTCCGGCGGCGTCGTCCCCCAGCGCACCCGCCAGGCGGACGCGCGCTCCGAGATCGGCGAGATTGTTGGCGGCATTCGCGCCACCGCCGGGAAGAATTCGAGTCTCGCGCTGGCGCAGGATCAGCACCGGGGCTTCTCGCGACACCCGCGAGATCTCGCCGTAGACAAATTCGTCGGCCACGAAATCTCCCAGCAGCAAAATGCTCTGCCGTGAGAACTGTTCGATCAGGTCGATCAGCCGCGCGAGGTCCGCGGCGCGCGGGCTGCTCATGCTTGAGCCTCCAGAATTACGTCCACGGCCTCGGCCAGATTTTCGGCCACGGCGTCCGGCTGTTGCGGCCATTTCTGGCGGTGGAATTCGTATTCGCCCCGGCCGTATCCGGTTAAAACCAAAATGCTGCGCCCGCGCACGCCATGCGCGAGCGCGACATCGGCATATCGGTCGCCTACCACGAAAGATCGCTCGAGCGCGAGGCCGTGCTCCCGCGCGGCGCGCTCTAGCAAGCCCGGCAGCGGCTTCCGGCAATCGCATTCATCCTGCCGGGTGTGGGCGCAATAGTAATACGCATCGATTCGCGCGCCGCCGGCGGCCAGTTCCTCGGTCATACGCTGGTGAACCTCGGCCACCAGCGACTCGGAGAAAATCCCGCGGGAGATGCCCGATTGATTGGTGACCACGATCACGGGGAAGCCCGCTTGGTTCAGCCGGCGAATGGCCGGGGCGGCGAAGGGAAAAATCTGCAGCCGGCTCAGGTGGTTCAGGTATCCCACCTCTTCGCAAATGGTTCCGTCTCGGTCGAGGAAGATGGCGGGACGCGGCGCCGTGGGCTCACGCAAGATCGAGGCTCCTGAGGCGCGGTGACATCGCTCCGGCAATCACCTGCTGCGCGGCCTCGAACACGCGCTCCATGGAAATGCGCGTCATGCAACGGTGGTCGATGGGGCAATGCCGGAGAAAGCAGGGACTGCAGGAAACCTGCTCGCGGACCAGCGTGAACTGCGAAGTCATGGGCCGAGTTCCCTCCGGGTCCGTGGGACCGAATATGCCGATCACCGGCAGACCCACCGCGCCGGCCACGTGCATGGCTCCCGAGTCGTTACCGATGAACAGGCGGCAGCACGCGAGCAGCGCGGGAAGCTCCCCAGCTCGGGTTGCGCCCACAAGATTAATCGGGTGGTGATGCATAGCGCCGGCAATTTGCGCGGCGATAGCGCCTTCCTCACGAGCGCCGAAAAGTATCACGTCGGCGTCGCAGGCGGCAATCAGGCGCTCCGCGAGCGCGCCGTAGCGCTCGGCGGGCCAGCACTTCGCCGATCCGTAGGCCGCGCCGGAGGCGAAGGCAATCCAGGGCGCGTTTTCCCGCGCCCCCGCCGCAATCAGCGCGGCACGGGACTTCTGCCGCGCCTCCTCGGAAACGCGCAGCGCGATCCGCTCCACGTTCGGCAGCCGCTCGAGCCAGCCGGCCCGCCGCAGCAGCTCCAAGTAGTAGTAAGACTCATGAGCCGGAATTTCGCCCTTCTCGGGCGCGCGGACGCTTCGCGTCAGCAGCCAGCTTCGCGCGTCCCGCGCGTAGCCGATGCGCTCGGGCACCCGCGCTCGCCAAGCAAGCCAGGCCGCCTCGAAGGCGTTCTGGAAAAGCACGGCCGTGTCGAATGTTTCCCCACGAAGTTCCGCCGCCAGCCGCTCTCGGCCCCAGAAGCCATGATGCCTCCCGCGATTCTCGTAGATCATGATTCGGCCGGCATAGCCTTGGTCAGCGTACAAGTCCGCGACTCCGGGCCGGGCGAGCACGCTGACTTGCGCCTCCGGCCACCGGCTGGCAATCGCCTGCAATGCGGGAATGGCCATCACCGCATCGCCGATCCAATTCGTTGCGCGCACGAGAATCTTCATGGGTGAGCTTCTTGCCGAATCGCGCTCCGGAGATCCTTGCTGCGGTGTCGCGCGATCGCGTCCAGGATCGCCTTCCAGCAACCTTCGGGATCGCTTAGGCGCAGCCGAATTCTGCACACATAAATGGGCATCTGCGTCGTAACCGCGTCCGGCAAATTGAAAAGATCCTTTTCCGTGCAGATCAGCGCGTCCGTCCCCGCCGTTGCGCCGGCCTTTTCCAGCGCCCGCAACTCCGCAAGGGAATAGCGGTGATGGTCGCGATAGCTGCGCTGTCCCGCGACCGTCAGTCCCCAGCGCCGAAGGTCATCGAAAAACGCCGCCGGGTTGCCGATGCCGCAGAAGGCGAAAAACTTCGCGCCCTTGCGCTCCCGCTCGTCGAGAGAGACGACCATGGCTGGCGCGCGAGCGATCGCTTCAAGCTCCGCCTGCGCGTAAAAAACCGGCGCGCGCGTGAACCTGCGGAGCACGGTCTCGAGCGCCGGCGCATGATCGCTCCGCGTGATCACCACAAGGTCGGCGCGCTCGAGCGCGCTTCGCGGCTCCCGTAGCCGTCCCGCCGGCAATACTTGGCCGCCGCCAAACGGGTCCGTGGAATCGAGCAGAACGATGTCCGCATCGCGCCCGAGCTGCAGGTGCTGGAATCCATCGTCAAGAATAAACCACTTCGCGCCGTGGCGCTCGAGGGTACGCCCGATCTCATAGCGATTCTTACCCACGCCCAGTTGCGCCCGCGCGCCCAACCGCTCTCGCAGCAGCGCTACTTCATCCGACGTGGGCAGGCCTGCTGCGTCGCTTTGCCCGCGGCCGCGATACCCTCGCGTGAGAATCGCCGGGCGATGTCCTTCCGCCGCCAGCCGCTCGGCAACCCACAGCACCATCGGCGTTTTGCCCGTGCCTCCGACAGTCAGGTTGCCCACGCTGATCACTGTGCCGTCCAACCGGCGCCGCCGAAAGACTCCCCTCCGGTAGAGCATCCCTCGCCCACGTGCGGCGGCGCCATAGAGAATGCCAAAAGGCCACAAGATCGGACGCAACGCCGCCGGCGGCCTCACGATCGCGCCCGCTCGCCGGCGATCCGGCTGCCGCTCTCGTTTTCGATCACGGCCGCCACGCGCTCCAGCGTTGCCGCCGTTGCACCGCGGCTGCGCTCGACAAATTCGCGCGCCGCTTCCCCCAGCCTCTTGCTCTCCGAGCCGTCGCCGAGAAGAGCGTTCCACGTTTCGCCCAGTTCGATTCCCGAGCGCACCTGAACCGCCGCTTTCGCCGCGAGCAGACCGGCGGCAATCTCGCGAAAGTTTTCCATCGACGGACCAAACACCGGCGCTTTCCCGAACGCCGCCGGCTCGAGCGGATTGTGTCCGCCCGCGGGTTCGAGCGAGCCTCCGATGAACACGGCGTCGGCGAGCGAGTAGACGCCTGCCAACTCTCCGATGGTGTCGAGCAGCAGCACGCTGCGCGGTGCATCGTGCTTAACGTCGGGCGCGCCGACGAGCGCGCCCGCGGAGCTGCCATCGAGAGAGAGAGAGCTGCGGCGGATCACCCGCCACCCGGCCTGTTCGATCAGCGCAGCCGCGGCGGAAAATCGCTCCGGCTTTCTTGGCGCCAGGATCAGAAGCGCGCGCGGCCATCGCCGCGCCACAACGGCGAGCGCTTCGAGGACCGGGGCTTCCTCTCCGGCCATCACGCTTCCCGCCACGAGCACCGGACCGCGTTCCGAGCGCGCGAACTCATCTCCGAGCCAGCCGACAAGCGGACCGGGAGCCGCGGGCGCCTGGTCATGCTTCATATTTCCCGTCACTACGACTCTGCCGGCCGGCGCGCCCAGCGCGATCAGGCGCGCGGCATCCTGCTCGCTTTGCATCAGGTAGAGCGCCGCGTCGGAAAGGATGCGTCGCAGAAAAGCGCCCAGCGCTCCTCCGCTCGCTCGCGCGGCCAGCGAAAATCCCCGGAACGACTTGTTCGACAGGCGTCCGTTCACGAACACCACCGGCGCACCGGCCCTCCGCGCCCGCCTGAGAAAATTGGGCCAGATCTCCGTCTCGCAAATAAGGATCAGCTCCGGCTGCACGGCCTCGAACACCCGCTCGATCGGCCCCGGCCAATCGAAAGGGAAATAGAAGATCGCGTCCGCGAATGTCATGCGCTCGCGCGCCAGCCGCTGCCCGGTGGCCGTCGTCGTGGAGACCACCAGGCGCCGGTCGGGGAAGCGTTCCTTGAGGCAGCGCGCCAGAGGCAGGGCCGCCAGCACTTCGCCGACGGAAACGGCGTGGATCCAGATCGACCGCCGCGCTTCGCCATCGTGCGCGTAAACCGCCGGAGGCAATTGGAAGCCGAAGCGCTCGCCCAGATTAGCCAGATATTTCTTCTGCCGCAGGCCCCGGACCAGAAAATAGGGCGCCAGCAGAATCATCCCCGCCGCGGAAAGCAAGCTGTAGAGAAAATACATGCGGATTGGAACGGCGCCCGTTCGTGCCTCAGAAGAGATCAAGCGGAAAGCGCGCGCCGCATCGAGCCGATATTATAGCCAGAGCCATGGCGCTCGGCGTGCCATTCTCAAGGCGCCGCGCCATCCGGCCACAGAAGAATCGTTCGCCACCAGTACTCGCAGCAAGCCGATGCGCCCGGCGGGAAGGACCAGCAGAAATGCGCCGTTGCCGGCGTCGTTTGCATCTATAATGGTGGTGTGTGCCGGCGGTGCGACTCGCCGGCTGACCGCGCCCCGGATGATCGCTTCCCCGAGCGAGCCCGCCATCTCTTTTGAGAACGTGCACCTCGATTTTGGCGAGGGCGATGTTCTTGCCGGAATCAGCTTCCAGGTAGCTCCGCGCGAAACCAAGGTCCTCGTCGGCGAGACGGGAACAGGCAAGACCCTTACGCTCAAACTCGCTGCCGGCCTCCTCAGGCCTACCGCCGGACGCGTGCGCGTTCTGGGCCACGATCTCGGCTCGATGACCGAAAAGGAACTGCTTTCCTTCCGCCGCCAGATCGGTTTTGTGTTTCAGGAAGGCGCGCTGTTTGACTCCTTAACCGTGGCCGAGAATGTTGCTTACCGTCTCGGCGAGGAAGGGGTTGGCGAAGCCGAAACGCAGCAGCGCGTGATGCAGGCGCTAAAATTCGTGGAAATGGAAGATGCCATAGACCAATTGCCTTCCGAGCTTTCCGGCGGGATGCGCCGGCGCGCGTCCATCGCGCGGGCGCTGGTCAGCCGTCCTGAGATCGTGCTTTACGACTCTCCCACCGCGGGTCTGGACCCGGTCACGGCGCATACGATCATTACGCTGATCCTGCGGCTGCGCGATACGCAGGGAGTGAGTTCGCTGTTGGCCACGCACCGCTTGCAGGACGCTTTCGGTCTTGCTAATTACCGGTTTGACGCCGAACAGAATCGCGTGGTGCACACCTCTCCGGCCGCGCTCGGATCGCGCAATGGACAGCCGGCCACGAACTTTCTCGTCTTGCGAGAAGGAAAGGTTTACTTTGAGGGCGGCCAGCAAGCCGTGCTCGAATCAAAGGACGCCTACCTGAAGCGCTTTCTGGTCTGAGAGAAAATGGGTGTGATTACCTAGGAGGTTCTGATGCCGCAACGCAACCAACTGAGATGGACCGAGCTGCGCGTGGGAATTTTCGTGCTCGCCGGCATTGTCTTGGTGGTGCTGGGGATTTTCTACATCACCGGGACAAACGCCCTGGGGCCCAGGTATCGCGTGGTGACGTACCTGCCCGAGGTGGAGGGGCTGGCCATCGGCGCTCCGGTCACGCTCGATGGAGTCCAGGTCGGCAACGTGGACGCCATCCGTGTGGCGAGGCAACGGCCGGGACAGGCGGCTGACCCTAACCGCAGCGTTGAGGTGACCTTGCGCATCAACAAGGATTACGAGCAGTACATTCGCACCGACTCGCATGCGAACCTGTTTACCGAAGGCTTCCTGGGCAATCGCGTGGTCTCGGTGCAGCGCGGATATACCGGACAAGTGCTTCGGGAGGGGGGAGAAGTGCCGGGGCTGGAAGAGAAGACCATCCGGGACGTTGTCGCCAGTGGCGACGACTTGATGCGGAACCTGTCCAAGCTATCGACTCAGCTCGGAACGGTGGTGAGCGGCGTCCAGAAAGGGCAGGGAACTCTCGGCAAACTTGTGACGGACCAGACCCTCTACGACCGTTTGAACAATGTTGTTGCGCGGGCGGATCAGATCACCGCCTCGGTTCAGCAGGGGCAGGGAACGATCGGGAAGCTGATTAACTCGGACGCTCTGTACAACAAAGTGGATTCCGCCGCCGGGAGAGCGGATGACGTGCTCGCGGCCGTGCAGGAGCAGAAGGGCTCGCTCGGCAAGCTGGTCTACGACCCCGGCTTCCACGACAGCGCCAAGCAGTTCCTTGCAAACGGCAACAGCTTCCTTGCGGATCTGCGCGAAGGCCGGGGAACGCTGGGAAAGCTGGCCACGGATGACACGTTCTTTACGGAGTGGCGCCAGACCGGGCAGAACCTCAGGGAGGCGACCGCCAGCCTCAATTCCAAAGACAACACGGCGGGAAAGCTCTTTTCAGATCCGAAGCTCTACGACAATGTGACCAGCCTCACCGGAGATATGCGCTCGCTCATCGGCGATTTCCGCACGAATCCGAAGAAGTTCCTGCACGTGAAGTTTTCGCTCTTCTGACGAGCGCAGAACGCACTGGCGCTATCAGGGCCGCGACGCGGATTCCAGCGGGCCGAAGAGTTCGGCCGGATCCAGCGCGGGCGAAACAGGCGGGCCGAATCTGACGGTCACGCGGGCCGGCAGGCGCGGGGCGCCGCTAACGGAAACCGCCAGGCCCGGCGCGCCCTGGTGCCAAAGCATCTCCTGCAGGCGATCTCGCTCCGGAGACGGTTCCGCCAGCGCGTCCAGCAAACTGCCACCCGCGATACACAGGACCTCGCCGCAAGCAAACGCCGCCTCCAGGGCAGCCAGAAGAGATCGTGCGGTTTCCTGGGCGTCCGTCTGTGCGGATAGGCGCGTGATGTGCAGGGCTCGCTCGATCCAGGGCGATTCGGTGCCGGCCCGAGAACCTGCGCCCGCCACAAATCGGATCGGCCGGTCGGTTGCCGCCGACAGGAAGGTCGCGCCCAGCAGCGTCAGCTTATCGCAGAGGAAAAGCGCGCCGCCGCGCTCGGGAATATTGTCGCGGCCTTCGATGCGGATGCTATAGACCGTGTGCGTGAGCAGCCATAAAACTAGACGCCGCACCGAATCGGGCAGGAAAACCACGGCGTATAGCGCCGCGGCGATGGTCATGCAGGCGCCCGCGAAGAATATTTGATCGGCGGCCAAGTGCAGCCCCTGGGCCAGCAGGAAGTAAACCCCGGCGGCGGCAAACACGCCGACAAAGGAGAGCAGATTTGCGGCGGCGATGACTCCACCTTTGCCTGCGGGATTGGGGCGATGCTGGATCAGCGCATTCAGGGGCACGGCGTAAAAGCCGCCGAAAAAGCCGAGCAGCCCGAGATAGGCGGCGGAGCGCTCGAGCGAAAGGCCGTGCATCGCGGACAAGAAGCCGAACACAGCCATCCCCGCCGCGCCCAGCGGGATCAGCCCGTACTCGATCTTGGCGTCGGAAAGGTAGCCGGTAACCAGGCTGCCGAGCCCGATGCCGACGGCCACCGCGGCTTGCAGATAGCTGATGTGCCGCTCGTCGATGCGCAGCACATCGTGGCCGTAGACGACGATCGTGAATTGCAGCAGGGCGGCCAGAAACCAGAGGTACATGTTGCCCACCACGGCCCAGCTCAGCACGCGGTCGCTGCGAATCAGCCGGATCTGCTGCCCCAGATCCCCAAGCGGGTTGCGGTTGAATTTGCGCGAGGGATTGGCGGCGGGCAGATGCGAGATTCCCAGGCTGGTGGCCAGCCCGAGAACAGTGCATCCGAGCAGCACGATCCCGGACCGCTCCTGCTGCCCCCGAAAGTAAGAGGCCAGAAAACCGGCGGCCACGGTGGCGGAAATCGCCGCGAGGAATGTGCCCAGCTCGATCACGCCGTTGCCCCAGGAGAGATCCTTCTCCGGCAGTATTTCCGGCAGCAGTCCGTACTTGGAGGGACCAAACAGCGCCGCCTGCGAGCTGAGCAGGAAAACGCCCGCGCCTTCCATCAGCAGGTTTCCGCGGGCCAGCGCGATCAACGAAAACGACATGACCGCGACCTCCATCCACTTCGTGCCGATGGTGACGGAGCGCTTGCTGAAGCGGTCGGCCAGAAAGCCGCCGGTCATGGAAAACAGGATGAAGGGCAGCGCGAACAGCGCGCCGATCACCAGCACGAACCAGTCGCGCTGGCGCGACGGCAGGCTCATGTCCACGACCAGGTAGATCACCAGGAACTTCAGCGCATTGTCGTTGAACGCGCCCTGGAATTGCGTGACCACCAGGCTCCAGAAGCCCGCTGAATAGCGCGCCGACCGCGCCGCAGGGCGCGCCCGCGTCGGCAAAACTCGGGTGCTGGCGTGTTCACTCATCTCGGGCCGTCTGGAGCTTCCGCGCTGGCTTCGATTGGGCTCTCCGACCAGTGTCTCAATTTATCCGAGTGTAACCACGCGACGGGGGAGCGGCAAGAGCGGAATGCGCGAACAGTCCCAACTCCTTTAGTTTGTGCAGTCAATCGCTTGAGACGGGCTGCATATCCTTGGTTCGTAACTGTTTAGACACATTACCAACCGCTCGGTACTCCTGTACCAGATTGAACCGCATTCGTTTTCCAGAGAATCGACTTGCCGAACTTCTTGGAGCGCGGCTTCCCGTTCCAACCGGCTACGGCACTAAGGCGCTGAGACTTACTGGCAAAAGGGAATTGGCAAGCGCATGAAGTCCCCAGACCGTTTTTCGAGCTTACCAGGCCACCGAGGTTCCTGTTCGCATCCCGAATCCGGTATTCGGGCATCCGCGATCCTTTCCGCGCTCTCCTACGCTCTTGACCTTACCGAAGGCCAGCCGATGGGGCATTCGGTGCGGGCCTGCATCATCGGAATGCGGCTGGCGCAGCAAGTCGGCCTCCCCGCAAGCGAGCAGGCCGATCTGTACTACGCCTTGCTCTTGAAGGACGCCGGCTGCAGCAGCAACGCCTCCCGGCTGTTTCACATTGTCAGCGCCGACGAGATCCGAGCCAAGCGCGACGTCAAGCTGACGGACTGGACGCGCGTTGGTTGGGAAAGCCTGCACTACGCGCTGACGCACGTCGCCACCAACCTTCCGTTCCTGCAGCGCATGCAGAGGCTTTTTCAGGTGGCTGCCACGCAGCAGCAGGACTCCTGCGCGCTGGTCAAGATTCGATGTGAACGCGGCGCTGACATCGCCAGGCAGCTGGGCTTTTCCGATAGCGTCGCGTCAGGCATTTACAGCCTGGACGAGCACTGGAACGGGCGCGGCTATCCGGATGGCCTGCGCAAGGAGGAACTCCCCTTATTCTCGCGCATCGCGAACCTGTCGCAAACGCTGGAAGTGTTTCGCAGCGAGCGCGGCCGGTCCGCGGCCATCGAAGCAGCCTGCCGCCGCAGCGGCCGTTGGTTCGATCCAGAACTGGTCAAAGCCGCCGTCAGTGCGGCGAAAGACGGAGTGCTGTGGCGGGGGCTTGAGGACGCGGACGTGCTGAACGCGGTGGTGGCTCTTGAGCCCGAACAGCGCCACGTCACCGCCGATGAAGATTCCATAGACAACATCTGCCAGGCATTTGCGGGAGTGATCGACGCCAAGTCCCCGTTCACTTACCGCCATTCGTTTGGCGTCGCCGAAGCGGCCATGGAGATTGCCCGCGAATTCGGCATGAAGCCTCGCGATATGAAACTGCTCCGCCGGGCCGCGCTTTTGCGAGAGACTTCACGAGAAAATAATCGTGAATCGATCGGGTTAGCTGTGGCTGCCGACGATACGCGGGGTCGTAAACCGCGTAGTTCCCGAACGGAACATTACCAATTACGAGATCGAAGAAATCCGCTGGTAGTGGCGTCGTCTCGAAAGCGCTTGCGTGAATGAGGACATCGGGATACAAGAGCCGGGCGATGCGCGCCGAAACAGAGTCGATCTCGACAGCCATTCGGCGGGTGCGAGGTGAGTAGAGCGCCTCCGGCATCAGTCCGAAGAAATGACCGATACCGGCGGCGGGCTCTAGGATTTGGACTCCCGCAGGAATGCCGACGCGCAACAAGCCGCGCCACATAGCGCGGATCACATCGCTGGAGGTGTAATGCGCGTTGGGCGTCGTCGCGCGTGCGGAGCTGTACTCGTCGTCCGTGAGAAGCGCGCGGAGGTCTTCGGCATGCGCGCGGAGCTCGGGCGGGGGCCACGACTGGAACAGGCCGGAGAGTGCGCCCCATCCGCTGTAGCGCACTAAGGTAGCCTGCTCCTCGGGAGTGGCGGCTCGCTGTTCT
>Ga0209415_10004558_pt1 | contig 25302 bp, 19 predicted proteins | sample PeaSoiSIISIP2007_FD_187696 | JGI IMG/M metagenome (GOLD analysis project Ga0209415, IMG submission 187696) | Peat soil microbial communities from Weissenstadt, Germany - SII-SIP-2007 (SPAdes) (version 2) | ecosystem: Environmental > Terrestrial > Soil > Wetlands > Peat | place: Germany... | reverse complement strand
CGGAACCGGCACGGCGGCGGCCGGTGGAACCTGCTCGAAATGCAAAGGCGCCGCCTGGATTGAACTCTTCGGCGCTGGCATGGTCGACCCCGCCGTCTACAGCTTCGTAAACTACGACGCCAAGAAAGTCAGCGGCTTTGCCTTCGGCATCGGCATCGACCGCCTGGCCATGCTCAAATACGGCATTGACGATATCCAGGTCTTTTTCCAGAACGACGTGCGCTTCTTGAAGCAATTCCCTTGATGACGCGCCTGATTCCAAACGTGGTGGTGGCAAAACGAAACGACCAAGAAATACTTAGTTCCATTTCTCTTACTTAGAACTTAGAACTGAAAACCTCTCATGACCTTTGTCGACGCCAAGCAGCGCTTCTCCAATCGAGTGGCGGACTACGTCCGCTACCGCCCGGGCTACCCCGCGGCGCTTCTCGATCTTCTCCGCGCAGAATGCGGTTTCGGCCCGAATCACATCGTTGCTGACGTTGGCTCCGGCACTGGTCTCCTCAGCAAACTTTTCCTCGAAAATGGCAATCGAGTCTTCGGCGTGGAACCCAATCAGGAAATGCGCCAGGCCGGCGAGGAGTACTTGCAATCATTTTCCAAGTTCACGAGTGTGACTGGATCGGCTGAAGCCACCACCCTCGGTGATGCAAGCGTTGACTTCATTACCGCTGGTCAGGCGTTTCACTGGTTCGACGCGCGAGCGGCGCGACGCGAATTCTCGCGTATCTTGAAGCCCGATGGATGGGTGGTCATCACCTGGAATGACCGGCGAATGGAAGAAGCGCAGTTAACACGCGAATACGAGGATTTGCTGGAGCGTTTCGGCATCGACTACAAGCGCGTCAAGGATGCTTATCCCGAAAGCGAGGATATCCGCAACTTTTTTGCTGCGGGCGATTTCTCCGCGCGCGATTTGCCGAACCAGCAGATTCTGGATTGGGAGGGATTCCGCGGGCGCTTGCGCAGCAGCTCGTTCGCCCCCACGGAAGGCCATCCGAACCACGCTCCCATGACGGCCGAACTGGAGCGAATCTATCGCGCGCATGAACGCAACGGCAGCGTGTGCATGGAATACTTCACACGCGTTTACTTCGGCCGTCTGGAGCCTCGTTGACCATGAGCATCACTCCGGCAAGGCGTAGTGCAAGTGTCATCCTGAGCGTAGCGAAGGATCTCAGCCGATCCGTCACCGCGCTGCAAAATTGGAACTGGATTACCTCATCGAGGACCGCAGTATGAAGGTCGTTTACAACTGGCTGAAAGACTTCGTCGACGTCACCACGGCTCCGCTGGAGCTGGCCTCGCGCCTGGCGCTTTCCGGCACCAACATCGGCGGCTTGGAAAACGGCCTGCATGGCGCGGTGATCGAAGCGGAAGTAAGTTCAAATCGCCCCGATTGCCTGGGCCACTACGGAATCGCCCGCGAAGTCGCCGCCATCTACAAGCTGCCTATAAAACACGTCTCGCCAAAGCTGACAGAAAGTGCGGCGAAGGCCAGCGACTCCGTAGGAGTCGAGATTCAGTCTCCGGAACTTTGCGGCCGCTTCACCGCGCGCGTGATTCGCAATGTGAAAATCCAGCTTTCCCCAAAATGGCTGAAAGACCGCCTGGAAGCTTCCGGCGTCGCCAGCATCAGCAATGTCGTCGATATTTCGAATTACGTGATGCTCGAACTGGGCCACCCCCTGCATACGTTTGATTATGACCGGGTGCGCGATCACAAAATTGTGGTGCGCCGCGCCAAGCCCGCCGAGAAAATGAGAACTCTCGACGGTACTGAGCGGCAGTTCGATTCGAACATCTGCATGATCAGCGATGGTGACGGCTCGCGCCCCATCGGCATCGGCGGAATCATGGGCGGCGCTGAAACGGAAATTTCCTTCTCCACGAAAAATGTTTTGATCGAATGTGCCTGGTTCGAGCCGGTGGCCATTCGCCGCGCGGCGCGTTTTCTGAAATTGCACACCGAAGCGTCCACGCGTTTTGGCCGCGGCGCCGATCCGGAAATGGCCGAAGTTGCTTCCCGCCGCGCTGCGGAACTGATTCTTCAACTTGCAGGTGGAGAGTTGCTCGCAGGGGTTGTTGATGTTTACCCCGGCAAGCGCGCCGCGAAAAAGATCCGCGTGACGCGCGCGGAAATTTTTCGTGTGATGGGCGCGGACGTCCCGGACAAGGAAGTCGAGGCAAGCCTCAGCGCCCTTGGCTTCTCCCCCGTTCGAATCGACCAGAACCGCGGCGCGGAAGGCTCTCTTCTGGCGGCCTGGGAATGCACGCAACCTTCCTGGCGCGCCGAAGTCGAGCGCGAAATCGATCTGATCGAAGAAATTGCGCGCATTTACGGCCTCGATAAATTTCCGTCGCGTTTGCCTGCCGCTAGGCAGGGAGCCGCGCGCCTCCCGCACTACGAAGTCGAAACGCGTTTGCGCGAACGCCTCATCGGCTTGGGCTACCGTGAAATTCTGACCATTCCACATGTCGCGGAAGAGCGCGACGCTTTATTCCGTCCTGAGGGTGTCTCGCCAGCGCGGCTTTCGAATCCTCTCTCGGAAGAAGCGAACGTGCTGCGCTCGACGGGAATCGTCACCATGGCCGCCGCGCTGGAATGGAATTTGAATCACGGCCAGCGCAATGTCCGCCTGTTCGAAATCGCACGCCACTACCGTTTGAATGGATCTGAATCTGTCGAGACGCCGGTCCTTGCGATCGGCGCGACTGGCGAAGCCCGCGAAAAAGGTCTCTACGATGCGGCGCGCGATTTTTCTTTTGCCGACCTCAAGGGCGATCTCGATTCCATCGGTGAACTCTGTGGCGGCTTCCGCTGGGAAGATGGTGCTTCGAACTGGCTGCACACCGCGCGGCGCGGATCTATCAATCTGAACACCGTCATTTCGAGCGAAGCGAGAAATCTCTCTTCTCTCGGCGTTGCGGGCCAGCTCGCGCGGCGTGGCGCTGAAAAATTGAAATTGCGCCAAAACGTCTTCCTTGCGGAGTTGCGCCTCGATCCCGTTTACACCGCGATGCATGCAGCGAAAGAAGCGCAGCGATATGAGCTGTTGCCAAAATTCCCAACCGTCGAGCGCGATTTTTCTTTGCTTCTTGCCGAGGGGACGCATTTCTCCGATGTGGCAAAAACCATTCGCGCGCTAAGTATTTCCGAGATTGCCTCGATCGAAGCGACGGATCTGTTCCGCGGCAAAAATGTTCCCGCCGGAAAATATTCGTTGCTCGTTCGCGTGACATTTCAAAGCCGTGAAGCGACGCTCACGGACGCGCAGACCGCCGATTTCAGCGGCAGGATTGTTGCCGCCCTCGAAAAAAAACTCGGCGCGCAACTCCGCGCGAGCTGAAGAAACATTCCGCGTAGCCTCGCCCTGCGTTACAATCCTGAAAGATGAGCGGGCCGGTGAAAGTGCAGATTTTCGGGCAGACGTACTCCATTCGTGGAGAGCTAGAGGAGAAGTACGTCCAGAAGCTCGCGCAATACGTCGACGAAAAGATGCACGCGATTGCAACTGCGACAGCAACGGTGGACACGCAAAAAGTCGCGGTGCTGGCGGCGTTGGCGATTGCCGACGAACTCCACAGCATGCAGCGCGACCGCGGCGAAAGCGAAGAATTGCTCCGCGAACAAGCCGAGCGCTGCCTGACGCTCGTCGAGCGCGCGCTGAAGCAAACTGCATGATGGAGCTTTCGCCATCAGTTTTCAGTTGTCAGTAAGAAAAAATAGCTTGAACATTCTCTTTCTCTCAGATCACTAAGTTGCTTTCCTCTACCTCTTCCTCAACTTAAAACTGACGACTGAAAATGAGAACTCATTCTTATTGGCTCCAACTGGTGGGATTGCGGTCCCAGCGGTGGGCGCGGAGTTGTTTGTGGAGGGGGGCGGGGAGGGGACCCATGTTGCTGGCGGCGATGTTGGCTTCGACGTTGCGGCGTTTGCGCATGCCGGGAATGATGGTGCTGACGTCGGGATTGTTGAGGATGAAGCGCAGGGCCATCTGGGCCATGGAGTTGTCCGCGGGAACGAGCGGGCGGAGCGCTTCGGCGTGGGCGACGCTGTTTTTTAGATTTTCGGGGACAAAGTAAGTGTTGCGCCAATCGCCTTGGGGCCAGGTGCTATCGACGGTGAGCGTGCCGGTAAGGGTGCCTTCATCGAAGGGGACGCGGGCGATGACGACGACATTTTTCATGCGGCAGATAGGAAAGAGCGCGTCTTCGGGATTCTGGTCGAAAATGTTGTAGATGACCTGGACGGCATCGGCGACGCCTTCGAGCACGGCACGAAGGCCGTTGCAAGGTTCCCAGCGATTGACGCTAACGCCGATGGCTTCTGCTTTGCCGCCAGCGCGCAGCTTTTCCACGGCGCGCGGGAGGCGCTCGTCGTTGAGCCAGCGGTCTTCCCAAGTGTGAAACTGGATGAGGTCGAGTTTTTCAACGCCGAGATTGGCGAGGCTTTTGTTGACGTATTCTTCGATGTGGTCGGGCGGATAGCAATCGTCGAGGCTGAACTCGCGGCGGCTGGGCCATTTTTCGTTCTTGGGCGGGATTTTCGTGGCGACATAAAGTTTCTTATCCGGGCCACCGACACTGAAATTGTTCTTGTTGTCGCGGAGAACTTTTCCGAGGATCTGTTCGCTGCGGCCGGCGCCGTAGGCCCAGGCAGTGTCGAAGAAATTGCAGCCGAGATCGACGGCGCGCTGCAGGGCGTCGAGCGATTCGGCATCGTCGGAGCCGGTCCAGCCGGCGAGTCCCCACATGCCGTAACCTATTTCACTGACGTTCCATCCGGTGCGGCCGAACTTGCGATAGTGCATGGTGTGCTCTCCTGAAGTGGCGGGCACATTATACGCGCGGAAGCTTGGGCACGCTTTGCGAATGGTGGGTAAACATGGAGGGCGAGGTCCTGCATAAGCTTCAGTAATGCTAACGTCAGAGTTTGGGAGGAGTCCGATTAGTTTGTGGGGGAAGGGGGCTTTGGTGCGATGAGAAAGAAAAGATTACTGCTCGAGGGGCTGGTGTGCGCAGTGGCGGTGGTGTTCGCGACGCAGGCTCGCGGCGATGCGGCCGACGAGATTGGGCGACTGGCGGAGTTGATGGGGTGGAAGGCGGGGACGGTGGTGGCGGATATTGGGGCGGGGGATGGGAGCTATGCGTTTGCGGCGGCGGGGCTGGTGGGGGCCGCGGGACGAGTGTATGCAACAGAGATTGATGCGAAGAAGCTGGAGGCGATGCGGGCGGAGGTGGCGAAACGCAAGCTGGGGAACGTGCTGGTGGTGGAGAGCAAGGAGGCGGATACGAATCTGCCGGCGGGATGCTGCGACGCGATTTACTTGAGGCGCGTGTACCACCATTTGACGAAGCCGGCGGAGTTTGATGCCGGCCTGGTGCGGTCGTTGAAGAGCGGAGGGCGGCTGGCGATTATCGATTTTGCGCCGCGGGCGGGGCTGGAGCCGGTGGAGGGCGTGCCGAGCAACCGGGGCGGGCATGGGATTCCGGAGAAGATTGTGATCGAGGAGTTGAAGGCGGCGGGGTTGCAGGTGGAGAAAATTGTGGAGGATTGGCCGGAAGGGAGTTATTGCGTTTTGTTTGGGAAGAGGTGAACGGATCGTTGGAACGTCGGAAGGTCTGAACGCCTGTGAGAAACGAAGGGCCGGCCACAGGAGGAAGAAAGAGGAAGAGGGATTTCATCACGCACGCAGAATGTGCGTGATGGTACAGAGATCTCTCCGCGCAAGCCGACGCATTCGCAGGAGCGAATGCGAGGCATCGGCTTGCTCCGTTCGAAATGCCGGTGTCGTATGGTGGGCCTCAGCGCTTGGCGGGGGCTTTTGCTTTTTGGATTTGGGGCAAGAGGATGTCGCGGACGTAGTGCCAGTAGGGGACCAGCGCTAAAGCGGAACGGGCATACTGGTCAGCGGCGTTCGGGTCTGGCGCAGCTCGATGCAAGCTGGACCAGGCGAGATTCATAAGCAGCTCAGGCTCACCCCAAGATGGTTCGAGCGGATCGCTGACGGAATTTTTGAGCTTACGCGCCGATTCCAGGCCTTTCAGATAGCTTTCGATAGCCTGGTCCTGACCGCCTCCGCGCTCAGCGGGAATATTCCAAAGAATAGGGCCGAGAACCCACACGAAACGGGGATTGTCGGGAGCGGAGACTCTGAGTTCCTTAACAAGGGGGCTGGACTGAGCGAGCAGCTCCTGGACGCGATCGGCGTGGCCCATGGCGAGGTACATGAGATTGCCGAGGCAGGAGATGGTGCCGACTTTGGCGTCCACGAAGGCGGGGTCCTTGGCGGAGGATTCCTTGAACTCGGCGATGGCCTGGGTGAGATCGTGTTCGAGATCCTGGGGATCTGCGGATTCGTTGAAGCCGTTAATGGCCCGGCGCCAGAGGGCGAAGCCGCGCCAGTAGCGCACGCGGGAGGCGAGTTTTTCGTCGGCGGCAAAAGGCTGGAGATCGGCGTAGAGACTTTGGAGGGCGGAGCGGTTGCCTTCGTAGTCGGCGTGTTGGATTTGCGCGACGAGTTTGAGGACGGCTTCGCGGGGGCGTTCGGCGGGGGCTGCAAGAGCGGCAGCCGCTGAAACGATCAACATTGCGATAAGCACAAGACCACGCCTGCCGATGCGTCGCATGTTTTTTCTCCTCCCCGAAAGTCTTGTGGCTGCAGAGGTTCTATAGGGATAGAGACGCGAGAGGAACGAAAACATTTCAGAGAATGGGGCAGAAGAAGAGCAGCTGGCCTCGGAAGGCCAGCCCTACGGGGCCAATAGGTACGGCCGGCCTGAAGGCCGCCGCTACGAGCGCTACGGGGTGATGGCGAGGACGCGGAGGGGGCTGCCGGAGCCGTTGACGATTTTCAAGGGGGCGGCGATGACCACGGCGCCGGTGGGGGGAAGTTGATCGAGATTGCAGAGGCTGGCGAGGCCGAACTTGCCGCTGCCGTGCATGACGCAATGATTGGAAAAGGGCGGGTCGAACTTGGCAGCTTGGCCGGCATCGGTCCCTACCGTTTCGACGCCTACTCCGAGGACGTCGCGCTCTTCAGCCAAAAACAGCGAAGATTCTTTGGCCCAGCCGGGGGTGTGCGGGCCGTCTTCACGGAGATTGATGTATTGGGCGGGATCGGTGCGTTTGGACCAGCCGGTGCGAAGGAGCACCCAGGAACCGGGACGAATTTTTCCGTGTGCGGCTTCCCATTGCTGAATGTGCGCGGAGGTCAGGAGGAAATCGGGATTTTTTTCCACCTCTTTTGTTACGTCGAGGACGCAGGCGGGGCCGATGAATTTTTTGGGGGGGATGCGATCGACGGAGGAGTCCGGCAAGTCCTTGCCGGTGATCCAGTGGATGGGAGCATCGAAATGGGTGCCGGTGTGCTCGCCGGTTTCGAAGGCGTTCCAATACCAGAAGGGGCCGCGCGCGTCGTAGCGGGAGAGTTCGCGGAGGGTGAAGGGCGGAGTGTTGTTCCATTGCGCGGGGAGCGGGAGGAGAGGCGTGGTGGAACTGAGAGGGAGAGTGAGATCGACGACGCGCAAGCGGCCGGCGTGGAGAGCTTCGACGAGTTGGAGAAGGATTTCAGACATAACGACCTCCAGAAGATGAGAGCCAAGGGCGCCCGCTTCAGCAAGCGGCCGCTAGAACAGAAAGAGCGGCCCGCCCGCCGCGGCGGGCCCTACAGGGTACCGCGGACGGATCGATTCTGGCGAGAATGGCGGAGAAATGCAGCGGGATTGCATTAACGGGATTTCGCGGCGAGGGATTGGATGTAGCGACGGAATTGGAAACGGTTTTCGAGGAGGCCGAGGTCGGTGACGAAGGCTTTGGGGCCGGTGGCTTCGACTTTGGCAATGATGGTTTGCAAGCCTGCATGCAAGATGGCCTGGCGGACTACCGTTGCGAAATCTTCAACCGTGCTGACGGTGCAAGTTTTTGGGATGCCGGCGGCGCGGGCGATGCCTTCCAGATCGGTGCCGGTGCTTGTAGCGGTGGGAAATCCGCCAACGGAGAGGAGACTTTCGTTGTCGAAGACGAGGTGCAGGAGGTTTTTCGGTTTGTAGCGCGCGAGGGTGCTGAGGCTGCCAAGGTTCATCAGGAGTGAGCCGTCGCCGTCGAGGATGACAACCTTTTGGTGGGGCAAGGAGAGCGCGAGGTCCAGGCCGGTGGAGGAGGCAAGGCCCATGGCGTGCTGCAAGTAGAAAAAATTGGGACGATGGCCGAGGGATTGGAGCTCGGCGGGCAGCGCGCCCATGATGGTAACGACGAGACATTTTTCGAGATCTGGATAAATGGCGCGAAGGCAGTCGAGGCGCAGCATCATTCCACCCACATCAAGTCTCGCGTGAGAAGCAGCGCGACGGGCTGAAGACTGCTTTCGGCAAGGGTGTGGGCCTGGCGGATGCGCTTTTCGACGGATTCGGGAGCGTCGAGAAAAGAATAAGGAATGTTCAACGCGCGGAGGAGAGGTTCGGTGACGTTGCCGCCTTGCGTCTGCCAGGGATCGCGTTCGCCAAAGGTGCCGCGGTAGGAGATGAGCATCAGCAGGGGGATTTTGTACAGATGCGCGAAGGAGACGATGCCGTTGATGGCGGCGAGAAAGCCGTGGTTTTGCATGAGCATGGCGGACTTGACGCCGGCAAAGTGCGCGCCCGCGGAGAGGCCTACGCCTTCTTCTTCCTTGGCGAGGCGGACGAGGGTCATTTGCGGGTCGTCTTCGGCGATCCGGATGAGGTGGACGAGCCAAGTTTCCGGAAGGGCGGAAAGCAACTGGATGCCGCAAGACTTGAGCGCGCGATAGATGAGCGTCGAGTTTTCGAGAGAGACGGGCATCGATAGATGGCAAATATGCCGTTGGGACTTTCGCACGGATGGAGATTCTCAGCAACTAGTGACAAAAGGTTGGAGAGGCCATACACTGGCGCGGCCATGAAACATACAACGCGAAGGCGATTTCTCGGGCAGGCGGCGGGAGCGGCGGTTTGCGCTGGGGGGTGGGCCAGACTATTTGCGGGGATGGAAACGGCGGTGGCAGCGGAGGCGGGACCGAGCGTGCGCTTTCCGACGGCGGCGCGGGAGCGCATTGCGATTGCGTCGTATCCCTTCCGGGATTTCATCGCGCGGAGAGAAGACCAAAGCGTCGGCGGCAAGATGGAGTTGAAAGAGTTCGCGGCACACGTCAGCGCCAAATTCAATCTCAAAAAAATCGAGCCGTGGAGCCCGCATTTCCGTTCGCTGGAGAAAGCGTACCTGGAGGAGTTGCGCGCGGCAGTAGCGAAAGCGGGCGGAGCGATCGTGGACATCGCGGTGGACGGGGAGCACAGCCCGTATGCCCTGGATAGCGCGGAGCGGGATCGCGCGGTAGCGGACAGCAAGCAGTGGATCGACGTGGCGGTGACGATCGGGTCGCCGAGCGTGCGGACGCACATTCCCTCGGCGAATGATTCGAAACCGGACGTAGAGCGAACGGCGGAAAGCTTGAAGCGGGTGGCGGAGTACGGCGCGGCGAAGAATGTGGTGGTGCACCTGGAGAACGACGACGCGGTCAGCGAAGATCCGTTCTTCATTGTGAAGGTCATCGAAAAGGTGAATAGCCCGTGGCTGCATGCACTGCCAGATTTCGGAAATTCGGTGGCGGCACACGACGATGATTATGCGTACAAGGGTGTCGATGGGATGTTCGCCCACGCGTACGGGATCTCGCATGTGAAGGAAATCGAAGCTGGTGAGCAAGGCAAGATCGCGCACGTGGATTTGGCTCGGACATTCGGGATCGCGAAACAGCACGGTTATAAAGGATATTTTTCGATGGAGTGGGACAGCCCGGGCGATCCTTATGCGGGGACGGCGGGCTTGATTGAGAAGACACTGAAGAATCTTGCCTGAGCAACACGTCACGGCGAAGAGAAAAGCACCGGTCTAAAGACCGGCCACTTCGCCAGTGCCAGCAAAATGCTGGCGCTACCAATGAAATTCCAAGGGCGCTATTCATAGCGCAAGGCGACCATGGGGTCAATTCGAGTGGCGCGTCGCGCGGGCAGGACTGCCGCGAGCACAGAGACAGCGAGGACGAGCACGCAGACCGAGGAGAGAGTAAGCGGATCGGTCGGAGTGACTTCAAATAGCAGGCTGCGCAAGACGCGGCTGAGCGCGAGCGAACCTGCGAGGCCTATGAGCAAGGCGATCGCGGAAAGGGCAAGCGCTTCGCGTAGAACCATTTGGAAGACATCAGCGGAGCGCGCGCCCAGGGCGACGCGGATGCCAATTTCGTTAGTGCGCTGGCTTATGGAATAGGAAACGATGCCGTAGACACCAATCATCGCGAGCGCAACGGCAAGACCTGCGAATACCAGCAACAAAATGGCTTGAAAACGAGGGCTGGAAACGGAATCGGAGAAAACCGTTTCCATAGCCTGAATGTCGGAGACAGCCTGGTCCGGATCAACGCGGTGGATGGCTGCTTCGGTGGCGCGCGCAATCTGGAGCGGGTCGCCGCTTGCGCGGACGACGAGAGTTGCGAAGTACATGGGCGCTTGCGAATTGGAGAGAAAGATGGTGGGTTCGGGAGCATCCTCCAATTGGGCCTGGCGGGCGTCCGCGACGACTCCAACGATTTCGACGGGCTTCTCGATGGTCCAACAGACGCGAAGCTGCTTGCCGAGAATATTTTGGCCTGGGTAGAAATGGTCCACGAAAGCATGGTTGACGAGGGCGACAGGCTGGGAGTTGAAACTGTCACGATCACCAAGGTCACGGCCGCCTAAGAGTGTCGTCCCCATGGCAGAAAAATAACCAGTGCTGATGATGAGAAATTGGGCGGAAGGCGATTCGGCAGGCGTGGGGGCGGGTTGGTCGGCGGCAGAGAAACAGGAACCGGAAACTTTTTCGGTGAGCGGAAGAAAATGAGTCGAGCCGGCGGCTTGGACGCCGGGGGTGTTGCGGATCTCAGTGAGGATGTGGTCCACGTATTGCGAGCGCTTGAGATTGTCGCCATAGCGCGCCGGGGAAGACCAGATGTGCATGGTGAGGAGGTGCTCGGGACTGAAACCGGGATCGACAGAGATGAGGCGCGCGAAACTGCGAAGCATGAGGCCGGCGCCAACGGAAAGCAGAAGCGCGAGCGCGACTTCCGCAACAACAAAACATCGGCGGAGAGTCTGATGCCCGCCGACACCACCACGGAGAGAGCCTTGCTTGAGCGCGTTTTGGAGGTCGACGCGAGAGAGACGGAAGGCGGGGACTAGTCCAAAGAGAACGGAGGTGAACAAAGTCGCAAGAAAGGTGAAAAGCAGGACGCGGGCGTCCATAGCGATTGGTTCGCTGCGGGGGAGCGGTGCACTCTGAGGAATGAGAGCGAGGAGGCCGTTCAGGCCCAGATAAGCGAAGAACAAGCCAGCGGCCATACCCGCGAGGGAGAGAAGCAAGCTTTCGACAAAGAGTTGCCTGATGAGACGGGACCGCGCGGCGCCTAGTGCGGAACGAACCGCCAATTCCCGAAGACGGCCAGTGCCACGCATGAGAAGAAGGTTAGCGACGTTAGCGCATGCGATCAGAAGCAGAAAGCCGACGGAAGCAAGCAGAACCCAGAGCGGCCGGCGAACTCCTCGGGTGGCGTCTTCCAGCATGGGAACGACATTGGCGCTCCAGTTCTTGTTGAAGTCAGGCCGAGCTTGTGAGGTGAAGTCGCCGACGCGGTACATGTCTTGCTGAGCCTGGGCGAGCGAAACGCCAGGTTTGAGTCGCGCGACAACCGTGAGATAGCGGCCGCTTTTCCACTCTTCCGTACGTGCAAGAGGCAAGGGAGTCCAAACTTCGGACTTGATCTTCGGAAAGGAAAAGCCGCGGGGCATCACGCCGACTACGGTGTAAGGAACCGCGTCCACTTCGATTCTTGAGCCAATGATTTGCGGATTCCCCCCGTACTGGCGCTGCCACAGTTCGTAGCTGAGGATCACGACGTGATCGTGACCGGCAACGCCATCCTCGACGATGAAGGGGCGTCCCAAAAGCGGCGGAAAGCGAAGCACGGAAAAAAATTCCGGAGAGACTTGCATGCCTTGAACGGCAATGGGTTGTCCGTTGGAGCTGAAATGGCGGCCATGGCTTCGAACGATTGCGAATGATCGCGCCAATCCAAGAAGTTGTAGGGATTCACGACATTTCTCCGGCTGTCGTATTTGACGGAGGACTCCCAGACGCGGACAAGGCGGTCTGGTTCGGGATAGGGCAGCGGGCGGAGAAGGATGGCGTCAACGACGCTGAAAATCGCAGTGTTTGCGCCGATGCCGAGGGCGAGAGTAAGGACGGCAGCCAACGGACGATATCTACATTGCGAGTGTCTTCCTTGAGGAGGGAGGTGTTGCCGAAGCGTTTTTGGGCATCGTAGCGTGCCTGTTGGGGCGACATTCCGGCGGCGAGGTTGTCAGCAGCGCGCATTTCAAGGTGTGCGCGTAATTCTTCGTCGAGGTGGTCCAACCGGCTTCTTCTCAACATGCCTCGCAGGCGAGTAATCAAGGACACGTTGCACCTTCCTTTCTGGTCGCTCAGGCGAACCTGAGAACGTGGGCGACAGCCTGAGTGAGGCGTTCCCAGTTCTTTTCTTCCTCGGCCAGTTGCCTGCCGCCTTTGGCAGTCAACTGGTAGTAGCGAGCGCGGCGATTGTTTTCCGAGACGCCCCATTCGGCGCTGACCCAGCCGTCTTGCTCCATGCGATGCAGTGCAGGATAGAGAGAGCCTTCCTCGACGCGCAGGAAGTCCTTTGAAACCATCTGGATGTGAAGAGTGATGCCGTAGCCATGGAGGGGTCCTCGAGCAAGGGTCTTCAGGACCAGTAGGGCCAAAGTGCCCTGGAGAAGATCGTTTTTGGGTATCAGCATGGCTCTCCCATAGATAGCTATAGGTAGAGACGGGGCAGGACGCTGTTCGTTTCCAAAAAAATGGGAATAGAACGGGGGCGCTGCAGGTCAAAAGGGGCGGCGGGAGTGGCACTTGTTCGGCAGCCGTCGGGGGCGTATGCTTCCGAACGAATTCGGCACGAAGGGAGATGGCGATGAAACTCCGAACGAGTTTGTATGTGGTGGCGATGTTGATGACAGCGGGCAACGCGGCGGGTCAGCAAGCGGCCCCGGCGCCGGCGGCCGATTCGCAGAAAATGGTGGAGCTGGGGACGGCTACGAATCCGGTGAGCACGACCGTCAAGACTCAAATGGCGCGTTTTTCGAAAAACATGGTGGCGGCAGCGGAGTTGATGCCCGCGGAGAAATTCGGCTTCAAGCCGACGCCGGAAATGAACACGTTTGCGCACCTGATCATGCACATCGCGCAGTCGAACAATGGTCTGTGCTCGAAAATTTCGGGGATGGCGGCTCCGGACGTGAAAATCGCTGATACCGACCCCAAAGATAAACTCGTGGCGGCGCTGAAAGCATCGTTTGACTATTGCGCGACGGCCCTCGAGAAAGTGGACGATTCGAAACTGGGAGATCAGATGATGCTGTTTGGAAACAGGCCATTCTCGCGCGCCGGCGTGCTGATCATTTTGAGCGACGATTGGTACGACCACTACGGCGCGGAGGCAGTTTATCTGCGGTTGAATGGGATTTTGCCGCCCACGGCGCAGCCCGCGCCGCCAGCGAAACAATAGCTGCTGAAAAAAGAACGCGCTCCCGATGGGGTCGAAGCAGTTTCGGCTGGGCCCTGCTCACGGCAAACAAACAAGGTTCATCAGACCTGAAGCACGTCGCCTTCGCGAGCGACCATTTGGTACAGGACTGGGCTGACGACGCGACCGAGGAAGAGGCGCGAGATGAGTCCGGCGACGATCACGATCGCGAAGGGCTTCTGCGAGTCTGAGCCCACGCCGGTAGAGAGCGCCGCGGGAAGAAGACCGAGGCAGGCCACGAGCGCGGTCATCATGATCGGCCGTAAGCGCACCAGCGAACCTTCGTACGTGGCGCTGGTAATGTCCTGGCCTTCAAGCCGCAGCTTATTGATGTAGGAGACGTCGATGATGGCCGTTTCGGCGGACACGCCCATAAGCACGATGAGGCCGAGAAGCGATGAGACGCTAAACGGGGTGTGCGTGAGCTTGAGAGCCAGCAGCGCGCCGACAGGTTCCGTCATGACCACGCTGAGGACGACCGTGGCGGGAAATTTGAAATTGCCATACAGTGCGAACAGAATTAGAAAAATCAGAAACACGGTAAGGGGACCGATCACAGAAATTTGCGCTTTAGCTTCCAGAAGTTCGCTGTACTCCCCGCCCCAATCGAGGCGATAACCGTCGGGAAGCTTAACGCTATTGGCGATGTTTTGCTGGCCAGCCTTAACGGCGCCCTCGAGATTGCGCCCTTCGATGGAATACTGCACGCCAATATAACGCGAGTTGTTTTCGCGATAGATAAAGGAAGCTCCCGAGGTTTCTTTGATGGTGGCAAGCTCGGAGAGCGGGATTTGCTGTCCGGCGGGAGCGGGAACGAGGAGATCGCCGATATCGCGGGCGTTGGAGCGGAATCGCGGTTCGGCACGGACGATGAGGTCGAAGAGCTTTTCGCCCTGAACGACCTGGGTGGCGGCCTGTCCACCGATGGCGGTCTGGACCACGGCTTCGACATCGGCGACATTGATTCCGTAGCGGGCGATTTTCCCCCGTTCGGCGTCAATCGTCAGAGTAGGCTGGCCCAACTCGCGAACGACGGTGAGGTCGGTAAAGCCGGGGGTCTTGTCGAGGACGTTCTTGATTTCGACGGCTTTTTTCTCGAGGACATTGAGGTCGGGCCCGAAGATCTTTACCGCCAGAGCGCTCTTAAGGCCGGTGAGGGCTTCGTCCACGGCGTCTTCGGCGGGCTGGGTATAGTTGAAAATCACGCCGGGATAGGATGCGAGCTGCTTCTGAATGGCCAGGGTGAGCGCTTCTTTATCGTGAATGGAACTCTCGCGCCAAGTGGAGTCGTCGTAGGGTTTGAGTCCGACATAAAACTCACAATTGAAAAAGCCGGTGGGGTCCGTGCCGTCGTCTGGCCGCCCGAGTTCAGAGCCGACGACGGTGACCATCGGAAACTTGGAAAGAATTTCGCGGACTTGCGGAGCAAACCTGGCGGCATCTTCAAAAGAAATGGTGTACGGCATGGTGGCGCGGACCCAGATCGCGCCTTCGTCCAGATGTGGCATGAATTCGCCACCGATGTAAGGCACAAGAAGAAGCGACGCTGCGAAAATAAGGGTGGCGAGCAGCATGGTGAGCTTGGGGCGCGCGAGACACCATTTGAGTTCCGAACCATATTCGCGCTTGAACCATTCGTAAGCGCGGTTTTCTTTTTCAATCACTCCGCGCTTGAACCAGTAAGAAACCAGCACTGGGACGAGGGTAAGAGTGAAAAGTAGAGCGCCGAGAAGGGCGAAGCCCATGGTATCGGCCATGGGGTGGAAGAGTTTTCCGGCGGGGCCGCTGAGAGCATAGATGGGCAAGTACCCGGCGATGATGACGGCAACGGAATAGAAAATCGGACGGTCGACATCGCGGGCGGCGGCGCGGATCACTTCGTTGAGTTTGTATTCCTGGCCATGGCGGAGGCTGAGCTCGCGGTAAATGTTTTCGACCATGACGATGGTGCCGTCAACGATGATGCCGAAATCAATGGCGCCAATGGAGAGCAGGTTGGCGGCTTCGCCGGTAGCGTTCAGGAAGATAAAGGCGAAAAGAAGAGCCAGCGGAATTGTGAGAGCGGTGATGACCGCGGCGCGAACGCTAACCAGGAAAAATACCAGGACGATGAGGACGAGGACCATGCCGCGAATGAGATTCCCTTCGACGGTGCGGGTGGTGACCTCCACGAGGTTGCTGCGGTCGTAATAAGGGCGAATCTTTACGTCAGGCGGAAGAAGGCCACGGTTGATCTCTTCTGTTTTTTTCTCCACACCTTCGAGGACATTTTGCGTCTGCTCGCCGCGGCGCATGAGGATGACGCCTTCGACGGCGTCATCGTTGTTCTTCTGTTTATCCTGAAATCCGAAAATGCCCAGGCGCGGGGCGTGCCCGATTTCCACCCGGCCGATGTCCTTAACGCGAATCGGAACGCCATTGTTGCTGCCGACCACGACTTCGCCAATGTCTTCGGTGGTTTTGACAAGGCCCAGGCCGCGAACGTAATAAAACTGGCCGCCCTGCGTGTAGAAACCGCCGCCGGTATTGGAATTGTTGACCCCGAGAGCGCTGAGAACCTGCACCACCGGAATATGAAAATTGTAGAGCTTCACGGGATCGAGCAGGACCTGATACTGCATGGTCGGTCCGCCGAAACCGGAATCATCGGCCACGCCGGGAACGCTTTTGTAGGCACGTTCGATGATCCAATCTTCGTAGGTGTGCAGTTCTTGCGGTGTGCGGTCAGGGCTTTCAATGACATAGCGATAGACCAAGCCACTGGGGCTGAAAAGAGGCGCCATGCTCGGCGTGACGCCCTGGGGCAGCTGGGCATCGCTGATGCGCTGGAACACTTCCTGCCGCGCGAAATAGGAGTCGGTGCCTTCGTCAAAAGTGAGGATAACGTCAGAAAGCCCGTAGAGAGAGATGGAGCGCATCACGTGCAGATGCGGGGAGCCGTTCATGGCCAATTCAAGCGGATAGGTAGTGAGGCGCTCGACTTCCTCGGCAGCGTGGCCGGGCCACTGGGTGATGAGCTCGACCATGGGGGGAGAAAGATCGGGGTAGGCATCCACGGGCATGCGCTGAAAAGAAACAATACCGGCGATGACGATGAGCACGGTGATCATCATCACCAGGAAGCGCTGCTGGAGGGCGAATTGGACGATGCGATGAATCATCTTGAGTTTTCCGGATGTTCCCCTTAGTGCTGCAAGGAATTCTTGAATTGCAGGAAGAGCGCGCCATCAGCGACGACGCGCTCGCCTTCCTTAAGACCATCGGTGATCTGCGTCCGGCCGCCTTGGTTGTCAGCGATGGTGACCAGGCGGCGCGCAAATTGATTGGAACCCGTTTGAACGTAGACAAACGGCTGATTGTTTTCCGTGTCGCGTAACACCGCTGCGTCGGGAACCGTAAGGGCATCGCGTATCGCGCCGGCCGAGACGGTAGCCGTGACGTACATGTCTTTCTTGAGTTTCTTGCCGGGATTGCTGGTAACGATGCGGGCCTGCAAGGTGCGCGTGGTGGGATCGAGCGCGGGCGCGATGTATGAAATCGTTCCGTGAAAAACATCCGGGTAGGATTCGGTCGTAATGTCAACGGAATCGCCGACATGCACGTAGGCCATGTCACTCTGATAGACGTTGACGAGCACCCAGACCGAGGTCATGTCGGAAATCGTGAAAACTTGTGTTGCGCCGCCTTGCAACAATTGGCCGGGGCCGACGAGGCGCTCAACGACTTCGCCTCCGACTGGGGCGATGACGGGAATTTGCGAAGTTGTCTTCGGCGGATTCTTCACCACGGCTTCGGGATCCTTCAGGCCGAGCGCGCGCAGGGCGTCTTCGCTGGCCTGCATGTCGGCCTGAGCCTGGGTGCGGGTGGACTCGGCTTGCTGGAGGTCGGCCTCGGCGATGGCGCCGTGGCTATAGAGATCCTGAGCGCGCGTGTAGAACTTGTCGGCGAGGGAGTAAGCGTCGCGGGCCTTGATGTAAGCGGAGCGCGCCGCCGAATAGTCCGGGCTGTTGACGGTTAGGAGCGGCTGCCCGGCCTGCACGGTTTCGCCAGGAGCGACGAGAATCTCGTGGACGGGGCCGCCAATGGCGCTAAAAACTGGAGTGGTCTTGAAGGCGTTGTAAGTGGCGTTTCCGGTGAGGCGCAGCAAGCGCGGAAGTTTTGTTTTTTCGACGGCCACGACCTGGAGATGAGCGAGCTGATCTTGCGGAACGCTAAAGAGCAAAGCGGTGTCCGCCTTGCTCTCGGTTCCGGAATAAGAGGTCATCTTCGATTCGGATTCACCGGGGCCACTGCCGCAACCCGCAAAAGCAAGTCCGGTAGCGAGCAACGCCAACGAATAGAAAGGAGCCGGTAGAGATATTTTTGTCATGGGAGAGTCCTTGTTCCGACGGCTTGGCGCATCTGCTCCAGCGCGGTCATGTACGTGGCAAGAGCCTGGCGATAAGCGAGCTGATTGGCGCGATAGGTGCGCTCGGAATCGAGATAATCGAGGAGGCTGGCGGCACCGCGTTTGTAGGCGTATTCGCTGATATCGCGCGATTTCTTGGCTTGGTCGACGTAGCCGCCTTGATACAGCTGCACGATCTGCTCGCTGGTGCGCAGCGCGGAGAAGGCGTCAACGACGTCGGTGAGAACCTGCTGTGCGGTTTCACTGGCGAGTTCCTGAGACTGTGTAATGACGAAGCGCGTGCGCGCGATTTCCCCTTGGTTGCGGTCAAAGATCGGAAGCTGAATGTTGAAGAAAAACGCGCCGGTGTTGGTGGCCGCAACGTGGGAATAGTTGAAACTGGCGCCCAGATCGCGTTTGCCGTTGGCTTCGGCAAGCAGTTCAGCGCTGCGGGAGGCAATAACGTTCTGCTGGGCGGCCTGCAAGTCGGGACGAGTGCGCAGGGCCAACGCTTTGAGATCGTCGAGACCGCCGCGCACAGCCTCATAATCGAGCTCACCCACGACATCAAAATTGTCCGGCACGGATTCGAATCCAACGAGCTGCCGCAATCCCGCCAGCGCCTGCACTTTCGCAAGCTTGGCAGCAAAAAAATCGTTCTGGAATTGCAGCATCTGTAGCTGGATTTTGAGCAGGTCGCCTTCGCTCATGTCGCCGGCTTTGTAGCGCGCTTCACTGATGTCCACGGTCTTCTGGAAGCTGTCGAGATCCTGTTGGGTGAAATCGATGGTGGATTGCGCGAGAAGCACGGAGACAAATTGCTGGCCGACGTTGAAGACGAGCTGGCGTTCGTTGTCGGTTACAGTGGAACGCGTCGCCGTGGTTACATCCTTGGCTGCTTGCAAGCGGTGCTGGCGCTTCTTGCCGCGCTCGAAGGTATAGCCCAGGCCCAGGTCAAACTGCGCTTGCGTGTTGATGTAATCGGCGTCGAACTTGCTGGGCTGGAAGATGGGCAGAAACTGCGCGTCCCAGGAGAGCACGGGGTTGGGACGAAGATTGGCGGTCGTCTCCAACGCCTGGGATTGCAGGATGGTGGTGCGCGCGGCCTGCAGAGCGTGGTTGTGCTGTAAGGCGAGGCGAATCGCTTCCTCGATAGGGATGCGCGCAGCCGGAGGCTGCGTGGTTGCCGCCCGAGGCGGCGAAGACTGCGGGGGCACAGGCGCGGGGTTCTGCTGCGCCGCCACGAAGGCGGGCGCGGCCAGCAGAGCCAGAGCCGATACGAATCCTTTACTCAAGTGAATACTCCTCGTGAGGCCCCACAAAAAAGGGACGACTAGCAACTGCGATAGGGACGGATCAATGAAATGGCTGTTGGCTAGAGGATCGGAGGCGCGCGCGGAGAGGTAGCGCGCGGAACTGCTGAGGAAACCGAGATGACGGCTGGAGCGACTTCGAGCCGGTTGGTGGCCGGCACTATGGCAATCACAGGCGACTGCGTGGCGACGACGGAACCTGCGGTCGAGCAGACCGGACAAATGTGCGAGACGGACGGAGTGGTGGTCAGGTCATTGCAAAAGTGGAATTGCGCCCCCAGGAAGATGACACCGAGGAGCAATGCCAGGAAGCGGATGCGCGGAGTCGTGGTCTGCACGTGAATGGTAAGACGAAGCTTAGGTGGGAAAGGTTGCGGGGTCAAGGGTGTAAACCATTGTCCCAGAGGCGTTTACATACTATACTGGACGATAGTATAAGAGGCTTCATGGCACACACTGCCCGGGACAAAGAAAAGCTCTTGGTTCGCGTCCGCCGCATCCGCGGACAGGTCGAGGCCATTGAACGTACCTTGGCTGGCGAGCATGAGTGCGCCGATGTGCTTCAGTTGGTGGCAGCTTGCCGAGGTGCGCTGAACGGGTTGATGGCCGAACTGGTTGAGGGCCATATCTGGTTCCATGTGCTGGACCCGCATCGCGGCAAGGATTCGCCGCAGGCGGCGGCTGCCGAGGAACTGATCGAGATCGTGAAGGCTTACTTGAAATAGCAGAATAAAAAGGGTGCGATTCTAAAGCGCGCTAAATAGAAAGGCCAATCCGCGACATGAGTAGGTATCATTCAAATAATTCATTGCAACCAAAGAGCTTGACTGCCCGTCTAAAGTGCTAAGCTAACGTGTAGCTCGATGAATTCAGAGGGAACTATCTTCGGGGGAACCTTTACGCGCCGCGCGCTGGCGCTGCTGGCTTGCGCCGCGCTGCTGTACTTTGCCGCGGGCGGATCGCTCTTCCACCAACATACGAATGGGTCTGAGAACGCCTGCCATATCTGCCAAGCGCTGCACATGCCGGCACTGGCGGCTGCCCGGCTGGACCTGGTCAGCACACCTCAGATTGTCACGTGGTATTATTCGCTGCCGCAGCACGCTGCGCCAAGCGATTCGTTTTCTCTGCACCGCGCCGGACGCGCCCCTCCTACCGCTTAGTTCCACACCCAGCCTGAAGTGTATTTCCGCGCGCCGGCCCATTTGAAGGCCAGCGTCACCGCTGTTTTTCAGGCGGCCTCTATCCACACAAAACACACCTAGCACTCGAAAGGGATGGAGAAAAAATGTTGAAGAGTTTGAGTATTTACGCGATTTGTGTTTTGGTCTTGGCAGCGCTATTCGCTTCCGGGCCAGCGGACGCGCAACTGGGAAATTCCGGCTCGATTGTTGGCCTTGTAAAGGACCCGTCTGGCGGGGTGATTGCCGGAGCGACAGTTGAGATCTCTTATGTCGTGAGCGGATTTCATCGTGAAGCTACTACGGACGCGGACGGGGCCTTCAAGTTCACGAATGTGCCGTTTAATACGTATCACCTAGTGGTTGAGGCGGGAGGGTTTGCCAAATACACGCAGGATGTGGACGTGCGGTCGGGAGTGCCCACCAAGGTGGAGCTGAGTTTAAAGTTGAGCACGGAAGCAACGACCATCACGGTGACGGAAAAGGGCTCGGATCTCATTGAAACCGAGTCCACCTTTCACACCGACGTGGATCGCGAGTTGTTCGAGAAACTCCCGCTGGAGAGCCAGTCGTCTGGGTTAAGTTCGTTGGTAACGCTCTCGACGCCCGGAGTGGCTGCGGACTCGAACGGTCTGTTCCACGGGCTTGGGGATCACGCGGAGAACTCCTTTTCCGTGGACAACCAGCCGATCACGGACCAACAGAGCAAGGTTTTTTCCAACCAGATCCCCTCGGATTCCATTCAATCGCTGGAAGTGATATCGGGAGCGCCTCCGGCGGAATTTGGCGGCAAGACCAGCCTGGTGATTAAAGTCACGACGCGTACTGGCCTGGGAGTCACTACGCCGCACGGGAGCGTGAACGCTTCCTACGGCACCTTCGGCTCTTCCAGCGGCGGGTTTGATCTCGCTTACGGAAACCAGAAGATCGGGAACTTCATCGCCCTAAGCGGGTTGAACACCGGGCGATTCCTGGACCCGCCGGAATTCACAGTTATGCATGACAAAGGCAATGAAGAGAACTTGTTCGACCGGGTGGACTACCAACTGACATCCGCCGATGCCATCCACTTGAACATGGGCTACTCGCGTTCCTGGTTTCAAACTCCGAATTCCTTCGACCAGCAATTTCATCCCTGCGACGGAGGCGGCCTGGCCGCCTTGGGATACATTTGCGACGCCGCAGGGACGACTCTGCTTAACCCCATGACCGGCACTCCTCTGGGCCCAGCGGATCAGCGCTCGAAGATTGGGACTTTTAACGTCGCACCGACCTGGACGCGACTGTTTGGCACGACCACAGCGTTCACCTTTGGCGGTTTTGTCCGAAAAGACCAGTATAACTATTACCCGAGCGGCAATCCGCTGAACGATCTGTCCTCAGACCTCCAGGCCGAGACCGCGGTACAGAATCGCAAGCTCACGAACGTCGGCGTACGGTCGGATTTGTCTTACGTAAAAGGCATTAATAACTTTAAAGCGGGTGTCACCGTTCAACATACGTTTCTCACCGAGAATGACGGTTTCGGCATCGTCGATCCCACGTTCAACGTTCCCGGGAGCGCCACGTTCAATCCCATCCTTGCGCCGTACGACCTGACGCGCGGAGGGGGACTATTCTCTTTCTACGGCCATACAGATGTGAAAGAGATAGGCATGTATGTTCAGGATACGATTACCAAAGGGAGCTGGTCCTTCAACCTGGGTATCCGGGGAGACCTTTACCGGGGAATCACTCACGCAACGCAGGCAGAGCCGCGGCTTGGGATTGCCTACAACTTTAAGCCGACCAACACGGTGCTGCGCGTTTCTTACGCGCGAACCCTGGAGTCACCATTCAACGAAAACCTAGTGATCGCCAGCACCGGATGCAGCATCCCGGTCATCGCTGCCATCGTGCCTCCGCCCGGAGTCCCTTGCGTGGCAGGGCCGATTACCCCTGCGTTTCGCAATGAATTCCACGCCGGACTCCAGCAAGCATTTGGAAAGTACCTGGTGATCGATGGCGAATACATTTGGAAGTACACGCACAATGGCTATGACTTCGGCGTTGTGGGCGCCACACCCATCACCTTCCCAATCGAGTGGCAGAGGAACAAAATCCCCGGATATGCAGTGCGCGTGAGGGTGCCGGATTATCATGGCTTCACGGCGCTCGTGGTTATGTCCGGTGTTGCGGCGCGCTTCTTCCTGCCGCAAGTCGCCGGGATACCTATCATTCCTGCGGGGACCAGCGTCTTCCGCATTGACCATGACGAAATTTTCAACCAGACGACGCACTTGCAATACCAGCCGTGGAAGCGCGGGCCGTGGTTCGGCTTCAATTGGCGCTACGACAGCGGATTGGTCGCGGGAGCTGTGCCGTGCCTGGCTGCCACAGCAACGTGCTCAGCTGCGACATCTATCGCAGACGGGGGATCAAACCCCAATATCGGTACGGGCGAAGTGGCTCTGGTGAACGCCATCCTTGGATTGCCCCTGACGGCCGATCAGGAATTTCAGGCCGGACTCACTTGCAATGGTCAGCTTGCTGCCCCAAATCCTCTGGGGCCCGCACTTGCCAATTGCTCTGCCAACGGGCTGGGATCCATCTACGTCAAGGTGCCGGCGCCGGGAAAAGAAAATGACGACCACAATCCCCAGCGCATCCAGCCGCGCAGCCTGTTTGACGCCAGCATTGGGGATGACGACCTGTTCCATGGAGACCATTACAAATGGAGCTTGCGGTTCACGGTCATCAACCTGGCAAACAAGACGGCGCTCTATAATTTCCTTTCCACCTTCAGTGGCACGCACTACGTCACGCCGCGTTCGGAGACGGTGGAGCTGGGCTTCCACTTCTGAACGCCCCTTGAGCCGGAGGCGGGCCCTGAGCGAGTCGGGGACCCGCCCATTCTGGCAGGACAGTTTCTTCACCCCGTGAAATTATTTTTGGGCTAGGTAGGTTTTCGCCTCGGCGAGTTCGGGCCGGTCGGCGCTTACCCCGCAGACTTGCGTAAGCCTGGCGTAGAACGATTGCGCTTCACGGGCATCGCCGGCGGCCTGCGCGGAGCGGGCGGCGCCCAGAAGACCGTTGAACCGATTCGGGGAATTCTTGAGGACTGTCTTGTATTCGGTGATGGCTTCAGCAGGGCGCTTCAGCTCCAGGAGCATGTCAGCGAGCATTTCGCGGGCGGGGATGCCGACGGATTCGCCGCCATTTTTGTCCTGACGGTCGGAGGCCGCACGCAGCTCCTGTAGAGCTTCATCCGATTTTCCCTTGGCGAAAGCCAGCCAGGCTTCGGCCTCGCTTAGGTCACTGGCTTTTTCGCTGGAGACCGTGTAGCCGCTCTTTTTGGAGCGCTTTTCGCGGTCGGCAACGAGTTGCGTGAGTTCTTTGACGTCCGACTCCGCGCCGGGTATGTCCCCGCTGCGCGCGGCCCCAATGGCGCGTGCCCAATAGGTGGTGTCCAGCCAACCTTTGCGGATCGCGGGAACGGGCAGAGCCGCGGCTTCCTTCCATCGATGCAGTTCCAGGGCAGTCCGAGCAGCGAGATAGGCGCGGTGATCGGCTTTATCTTCCTCATTGGCGCCGACAACGTGGTCGGTGTGTTCAATCACTTCGCGCGCTTTGGCTTCCTGGCCGCTCTGGAGGTAGGAATAACTCAAGAAGTCCATGGCGTGGGTCTGGTAGTGGGATTCCGCGAGATGCATTTCTGCGGCATGAGCGCCGGAGGCGTTAGCGGCGATGTTCGAGGTGATGGAATCCTGCCACAAGCCGAGACGGACAAAGATGTGCGAAGGCATGTGGAGGGCATGGGCAGAGTCCGGGGCGATGGCGGCGTAGCGGCGAGCGGCTTCGAGACCTTGCGCGGCGAACTCGGGTCGATCAGTGGCGTGAATCATGTAGTGCGCGACGCCCGGATGGTCGGGATGCTTCTGGAGAAGGGGGTTGAGGATGCCTATGGCCTTCTGCAGGTCCGCGGTGGCGTCTGTGTCTTCGTCAGCTAGAGAAACGAGCGAAAGGGCGTAGAAGGCGCCAATCTCCACATCGCCGGGATTGCCGGCGTAGAACTTCTCGAGAGAAGTAGAATAGGCTCTGATGCGGTCGGCGTGAGACATTTTGGATTTTTTCTGGAAGAAGGCGGCAGCGGCGGTGATGAAACCCTGTTCACTGGGATTGGCCGAATGGAGTTTTTGGGCTGTCTCTATATCCTTGTGGCCCGCTTTCAGGGTTTTTTCATCGGGAAAATCCCAAAGTTGGTGGTAGAGGGCCATGGCCATGCCCCAGTGCGCGATGGCGCATTTTGGATCGCGCGTCGAAGCCTCGGCAAAAGTCTGCTCGGACTCCTTGTATTGGAAGGAGTGGAGCAACGCGACAGCCTTTTCGATCGTGGGCTGCACCTCGGCGGCGCAACTCGTGGGGAAATTTACTTTGCCGAGTTGATCGGCCGGCATGGTGGTCGAAGTGTCGGCCCAGAGAGCCGGGGGCTGAAGAGAGAGAAGAAAGAAGAACAGCCCTAAGGTGAAGGTGAAGATGGAACGGCGGTGATAGCGCATGCGGCTTCCTCCAAATTGGCGACAGTGATTCTACCTCCGGGGAATGTCCGGGGTGGAGCGAAACCTTTTAGAAGCTTGTGCCGGGGTTGGACGCGGGTTTGGCGCTGCGGCTACAATGAAGGTGGAGCGGTACTTCGAAGCAGGTGTGGGTGCGAAAGCTGTTTGAACCAATGACGAATCTCTGAGGTGCTGCGGATAGACAGCCTGTGTGCACGGCCTGTCCCGCTG
>Ga0209415_10004556_pt1 | contig 25305 bp, 23 predicted proteins | sample PeaSoiSIISIP2007_FD_187696 | JGI IMG/M metagenome (GOLD analysis project Ga0209415, IMG submission 187696) | Peat soil microbial communities from Weissenstadt, Germany - SII-SIP-2007 (SPAdes) (version 2) | ecosystem: Environmental > Terrestrial > Soil > Wetlands > Peat | place: Germany... | reverse complement strand
GCGCAGAGGGTTGCCGCCCACCGCCTTGCCTTTGAGCGCGTGGCGACGAAGTACGGCAACCCCGCTGCGGACATGGCCCTGGCGACCGATGTCGCAGGTTGGCCCCAGCATGGGATGTCCGCAGGAAGGATGCATGATTACCTTCGAGCGCGTACTGCCTTTTTCGACCGCGTCGTCGTGGGCGCGCTCGAACGAGGTTTCACGCAGGTGGTGATCGGCGCCGCCGGTTATGACGGGCGAGCCCTCAGGTACGCAAAACCGGGCGTCACATGGTTCGAAGTCGATCTTCCCTCGACGCAACAGGACAAGCTCGCACGCCTTCGCCGGCTCGAGGTCGCTACCGGGCACGTGCGTTTCGTCGAAGCAGATTTTGCGTCCGACCCGGTGGCTGAGCAGTTGCTGGCCGCGGGCCTGAGCCTGTCCAGCTCATGCCTGTTCTTGTTGGAGGGCGTAGCTGTCTACCTCGAGCGGGACGTACTTGAGCGAGCCCTGCGCCAGTTCCGTCAGGCGGCCGGACCAGACAGCCTGTTGGCGATCAGCATGTCAATTGATAGCGACGCGCACGACCCCGAGGTGCGGTCCAGGTTCCGGGAAGCTGCGGCTGCGATCGGGGAGCCTGCCCGGTTGACCCTTGAACTCGCCGAGGCGGTCGAGCTCCTTGCGAGCACCGAGTGGCAGGAGCTCGCCGAGGTTCATGCCACCGACAGCTCCGCCGGTGAGGGTAACGACGAAGACAGCGACGAAGATGGCGACGAAGCCGCCCAGCAGAGGCGTCGATCGGTCGGACTTCTTTTGGCGAAAGTTATGCCGGGCCCACGGCCAGGTTCGTGAAGGAGCTTTAATGACCACTGCAAATGACGAGGGTTTCTCGCTGTTCGACACTCCGATCGGGTGTTGTGCCATAGCCTGGGGCCCCGGCGGGATCCGGGCGTTGGGGCTACCCGAGGAAACGGTGGCCGAGACGCGTGAGCGGGTGTGCTGGCGTGCCCCAGGCGCGACCGAGACAACGCCTCCCTCAGAGGTCCAGGTCGTGATCGACGCCGTTTTGGACCAGCTGGCCGGCAAGGACTGTGACCTCGGCTGGGTTCGCCTGGACATGGAGGGCTTGCCGTCTTTCCATAAGCGGGTCTATGAAGTTGCCCGGACGATCCCGGGAGGGGCCACAATGACCTACGGCGAGGTCGCCAGGCGTATGGGGGCGCCCCGGGCGGCTCGCGCCGTTGGCCAAGCGCTCGGGCGCAACCCGTTCCCCGTTGTCGTGCCCTGCCACAGGGTGGTGGCTGCCGGCGGCCGGCTCGGAGGTTTCTCGGCGCACGGTGGGACCTCGACCAAGGAGCGGCTGCTGGCCATCGAGGGCTGGCAATAACGGTGGCGGGCACGGCCGGTAAGCGCAGCGCCTGGCCCGGTACCAAGGCCGCGGTGCGGCACCTGCGGTCCGCCGACCCGGTGCTCGGCAAGCTGATCGACGCTGTCGGGCCCTGCGACCTGGAACTCCGCCCTGCCCCGGACACCTTCGCCGCGTTGGCGCGCTCGGTCGTGTACCAGCAGCTGAGCGGCAAGGCAGCATCGGCAATATTCGCCCGCTTGTGCGCGCTTGGCCCCATCTCGGACGCGAAGGGCGCGGAGTGCCCGACGCCCGAGGTGATCCTGGCCAGCCCCGTGGGATCGCTGCGTGCGGTCGGCATGTCGGCCGCCAAGGAACGCTCGCTGAGGGACATGGCGGAACGTTCTGTGAGCGGCGCGCTCCCGGCCATGGCCGACTTCGCTGCAATGGACGACGAAGCCGTCATCGCCGAGCTGGGCCAGGTCCGAGGCGTCGGGCGCTGGACGGCAGAGATGTTCCTGATTTTCAGCCTGGGCAGGGCAGACGTACTTTCGGGTGGTGACCAGGGCCTCCGGCGGGGGTTCCAGCTCGCGTTCGACATGGCCGAACTGCCTACTCCGCAGGAGCTCTTGGACCACGGCAAGCTATGGGCGCCCTACAGGTCCGTAGCGAGCTGGTACCTGTGGCGCTCTGCTGAGCGTAAGAAATAGCGGGCCGGCGAAACCTCAGTCCGCGCCGAAGTCGGCGCCCGTTGACGGCGGGACGTCAATACCGAGGCCGGCAAGGCCCTTTTCAAGGCGCTTTATGACTACCTCCAGGACTCTCACGCGGGCGTAGTTTTTGTTCTCCGCCGGCACGAGTTCCCAGGGAGCGGCCGGGTGGTCGGTGCGCTCGAGCATTTCTTCTACCGCCTGGACGTATGCGGGGCGCTTGTCCCGGTTGCGCCAATCTTCATCTGTCAGCTTCCAGCTCCGCAGCGGGTCGTCGCGCCGCCTCTCGAAGCGCGCCAGTTGCTCCTTGGCGGAAATGTGAAGCCAGAACTTGACCAGGGTCATGCCCTCGGCGACATTGCTTTTTTCGAAGCCCGTGATCTCGCCGTATGCGCGCTTCAATTCCGCCTTGGTGGCGAAGCCCTCGACGCGCTCCACTAGCACCCGGCCATACCAAGAGCGGTCGAAAACGGCCATGCCTCCGTTTCCGGGGAGGTTCGGGGAGAAGCGCCATAGGAAATGATGGCGCTTTTCCCGGGGGGTCGGCGCTGCGTAGGACTCGACGCGGACGTGGCGAGGGTCGAGCCCCGACACCAGACGCTTGATGGCGCCCCCTTTGCCGGCTGCGTCCCAACCCTCGAACACGACAGCCAGTGCCGGGCCCAGCCTGCCGTCGCCGATCAGGCCGCCGGCGATGAGGCGGAGATGGAGGAGCCGGTGTTGCAGCGCGACGAGGCGCTGTTCGCTGTCAGCGCGTGACAGCTTGAGTGAGAGGTCGACCTGGTCCAGTCTGCCCATTAGGCACTCAACGATAGCGGTTGTCGCTGCGCTCTTTGATAAAGCCCGCGTTCCACGGTTGCTCGGTTTATCGGTAACGGTCCCCGCTGGCCGCTAGATCTTCTCCCGAACGATCCCGAAACCTTCAGCTTCCTGGGTGAGAAGTCGATAAGAAATATAGGTGCTCAGGAGTAGCCGCCATGGTCAACGCCCAGCTTCACCCCAGGCTGAAGCCACAAACCGAGGAAATGCGCGACCTCAAGCTCACCTGTATGGACAACTTGCTGGCTGCTAATGATGCAATCGTTTACTTCAAAGACCGCGACAGCCGGTTCCTCTTCGTCAGCGCGGGCTGGATCGCTAATGCAGTGCCGGGTCTCACGGTCGAACAAGTAATCGGCAAGACTGACTTCGACTTCTTCAGCAAGGAGTTCGCGGCCGCCACGTTTGAGGACGAGCAGGCGATCATGCGGACCGGCGAACCGGTCATAGCGAAGCTGGAGCTCGACGAGCGTTCCGGTGTTTGGTCCTCCTCCACGAAGATGCCGCTGAGCGACGGGAGCGGCCGGATCGTCGGCACGTTCGGGATCGCCCGTAATGTCACCGAACTCGTCGAAGCGGAAAGGGCGCTCGCCCATCAGGCCCTCCACGATCCTTTAACGGGCCTGGCTAACCGGACCGCCCTCATGGACCGCCTAGCGCACTCAGTGCTCGAATTGGAACGCCAACCCTCCGCCCTCGCCGTCCTGTTCGTCGACTTGGACAGCTTCAAGCAGATCAATGACTTGTTCGGCCACGACGCCGGCGACAAAGTCTTGGCTGAGGCGGGGCGCCGCCTGGTGCGATTGTCCCGACGTGGCGATACCGTGGCGCGACTAGGGGGCGACGAGTTCGTCGTCCTATGCCGAGGTATTGGTGACGACCGCGACGTCGCCCGCCTTGGCGACCGAATCGTCTGCGGGCTGCGTGCTCCTTATTTTGCGGGGGGCCGCGACCTCTCGACCACCGCCAGCGTCGGCATAGTCATCTCCCGCGATTCCCTGGCCGACTCGGAAAGCCTAATCCGTAGGGCCGACACCATGATGTACAAGGCTAAAAAAGCAGGCCGGGACTGTTACCGGATAGACGGCTCGGACCGGTCCGAGTGCCCGGGGACGCGTGAGCTTACTCGAACGGCGCCGCGGCCAGGATCGCCGGCCGGCTGAGCGGCAGGACTATTCGGACCAGTCGGGCACGCCACGCTGCGCACCGGCACGAACGGTCATTTCCCGCAGATTGGTCTTTCCGTTAGGTGCGCGCTCCTTGGCAGACGAAGACTGTACGTCGTGACGGCATTGTCCGCCATGACCATCGCAGTCTCGGCTGCCCCCAAGCGCTCAGCCAGCAGCGAGCGTGCCAAGTCGACCACGTCGGCGTAGCTCGCTGACGCGATGCACACCGGCCAATCGGATCCGAACATCAACCGCTCGGGGCCGAAGACTTCGACGAGACGGTCGACGTACGGGCCTAGGTCTCCCGCCTTCCAGGGCTGGCCCGCCTCGGTAACCAGACCGGAGAGCTTGCACGTGACATGCGGACGGCGGGCAAGCTCTCCGACAAGGCTCCACCAGGGCTCGGTAATACCGGCCGCGATCTCGGGCTTGGCGCCGTGGTCGAGCACGAAACGGCCGCTTTCCACCGCGTCGACTGCAACCACGGCTGAAGGAAGTTGCCGGGGCCGCACGAGCAGGTCATATGTGAGGCCAGCGTCAGCCAATGCTTTCAGTCCATGGATCACGTCGGGACGTTCCAGCCAGCGGGGGTCGGCCTCACCTTGGACAAGATGGCGTGCACCGACCAGGACCGCCCCTCCGGGACTGTGGCGCCAAGCGTCGATGGTGTCAGAGACGTTCTCGGCAGTCAGGTCAACCCAGCCCACGACGCCGGCCACCAGGGGGCTGGCATCCGCCACGTCGATCAGGTCTTGGGTTTCCACACTGGTGTCCACCGCCTCGACCACCACCGAGGCCCTCACACCGCAGACCGTGGCGGTGGCGGCGTACTCATCGATGTCGAAACTGCGGCGCAGCTCGGGCGCTGCCGCCTCAAGCCAGTCATGGCGACGCCTCACAGGGTCCCACACGTGGAAGTGGGCGTCGACAACTGAGCCTACCGGGTTCGTGCTGGCCTCCTGTTCAGTTGGCATCGAGCTCCTCCCAGAGCTCGGCTGTTAGTTCCCGGTCGAAGTCGGTGACGTCTTCTACGATCTCTGCAGCAGAGCGGGCACCTACGACGACCGCACTAACAGCGGGGTGGCGCAAGGGGAACTGCAGGGCGGCTGCCCGCAACGGCACCCCCTGGGCCGAGCACACGTCCTGCATTCGCCAGGCGCGGGCCAGTAGCTCGGGCGGCGCCGGCGCGTAGTCGAAGGTGGCCCCCGGTCCCGGGCGGGCGAGGATGCCGGAATTGAACACCCCGCCTACGAGTACACCCACCTCGCGCTCCAAGCAGAGAGGTAGCAGCTCCTCGCCCGCGCCCCGGTCGAGAAGGCTCCACCGCCCCGCGACCATGACGCAGTCGATGGCGGCCTCGCGCACGAAGCGGGACAGCATCCCGGCTTGGTTCATGGCCACTCCAATAGCACCCACCACGCCTTCGTCGCGCAAGTCGACCAGCGCCGGCAACGATTGCCCGAGCGCCTCGGCGAAGTGCTCGTCCGGGTCGTGGATCAAGGCGATGTCAAGCCGGTCTACACCGAGGCGCGCACAGCTTTCGACCACCGAGCGTTTGACCCCAGCGGCGCTGAAATCAAACACACGTGAAAGCGGGGGGGTGCCGTAGAAGCCGTGTACCCCCTCTACGTCTGAGTTTGCCGGTACCAGAAGGCGCCCGACTTTGGAGGAGATGATCATCTGGCTCCGCGGATAGGCCGAGATCAACGAACCCAAGCGCGACTCGGACAGGCCCGCGCCATAGTGGGGGGCAGTATCGAAGGCGCGGATGCCGCTGTGCCAGGCCGCCTCAAGGGCCGCTCTGGCCTCCTCATCGCTGAGCGGGGCATACAGGCCACCGAGGGGCGCCAGTCCCAGCACGAAGCGTGGGACCGAGACACCGGAGCTGCCGAGACGACGACTGACGAGCCCGCGTGCCGCCGGCTCAGGTGCGACATCCTCGGTGGCGCTGGTTTGCCGGGGCGCTTCGACGGCCGTTGCCTTTACAGTTCCCAGATTACGGGCAAGACTTTCGCGGCACCCTTACGGGGGTCCTGGTGGACGACATCGAGGTACTCGGCCATCCGTGCCTGCCAGGCGACGTTGACCGCAAGGCCTTCCACCTCGGCGTTGAGCCGGTCATAGTCCTCGCACTCGATCACATGGAACAGCTCATCGCCGCTTCGCCAAATCGTCCACTCGCGGACACCTGCCCTGGCGAACGCGTCGAGCAACTCGGCGGGCACGTTCTCATGTGCCTCCTGGTAGGGCCCGGCCATGCCCGGTTTGAGCCTCGTGTGCAACGCTACCCGTGGCCCCCGTCGCGATCCCTGTGGCGGCGCGTCGTCGGTCCCGCTCCCCGCGGCGCGAGCCGGCCCGGGCGCCGGTTGCTCCCGGTCAGCCGCGCTAGGCGAGGGCGAAGCTGTGGCTCGCGGACGGAGCCGCAGGCCCGACATCCCTCCGTCGACGGCCAAGGCGGTGCCCGTCGTGGAGCCGGCCTCCGGGCTGGCCAGGTAGGCGATGGCGGCCGCCACCTCCTCGGCGCTGACCAGGCGACCGTGAGGTTGCCGTTGTTCTAAGGCGGCGCGCTCGGCCACAGGGTCGGCGGCTGCTGATAGTAGCCGGGATACCCAAGGAGTGTCCGCCGTCCCCGGGTTGACGCAGTTCACGCGGATCCCTTCCCGGACGTGGTCAGCTGCCATGGACAGGGTCAGGGAGAGCACCGCTCCTTTGCTGGCACCGTATAACGCCCTACGCGGGAGCCCAGCGGTTGCGGCGACAGAACAGGTGTTGACGATGGCCGCATGTCCCGACCGTCGCAGATGGGGCAGGGCCGAACGGGCCACCCGCACCATTCCGAGCACGTTCACGTCGAAGACTCGACGCCATTCCTCGTCCTCGTTCTCCTCGACCGTTCCTTGGGCCCCGATACCGGCATTGTTGACCAAGATGTCCAAGCCGCCGAGGAGCTCGACCGCCGAAGCCACAGCGCGCTCAACACTTTGCGAGTCGCTGACGTCGGCGATCACTGTGGTGATGCCGTGCTCCTCCGGCGCGGGCACCAGGTCGAGCGCCACTACCGAGGCGCCGAGCTCGTTCAGGTAGCGTGCCGTTGCCAGCCCGATCCCCGAGGCGCCTCCAGTCACGAGCGCCTTCAGGCCGGCGAACTGAGCGCGCGCCATTATGCCCGACCCTCAAGTGACTGCCTGGCCATGCCGTCGACCGGCCCTCGCGAGCCGAGCGCAGCCCAGACGGAGCCGTCCGGAAAGCCGTAGGCGCCGATCGACTTGGGGTGCATCTCGGTGGATGCGCCGGGCTTTGTGGGGGCCCGGTAGTGACCTCTTACTACCGTCGCCGGGTCGACGAAGTGCTCGTGCAGGTTGTCGATCCACTCGAGCAAGGGCGGGGACTTGGCCTTGGCCGGCAGACCTCCCAGCGCCACCTGGTCGAACATGGCGAGGTGCTGGACCAGTTCGCACAAGCCCACGCCCCCGGCGTGGGGGTAGACGGGCACGCCGAACTTGGCTGCAAGGAGGAGGTTGGCGATGTTCTCGTTCACACCCGCGACCCTACAAGAGTCGATCTGCATGATGTCGATGGCACCGTGCTGAAGCAATTGCTTGAAAACTACGCGGTTCGGCACGTGCTCGCCCGTAGCCACCGGCACTGGGGTAATTTCTCGACGTATTCGGCCAAGTCCGAGGATATCGTCCGGGCTGGTCGGTTCCTCCACCCAGGCCAGGTCGAAGTCTTGGAGGAGGAGGATACGAGCCACCGATTCCTCGACGTCCCAAACCTGGTTCGCGTCGACAGCCAAGCCGATGTCGTCACCGAGGGCCTCCCGGGCCAACTGGCACCGACGGAAGTCGTCCTCGGCGCGGCCACCGACCTTCAATTTGACAAGCGGGAAGCCCGCATCGAGGGCATCCTTGCAGAGCATTATGAGCCGCTCGTCGTCATAGCCGAGCCAGCCCGCCGAGGTCGTATACGCGGGGTGACCATGGCCTTCTAGTTCGCGGGCCCGCTCTTGGCTGCCAACCCCGCCGTCGCGCAGGAGGTCGAGGGCCTCATCGGGGCTTAGGGCATCGCTCAGGTAGCGGAAGTCGACGAGGGCGACAATCTCCTCAGGTGATAGCCCGGCGAGCAAACGCCACAGCGGCTGGCCGGCGAGCTTGGCTCGCAGGTCCCACATGGCGTTCACCACTGCACCGATGGCCATATGGACCACGCCCTTCTCCGGCCCCAGCCAGCGCAGTGGGCTGTCCCACACGAGCCGACGGGAAAAGCCACCCAGGTCCGCCAGCGCTTCGTCGGCATCGAGCCCCACAACGAGCGGCGCGAGTGCGCGGATCGCGCCCAACTGGACGTCGTTGCCCCGTCCGATCGTGAAGGTGAAGCCGTGCCCTTCAAGGCCATGTTCGGCGTCAGTCCGCACCACAACGTAGGCGGCCGCATAGTCCGGCGTCGGGTTCATGGCATCCGAGCCGTAGAGCATTTGCGAAGTCGGGAAGCGCACATCGTATGTGTCGAGCGCTGTGATCCGTGTCATCTCCGTCCTTCCGACATGTCGTCCCACTTCTCCTAACGAGGCCCAACGACGAGGATCTTGACCTCGTTCCCAGATGCGATGGCAGCAAAGGCCTGCGCCGCCTCAGGGAGGGGATAGGTAGCGGTGATAAACCGGTCTGCGTCGAAAGCGTCGCCACCAATGATCTTGATGGCTTCGTCGAAGTCCTCCGATCGATAGGTGGCGGATCCCTGAAGGCGGATCTGGTATTCCTGGACCACCGGTAAGTCGATGATCACCGGCTTTCGTGCTCCTCCCACCACCACAACCGTGCCCCCTTTGACGGCCATTTTGACCGCAGCGTCGACCGTGCCCTGATAGGCCACGCAGTCAAAGACTACGTCGGCGCTTTCCCCCAGCTCGGCGCGCACCATCCCGGCCAGGTCGTCAGCTCGCGCGTCGAGAGCGACGTCAGCGCCAATTGCCAAAGCAAGCTCTCGTTTGGCGGCCACCGGGTCTGTGCTCACGATCTTTGCCGCCCCGGCATGGCGGGCCGCAGTCAAGGCCAAGAGCCCGATCGTACCCGCACCCAGGATCACAACAGTTCTGCCGGCCAGGTCTCCGGCCAGGCGCACGGCATGTACGGGCGTGGCCAAGGGTTCGATAAGCGCCGCTTGGTAGTCGGTGAAAGCCTCTGGCACCTTGTGGAGCCGCCGGGCCGGCACCGAAAAGACGTCCGCCATCCCACCTTCCCGGTAGCCACAACCGAAGAACTCCAGGTTCTCGCAGAGGTTTTCGGCTCCGCGCCGGCATGGCTTGCAATGGCCGCACACAAGCGTCGGTTCCACCGTAACCCTGTCGCCCACCACGACCTCGCCCACGCCGTCGGCAACGGCGACCACTACACCGACCACTTCATGGCCGGGATAGTAGGGGGGTTTCATGAAGGCGTGCTCACCGTGAGCACCCGCCTTGTCCGAGCCGCACACCCCCGACACCGACATCCCGACGAGGGCCTCTCCGGGCTTGAGGTGCGGCACCGGCTCAGTCACCACCTCGATGACGTCGGGGGCGCTCACAATGACGCGACGCCTTTCCAAGTGCTCGCTCATAAGATCTCCTCTCCTCCGGCCCTCACGGGCCGGCACGCAGCCGCATAAACACGGAGTACATCCCGGACCGCCTCGATCACAAGTTCCCTAGGAGCGGCGAGAACTGTCCCATCGGTCACGCGGCGATAAAGACTAGGGAGGAACTGACTTATCAAAGGGCCCGGGATACTGGTCTCGCTCAAGTAGCCCAGTAGCCGTTGCACCGCCTGTTGTGGCCCAGGTGATGCCCAGTAGTAGCGGATACGGTCGCTGTAACTGAAATGACGGAGCACCCGCTGCTCGTTGGCGTCGCCCCGGTAATATGACTGCCAGTACCCGGGGCGGGCAAGCATCTCCCGTTCCATCTCGTCCGCTAGCGAGCTCGCGTGCCAGTTCGGGGATAACGCGGTCGCGATCTGGTCGAGACCGTAGAAGGCCTCGCGCAGGGCGAAGGTAAGGCCCGGCCCGACCTTGAGCACCGCAAAACCGTCGGCGACGAGCCTGGCGAGGCTCTCTTGGGGCTGATAATCGGTCGAATGGGCTTCGAACACCAAACCTGGCATCCTCGCCAGGGCAGCACTCAGGTCATGAGCGCGATTGGGTTGGTAAACGATTACTCTCCGGTCGTCAAACTCGACACCCGGCTGCACGACCAATGCGACCACCCTTTCGAATGCGGCCTCAATGCCCGCGGCCCCAAAGGCTCGTCGGTGTTCTTCTAGGGTGTCGAAGGCTGCTTCTGGTCGGGTGACCTCGAGCTCTTCGATCTCCTCCATAGCGCCGCCTGGGACCGGCACTTCGGTACCAATGACGTAATGCACCTTGGGGGCAGCCCCGGCAAACACGCCCTCAGCAACCCGGGCGAGGCGGGCGGCACGCTCGGCCGTCACCGGGCCCGCTAAGTGGGCAGGCTCACCCTGACAGCCCATGCTTGTATCGAGATGCACCTTCACGTACCCGGCGGCCACGTAGGCGGCGACCATCGCCTCAGCTTCCGCCAAGGCCACTTCGCTAGGCAGGTGACGCCAGGGGTTCGGCCCGAGATGGTCCCCGCCAAGGACGATATCGGCGTGTGGGAAGCATACGTTGTCGGCGATGCGGTGCACCTCGTCGCGGAAACCCGCCGGGGTCAGACCGCTGTAGCCTCCCTGGTGATTGACCTGGTTGCAAGTCGCCTCGATGAGCACAGCGGTGCCGTCGGCGGCGGCCTGGCGCATGGCAGCCTCGATCACCAGCGGGTGCGAGGAGCACACCGAAGTGACACCGCCGTGGCCACGGTCAGCGCTGTCGCGCCCAAGACTGCTGCGGCCCACATCTCTGTACCGCGGGATAAGGGCTGTCAGGCGCTTGGCGCCGGCTCCGGCCCGTGACTTCAAGGCGTGGAGCTCGGAGAAGGTCGAAGTACCTTCCATCGGGCCTCGTATGCTGACTGCGCGGGCACCGCTGGCGTTCGCATAAGCGAGGCTTTCTTCGACGCTTCGGCCCTGCAGCCGGCAGGTAACGAAGGTCGCATCGAAGCAATCGCCGGCCCCGGTGGGGTCCAATTCTTCCACGACAAAGCCAGGAACGTTCATAGTGCCATTTGCGTCGTGGTAGGTGGCTCCGGCGACGCCGTTCTTCACCACTATGGCGGAGACCCCCAGGTCCAGGATTTCGCTGACCGCGGCCTTAGGGGTTGTGGCCTCGGTTAGTAGCATGAGCTCCTCGCCGCTGGGCAGGAAGGTGTCGCAGCGCGCCAGCATTGCCGCTAGAGCTGCCCGCACCTCGGGGTCCCCGACCACCTCTTTTCGGATGTTCGGGTCGAAGGAAATTGTCCCTCCGTTGCCCTTTACCAACTCAACTGCCTTGGTCGTCATCTCGATGATGGACGCGGAGAAGAGCGACGGCCCGGACACATGCAGGTGGCCGCACACCCCTAGCATTTCGGATGCCGCGTCGGTCAAGCGCACTTGGCCGCACGCACTGTTCTTTATGTTGAACACAAAGTCTCGGCCCCCGTCGTCGCGGTAACGAACGAAGGCGCTTCCAGTCGCGTACCCTGGTCGGACCTCAACCGCCTTGACATCGACACCATCGTCAGCGAGCCGCTGCAGGTTCAGCCGTCCAAAATCGTCGTCGCCGACACAGCTGATGATCCCGCACTCTTGGCCAAGTTTGGCGACCTGGTCGATGAAGATCGCGGGTGCGCCGCTAGGGAAGGGCCCGACCAAGTGGACAGGTTCACGGAACCCGTGGCCGCGCTCCTGCGCCATGATCTCCACCAGGATCTCACCGATGGTTACGACCTTGGCCATTTTTCAACTCTCTTTGCAGGGCCGGCTTGACCGTCGTCCCTAGCCGGCTCACGGGACAGCGACGCTGTCGTCATTCGCAGATCTTCCCGTCGACATCCCACAGGTCCTCCCAGGACTGGCCGTCCTTCCATAGGAACACGTGTCCCTTGATCAAACGGTTGTCCCGGTCCGTGCCGGCAATGGCCTGCATCTCGCCTTCTGTCAGCGGGTCGTTCACTACACCCTCGAGGTTGGCCTCGTAATGGCTTGGCTTGGTCGAAAATGGCAGCGGAGCCTGCCCTCGCTGGACGGCCCACTTCACGCAGACCACCGCCGGGTGCACCCCGTGGTGCTCCGCAATGGCTACCAGTACCGGGTCTTCGATGTCCACGCTGTCACCCGGTGTGCGGTCACGGACGGGCCGAGCCGGCGAACCGATGGGACAGAAGCCGATAGGCTCGATGCCCCGGCTGCGCACATAGTCGAACAGCTCCGTTTGTTGAAAATGAGGGTGCAGTTCCATCTCGTTGACGGACGGGGGGATGTGCGCGTCGCGCAGGAGCAGCTCCAGCTTGGGAACAGTCATATTGGACGTACCGATATGACGTACGAGGCCCATTTCGACCATCCTCTCCATCTGCCCCCAGGTCTCCATGAACTCGTCATGGAGGTAAGGCCGGGCGTCCGGGCTCCGAGAGCTAACATCCGCGCCAGGCGGGTGCACGTTCGGGAAAGGCCAGTGCACCAAGTACATGTCCAAATAGCCCACCTGCAGGTCGGCTATCGACCTCCGGCAGGCAGGGACGACGTCGTCAGAGCCATGTTTGTCGTTCCAAAGCTTGGACGTGACCCACAGATCTTCACGAGGGAGCTCATGAAGAACTTCACCTATGCGAACTTCGTTACCATACACGGCGGCACAGTCAAAATGTCGGTAGCCGGTTTCATACGCGCCTCTCACGGCCAGAGCGACCTCATCGGGCCCGACATGGTCCGAACCGAAGGTGCCCAGCCCTATGGCCGGCATGAGAGCGCCGCTCGCAAGTTGGCGCTGCGGGACGATGGCAGGGTCAACTTTCATGGGTTACCTTCAGCCTTTCTATCTACTAAGCATTCGGGACGGTTCGTATGACGGAAAGTCGTTGCACTGCGCTCCCGCTTCAGTGCTGCGGGGCCAATGCCCCTTTTTTTATGAGCACGTTCCCGTAAAAGCGGCGTTCGCCGGTCAGGACAACGGCGTAGGAGGTACGGGCTGCTTCGTAAAATGCAAAACGTTCCAATTCGCCGATCGGCCAAGGCCGCCCAGCGGCGGCGTCGATGACGGCCTGGACTTCCTGCTGCACCTCGGGAAGCTCGCCGGGAGCGCCGCCGCCTGCCATGCTGCGCACGGGGCTATCGACGAATTCGTCGAGCGGCAGCAACGATAGGATGGCACTCACCGCCTCGGGCATTGACACACCGGCCATCGGAACTGCCCGGGCGTTGGTGGTGCCGAGTGCGACGCTGTAGGCGGGGAAGTTGGCATCGACGACTGCCAGCTCGTCGCCATGGCCCATCGCCGCCATCACATAGAGCAGTTCCGGCGTCAATAGCGGGTTGATGCCCTTCAACATTGCGTGCCTCCTTGTCGGTCGTGCCTTGGTCGGTGCCCCACTGCGCCCCTCAGCGGCGCCGGGCAGTGGCGCGTCGTTTTGGCAGCGAGCTCTCCCTGATCTGCAACGTGGGTGAAAGGGTGACCATGCGCGGCGCGCCGGTGTAGCCCTCGATCCGGTTGAGCAGTAGCCGGGCGCTCTCCAAGCCCAGGTCGTAAGCGGGCTGGGCCACAGCGGTCAGCGGGGGGCTCAGCAGGGACGCCCAGGGCATATCGTCGAAGCTGACCACCGCGATGTCTTTGGGTATGACGAGCTTGGCTTGGCTGATTGCCTGCAAGACGCCGATGGTCATAAGGTGGTTGGTCACGAACACGGCGTCGGGGCGCGGGGATAGCCCCAACAGCTCCTCCATGGCTAGGCGGCCCCCTGGCTCACGGAAGTCTGACACCCTGACCAGGGACTCGTCCAAGGCCCTGCCGGCGTCTTCCAACGCTTTCACGTACCCGGCGCGGCGCTGATAGCCAGTTGTGATGGTGAGAGGACCGGTGATGCAGGCCACCCGTTTGTAGCCTCCTGCCAATAGGTGGCTCACCGCCTCGTAAGCGCCCGCGAAGTTGTCGACCACAACACTGTCGGCCTGCCGGCCGGTCAGGGACCGGTCGGTCAGCACCACGGGGATGCCGAACTCGACGAGGGGAGTCAGGTCGGTGCGTGGCCCCGAGGGAGTAAGGATCACACCTGACACCGCTTCGGCCGCCGCCAGCTCTATATAGGAAGCCTCTTTGGCGGAGTCCTCGTCGGTGTTGCACAAGAACAGCGAGTAGCCCGCTCCGTAAGCAACATCTTCGACCCCCCGCACCACATCACCGAAGAACGGTCCTGTACGCACGTCGGAGATGATGAGGGCCAGGACTCGGTTGCGCCGGGTACGCAAGCTGCGGGCCACGCGGCTGGGGCGGTAGCCGAGGTCCTTCACCGCCTGCAGCACCGTAGCGGCAAGCCGCGGGTCGACTCCGGGGTGCCCATTGAGCACCCGCGAGACGGTGGCGGTCGACACTTTGGCCGCGCGGGCCACATCAACGATCGTGCTCATAGTCGTCCGGTCGCGATCATGGCACTCCTCTGGCGTTCGATCGGTTCCTGGCCGGGGGCGCCCCTTGCGTCCCTAAGTGACTTGACATCTGCGATGCTGCCATGGTAAACGATTACTAGCCCAAACCGCTACCCCAACTAACTATTACACAAGAAGCCGACCGGAGACCAACGCCGCCGGCGGTAAGCCTCGATCCGACGGCCCAAATAGGGCGTTGATGCTGCAAAACCTGGCGCCCCGGGCCAACCGGAGCGGTGGTAAATCGTTTTCTCTAAAGAGGGAGGGAGGCCCGGCGACATTACCGTTGAGCTGGGGGGTCTGCCGCTTGTTGTGTACCGACCTGGAACCGGCTCGACGCATGACAGAGGGGGGTGATACTGGCCCGAGCGGCATGTACGGGACCGATCAACAAACAAGCCGTGAAAGAACCGAAGCAAGTGAGTGTGCCAGCCGGTTGGCCTCTTGGCCGAGCGGCGTTTCTAATAACCTAGAACTGGGAGGAACCAATGAAAGTTTGGTCCAAGCGAGTGTTGAGTGTGCTCGCCACCGTCGGCATGACAATGCCCATGGTCATGTCAGTCGGATCCACCTCTGCCAGCGCCGCTTCGTCGGGCATGATTAAGGTCGGCGTGGCGCTGAGCTATAACAATACGGCGTTCTGGTCTGCTTACGTTTCGTATGAGCAGCAGTTCGCCAAGCAGATGGGCGTCGACCTCATCGGCCCATTGGTTTGCTGCGATACCTATGGCAGCAACTCCACGCTGCAGAACCAGCAGGTCGAGGACCTCGTCAAGGAGGGTGCCCAAGCCATCATCCTGAACCCTGAGGACGCCTCCGCCGAGGGCCCCTCGATCGCGTATGCCTCTGCGCACCACGTCGCGATCATCTCGGTCGACACGATCCTTGGTGCTGGCGCGGACTACGTCGTCGTGCGGGCGTCCAACCTGTTCTACGGGTACTCGGCCTGCTCCTACATAGCGTCCCAGGTGAAGTCGGGGTACGTCGTTGACAACGAGGGCCAGCAGGTGTCCTCCAACGGCCACGACCGCGCTGTCGGCTTCAACGACTGCATGGCGAAGCTCGACCCGGCGGTCCATGTCTTGTCGAAAGACACCCTGTGGAACCCGAATACCGCGCTCACGTTTACGGAGACCGCCATCGACGCCTACCACAGCCAGGTCAAGGCCGTCTACGACGAGTACAGTGGCCCCGACGTGGGGATCATCAAGTTCCTCGACGCAAAGGGCTTCGGGCCCGCCGGCGGCACCAAGCCCCACGTGATCCTCGGTGGCGATGACGGTGTCGCATACGAACAGTGCTACATCCAGCAGGGTTGGATGGACTTCGCGTCGTCGCAGCCAGCCAACCTCTACTCCGAGGGCGCGGTCAAGTACGCCGTAGACGCGGCGAAAGGTGTCAAGCTCTCGGTCGGGATGCCCGGTTTGACCGCCGCCCCCCTGGGCCACGTCAGCTATAAAGGCGACGTCCAGCTGACCGACCCGATCATCGCTCCCTTCGTCACCAAGATGAAGCAGACGATCACTGGGCCCGCAACCGATGGGCAGCCAGCCAGCTTCACCACCACGCCGGTCTCCAGCCCATCGCTCTGGGGCAACGTCTACGGCAAGGCCCATGGTGGCATTTGCAACGGGGTAACCCCCTAGGCTGTCAAACTAGCTCCGGCCTTTGTCCTTATTCCCTCCTCTCCGATGAGGAGGGAGTAGGCAAGTCGACAACTACGAGATCAACAAAAAGGTGAGCCAAGTTGGTGGGCTTTCTTGACTGAGGCCCACCAATCCCGTCGGCGTTGCCTGGTTGGGCCGGCCTTCGGGTCGTGCGAAGGACCACCAACAAAGCCGCCGAATAGCGAAGGACAATTGTTGTGGTCGAAAGTACAGAAGCGGGGTCAACAGCGAGCGAGGATGTGCCCGCCGCCGAAGCCATTGGCATCTCAAAGCAGTTCGGCAGCACCGTTGCCTTGCGGGGGGTAAGCGTGTCCCTGCGATCAGGGCGCTGCCTTGGGTTAGTTGGCCGCAATGGGGCCGGCAAGTCCACCCTGGTCTCCATCATGTCCGGCATCTACGGGGCTGACAGGGGGGAGGTGCGCTTTGATGGTGGGCCGGCCCCGGCTCTGGGGGACATCGATGCCTGGCGCCAGAAGATCTCGACCGTATTCCAGCATTCGATGGTTGTCCCGAAACTGACGGTGGCCGAGAACGTTTTCCTCAATGTTCAGCCGGGACGGTCCGGCTTCGTCGACTGGAAGACAATGCGGGTGGGGGCCAAGCGCGTCCTCGCTGAATGGGGTTTCGAGAACGTCGACGCAAATGCTCTCTGCTCGACCCTTACGGTCGAGCAGCGCCAGCTGGTAGAGATCGCAAGGGCGCTTGCTGCCGGGCGGCGCTGCCTGCTCCTTGACGAACCGACCTCTGCTCTGGAGCGGGCAGAGATCCAGCGGCTCTTCGAGCGGGTTAGGTCGATGGTGGCCAACGGGGTCGCCGTCCTCTATATATCTCACCACTTGGAGGAGGTCTTCGAGGTCTGCGACGACGTGGCGGTTCTGCGAGACGGCGAGCTAGTGATGTCGCGTCCCATGGCTGGCCTCTCCAAAGACGCACTGGTCGCCGCCATGGTCGGCCCTGACGCAGCGACGATCGCCAGCCTCGAGCACCCTGGCGCCAAAGACAACGGCCAAAGAGCAGACCATGGCAAGCCGTGCCTGGTGGTCGAGCACCTCAAAGCACACTCCCCACGGGGCGCTGTGCGCGACGTATCGTTCGAAGTGCACCACGGAGAGCGGGTGGCCCTCCTTGGTTCGCTCGGCGCTGGGGTGGCCACGGCGGCCCGGGCAGTGGCGGGCAGCGAGAGCTGGGACTCAGGCAGCATCGAGGTCGACGGTACCCCGCTTGTGCCCATGCGGCGTGACAAGGCGCTCAAGACGGGAGTCGGCTACGTCCCGGAGGACCGCCGCGCCGAGGGGTTCGTCCGCCTTTTGGGGGTGGGCGAAAACTTGACGATGACAATTGTGGACCGGCTGGCCAACCGCATTGGCGCGATCACGCCCAGCCGGAGGACTGCTGCCGCCCGCCCCCTGGCCAAACGGCTCTCGATCGTTTCGGCCGGTTTGTCGCAGCCGTTAGGGGAGCTCTCCGGCGGCAACCAGCAAAAGGTGACAGTGGCACGAGGGTTGGCCAGCAAGCCAAAGCTCGTGGTGGCAATGACCCCGACGAGAGGCGTCGATGTTGCCTCGAAGGCCGTGTTGCTCCAGGCGCTTTCGTCTTTGGCCATCGACGATGGCGCGGCCGTCTTGGTCGCCACCGATGACCTCGACGACCTGGTCATCTGCGATCGCGTACTAGTGCTGCGGGGTGGGGAGGTCGTCGCCGAGTTCACCGAGCCACCGTTCAACAGAGAAGAGCTCATCGCAGCAATTGAAGGTCTCGTAGAAAGTGAAGCGTGACAGCATGACGCAAGTCAATAGTGAGAAGGAGACTGCCTCTCTGGCGCAGCCGACCGGGCAGGGCACCGGGAGCCGAGCAGCCGCCGAAGCGGAACTGCAGCGGATCAGCCGCCAGGCGAGAGCCCTATCCCTCTTGAGAGAGGCGAGCCTGCTGCCGGTGCTCGTCCTGCTGCTCGCGATCGGCGCCCTGATCAGCCCTGTCTTCTTCCAGGTGTCCAATTTCTGGGGGATCAGCCAGTATGCCTCCTCCATCGCGCTAATAACCGCGGGCGAAGCGCTCGTCCTCATGATCTCCAGCATGGACCTGTCCCTCGGAGGTATTTATGGCTTTGCGCCGATGGTGGCGGCCTGGCTGGTAGTGCCGGCGAGCGCCTTCGGCCTCGGCCTCAAGCTCAATTCATACCTCGGGATCATCGTGCTCCTGTTGCTGGGCGGAGGTGTCGGCTTCGTGAACGGCCTCCTCATAGTGAAGGCGCGTCTCAATGCCTTCATCGTCACCCTCGGGATGTTGATAGGGCTGGCAGGTATCCAAGAAGGAGTCGTAAACGGGCAGACAATCTCCGCCTTGCCCACTGCCTTTTCGTACGTCGGAGGTAATTTTTGGGGCCCGGTCCCAGTGTCGCTGGTGGCGGTGGTGGTCATATTTGTAGCTGTCGGCTTGTTCCTGCGTTACCACCGGTATGGCCGCGCCATCTATGCCGTAGGCGGTAACGCTGAGGCCGCTCGCGCCGCCGGCATCAACGTCGACCGAGTGAAGATAGGCGTCTACATGGGGGGAGGTGTGCTGGCCGCCCTGGGGGGCTTCCTGGAGATGGGACGTGACGGCGCGATTACCGCCAGCCAAGGGTACGGGGAGTCGGTCATTTTCATCGCATTCGCGTCTGCCGTCATCGGCGGTGTGAGCCTCCTCGGTGGCAAGGGCAACATGGTCGGCGTCGCCACCGGTGTTCTGATCCTTGCGACGGTCCAGAACCTCCTGGACCTCAAGAACGTCAGCGTCTTTTGGGAACAGGCGGTCTACGGTTTGGTAATCCTGATCGCCCTGGCAGTCGCCCGGGTCATCGGCGGCTGGCGGTCGCAAACTTGATACGGCCGCGGAGTAGGCATCTTTGCCCGCGGTCTCAAACCTGGTACGGCCGCGGGAGCAGGCATCTTTGCCGTCTCAACCTGATGTGCTCGTGAGGCCGATGCGCGCTTGCCGGTAAGGGCGACGGCGGTGCCGAGAGAGAGGTGAGAGAGAGAGAGAGAAGTGCCGGCACTGCCGCCTGGAGGCGGTCTCCGGCACGCCGGTGGAAAGCCAGGGCGCCGATGAGCAGCACTGCCATGCTTGACGCCGGCGCAACACCTAGTGGTACCCATGCAAGCCCGGCGAGCACGCCGGCAGCGGCAGCGAGTTCGGCGACGCCGATGAGATGGTACCGGGGCCACGCGATGCCGACGTGGCTGGCCGACGCCAGCATCTTCGGGTGGCTCCTCAACTTCGCGATGGCGGGCAGGAGGCAGGCCGCTGCGAGCAGAAGCGAGAGGGTCTTGAACATTTAGTACTCCTTTGGAGGGCTACAAGCCGGCCCTTGACAGGCCGGTTCGCATACATCATAATCAGCATTGTGATGAATCATCAGTTTTGGAGTGATCCATCGCAGCAGGGTGCCGGCTCGCGCACCCATCACCTCCACACGAAAGGAAATGCGGTCATGCTCAAGTCACTCGGCACCTCTCTCATATTTCGCGGCCTTCTCGCACTCGGCATCGGGGTCGTGGCCCTCGCCTGGCCGGGGGTCACCGTCCTCGCCCTCGTAGTGGTGTTCGCCATGTACGCATTCATCGCCGCCGGGCTACAGGCGCTGCAAGCGTTCAGCAGCCGAACCGGCGGGCCGGTCTTCGGGCACCTGCTGCTCGGACTGGTAGACATCGCCGCCGGTGCGGTCGCCCTGGCATGGCCCGTGCCCACCGCACTGGTCCTGGTGTTGGTCGTCGCCAGCTGGGCCATCGTGACTGGCGCTCTAGAGGTCTTCGCCGCCTTCCGCAGTGGCGAAGACGCCGGCGCCCGCACCATGTTCGTCCTCGGCGGCCTGGTATCCACGGCGTTCGGCGTCGTGCTCTTTGCCCGTCCCGACATGGGCGCCATTTCGCTCGCCCTCTTGTTCGGCCTGTTCAACCTGATCACCGGCAGCGGGATGTTCGTACGTGGTCTGGAGCTGCGCCGGGCCGACGCAACCCTGCACTCCCTGGTCCCGCCGACCAGGACGAAAGTCGCCGCCTGAGCCGACGAACCGTCCCCGCGCTCGAAAGCTCAGCGGGCACCGGCAGGCGCCCGCGACTGAGCAAATCGGCGAGAACCGCGGTTCTGTAGTATTGGATCAGTAATGATGACCTTGATCAGCAGAGGAGAGAGCAATGAGCACGGCGACGACACCCGGGGCAGTTTCGGCCAACAGGCTCGACCGTCGGAAGGCCCACACGAGGCATGCACTCATCGACGCCGCCGTGCAGCTCATCTCCGAAGGTCGAGGAGAACGGGCGAGCATCCAGGAGATAACCGAGGTGGCCGATATCGGCTTCGGGTCCTTCTACAACCACTTCGCCAGCAAGGAGGAACTGTTCCAGACGGCGTCGGAGGAAGTCCTCGAGCGCTGGGCACAGATGATCGACTCAGCCTGCGTTGGTCTGCACGACCCCGCCCATGTTTTCGCCGTCTCCCTGCGGATCTCGGGCCGTCTCGCATGGACCCACCCCGAGATTGCCGGTTTCATCACCGGCACGGGACTGGAGCTCCTCAACGCACCCCGTGGCCTGGCACCCCGCGCGCTACGTGACATCCGCGCCGGCCAGGCCACCGGCCGGTTCACCGCCCCAGACGCCGAGATCGCGCTCGGCGCCGTAGCCGGCGGGCTCCTTGCTCTGCTTCGCCTCCGCGAACACCACCCCGAACGGGTGGTCGAAAACTCGGTCGATGAGCTCACCGAGGCCTGCCTGCGCCTGCTAGGGGTGCGCGCCAGCGAGGCCCGGCGCCTGGCCAGACTTGCCCTCCCCCTTCAGGACGGCTCTACGTCACAGTGGCCGCTCAGCGGGTAACCGAGGAAGCTTCCCGAGCGGACCTGGCAAGCCCTCGACGAGGTCGTGGCCGGCTGGCGCCACGCTGATTTGGTACGACAGTGCGGAAAAAGACGAAAAGCGCGCCAAAACCGAAGCAGAGCGAGATGTCACAACCGCCCTCCAGGCAGGGAAGACCCTCGTCCGTAGCCGGGATTGTCCGCTTTTGGGCAGTTTGAGGTTTACAGCATTTGGGCAACTACCTTCTGTCGCAGCACAAAGTCGGCCTGGCGGCTACCATTTACCACTGTGGGCTTCCCCAGTAGCACGCAAAGTGGGCATACGATGGTGGGTACGGAGGACCATCTGGCCGCGAGCCGCGGGATAGGGACTGCGGAGGGCCACGGCCTAGCCGAAGCCACCGCAGCCGAGATAGCGCCCTGTTGGGCTCTCGCGGAATGGCTGATGTCCCTCACGGACCTGTCTCCTGCCAGCACTCGGGCCTATGGCAACGGTGTCGGCTCGTTCATCACATGGGCGCAGCGAGCCGGGGTGGACGGCCCTGAAAAAGTAACCCGGCTGGTCTTGCGCCGGTACCTCGCGTACATGACGACCAGGCATTATGCGCGCCAGACGGTAGCGCAGAGGGCGTCGGCACTGAGGCGCTACTTCGGTTGGCTGGGCCGAAAAGGCACCATTGCCGGCGACCCAACGATCAGTCTGTCGGCGCGTACTGGGGGGTCCCGGCTGCCGCGACCGCTGTCGCGCTCGGAGCTGGAGGTCATCTTGGACGACCCGCCGGCTCGGAGCGAGGTCCCCGAACAGGTGCGCCTCCGTGACGACGCAGCGCTCGAGCTTCTCTACGGCAGTGGCCTGCGCGTGAGCGAGCTTTGCGGGCTGTCAGTGGGGGACCTCGACCTGCGAGGCGGTTGGGCAACCGTCTGGGGAAAGGGCTCCAAGCAGCGAAGGGTGCCCATCTCGGAGAGCGCCGCCCGTGCCGCACGAAAGTGGGTCGACGAGGGCCGGCCGGCATTGGCCAGGGCGGAGTCGCCTGCGGAAGCTCTTTTCCTCAACGCGAGGGGGCATCGCCTGGGGCCCCGTGACGTGCGCCGTATACTTGATCGACGGTCACCGTCGCCCACGCATCCCCATGCTTTGCGACACAGTTTCGCGACTCATCTGCTGGACGGCGGCGCAGACCTTCGAGTTGTACAGGAGCTCTTAGGTCATGCAAGCGTGCGGACCACCCAGGTCTACACGCACGTGAGCAAAGAGCGCCTGCTCGCCGTATACGACACGACGCACCCGAGGGCCTGATGGAAACCGAAGAAGTCCTATTTTCAACTGACGAGCTCTGGGCGGACTACAAGAGCAGTGGCGCGCGCGAGCTGCGAGACAAGCTGATCGTGCGCTACTCACCGCTCGTCAAGTACGTCGCGGGCCGGGTATCGGTCGGCCTGCCTCACACGATCGAGCAGTGCGACCTCGTGAGCTATGGCATCTTCGGGCTCATCGACGCGATCGAGAAGTTCGACAACGAACGGGCGATCAAGTTTGAGACCTACGCCATAACCCGGATCAAAGGTGCCATCATCGACGAGCTCCGCAGCATCGACTGGGTGCCCCGGTCGGTGCGTGCCAAGGCGAGGGCGATCGAGAAGGCTTACGCCAAGCTCGAGGCGCAGCTGCTGCGTACGCCGAGCGACCTCGAGGTGGCCACGGAGCTCGGCCTGACCGAGGACGAGCTTCAGGCGCAGTTCTCCCAGATCTCTTTCGTTGGCATTGTCGCTCTCGACGAGGTGCTGTCCGGTGGCGACAGGGGCGAGTCGACCACGCTCGGCGATACGCTGGCCGACCGCCACGACGGTCCAATGGCCGCGTTCGAGATCGAGGAGATGAAGCAGATCCTGGCCGGGGCGATCAACCGCCTCGGCGACCGGGAAAAGATCGTCCTGTCGCTGTACTACTACGAGGGTCTTACTCTGGCGGAGATCGGCCAGGTGCTCGGCGTGACCGAGAGCCGCGTGTGCCAGATCCACACCAAGGCCGTGTTGCAGCTGCGTGCTCGCATGCTCGTCGCCGACAAAGAGACAGCCTGACGCACTGCGTGTAGGCTGGGCCCCGGGCCTCCGCAAGTAGCGGCCCGACTAACCTACGCCCAGGGCGCCTCCACGGTCGCCGCTGGCCCCGGACTTGGGGGCTACGCGGCGCTAGCGCCCGGGGGACAACAACCGATGGAGAGGAGTAGTAATGGCCGTCGTCACGATGAGGCAGCTTCTAGAGGCGGGAGTCCACTTCGGGCACCAGACGAGGCGCTGGAACCCGAAGATGAAGCGCTTTATTTTCGGAGAGCGCAACGGTATTTACATCATCGACCTGACTCAGACGCTGCACCGGGTCGATTTGGCTTATTCGTTCGTGCGGGACATGGTCGCCAACGGAGGCAGCGTCCTGTTCGTGGGCACGAAGAAGCAATCGCAGGATCCCATAGCGCGTGCGGCAGAGCTGTGCGGTATGCCGTATGTCAACGAGCGTTGGCTTGGCGGGATGCTGACGAACTTCACAACTATCGCAGCCCGCGTAAAGAAAATGCAGGAGTACGAGCGAATGCGTTCGGCCGGCGACTTCGAAGCCATGCCGAAGAAAGAGGCGCTCATCTTGACCAGGGAGCTGGAAAAGCTCGAGCGCAACCTCGGCGGTATCCGGGACATGACGCGCCTCCCGGATGCTGTGTTCATCATCGACATCAAGAAAGAGCACATCGCAGTATCGGAAGCCAACAAGATGGGCATCCCGATCGTCGCCGTGGTCGACACCAACTGCGACCCGGACCAGGTCCAGTTCCCGATCCCGGGGAACGATGACGCTATTCGCAGCGGCACGCTCATGTGCCGGGTGATCTCTGAGGCTGTCGCAGAGGGGCGTTTCGTGGCGTCCAAGCGCAGCGCCATGCTTTACGCCGTGCCCGCAATGCAAGCTGCGCCCGCAGCTCCGGCCGCGCCGGCGCCTGCGAGGCCCCCCCGTCCACCAAAGCCAGCGCATGCGCCCACCGACGCCGACACAGAGGCAGCCGCTACTGGTACGGGCATCGCTGGTACCGGCATCGCTGATACCGGCATCGCAGAAACAGCCGATGCAGAGCCAGCCGCCGAGGAAACAGCCACCGAGGAGGCAGCCGGTATGGGCACGGTCGACTTACCTGCAGCTGAGGTAGGGACCGTTGAGGCGGAAAGCCCCGGGCCTGACGACTCCGCAGAGCTTGAAACGTTGACGGCTGCAGCCACTGCCGCTGCAGCACCAGAGCAATAGAGTTAGGAGCGCGAACCATGGCAGAGTTCACCGCCAAGGACGTACAGGCCCTTCGCAACGCGACCGGGGCCGGGATGATGGACGCCAAGCGTGCGTTGACTGAAGCAGACGGGGACACCCAGGGAGCTATGAAATGGCTTCGGGAACGTGGGCTCGGCAAGGCCGCCGAGCGAGCGGGACGCGAGACCCAGGAAGGCGCTGTCGCCGTCTCTTATGACAAAGAGGCGAACGCGATAGCGCTGGTCCAGCTCCGTTCAGAGACAGACTTCGGCGCCAAGAGCCCCGATTTCGTCAACCTCGTAAACGAGCTGGCCGCACTTGTCGCCAGCGACGGTGAGGACGCGGTCCAGCAGCGCAAGGCCGCTATCGAGGACCTCAACATCGTCATCAAGGAAAACGTGCAGCTCGGAGAGGTTGTCCGTTTCGAGGCCGCGGAGGGCAACCTCCTCGACTCGTACCTGCACGTGCAGAACGACCGCGGGGTCAACGGTGTGATCGTCGAACTGGCCGGCGGCAACCAGCAGCTCGCCCACGATGTCGCCGTCCATATCGCCTTCGGGAAGCCGAAGTACCTGCGCCGAGAGGACGTCCCGGCCGAAGAGGTCGAGGCGGAGCGGACGACTTTGGAGGCCGAAACGCGCCGCGACGGCAAGCCCGAGGCGCAGGTACCGAAGATCGTCGACGGCAAGCTGGGTGGTTGGTTCAAGCGGGTGCCCGGAGGCGTGCTGCTGGAGCAACCGTTCGCCAAGGACGACAGCAAGACCGTCGCGCAAACGCTGGGTGACGCACGGATCGTGCGCTACGCCCAGGTTGTGATCGGCGGTTGATGGGCCGGCCGGGAGCGCCTTGGAAGCGCGTCGTTTTAAAGGTCTCCGGCGAGGCCTTGGCAAGCGACTCGGCCGATGAGGTCATCGACGGCCGCATTGTGGAACGTCTCGCCAAGGAG
>Ga0209415_10004555_pt1 | contig 25308 bp, 22 predicted proteins | sample PeaSoiSIISIP2007_FD_187696 | JGI IMG/M metagenome (GOLD analysis project Ga0209415, IMG submission 187696) | Peat soil microbial communities from Weissenstadt, Germany - SII-SIP-2007 (SPAdes) (version 2) | ecosystem: Environmental > Terrestrial > Soil > Wetlands > Peat | place: Germany... | reverse complement strand
GGCGATGACGGGGACCGTCACCGCGTCCGCCACCGCCCGCCACAGCTCGGCGCACTCGGCGTCGGAGAGCACCGGGCTTTCACCGGTGGTGCCGGCCAGCACCAATCCGTCGCTGCCGTGGGCGACCAGCCACCGGGCCAGGGTCACGGCCCCGTCGATGTCGAGGGCGCCCGAGTCGTCGAAGGGCGTGATCATGGCCGTCACCACCGCGCCGAAGCGACCGGCTCCCGGAATCGATGCCACGACGTCAGGTTAACGGTGATTGGGCACGGCCGGGGAGAACGCCGGTGGCCGGCCCCCCGCCGGGCACGACGACCCGGTCCGGGCGGCAGACGGGATCAGGCGACGGCCTCGGACCCCGTCGCTTGGAGCTCCTCGTACTCCTCGCCGGTGTCAGCCCAGTCCTCGAAGGCGATGGCACCCATCTCAGTGAACTTCGTCCGCAGCCATCCGTCGGCGGCGTCGAGGAGCCCCAGCTTCTTGCAGTTGGGGACGATCTTCGAGAAGAGCAGGGTCTGGAACGTCTGGCGCTCAGGTACCTGCAGGAGAAGGGGGACGATCTCCTTGGGGTTGGCCCCCATGCGCTCCCAGACCTCCTGCTGGAGAAAGCGGTCGCGCATGCGGATGGCCGCCTCGAAGGCGAACTCCTGGCGCTCGCGGATCTCACCGGCCGAAAGCTGGTCGTAGTACTCCTGGAGGCTCAGGACGCCGAAGGCGACGTGGCGGGACTCGTCCGACATCACGTAGCGCAGAAGCTGCTTCAGAAGCGGTTCGGTCGTCATCTGATGCATGAAGCCGAAGGCGGCCAGGGCCAGGCCCTCCACCATGATCTGCATGCCGAGGTAGGTCATGTCCCACCGCTTGTCGGCGATGATGTCGTCGAGCAGCAGTCGGAGGTGGGCATTGATCGGGTAGTGCCCCGAGAGCTTGTCGTCGAGGTACTTGGAGAACACCTCCACGTGGCGGGCCTCGTCGACGACCTGGGTGGCGGCGTAGTACTTGGCGTCGATCCACGGAACGGACTCGACGATCTTGGCCGTGCACACGAGAGCACCCTGCTCGCCGTGCATGAATTGCGACAGGGTCCAGTTCTGGCTCTCGACCCCGAATTGGAGCCATTCCTTATCGCCCCAGCTGGCCACGCAGGTGCCCGAGACATCGATGCCTTCGTGGAAGCCGCCGTTGGCGATGGCGTTCGCCGCCACCACCGCCTCCTGGTCGACCTCGATCTCCCAGGGGAGATCCGTCTGGCCGTTCCATTGCGCCTTCTTGGCCTTCTCGTACAGCTTGTCGAGCTTGGGACGGTGTCCTTTCTCGTAGTCCCAGGTGAACACCGTGTCGTACACGGAGTGCACCGAGTGCAGAAGCTCCTCGGTGTCCGTGTTGACAACCGACATGATGGCTTCGAGGTCGTTGATCTCCTCGCGGCCGATGATCTCGACTGTCGGGCGCATCTGGTCCGTCATGACGCTTCTCCCTTGCGTGTTCGGGTCGATGGTGGAGATGGCGCCATTCTCTCGACGCCTCCACTGTGGGTTGTCACGGGAGCACGGCCTCTGATGGGGCCCGTGTCCCTGGTGTCCGGACTGTCTCCCGGCAGCATGAATGTGCGGACGAGCCGTCTGACCCGGGCGTCATCGGTGAGGTCGACCCCGTCGGCCGGGCACGACAGGTGCGAGACGACGATACGGGCAGCCCATTCCGCCACCCGTTGCGCTTCGTCGTGGTCGAGAAAGCGTCCGAGGAAGGGGGCGGTGAACGTAGAGGACACGGCGAGGATGGTGTCCATATGGGAGAAGGTGAGGTGGGGAAGAATCACCTCGGGCTCGTTGTCGAGCACGAAGGACAGCGCCCTGTGCTCCGTGATCCGCCGCGCCGCCTCGGTGATGCCCGTTACCAACACATCCTCGAGATCCGAGGCGGCACCCATCCGTAGGGCGAGCGCACTGAAGAAGCGGGCCACCTCGGTGTCCACCACCGCTGAGATCAGACCGTCTTTGCCGCCCGGGAAGACGCGGTAGACGGTGGCGCGACTGCACCGCGCCGCGCGAGCCACATCGTCCAGGGTGGTCTTGGCGATTCCCTGACGGGTGATGCACTGCACGGCGGCGTCGGCCAGACGCACGCGCTGGGGCGAGGGATCGCCGTGGGGGACGGATGCGAAAGCCGCGGCGGGGTCGTGAGTCTCATCACGAACGAGTTTCAGCCGCGCACTACCCACCTCTGAGACAATATGGCGAGGAGTGTCTCATTGTCAACGAGCGGGAGCAGGAACGGGGCTCCCCGTCCCCCCCACAGATTTGCCTCTATCGATCCACTATCTGCGCCTTTCCCACCACACCAGGGAGCAGCTCGACGCGCACGAGCCTGCGGACCTCTTCGGGGTCGGACAGGTCCCACCGGCCCGGGGAGGCGATGTAGGACAGGATCATCCGGGCCAGGAAGTCGGCCGCCTCGTGGACTTCGAGGCCGTCGGGCACGCCGTGCTCGTGCAGGTACGGCACGAGGAAGCCACTGATGAGACCGATGGTCCGGTTGGACTCCACCGTCAGCTTGGGCATGAGGACCTCCGGCTCGGTCTGCACCATCTTCTGGAGGACCTCGTGCTCGAGGAGCTGGCGCCGGGCGAAGAGGAGACCCCGCTCGAGCACCTCCTCGAGCGAGGTGGCCCCGTGGACCTCCTCGTAGAGCCTCCCGAAGAATTGGAGGTACTGCCACGAGACGACGGCGTCGACGAGCTCGTCACGGCCACCGGGAAAATAGCGATAGACCGTGGCACGCGACAGCCCCGCCTCGCGTGCCGCGTCCTCGACCGTCGTCTTGGACAGGCCCCAGCGCGCCACACAGGCGTAGGTGGCCTCGAGGATCCGTTGGCGCCGTGGGCCGTCCACGCCCCCACGCTACCGGCGGCTCCCGGCCGCCCCGGGATGCCGGCGACGGCGCCAGTGGCCGGCGGTCAGAAGTCGAGCAGGGCGTCGAGTCCGACCGTCAATCCTGGCCGGTCCCCCACCGCCTTCACCGCCAGCAGCACACCGGGCATGTACGAGGAGCGGTCGTAGGAGTCCTGGCGCAGGATCAGGCTCTGACCGAGGGCGCCGAAGATGATCTCCTGGTGGGCCACGAGCCCCGGGAGGCGGACCGAATGGATCCGTATCCCCCCCGGCCCGGCGCCTCCACGGGCCCCGCTCACCACGGCCGACGCCGTCCGGTCGGCCGGCCACGGCGCGCCCCCGGCGGCGTGCCGGGCCGAATCGACGCGTTCCGCTGTCTTCAGAGCGGTGCCCGAGGGGGCGTCGAGCTTGTCGTCGTGATGCAGCTCGATGATCTCGACCCCGTCCATGAAGGGCGCCGCCAACTCGGCGAACCGCATCATGAGGACGGCGCTGATGGCGAAATTGGCGGCGAGCACACAATTGGCCGGCGACGATGCGAAGAGCGCCTCGATCTCGGTGACATCGGCACCGGAGATACCGGTCGTCCCCACCACGCAGTGGACCCCGTGGGCGGCGCACCACCGCATGTTCTCGGCCGCCACCTCCGCCACCGTGAAGTCGACCGCCACCTCCGCCCCGGCTCGTTCGAGGTCGCTGACGTCGCCGGCGACCTGGATGCCGGCCCCGTCCGAACCCGTGACCTGGCGAAGATCGATCCCGGCCAGGGCCGGATCGACGGCCGCCACCAGCTCGAGCTCAGGATCCTCGGAGACCGCTCGACAGACCTCACGACCCATGCGGCCCCCGGCCCCGAGCACCCCCACGCGCACCATGGTCGTCGTCACGTCGCCCGGGCCCGTCAAGGCTCGAAGTCGTGTTGATCGAACGGGCCCACCACCGACAGCGTGCGCCGCTCCTCGGCCAGCTTGCCGGCCACTCTGGCCACGTCCTCGACGGTGACGGCATCGACACGGGCGAGGAGATCGTCAACGGTCAGGACGTGGCCGTGGAGCAGGAGGCTCGACCCGACGCGGCTCATCCGGGCCCCGGAGTCCTCGAGCGACAGCAGTGTCTCGGCCCGGAGATGGCCCCGGGCCACCGCCAGCTCGCGGGCGGTGATGCCGTGCTCCCCCAGGTTGTCCAGCTCACCGTGGACGAGGGCCAGAACCTCGGTGGCGTTCTCGGGGGCGGTTCCCACGTTGACGGCCAGGGAGCCGATCTCGTCGTAGTGGGTGCGCTCGGACCAGATGGAGTACGCCAGACCCCGCCGTTCGCGGACTTCTTGGAACAGACGGCTGGCGATCCCACCGCCGAGGACGTGGTTGAGCACCGCCAGTGCCCACCGGTCTTCTGAATGCCGACCCGACGCGCGCAGTCCGACCACCAGATGGACCTGCTCGGTCGGGCGCCGGGTGACGACCAGGGACCGGGCCGGGGAATCGGGCGACACACGAGGAGGGGCGGCGCCGCCGGACCGTCCGGCGAAGCGCCGTTCGACCTCGGCGGCCAGCCGGTCGTGATCGAGGTCTCCGGCGGCCGACACCACCAGGTTGGCCGTGCGGTAGTGGGTGTCGAAGAAACCACGGATCTCCGGTGCGTCGAGGGCGGAGACGCTGACCGGAGCGCCGAGCACCTCACGGCCGAGCGGGTGATCGGGGAACAGCGCGTTCGTGCACTGCTCGGCGGCAAGGTCCGAGGGCTCGTCCGCATGCATGAGGATCTCGTCCAGGATCACCTGGCGTTCGGCCTCGATGTCCTCGGGACGCAAGGCCGGATCGGTCATGATGGCGCCGAGGACGTCGAGCCCGAGGGGGAGGTCCTCGGAAAGCAACCGGATGTAGAAAGCGGTGTACTCCTTCGTAGTGAAGGCGTTCATGTCACCACCGACCTCGTCGACCGCCTCGGCGATGTCGGCCGCGCTCCACGTCGGCGTGCCTTTGAAGAGCAGGTGTTCCAGAAAGTGCGATGCCCCGGCGCGCGGTTCATCCTCGTCGCGCGACCCGGTACCCACCCACGCGCCGACCGTCACCGACCGGACGTCGGCCATGGGCTCGGTGACGAGTCGGATCCCGCAGTCGAGTACCTCGCTCCGAATCACCTCGCATCCCGCGGGTGGACGGACAGCGTCAGAGCTCCGACGATCACCGACGCCGAGGGCGACGGGGACGACGGTCATCGCCGCGCTCACGGTCGCCGCCCCCGGAGACCGGGGCCGGACCGAGATCGCCGAGCTCGCTCGTGAGCTCGGCCTCGAAAGCCGACTCGAACGAGGCCGCCGGCGGCGCCGACGTCGATGGAGAGCCCGACGACCCACCGCCGCGATCGCCGCCGCGTTGGGGGCTGCGATCAGGACCGCGCTCACTCGACGGGGCGGGCCCCCCACCTCCCGTCGGCGCCGGAAGATCCCCGACGAGGGACAGAGACACCTTGCCCTGGGGATCGATGTCGTCCACCTTCACTTCGACCTCCTGCCCGAGAGACAGGACGTCCTCCACCCGGTCGACGCGCTTGCCCCCGCCGATCTTGGAGATGTGGAGCAGGCCGTCGCGGCCGGGGAGGATGTTGACGAAGGCACCGAACTTGGTGATGTTCACCACCTTGCCCGGGTAGACGCCGCCGACGTCGGCCTCCGGGGGCTCGACGATGAGGAAGATGCGCTTGCGGGCCTCTTCCACGGCCGCACCGTCCTTGGCCCCGATGGTCACGAGCCCGAACATGCCGTCGTCGTCGACGGTGATGTCCGCCCCCGTCTCGGCCTGCAGGGTGTTGATCACCTTGCCCTTGGGTCCGATCACCTCGCCGATCCGGTCCACCGGGATCTGGAAGGAGACGATCTTCGGAGCGTTGTCGGACACCTCCGACCGGGGACCGCTGATGGCGCCGGCCATGACCTCGAGGATGGTCAGCCGCGCCTCGCGCGCCTGCATGAGAGCCTGGGACAGCACGTCGGCCGGGAGGCCGTCGATCTTGGTGTCGAGCTGGAGAGCGGTGATGGTGTCGCTCGTCCCCGCCACCTTGAAGTCCATGTCACCGAATGCGTCCTCCGCACCGAGGATGTCGGTCAGGGTGACGTAGCGCCCGGCCTCGTAGACGAGGCCCATGGCGATGCCGGCCACGGGCGCCTTGATGGGCACGCCGGCGTCCATGAGCGACAGTGACGAACCACACACCGATGCCATCGAAGTGGAGCCGTTCGAGGACAGGACCTCGGAGACCAGACGCAGCGTGTAGGGGAACTCCTCCTGCAAGGGCACGACGGGCAGAAGTGCCCGCTCGGCCAGCAGGCCGTGACCGATCTCGCGGCGCTTGGGGCCGCGCATGAAGCCGGTCTCGCCGGTGGAGAACGGCGGGAAGTTGTAGTGGTGCATGTAGCGCTTGAAGTCCTCGATGCCGATGGTGTCGAGCATCTGGTTCATCCGGGGCATGCCCAAGGTGGTGATGTTCAGCACCTGGGTCTCGCCCCTCTGGAACAGGCCGCTGCCGTGCGCGGTGGGGATCAGGTCGACCTCGGCCGACAAGGGCCGCAGGTCCGACGTGCCCCGTCCGTCGATGCGGATGCCCTCCTCGACGATCCGGCTGCGGACGATCTTCTTCGTGAGCGAGCGGGCGGCCGCCTTGATCTCGCGCTCGCGGTCGGGAAACTCCGGCGCCAGCTCGGCGATGATGGCCGCCGTGGCGTCGTCGAGAGCGGCGTTGCGGTCCGCCTTCTGGGTGATGGCGTTGGCCTTCGTGATGGCGTCGGTCCCGACCGCCGTGACCCGGTCGTAGACGTCGTTCTCGTAGTCGGTGAAGAGGGTGTAGGCGATGGTGGGCTTCTTCCCGGCCTTCGCCACCAGCTGGCGCTGGAGCTCGATCGACTCCCGGATCCACGTCTTGGCCGCCTCGAGCCCCTGGGCCAGAACCTCTTCGGTGACCCGGGGGGTACCGGCTTCGTAGAACCCCCACGACTTCTCGGTTCCGCCCGCCTCGACCATCATGATGGCGATCTCGGCGCCGGGGTCCTCGGACAGGGCTCGTCCGGCGACGACGAGCTCGAAACACGATTCGTCGCCTTCTTGGTAGGTGGCGTGGGGGATCCACGACCCCTCGGACGACCATGCCACCCGGACGGCACCGATGGGACCGTCGAAGGGGATACCCGACAGCATGAGGGCCGCCGAGGCGCCGTTGATGGCGAGGACGTCGTGGGGATTGACCAGGTCGGCTCCGAGAACGGTGCCCACCACGTGGACCTCGTTGCGGAATCCCTCGGGGAACGACGGCCGTAAGGGTCGGTCGATGAGGCGGTCGGTCAAGATGGCCTGGTCCGGCGCCTTGCCCTCCCGGCGGAAGAAGGAGCCGGGGATCTTGCCGACCGCATACATCCGTTCCTCGATGTCGACCGTCAGGGGGAAGAAATCGGTTCCCTCCCGGACGGACTTCGATGCGGTGGCCGTGACCAGGATCATGGTGTCGCCGATGCGGCCCATGACTGCTCCGTCGGCCTGGCCGGCGAGCTTGCCCGTCTCGAATGAAAGGGTTCGGTCGGTCCCGCTGATGGGGGCCGACACGGTGATGGCGTCCGCCATGTGTCTCCTCGTGTACGTCGCGGACACCTGTCAGGCCAGTTCCCAGTCGTCGACCACCCGGTGCCGGCGCCGAGCATCGCCGCCGTGACCATGGGGTGACCGTGATCGTGGCGACAGATGGTCCGCGCAAGCCGGTACGGGTGACCGGCGACTGGCAGCTGACGGCTGACCAGGTGCCCTGATCCAACTCTGTCTGGGCGGGGGTTTCCGCCCTCTGTCGGGAAGGGTCTCCCCCACCCAGGTGGTCCCCGTCCGGCCCGTTGGCCGCACGGAAGACCGGACCGCTAGCGGCGGATGCCGAGACGGCCGATGATCGACCGGTAGCGCTCGACGTCGTTGTCCCTCACGTAGTCGAGAAGCCGACGCCGCTGACCGATGAGCTTCATCAGTCCGCGCCGAGTGTGATGGTCGCCCTTGTGGACCTTCAGGTGCTCCGTAAGGTGGGTGACGCGCTCGGTAAGGAGTGCGATCTGCACCTCGGGAGAGCCGGTGTCGGTCTCGTGCAGGCGGTACTCGGCGATCGTCGCAGGCTTGTCGGGCATGTGGGAAGAACGACCTCGGAATGGCTTGGGGGCGGCTCGGGCGTCGAAGCCCGTCGCCCCCACCCGGATCCCACCGGGACGGCGCCCCGGCTGATACCTGACTGTAGCAGGGCCGTTGCCGGCCCGTTCGGACCGGACGTCGACCCTGGTCAGCCCCTCCGCGGCGTCACCGGTCAGAGGGGCGATCTGGCCAGGACGTCCCGGGCGACGGCGACGTCGACGGCCATCTGGGCCACCAGCGCGTCGACCGACGGGTAGCGCCGGTCCTCGCCCAGGCGCTCCACGAACGAGATCCGGGCCTCCTCGCCGTAGAGATCGCCGTCGAAGTCGAGGAGGAAGGCCTCCAGGATCAGCGCTCCGTCGTTGGCGTAGAAAGTCGGCCTGTGCCCGACGGAGGCCGCCGCGCCATGGACCGATCGGCCGGCCCTCTCGTACCAGCAGGCGTAGATGCCCTCACCGGGGAGCGCCACCTCGGGAGGGACGTCGAGGTTGGCCGTGGGATAACCGAGCTCGGGCCCGCCGCGGCCGTCGCCGTGGACGACGATCCCCCTGACCTGGTGGTACCGGCCGAGCAAACGGGCGGCGGCGCCCACGTCGCCCGCGGCCAGGAGCCCGCGGATGCGGGTGGAGGAAACGGCCTCGCCGGCCTGGTCGGCCTCGAGGCCGAGACCGACGACCTCGAAACCGTGTCGGCTCCCCATCTCGGTGAGGAGCGCGACATTGCCCTTTCGGCCGTGGCCGAAGTGGAAGTCCGCCCCCACGACCACGAGTCTGGCCCCGAGCGCCTCGACCAGCACCTCGACGACGAAGTCCTCGGCCGTCTCGTTGGCTCGGACCGCGTCGAACGGCACCACCACGGTCCGGTCGACCCCGGCGGCGGCGAGAAGGTCGAGCTTCTGTTGAAGGTCGGTGAGGAGCAGGGGCGCCGACTCCGGGCGGACCACGGTGGCGGGATGGCGGTCGAAGGTCACGACGACGGTGTCGAGATCGCGCTCCGCGGCCATGGCCCGAAGGACACCGATCAGGTGGCGATGACCGATGTGGACGCCGTCGTAGGCGCCGATGGTGACCGCCGATCCCCGCACCGGCGCCACGCAGTGCTCCGTTCCGATGACGACCTCCATCGTGCCGAGATTACCTGCGCCCTCCCCTGCGTCTCCCGTGACTCTCATCCGCTCGCCGCCAGGACGCAGGCGGCGACCATGCGATCGGTGTCGGTGCCCTCGTAGACGGCCAGAAGCTCTCCGCGCCGGCCGACCAGTGCCCAGGGGCCTGCTCCGGGGGCACCCAGTGCCACCTTGTCGAGGGCCAGACCGTGCGACACCTGCCGCGCCACCGCATCGTCCACCTCGACCTGGGTCATGTCGCGCATGGCCTGGACCGGGGTCAAGATGTGCGCGTCGGTGATCTCGTCGAGGCGACGGGCCTCCTCCTCGGAGAACGACCCGACCCGGGTCCGCCGCAACGCCCGAAGGTGGGCACCACCACCGAGAGCGGTGCCGAGGTCGGCCGCCAGCACCCGGACGTAGGTGCCCGACGAGCATTCGACCACCACGCGGTACGCACCCGGAGACCCGCCCGGGCCCAGGACGTCGAAGCGATCGACGGTCACCGGGCGCGCCGAACGCGCCACCTCGACCCCCGATCGGGCCAGCTCGTGGAGGCGACGGCCACCGACCTTGACGGCGGACACCATGGGCGGGACCTGTTCGATGCGCCCGGTCAACGTGCCCGCAGCTCGGCGGAGATCGGCCAGCGTGACGTCGGTCATGTCCCACGTGCCCACCACCTCGCCCGATGCGTCGAGGGTGGATGTGGCCGTGCCCAGGACGACTTCGGCTTCGTACCGCTTACCCAGAGCGGTGAGAAAGCGCAGCGTCCGGGTGACCCGGCCCAGGCCGACGAGGAGGATCCCGGTGGCGTCGGGATCGAGAGTGCCGGCGTGACCGACTCGACGCTGGCCGAAGAGTCGACGGCAGCGCGCCACCACGTCGTGCGACGTCCACCCCGGCTCCTTGTCCACCACGACCAGCCCGATGGGGCCATCCTCCCCATCGCGCCGACGACTACCCGCCATCGTCGTCCTCGGCGTCACCGGGCCGGGGAGAGTCTGTGGGCGACGAGGCGTGCAGGCGTCGGAGGATCTGCTCCACCTGGAAGCCATGAGCCACAGCCGGATCGGCCGTGAACTCGAGGAGCGGGGTGCGCTTCAAGCGAACCTGCCGGCCGATCTGACGTTGCAGGCTCACCCGTTGGTCGGCCAGGGCCTCGGCCGCGTCATCGGAGAGAGAGCTCAGGTAGACGGTGGCCCGCGAGAGATCGGGCGTCGTGTCGACCGAGGTCACGGTGATCAGGCGGAGCCGGTCGTCGATGTCGGAGAGCCGCTCGAGCGCCTCGGCCACCACTTCACGCAGAACTTGGTTGACCCGGGCCGTGCGCGGGTAGGGCGATGGCGCCTTGTCGTGGGACCTGCGACCGCGTGCCACAACTTCCTCCTCGACCGTGGCGACAGCGACGCGGACGACTGCTCCCGGGGCGCACGACCACGACGTTCGCCCGACTGCGCCGGCTGGCCGCCGGCCCGCCGGGTGCCGCCGTTTCAGGTACGCGGGATCTCGCGCTCCTCGTAGGTTTCGATGATGTCGCCGTCCTTCAGGTCCTGGAAGTCCGACAAGCCGATCCCGCACTCGAAGCCCGATTGCACCTCGCGCGCATCGTCTTTGAACCGGCGTAGCGACGTGATCGTCCCCTTCCAGATGACGACGCCCTCGCGCAGGAACCGGACCTTCGAACCTCGCGTGATCACGCCGTCGCGGACGTAGCACCCGGCGATCGCACCCACCCGGGGGACCCGGAAGACGGTGCGCACCTCGGCCTCGCCCGTCACGATCTCCTCGACCTCGGGGGCGAGCATGCCGACCATGGCCGCTTCGATGTCCTCGAGGAGTTTGTAGATCACCTCGTAGGTCCGGATCTCGACGTCGCGCTCCACCGCCATCTCGCGCGCCCGTCGGTCGGGCCGGACATTGAATCCGATGATCGTGGCGTTCGAGGCCACGGCGAGCTGGACGTCGTTCTCGGTGATGCCACCAACACCGCGGTGGACGAAGCTCAACTTGACCTCGGGACGCTCGAGCTTGCGGAGGCTGTCGGTGATCGCCTCCAACGTGCCCTGGACGTCCGCCTTCAAGATGAGGTTGAGGGTGGCGGCCTCACCCCGTTGGATCTGCTCGAAGAGGTCTTCGAGGCGCGCCCCGGGCGCCGTCGGCGACGGGGCGTGACCGGCCACCCGGTAGCGGCGTTCGCGTGCCTCCCCGATGATGCGGGCTGTCGACTGATCGGAGGTGACACGGAATTCGTCGCCGGCGGCGGGCGGCTCGGAGAAGCCGAGGACCTGGACCGGGGTGGACGGCGGGGCCTCTTTCACCTGATCGCCGTGGTCGTCGATCAGAGCCTTGACCCGACCCCAGGCCGCTCCGGCCACGATCGGATCCCCCACCCTGAGCGTTCCGCCTTGAACGAGGACGCTCGCCACCGGACCCCGCCCGGGCTCCAGATTGGCTTCGAGGACGGCGCCGTGGGCGCGACCCTCGGGGCTCGCCTGGAGCTCTTCGATCTCGGCCACGACATTGAGCTGTTCGAGCAGATCGTCGATGCCGAGTCCCTGTAGAGCCGAGACCTGGACCACGATGGTGTCGCCGCCCCACGCTTCGGGGACGAGCCCGCGCTCGGAGAGCTGTTGGAGCACGTGGTTGAGATCGGCGTCGCCCTTGTCGATCTTGTTGACGGCCACCACGATGGGGACATCGGCGGCGTTGGCGTGGTCGATCGCCTCGACGGTCTGGGGCATCACGCCGTCGTCGGCCGCCACCACCAGGACCACGATGTCGGTGACGTCGGTGCCGCGCGCCCGCATCGCCGTGAAGGCTTCGTGGCCCGGCGTGTCGATGAACGTGAGCCGGTGGCCACCGACCTCGACCTGATAGGCGCCGATGTGCTGGGTGATGCCGCCGGCTTCGCCCGCCACCACGTTCGAGGAGCGGATCCGGTCGAGCAGGAGCGTCTTGCCGTGGTCGACATGGCCCATGATCGTGACCACGGGCGGTCGCGGACGCAGGTCCTCTTCCCGCTCCTCTTCGATGTCCTCGAAGTATTTGGCCTGGAGCTCGGCTTCCTGCTCCTCTCCCGGGTCGACCAGACGGATCTGGGCACCGATCTCCGCCGCGAAGAGCTCGATCATGTCGTCGGTGAGCGACTGCGTGGCGGTGACCACCTCGCCCTGGAGGAACAGGAACCGGATGACGTCCCCCGCCGAGCGGTTGAGCTTCGGCCCCAGCTCGCGCGGCGTGCTACCGCGCTCGATGATCACTTCGAAGTCGGGAACCGGTGCGTTCGACGGCGTATAGGTGGTCGCCTGGGTCGGCTCGAGTTCTTCGAGGTTGCGGCGTCGGCGTCGCGGGCGACGCTGCGGTGGACGACCACGGCCGCCGGGGCCGCCGCGCAGACCGGGGGGAGGCGGTCCTCCACCGGGTCGGCCGCCGAAGCCGCCGCCGCCGCCGGAACCGCCACCAGGTCGGCCACCGAAGCCGCCGCCGGACCGGCCCGGCGGACCACCCGAGGTGGGACGCCCGCTCGATGCCGGGCGTCCACCGGCTCCGGGGGGGCCGCCCGGTCGTGGACCGACCGGAGCACGCCGGCCCGGGGGTGGCGGGATGGGCCGCCCGGAATTGGAACGGGGAGGTCCGGGAGGCGGTGGAATGGACTTACCCGAGGCGCTGATGGGCGGACGGGCCGCGCTCGGGGGCGGGGTGGGAGCCGTCGGCGGGGTGGGCGGAGCCGCCCGCGGCGGGGCCTCGGGTGATGCCGTCGGGGCCGACGCGGCTACGGCAGGGGCCGGCGGGGCGAGCGGGGCCCGCGGCGCCGCGGGCGGCGCGGGAGCGGCGGCGGCCGGCACCGAACGGGTCACGGGACGGGCGGCGGGGGGCGGCGGGGCGGTGACCTCGCTGGCCGGTCTGCTCGTGATCAGACCCGACCGTTCGAGGCGCGCCGGGGGGGCGGGCGGGGGCGGGGCGACGGCGACGGCCGGTCGGCTGGCCGGGGTGCCGGCAGGCTCCGCAGGCGCCTTCGTGGCTTTCGCCGCCTTCTCCTCGGCCGGCTCCTCGGGCTGGACGGCGCGACGAAGACCCTCGTTGTCGGCCTTGCGGCGCACCCGGTCGGCTTGAGCGTCCTCGATCGAGGAGGAATGGCTCTTGACCCCGATGCCGAGCGACAGACACAGGTCGAGCGCTTCCTTGTTCGTCAGGCCGAGCTCGCGGGCCAGCTCGTAGACGCGGATCTTCTTCGGCACCGTCTCCTACGATCCTTCTTCCTCATGTGGGCGCGAACCGGCGAGTCGGCTCGCGTCACCATCCTCGCACACCTGGGGGCCACTCCTTCCCTGCGGAGAAGGCCTCCGGAGCTCCTCCTGCAGCCGATCGACGGCCCACCGGGCAACGGGAGCCCGCAGAGCCCGACCGAACGCCTCTCGCTGGGCCGCCTGGTCGAGACACGACGGCACGGCTGCACACAACCACGCACCGCGTCCGGGCAAGGCCGTGCCCAGGCGCAATTGACCGTCGGAACCTCTCACCACCCGCACCAGCCTGTCCGTCGACGCCACCCGCCGACAGCCGATGCACGTGCGGTGGGCCGCTATGCCGGACCCTCCTCGGCATCGTCCTTCGCCTCCGGCGCGGCCGCGTCGACCGTGACCGCCTCTGCGGGAGAAGCGGCCGACGACTCGATGGACGACTCGGACGAACCCGTGGGCGACGCGTCGCCCACCGTCTCGTCCGGCTTCTGCGGGTCGCTCCCGGCGGGGGCACCGTCGTCGCCCGCGACGACGCGGGACCACTCGGTGGCCGATACCGCCTCGCCGCCTTCGGCCGGTTGCCAGACCATCTCGCCCGCCTCGTTCTCGACCCACTCGCCTTCGGCCCACTCCTCGCCGTAGCGGGACTCCTCCTCGGCCAGTTGGGTCTCGCTCTTGATGTCGACCCGCCAACCAGACAGGCGGGCCGACAGGCGGGCGTTTTGCCCTTCCTTGCCGATGGCGAGCGACAGTTGGTAGTCACTCACGACCACCGTCGCCGTTCCCGTCTCGTCGTCGAGACGCACCTCGCGCACACGGGCCGGCTGCAGTGCGGCCTGGATGAACTCGACCGGATCGTCCGAGAAGGGCACAACGTCGATCCGCTCGCCGCGCAGTTCATTGGTGACCATCCGCACGCGTGACCCCCGCGCCCCGACACAGGCACCGACCGGGTCGACGTTGGGGTCGTTGGACCAGACGGCGATCTTGGTGCGGTGTCCGGGTTCGCGCGCGGCGGCCTTGATCTCCACCACACCCGAGGAGATCTCCGGCACCTCGAGCTCGAACAGGCGCTTCACCAGGCCCGGATGACTCCGGCTGACCACGATCTGGGGGCCCTTGGTCGTCTTGCGGACTTCGACGATGTACGCCTTCAGACGGGCGCCGTGCTCGTAGCGCTCGTAGGGAACCTGCTCCGCCTGAGGCAGCAACGCCTCGACTTTTCCCAGGTCGAGAAGGGTGTAGCGATTGTCGGTCTGTTGGACGATCCCGGTGACGATGTCGCCTTCCCGGCCGGCGTACTCCTCGTACTTGAGGTCGCGCTCGGCCTCCCGGATGCGCTGGAGGATGACCTGCTTGGCGGTCTGGGCGGCGATGCGGCCGAAGTCGTTCGGCGTGTCGTCCCACTCCCGGATGACGGTGCCGTCCTCGTCGAGCTCCTGGCCGTAGACGCGGATCTCGCCCGACTCGGGATCGATGGTGACGACGGCCTCCTCGGCGGCGCCCGGCCGTCGCTTGTAGGCGGCGACGAGGGCGTTGGCGAGGGCGTCGAACAATGTCTCGACGGAAATGCCCTTGTCGCGCGCGATCTGGCCGAGGGCGTCGAGGAATTCGAAGTTCGTCTTACTCATGACGTCGTGACCTTCTCCCTGTCGGCACCGGGTCGTGAGGGCGCCGCTCGGTGCGGGGCGGAACCGCGACGGCGACCGTCCGAGGGACGGGGCTGCCCGCCCCACTCGAAGACGGTACGGGCCCGGTCCACCTCCGCGTACGAGAAGCGCCGGCCGCCCTCGGGCAGGTCATCACCCTCGAGGACGAATCCGTCTTGGTCGGCCGAGGCGACACGGCCCGTCACGCGCCGTTCGCCCTGGCTCCCCGTCGTCGTACGGACGGTCACCGTCTCACCCACCGCCCGGATGAAGTGACGGGCCGTCCGCAACGGGCGCTCCACGCCGGGGCTCGAGACCTCCAGGGTGTAGCGCTGCCCGGGCATCGGGTCATGGGTGTCGAGGACGGCGGACACCGCCCGCGTGGCCTCGGCGATCGCCTCCAGGTCGGCCCCGTCGACACGGTCGACCACGACCCGGACCGTGCCGGGTCGCAACTCGACATCCACCAGCTCCAGCCCGAGCGGAGACAGGGTGGTGGCCAAGAGGTCCGAGAGCTCGTCGTCCACCTGGTCGCCACCTCCTTTCATGCTCCACCCGGACCCCTGACGGCCCGGACCGTGCCGGTCGTCGACCAGGAACAGGGCGATGAAAGAAGAAGCGTGGGCTGCCCGCCCACGCTTCGACGCACCACTCCACTTCCGTGTCTGAACGGCGCAGCAAGTATACCAGTCGCCTTCTACCGCCGATCAGCGCTCCGCGCCCCGCGCACCGGTCGTCGGGCGTCTCGCACAGTGATGGTCCACACACACAGACGCGCCGTCGCGGTGGCCGGTGCCGGGACGGTTCCGGGTCCCCGCTCCCGCACCCCGTAGCATCGGCGGGCACATGGCGAAGAGCGTCCTCACCCCCCAGGCGACCGATTTCCCCCGCTGGTACCAGGACGTCGTGGCCAAGGCGGAGCTGGCCGACAACGGCCCGGTCCGGGGGACGATGGTCATCCGCCCCTACGGCTACGCCATCTGGGAGCGGATGCAGGCCGAGATCGACCTCCGGATCAAGGCGGCCGGGGTGGCGAACGCCTACTTCCCGCTTCTCATCCCCGAGAGCTACCTGCGCCGGGAGGCGGAACACGTCGAGGGGTTCTCCCCCGAGCTCGCCGTCGTGACGCACGGGGGGGGCAAGAAGCTCGAGGAACCCGTGGTCGTCCGGCCCACGAGCGAGACCATCATCAACTCGTACTTCGCCAAGTGGATCCAGAGCTACCGCGACCTCCCGCTGCTCATCAACCAGTGGGCCAACGTCGTGAGATGGGAGTTGCGCCCCCGCCTGTTCCTCCGGACGACCGAGTTCCTGTGGCAGGAGGGTCACACAGCGCATGCGTCGGAGTCCGACGCCCGCGCCTTCGCCCTGCGGATCCTCTCCGACGTCTACGAGGACGTCATGACGAACGTCCTCGCCATTCCGGTCCTGACCGGCCGCAAGACGGACAACGAACGTTTCGCCGGTGCCACCACCACGTGGACCTGCGAGGCCATGATGCGCGACGGCAAGGCCCTGCAGATGGGCACCAGCCACGAGCTGGGACAGAACTTCGCCCGGGCCTTCGAGATCACGTATCTCGACGAGGCCGGACAGCAGTCCTATGTGTGGCAGACGTCATGGGGCGTCTCGACGCGACTGATGGGCGCGCTGGTGATGGTCCACGGCGACGACGACGGCTTGCGCCTGCCCCCCCGTCTGGCGCCGGTCCAAGTCGTGGTGGTCCTGGCCCGGGCCGACGACGGGGCCGACACGGCCGCCGCCGCCCTGGCCGAGGAGTTGCGCACCGCCGGTCTGCGCGTCGAACTCGACCTCCGGACCGACACGTCGTTCGGGCGCCGGGTGGTCGACTGGGAGCTGAAGGGGGTGCCCGTGCGTCTGGAGGTGGGCCCGCGCGATCTGGCCCAGGGGATGGTCGTCGTGGCGCGCCGCGACACGGGCACGAAGACGTCCGTGGCCCTCCCCGGCGTCGTGGGGGCGGTGACCGCCGCGCTCGACGCCATCCACGGCGCCCTCTTGGACGAGGCCTCTGCGCTCCGTCGCAGCCGGACGGTCGACGCCGCCGGTCTCGACGAGGCCGTGGAGGCGGCGGCCACCGGCTTCGCCGTCCTCCCGATGTCGGCCCTGGGGGTGGACGGCGAGACCACCTTGAACCGCGCCGGCATATCGATCCGCTGCATCCAGAGCGCCGACGGGGGCCTGCCCGGCTCCTCGCATGACGCCACCGACGACGCGCCTCTGGTCGCCGTGGTGGGTCGCGCCTACTGAATCCGACCCGGGCAGCGCTGACAGCGACCCCGCGACGACCGTCTAGCGGGTCTCGGGACCGCCGTCGTGGATCGTCTTGCGGATGATCTCGACCTTCGCCGCGCTGTGGTTGGCGTCGTCGCCCCTGTTCTCGAGCAAGGCCTGCCGATCGGCTTCGGCTTCGGCTTCGGCACCGGCGTCGGCGGCCGCCATCCGGGCTTCGATTCCCTCGGCCACCAGCTTCTCCGCCTCCTCCACCAGCGCGGCCACCATCTCGTCCTCGGGGACGACGCGGATGATCTTGCCCTTGATGAAGAGGTGGCCCCTCTTGCGCCCGGCGGCGATACCAAGATCGGCCTCGCGCGCTTCGCCGGGGCCGTTCACCACACAGCCCATCACCGCCACCTGGATCGGGAGGTGACGCGATTCGAGCGCCTCCTGCGCGGCGCGGGCCACGCCGATCACGTCGATCTCGGCCCGGCCGCACGAGGGGCAGGCGATCAGGTCGAGACCCCTGCGCTCGCGCAGTCCTATGGCTTCGAGTAACTGCCGGCCGGCACGGGCCTCTTCGACGGGGTCGGCGGTGAGTGAGTAGCGGATGGTGTCGCCGATCCCCTCGGCCAGGAGAGTGGCGATGCCGGCGGTTCCCTTGATGAGCCCGGCGGGCGGCGGCCCCGCCTCGGTCACCCCGAGGTGCAGCGGATGGTCGAAGGTCTCCGACGCCAGCCGGTAGGCCTCGATCATGACAACCACCGACGACGCCTTGACCGAGATCTTCACGTCGCTGAAACCCACCTCCTCGAAGTAGGCGAGTTCCATCCGGGCCGACTCCACCAGGGCCTCGGGTGTGGCCCCTCCGAAGCGCTTGTACAGATCGGGGTGCAACGAACCGGCGTTGACCCCGATCCGGATGGGCACACCACGGTCCTTGGCCTCGGACGCCACCTGCTTGATCTCGGCTTCCTTGCGGAGGTTGCCGGGATTGAGCCGCAGTCCCTGGACGCCGGCCTCGAGGGCGCCGAGCGCCATCTCGTGGTGGAAGTGGATATCGGCGATGATCGGCACCGGGGACCGGGGCACGATATGGGCCAGGCCCTCGGCGGCCTCCTGCTCGTTGCACGTACAGCGCACGATGTCGGCACCGGCGGCGGCCAACGCGTAGATCTGGGTCAGGGTCCCTTCCACGTCCGCCGTCTTGGTCGTCGTCATCGACTGGACGGAGATGGGGGCGTCGCCACCGACGGAGACCGATCCCACCCGGATCTGGCGGGTGGGGCGTCGGGTCATACCCTGACGGTGCGTCGTCATTGGAAGGGGTTGGCGATGGGGTGGGCGATGTCCAAGAAGATGGCCGCCGCCACGAAGACGACCAGGAAGAGCACGAAGGCCGAGGCCACGGGGATCAGCTTGGTCACATCGGCGTGGTAGGGACGGCCCTTGCGGCTGCGGATCCGCTCGTAGACGGCGACGAGGACGTGGCCGCCGTCGAGAGGGAGCATGGGGACGAGGTTGATGAGTCCCACGGCGATGATGATGGTGGCCAGGACGCCGAGCAGGTCACCGGCACCACTCTTGGCCGCCTGGTCGGCCAGGCCCACCGCCCCGACCAGCGACACGGGCCGGCTGTCGGTCTTGGCCGCGGTGTCGGCCGCCCTCGTGTTGCCGAGTTGGGCGAAGAAGGCACTCAGGCCGTGGGGCGAGAACGTATGGCCCAGTGCCGACACCGTGCCCGACGTGATCCGCCCCACCCAGACCGCCGCCGTACCCAGGGCGTGGATGGGCGCCACGGTCACCGTTCGGTTGCCGATGAGGATCCCGATCCGGGCATCCCCCGTCGCCGTGCCCGAGGGCCGGGCCGGCGTGACCGTGAGCGACACCGGTCGGGCCGGATGGCCGCGTTCGACGACGATCGACAGCGCGACGCCGGCGTGGGCGCCCACGATCCGTTGCAGATCGGTGGCGCTCGTCACGGGGTGACCGTCGATGGACACGATGTCGTCGCCCAGGTGGAGTCCGGCGCCACGGGCCGGGTCGACACCATGGGCCACGGGCGAGAAGGCGGCCACGGTGGTACCCGGCTGCGATTGGCCGATGAAGACGAAGAGCCCCCAGAGAAGGATGAAGGCCATGACGAAGTGCATGAAGGAGCCGGCCAACGCCACCATGAGCCGGTTGTGAAAGGGCTGTTGACGATAGGTCCGCGCCTCGTCGGTGGGATCGACGTCCTCGGTGTTGCTCATCCCGACGATCTTCACGTAGCCGCCGAGGGGAAGGGCCTTCACGCCGTACTCGGTCTCGCCCCGGCGGAACGACCACAGCCGCGGACCGAAGCCGAGGAAATACTCGGTGACCTTCATGTGGCTCCACTTGGCCGTGGCGAAATGGCCGAGCTCGTGGATCATGACCATGGCGATGATGGCCACGATGACGATCAGCAGGTCCACCGAGTGGGTGAGCATGGAGACGGCCAGGATGGCGGCCACGACGGCCAAGAGCTGGACGACCGATCCCTGGGGTTCGCGGTACTCCGGTTCCGGTCCCGGGGTCCGACCGGTCTCGTGGCCCGACCGCCGGACGTCGGCACCGTTCGCCACCCCGTGAGGGCTGTCGGTCGGAGGATCGACCCCGACGATGTCGGGCGTCCCCGTGATCTCGCTCACGCGGCCAGCCCGCGCCGACGGACGGCCTGCTCGGCGCGCTGGCGGGCCCGGCGGTCGGCTTCCATCACGTCGCCGGCGTCGGATGCGGGGACCTGGTCCCAGGCGTCGATCGTCTCGGCCACCACGTCGGCGATGGCCCCCCACCCCACGCGCCCGTCGAGGAAGGCGGCCACCGCCACCTCGTTCCCGGCGTTCAACCAGGCGGGGGCGAGCCCACCGGCCCGGCCCGCCTGCTCGGCCAGGTCCAGGCACACAAAGACGTCGCGGTCGGGCTGCTCGAAGTCGAGACGGCTCAATGTGCTCCAGTCGATGGCGCCGAACGGGGTGTGGAGTCGTTCGGGATAGGCGAGGGCGTAGCCGATGGGTAGTCGCATATCAGGGTTGGACAGCTGGGCGACGGTGGCCCCGTCGGTGAACTCCACCATGGAGTGTACGACCGACTGGGGGTGAATAATCACCGCCATCCGGTCGTAATCGACACCGAACAGCTCGTGTGCCTCGATCACCTCGAGCCCCTTGTTCATCAAGGTGGACGAGTCGACGCTGATCTTCGGCCCCATCCGCCAGGTGGGGTGGGCCAACGCCTCCTCGGCCGTCACCGCTTGGAGCTCGGCCCGGGTCCGGCCCCGGAACGGCCCCCCGCTGGCCGTGAGCACGAGGCGCGCCACCTCGTCGGGACTCCGGGCCGCCCGCAGGCACTGGTGCAGTGCGCAATGCTCGGAGTCCACCGGCACGATCTCGGCACCCTGGGTGCGCCGCGCCCGTTGGACGACAGGGGCCCCGGCGATCAGAGACTCCTTGTTGGCCAGGGCCAGCCGGCGCCCGGCCTCCAGGGCGGCCAGTGTCACCGGGAGCCCGGCGAATCCGACCACGGCGTTCACCACCACCTCACCGCGCGGGGCGATGGCCGCCAGTCCCTCGACCCCCGTCACCACAGCGGTTCCCGCCGGGAGCGCCGACTCCAGCGCGGCGGCGAGTGTGGCGTCGCCGATGGCCACCACCTCGGGCCGGAACCGGCGTGCCTGGTCGGCGAGGAGGGCCACCGAGCGCCACGCGCCCAGGGCGACGACCCGGAACCGCTCCGGCTCGGAGCTGATGACGTCGAGAGCCTGGGTCCCGATCGACCCCGTCGACCCGACGATGCTGACGGTGACCGGCTGCCCCGATCGCTCCTGGCGGCCCGTCATCGGCGTGGCCCCTTTCCGCACCTCACCCGAGGTGGAGCACTCTGACCAGATAGTACGTCGCAGGCAGTACGAAGAGCAGGGCATCGACCCGGTCGAGCACGCCCCCGTGGCCGGGCAGGAGCGACCCCATGTCCTTCAGACCGAGGTCGCGCTTGAGCAGCGACTCGCACAGGTCGCCGACGGGCGCGATCACCGCCACCACCAGACCGAGGACGGCCGCCTTGGCCGGGGTCCACGGATGGACCTGACCGGTGATGGCGGCCGAGGCCAGGACGGCGAGCAGGGTGCCCCCGATCAGTCCCTCCCAGGTCTTGTGGGGGCTCACCCGCGGCGCCAGGGGATGCCGTCCCCGCCATCCACCGATGACCAGGGCTCCCACGTCGGCACCGACGGTGGCCACCACCGCTCCGAAGAGGAAGGCCACGCCGTGACGCTCGGGATACTGACTGGGAGCGAGCAGGAGACCGGCGAACGAACCCAGGAGACCGACCCAGGCGAAGCCCAGGACGGTGCTCGACACCCCCGCCACCGGTGACCCCCGCTCCGCCCCCACCAGGTACCAGACCATCGAGGTGATGATCAGCAGCACCAGCACGAGGGGGAGGGCGGCCACGCCCTTGGCGTACGCGGCCACCATCGCCGCCCCGGTGGCGACCAGACCGAGCAGGGTGGCGGGATGGCTCCCGGATCTCCGCAGGGCGGCGTAGGCCTCAGCGGCGGCCAGGACCACCACCACCGTGGCCAGCGCCAGGGTGGCGACGCTGCCCAACTCGAAGCAGGCCACGGCGATCGCCGCGAATCCGAGCCCGGTGGCGATGGACAACGGAACGTTGCGGCCTGCGCCTCCACCGGGGCCCTTGGGGACCGGAGTCCGTCGTGTGCGCCGTCGGGCACCGGGGATGGCGGCCGGGGAGAGGGGATCGGACGAACCCCGGAGCGGTGACGAGCTGATCGAGGGAACCCCGTTGGCGCCGGCGCGGATGCGGCCACCGGCCGCCTCGGCGGGCATGTCCTCATAGCTCTCGATCGGGTCCCGGGTACCGGACCGCGGGCCGCTGTCGTCGACGTCCTCGCCCCTGCGCCCCTCGTCTCCGGTGACCACCGACGGCGGACCCCACGAGACCGTCGTCCCTCCGGGGGGTGTGCCCAGATCGTCGAATTCCCACGGCTGGCGCTCCTCGAGCGGAACCTCCTCCAGAGCACCGACGCGGGTCGTCTCGTCGGCCAGCAACGACGGGTCGAACCCGCTGTCATCCCACTCGTGCCGGTGCTCGCGCCAGGCCGGACCGGCATCGCCCGACGCCGACCAATTCCCCGGATCGCCGTCGCTCTCGCTGCGACGTTCCAGGACGGCGGGAACCTGACCGGTGGGGGGATCGGACCAATGGGGCAGGTCGGTCGACACCCCGGGCTCGTCGAACGCGGGCTCGTCGTCCTCCAGCCACCCCGGCACCGTCCGCCGCGGTTCGAGGCCCGAGACCTCGGGAGACGCCCACCCTCCGGGCTCGTCCGTCTCGGAGACCCGGGGGGAGATGGCGGGCCCACCGAGGGAGGTGACGGGGTCGGCGACATCGTCGGGATAGGCGGCGGCGCCGGCCGACGACCCGGCCGGGCTGCTCTGGACAGCGGGGGCCGTTCCCACCGGCTCGGCTCCGATGATCCGGACGCGCTCGGTCACCGGGTCGGCGAAGGACTCCGTCTCCGACTCGTATCCGTCCTCGTCGCGCTCGTCCACATCGCCTCCTGACCGGCCCCGAGGGCCCGGCGGTCAGATCTCGAGCAGCTCCTGCTCCTTGTGGCCAAGGAGCTTGTCGACCGCCGCCACCATGTCGTGCGTGAGCTTCTCGAGGTCGCGCTCGACCCGCTCGAGGTCGTCGGAGGAGAGATCGCCGTCACGCTCGAGCGCCTCGAGCTCGTGGCGCGCTGCGCGCCGCAGGTTCCGGATGGCGACGCGACCCTCCTCCGCCTTGTGCCGCACCACCTTCACCAAGTCCTTCCGGCGCTCCTCGGTGAGCGGCGGGAAAGCGAGGCGGATCACGGTGCCGTCGTTCGACGGCGTGATCCCCAGGTCCGACGCCTGGATCGCCTTCTCGATGGCCGGCAGAGTGGATTTGTCGTAGGGGGAGATGACGAGCATCCGCGCCTCGGGCACGCTCAGGCCCGCCACCTGACGCAATTCCACTTCGGCGCCGTAGATGTCCACTCGCAGATGTTCGACCAGACCCGATGTGGCCCGCCCGGTCCGGACGCCACCGAACTCCGTCTGGGTGTGGCCCACCGCTTTCTCCATCCGGTCCCGGGCGTCGGCCAGGACCACCAGAGACAGGTCGTCGTCCATCACTGGATCAGCGTACCGATCTCGTCGCCGGCGAGCGCACGGCGGAGATTCCCGGGTCCCATCAGGTCGAAGACCAGGACAGGGAGGGAATTGTCCTTGCAGAAGGTGATGGCGGTCAGGTCCATGATCCGGAGATCCCGGTTCACCACGTCCATGAACCCGAGCTTGTCGTAGCGCAGGGCCCCCGGATCGACCTTGGGATCAGCGCTGTACACCCCGTCGACCCCCGAGTGGGTTCCCTTCAACAACATCTCCGCCTCGATCTCGGCCGCTCGCAGGGCGGCGGAGGTGTCCGTCGTGAAGTAGGGGTTCCCCATCCCGGCGGCGAAGATGACGACGCGGCCCTTTTCGAGATGGCGGATGGCGCGGCGACGGATGTACGGCTCGGCCACCTCCGCCATCTGGACGGCCGACAGGACGCGCGTGGGCGGCCCGAGACGCTCGATGGCATCCTGCAGGGCGAGGGCGTTGATGACCGTGGCCAGCATTCCCATCGTGTCCGATGTGGTTCGGTCCATCCCATGACCGGTTCCCGTCGTCCCCCGCCAGATGTTCCCGCCGCCCACCACCACGGCCAACTCCAGCGCGAGCTCGGACTGGGCGGTGGCGATCTCACGCGCCAGCCGTTCGACCACAACGGCGTCGATCGTCTCATCGGACGCTGACGAGGCCAGAGCCTCGCCCGACATCTTGAGGACGAGACGGCGCCGCGTCCTCGCCTCCTCGCCCGACACCGATCCGCCCGATCCCGTCACCGCCGCGGCCCGGAGACCTAGCCGCCCACGACGACCTGCGCGAAGCGCACGATCTCGGCGCTCCCGATCAGGTCGGCGATGGTGCGCTTCTCGTCCTTGGCGTAGGGCTGTTCGAGCAGGCACCGCTCCTTGAACCAACCGTTCATCCTGCCCTCGACGACCTTCGGCAGGGCCGCCTCGGGCTTCCCTTCGTTGCGCGAGATGGCCTCCACGGTGGCCCGTTCGGCGGCCACCTCGTCCTCGGGGACATCCTCCCGTCGCAGGTAGACGGGGCGGGCGAAGGCGATGTGGACGGCCACGTCATGGGCGAGCTCGTCGGTCGCCGACCGCATCTCGACCAGAACGGCGTTCACACCCCGGCCCGACTGCATATGGAGGTAGGTCCCGAGCGTGCTGCCGTCACCGAGGTCGAAACGGACGACCTGACCGACCGAGATGTTCTCCTTGAGCGTCGTCTTCAGCTCATCGATGGCGCCCGCACTCTCCTTGGCCGCCTCCTCGCCTTTGGAGGCCACCGACTGGGCGAGCTCCTTGTCCAGCGAGACGAAGGACTCCGACATCGCGACGAAGTCCGTCTCGCACCGGAGCTCGACGATCGACGCGTGACGCCCCGCCTCGCCCAGGGCGACCGCACCCTGCGTCGCCTCGCGGTCGGCCCGCTTCGCCGCGCCGGCCAGCCCCTGCTCACGAAGCCACCGCTTGGCGGCCTCCATGTCGCCGTCGTTCTCTTCGAGCGCCCGCTTGCTGTCCAACATCCCGGCCCCCGTGGCCCGGCGCAGAGCCTGCACGTCCTTGGCGGTGAACGAAGCCATGATTCAGCCCTCTCCCGCGGGACCACCGACGGACGAACCCTCGGCCGGCCCGGTCTCGGCCGGCCCGGTCTCGGTGGACGCGGTCTCGGTGGGCGTGGTCTCGGTGGGCGTGGTCTCGGTGGGCGTGGTCTCGGTGGGCGTGGTCTCGGTGGGCGTGGTCTCGGTGGACGCGGTCTCGGTGGACGCGGTCTCGGTGGGCGTGGTCTCGGTGGGCGTGGTCTCGGTGGACGCGGTCTCGGCCGCGGTCGTCGATCCCGGCCCGCCGCC
>Ga0209415_10004554_pt1 | contig 25312 bp, 24 predicted proteins | sample PeaSoiSIISIP2007_FD_187696 | JGI IMG/M metagenome (GOLD analysis project Ga0209415, IMG submission 187696) | Peat soil microbial communities from Weissenstadt, Germany - SII-SIP-2007 (SPAdes) (version 2) | ecosystem: Environmental > Terrestrial > Soil > Wetlands > Peat | place: Germany... | reverse complement strand
CCGCCCGTCGATGAAATGGTCGGTCGGGACCTCGACGCCCTCGACCTGGACGCGGCGGCCGCCGTCGCTCATGCCGGCGTGACCGCTACCGGCAGGCGCTTGAGCCCGTTGCTGAAGTTCGAGCGCAGCCGTGGCGGAGCCTCGGCCACCGACAGCGCCGCGACGCGCGTGACGAGCTCCTCAAGGTAGACGCGCAGCTCCATCTTGGCGAGGTGCTGGCCCAGGCAGACGTGCGGCCCGCCGCGGCCGAAGGTCAGGTTGTCAGCCGGGTTGCGCGTGAGATCCAGCCGATGCGGATCGGGGTAATGGTCGGCGTCGCGGTTGGCGGCCGCAAACCAGACCGTCACCTTGTCGCCGGCGGCGATCTCCACGCCGCGGATCGTCGTCGCCGCGGTCGCCGTGCGGCGGAAGAACCAGACCGGCGGACAGAATCGCAGGAGCTCCTCGACCGCGGACTCCATCAGCGCGGGATCCTCGCGCAACCGGCGGTAGGACTCGGGATGGCTCGCCAGCGCGAGCGTCGAGAGCGCGATCGCCTGACGGGTCGTCTCGTTGCCCGCGACGATCATCAGCGCGAACATGTTGTCGAGCTCGCGCTCGTCGAGCGGGCGGTCCTCGACGGTCCCGTTGGCGATCAGCGAGAGCACGTCGTCGCGCGGGCACGCGCGACGCTCGGCGTAGTGGGCACGCCCGATCGCGCACAGCTCCTCGGCCCAGGGTGACCCGAACGGCTTGTAGCGGTACTCGTCCTGCTCGCCGGAGTACGCGAGCTCGCCGACGAACTCGGGCTCGGTGTCGACGAGCAGGCGGTCAGCCAGCTCCACGAGCGATCCCAGCTCGTCGTCGGGAAGCCCGAGGATGTGCCCGAGCACCCGGATCGGGATCGGTGCGGCGAGCTCCTCGACGAGATCGAACTCCCGGCGCGCGACCGCGTGATCCAGGCGCTCGCAGACCAGCTCTCGCAGCCACACCTCATAGCGGCGCACGGCGCTCGGCGTGAAGTCGGCCGAGAACAGACGCCGGTAGCGGCCGTGCTTCGGCGGATCGAACTCGAGGAAGTTGCGCCGCGCGGCGAGCACGTCCTCGGGCAGATCCTCGATCCGCGCGGCTCCGCCGAGCTCCGAGGAGAAGGTGCCGTAGTCCTTCAGCACGGCGCGCACGTCGTCGAACTTCGTGATCACCCAGAAGCCGCGATCGCCGTCGGCCCCGGGGTGAAAGTACACCGGCGCCTGCTGCTGCAGCGCCTCGAACACCTCCCACGGCTCGTGGTCGGCGAACAGGTCGTGGTCGAGCAGATCGACGGCCAGGCGGTGAGCCGCGGGGGTGCCCATGCGCGCAGCGCATCCTACCAGCGCCCCACAGTTTGCGTAATGTATTCATATCTGTTGGCGTGGCAGGCCAACCGACGCGATATCGAGACAGCGCGCTGTCAGCCGCGAACGTCAAGCGCCCCGGCGAGACGCGCCGCGGCCGCGTCGCTGCGGCGATCGCCGCGCAGCCGGGCACGCTCGAGCAGCCGCAGCGATCCGCTGAGCAGCACGATGTCGGCCGCGCGCAGATCCTCGAGCGTCAGCGGCACTTCGCGCGCGGCGATGCCGAGACGCCGCGCGCGCTCGAGCACCACATCGCGCATCACGCCGGGCAGGATCGAGCCGTCCAGCGGCGGCGTCGCGAGCTCGCCGTGGCGCAGCAGGAAGACGTTGGCGCGCGTGGTCTCGAGCAGCGCGCCGGAGCGTGTGACGAGCAGCGGCCGGGCCCCCTCCCCTGCGGCCGCCTCGATCCGCGCGAGCCAGCCGCGGTCGATCAGCTTGTGCGGGCCGGCGCCGGCGCTCACGCGCACGGTGACCACCGCCACGTCGTCCGGCGCGAGCACGAGCGCGGGGTCCAAGGGCTTGACGGCGATCTGCGCCGGCGCCCTCGCCTGCGGGGCCGCGTCGATGCGCAGCCGCGCGAGGCGCTGGCCCGCGGCGGCGGCTGCGACCCGCCGCCCGAGGTCGGTGGCGAGCTCGGCGCCGTAGAGCACCCGCAGGCTGCTGCGAAGCCGCTCGAGGTGACGCCCGGCCTCGAGCGGGCGTCCGTCGGCCACGAGCAGCGTCTCGAACACGCCGAGCGAGGGGTCGGCCTCGGGCGCCGGTGCGAAATCGATCTGCGGATCTGGCCACGGCAACGCCTGCGAATACTCGCGCGATCGGCGCTCGCGCGTGCGTCCGGCGGGGCCACCTGCAAGGCTGCATGGCCGGTGAGCCGATGACGACGCTGCTGATCGACAACCACGACTCGAACACGTTCAACCTCTTCCAGCTGCTGGCGGTCGTGGAGGGCGCCGAGCCGGTGGTCGTCCGCAACGACGAGACCGACTGGGCGTCGCTGCGGGCCGAGCGCTTCTCGCAGTGCGTGATCTCGGCCGGCCCGGGACGGCCGGACCGCTCGCGCGACTTCGGCCTGTCGCTCAGCGCACTGACGCAGGCCGAGTTGCCCGTGCTCGGCGTCTGCCTCGGCCACCAGGGCCTGGTGCTCGCCCACGGCGGCGAGGTGGACGTCGCGCCGCAACCGATGCACGGCCGCCGCAGCCGCATCTACCACGAGGACTCCGAGCTGTTCCGGGGAATCCCGCAGGGGTTTCTCGCCGTCCGCTACCACTCGCTGTCGGCCCGGGAGCCGCTCCCCGCGGCGCTCGAGGTGACCGCGCGCACGGCTTCCGGCACCGTGATGGCCGTGCGCCACCGTGAGCGCCCGCACTGGGGCGTGCAGTTTCACCCGGAGTCGGTCCAGACCGAGTTCGGCGAGCGGCTGCTCGAGAACTTCTGCCGCCTCGCGGCAGGGCGGCGAGCCGGCGCTCGCCGCCGGCAGGCCGCCCGGGTGCCCGCCGCGCGGCCGTTGCAACGTGTGCACACCAGCCAGGCGCGCCGCCGGCTTGAGCTGGTGGTCCGCTCCGTGCGGCGCCCGCCGGATCCCGAGACGGCGTTCGTGCGGCTGTTTGGCAGCGCGGCCAACGCCTTCTGGCTCGACAGCTCCCGCCACGGCCCGGGGCTCGCGCGGTTCTCCTACATGGGCGCGGACGGCGGGCCATTGTCGGCGCTCGTGACCCACGACGTCACGGCGCGCGAGCTGGCGGTGCACCACGATGGCCGGCGCACGCTTCGCCGCAGCGGGCTGCTCGACTGGCTCGACCGCGCGCTGGCTGAGCTCTCGATCAGCGATCGAGAGCTGCCATTCGACTTCACGGGCGGCTTCGTCGGCTACCTCGGCTACGAGCTCAAGGCCGAATGTGGCGCCGCGCTGGTGCACCACTCCCCCCACCCGGACGCGATGCTGCTGTTCGCCGACCGCCTGATCGCCTACGACCATGGCGCGGACGAGGCCCACGTCGTCTGCCTGACCGAGGCACGCGACCGCGGCGAGGCGGCCGCCTGGGCCGATCAGACGGCCGCCCGGCTTCGCGTGCTCCGTGCCGTCGAGGCGCCGGCGCCGGGCGACCCGGACGGCCGCACGACCTTTTCGCTGACCCGGTCGGCCGACGACTACCTGCGCGACATCGAGCTCTGCCAGGAGTACCTCGCCGCCGGTGAGAGCTACGAGATCTGCCTGACCAACGAGCTCACCGGACCGCCGTGCGCCGACGCGCTCAGCCTGCACCGCGTGCTGCGCCGCGTCAACCCCGCCCCCTACGCCGCGTTCCTGCGACTCGGCGGCGTCGAGGTCTCGAGCTCCTCGCCCGAGCGGTTTCTCGCGCTCGACCGCTCCGGGGGGCTCGAGGCCAAGCCGATCAAGGGCACGATCGCACGCGGAGCCACGCCGCGCGAGGATCGCGAGGCCGCTGCGCGCCTGCGCTCGGGCTCCAAGGACCGCGCCGAGAACCTGATGATCGTCGACGTCCTGCGCAACGACCTCGGTCGCGTCGCCGAGGTTGGCTCGGTGCGCGTGTCCACGCTGATGGGAGTCGAGAGCTACGAGACCGTCCACCAACTGGTCTCGACGGTCCGCGCGCGCCTGCGCAGCGATGCCACGATCGTCGACTGCCTGCGCGCGTCGTTCCCCGGCGGCTCGATGACCGGTGCGCCGAAGCTGCGGACGATGGAGATCATCGACAGCCTCGAGACCCGCCCGCGCGGGATCTACTCCGGCGCGATCGGCTACCTCGCGGCCAACGGCAGCGCCGACCTGAGCATCGCGATCCGCACGATCGTCAATTCGAGCCACGGCATGACGATCGGCGCCGGCGGCGCGATCACCGTCCAGTCCGATGCCCGCGCCGAGGTGCGCGAACTGCTGCTCAAGGCCCGGGCACCGCTCGACGCGGTCGGGCTCGCGCTGCACGGGCGCCGCGACGGCGCGCGCCTTGCCGAGGCCCGTTCGGGACCGCGGCTCGCGCCGGCGCTCGCCGCCCGAAGCCGCCAGTAGGCAGTCGCGTCGGCTGGCCGGCCACGCCGCCGCCGGCAACCGGGCGCCGCGGTCATCGGGAAGGTTGTCCGGATGCGGGCCCGCTGGTAGCGTGCGGCCGCATGGTCGGCCGCCGACTCGAGCTCGCCCAGTTCAACATCGCGCTGCCGCGGGAGCCGCTCGACGCGCCGCTGCTCGCCGATTTCGTCGCCGCGCTGGCGCCGGTCAACGCCGCCGCCGACGCGAGCCCTGGATTCGTCTGGCGGCTGGCGACCGAGGAGGGCGACGCGACCGGCGTGCGGGCCCTCGACGACCACCGCCTGATCGTGAACATGTCCGTGTGGCAGTCGCTCGAGGCGCTGCGCAACTTCGTCTACAGCCAGCGCGCCCATCTCGAGGTCCTGCGCCGCCGGCGCGAGTGGTTCGAGCGGCTCGGCGAGTCCGCGATGGTCCTCTGGTGGGTCGCCGCCGGCCACCGTCCGAGCGTCGCCGAGGCCGAGCAGCGGCTCGCGGCGCTGCGTGCCGACGGACCGACGCCGCGGGCCTTCACCTTCCGCCACTCCTTCGCCGCCGACGCGGTGGGCGGCGTGATCGTCGATCCGCGCGAGCTCTGCCCCGCGGGCTGAGGCTCGCGGCCGCGGAGCATGCCCGGCGCCGTATAGTCGCGGCTGTGGGGATCACGCACTTCGAGCAGGCGCCGCAGTGGGATGCGTCGGCCGGGCACCTGCGCGGGCGGTGGTCGGCGCTCGGTGAGGCGGCCGGCTCGGTCGGCGTGGGCGTGCACCGGATCGAGGTGCCGGCCGGCGCCTGGGCGACGCCGGCCCACGACCACGCCGGAGCCGAGGAGCTTTTCTACGTGCTCGGCGGGCGCGGGATCTCATGGCACGACGGCGTCACCGCGGAGATCCGCGCCGGCGATGCGATCGCCTACCTCGCCGGTGGCGGAGCGCACACGCTGCATGCCCTCGAGCCGCTCGACGTGCTCGCGTTCGGACCACGTCATCGCGACGGCAGCACGCGCTTCCCGCGGCTCGGCCTGACGATGATCGGCCGCCGCTACGTCGAATCGATCGCCGGCGAGCCGGGCGGGCCGTTGCTGCAATTCGTGCGCGAGGCCGAGGTCGGGGCGCCGGAGCTGCCCGAGCCGTCGGAACCTCGGCCGGCGAACATCGTCAACCTCGCCGACGTCGAGGCCGAGCCGCTCGAGCACTCGCGCGTCCGCAGCAGTTGGCGTGACCTCGGTCGTGCCACCGGGTCGGTCACGACCGGCCTGGCGCACGTCGAGGTCGCGCCGGGCATGGAAGCCACGCCGCTGCACTGCCACTCCGCCTCGGAGGAGATCTTCGTCGTCCTCGACGGCGAGGGCGAGCTGGTGCTCGACGGCGCGCAGCCGGCGGCGGTGCGCGCCGGACACGTCGTCGCGCGCCCGCCGGCGACGCGCGTCGCGCACATGTTCCGCGCCGGTGGGAGCGGGCTGCGCTTCCTCGCGTACGGCACACGCGAGGCCAGCGATATCTGCTACTACCCGCGCTCGAACAAACTCGCATTCAGCGGTGTCGGGGTGATCGTGCGAGTGCAACCGCTCGATTACTGGGACGGCGAGGGCTGAGCGCTGCCCCGGGTGGCGGCCTGAGCGTCTGCTACGGTTGTCGGGCGGCTGGCGTGGTCGGCCGCGAGGCAGCTTGCTTGGGTCCCTTTGTTTCCAAAGGTTTCGGGTCAGCCAGAGCCTCCCGAATCTTTTGCGGCCAAGCGCTGCTGAACAGGAGTAATCCAATGTCCCAATCGTCCTTCGCCGATCTCGGCGTGTCGCGAGCTGTTGTCGACGCGCTCGCGCGCGTCGGCATCAACGATCCGTTCCATGTCCAACGCCTCGTGATCGGCGAGGTCCTCGCCGGCCACGACGTGCTCGTGCGCTCACCGACCGGTTCGGGCAAGACGCTCGCCTTCGCGGTGCCGATGGTCGAGCTGATCGCCGCCGAGGCGCCGCGGCCCGCGGCGTTGATCCTCGCCCCCACCCGCGAGCTCGTCGTGCAGATCGCCGAGGAGCTCTACCCGATCGCCCACGCGCGGGCGCTGAAGACCGCCCCGGTGTACGGCGGCGTCGGCCTGTCGCGTCAGTCGCAGATCGCCGCGCGCGCGCACATCCTCGTCGCGACTCCCGGCCGTCTCGAGGACCTGATCGCACGCGGGGCCTTCGAGCTCGATCAGATCCAGCTGCTGGTCCTCGACGAGGCCGACCGGATGCTCGACATGGGCTTTCGCCCGGCGGTCGACCGGATCGTCAGCCTGTGCCCGTCTGACCGCCAGACGCTGTTCTTCTCGGCAACGCTGTCGGGGGAGACCGGCCGCGTCGCCAAGGCCTACACGCGCAACGCCGTGCGCCTCGAGCACGCCGGCGATCCGGCACACGCCGCGGCGATCGTCGAGCACCGCTTCCTCGAGGTCGAAACGCCGTCGCGGGTCGCGGCGCTGGTTGCCGAGCTCGACGTCGATCGCGACCTGACGCTCGTCTTCGTCCGCACCAAGCGCGGAGCCGACCGGCTCGTCAAGCGCCTCGGCGATCACGGCGTCGACGCGGTCGCGATGCACGGGAACCGCTCCCAGAGCCAGCGCGAGCGAGCGCTCGCCAGCTTCGAGGCGGCCGAGGTCTCGACGCTCGTCGCGACCGACATCGCCGCGCGCGGCATCGATGTCGATCGGATCTCGCACGTGATCAACTTCGACCCGCCGGAGGATCGCGACGCCTACGTCCACCGCGTCGGTCGAACCGGGCGCGCCGGGCGCTCCGGCATCGGCATCACCTTCCACTCCGCCGCGGAGCGCGACAAGATCGCCGGCCTCGCAGACGAGCTCGGCATCGAGCACAGCGTCGCGCCGGGCGCCCGCGGAGCGCCGGTCCCGCGCGCGGCGCGGGCCGTCACGCCGCGACGCTCGCACGGCAGGCCGCCACGCTCCGGCGCGAACGCGCCGATACCGGGCCGTCGCTCGAACACCCGTCGGCGCCAGCGCCAGGCCTGACCGCTATTTGCGGTCTTTTGCGCATTTTCGTTAGCAGAACGCCGTCGCGGTGCTATCTTCGAGGCGAGCCCCACGGCAGCTTCCCGGGCTCAATACATAGGAGGGCAAAGCGATGACACGCAACAGCTATCTCCGAATGCGCCAGGCCTCCGAGGCCGGCCTGATCAGCGAGATCCTCCGGGTGCTCGCCAGCGAAGCCAAGGAAGCCCGCTCCCAAGCCGGACTGCGCGCGAGCCGCATGGCGGCGATTGGGCGCAGCGGCGAGACCCGCGGCGAGTGGACGCGCCGGGTGCAGCGCGAGCGCGACCGCAACGCGCGCGCGGTCTGAGCCGCGGAGCGCTGCTTGAGCGCAGTCGCGCTTACTGCTGCGCCGAGCTGGCGGTGGTGGTGGTGCTGGCCCGTGCGCCACCGTTGTCGCTGCTGGCCACCGGGCTGAGGCCGTCGTCGACGTAGACGTTCTCAGGCTCCAGCTGGAGTCCGGACGCCTTGGCCGCGACCTCCAGGAGCACCTGGAAGTCGACGTCGTCGTAGCCGTTGCCGACCAGGCTCTGGATGATCTGCTCGGCGGTCGCGGCAAGCGGCATCGGCACGCCGAGATCCCGCGCGGCCTCGAAGCCGAGGTGGAAGTCCTTGAGCAGCAGCGCCGGGGTGAAGCTCGGCGTGAAGTCGAGGTTGACGATCGCCGGGCTCTTGTAACGGGTGAACATCGACCCCATGACGCTGTCGTTGAGGAACGCCAGGAAGTCGGCGCGCGCGACCCCGCCCTTCTCGGCGAGCACGGTGATCTCCGACAGGCACTGAGCCACGACGCCGAGCATCAGGTTGTGGCAGATCTTGACCAGGCGGGCACGCTCGCCCTCGCCGACGTAGGTGACACGCGCGCACAGCAGCTCCAGGTACGGACGCGCCTCCTCCCAGGCCTCGCCTGCGCCCGACACGACGATCGTCAGACGGCCGGCGGCGGCGACCTTCGGGTTGCCGCTGACGGGAGCCGCGAGGACCGCCGTGCCGCGGAGCTCGCCGGCGATTCGAACCTCGGCGGACGCCGCGGGTGAGATCGTCGTCAGGTCGACCAGCAGCCTGGGCACGAGGTCCGGGCGTGAGAGCAGCCCCTCGTCGCCAAGGACGACCTCTTCGAAATCGGCCGACCCGGCGACCATCGTGAAGACGAGGTCGCGGTCGGCGAGCTCCACCGGGCGCTTCACGATCGTCGCCCCGAGCTCGGTGAGCGGTTCAGCCTTGGACCGCGTGCGGTTGTAGACGGCCACGTCGTGGCCGGCCTCGAGCAGCCGGGTGGCGAGCGCGAACCCCATCCGGCCGGTGCCGATCCAGCCCAGGCGCAGCGGCTGCTGCTCGTTCATGCTGGTTTATGAGTGGCCTTGCAAACGATTGCACTATCCTACCGGGTGCGCCAAGAAGGGTCAAGCCGAGCCGGACGCTGCGGAGACCAAAACCCCGCGCCGGGGCCCCGGCCGGTCACCGGCGGTCGGGCGCGCTACTTCGGGCGCCGCTTCGGCAGGAGCCGCAGCAACGACCGTCCGATCGCGCGCAGGATCAGGCGCAGGCCGCCGATCGGCGCCACCGCGACGGGAGCGGCGGATGCGGCGCCGGGGCCGCGCTGCCCGTCGCCCGCAGCCTCCGCGCCGCCGGCGTCGACGGCCGAGCCGTCGCTCTCGCGCAGCTGGCCGGCGAGGTTCGCGGCGAATTGGTCGACGAGCTGGCCGGCGACGTCCGGCACGACGCCGCGGCCGTACTGAGCCACGGCACCCTGCATCTGCAGCTCGGTGACGATCGTCACGCGCGTTCCCGACCCGTCCGCATCGAGCGAGGACTCGATCGTCGCGGTGGCGCCGCCGCGCCCCTTCAGCTCGCGGGCCTTGATCGCGAGCGTGGTCCGCAGCGCACGCTCGTCGGCGACCTCGCGCCGCACGTCGGTCGCGAACTGGAGCGCGATCGGCCCGAGCTTCACGTGCATCGTGGCCTTCCAGTTCGTCGCGTCGACGACCTCGGTCAACTCCGCGCCGGGCATGCTCGGCACGACCCGCGGGACATCGTTGAGCAGCGCCCAGGTGCGCTCCGGCGACGCCGGCACGGCGAAGGAGTTCTCGAGCCTCACCGGGCTCCGCCGGCGGCGTCGAGCAGGTCCAGGACGCGCTCGGGCGTCAGCGGCAGCGTGTTGACCCGGACGCCGCCGAGCGCGTCGGCGACCGCGTTGGCGATCGCCGGCGGTGCCGCGATCGTGCCGCCCTCGCCCACGCCGCGAGAGTTGACCTCGGCGAGCGCCTCGCCGTGCAGGTGCTCGATCTCGATCGTCGGGATCTCCATCGCCGTCGGCACGAGGTAGTCCATGAACGTGCCGGCGAGGAAGTTGGCGTCGTCGTCATAGAGCGCGTTCTCGAGCAGGGCGATGCCGATGCCCTGCGCGACGCCGCCGCGGATCTGCCCGTCGACGATCGCCGGGTTGATCAGGTCGCCGCAGTCCTCGACGACGATGTAGCGCAGGATCTGGACCACCCCCGTCTCGGGATCGACCTCGACGAAGCAGACGTGGGTGCCACCGGACCAGCCGCCGGCCGGCTGCTCGTAGAGCGCGCTGCTGCGCAGGCCCTCGTCCTCACCGGGCGGCGTCGCGAAGTACGCGGCCATCGCGATCCCCGCGAGCGGAATGCCGCGCTCGGGGTCGCCCTTCGGCAGGACGACCGCGTCGACGATCTCGAGATCGTTGGGCGAGATCTCGAGCATGTCGGCGGCCATCGCCAGCACCTTCTGCTTGACGAGCCGCGTGGCATGGAGCGCGGCGCCGCTCGCCATCGTCGCAGCGCGCGAGCCACCGGTGCCGATCAGCAGGAACGGCGTGAGCTGCGTGTCGCCGTGGACGACGCGAACGTGCTCCAGCGGGATGCCGAACTCGGTGGCCGCGACCTGCGCGAGCGTCGTCTCGTGGCCCTGGCCGTGCGGCGCCTGTGCCGTGATGACGGTGAGATGCCCGTCGGGCTCCAGCCGCGCGATCGCGCGCTCGCTCGGAGGCAGGTGCGAGCCGGCGGCGGCGAAGAAGTCGATCGGTCCCGGAGCCGGCTCGATGTAGGTCGAGAAGCCGACGCCGAGCAGCGCGCCGCGCTCGCGAGCGCGGCGTTGCTCGTCGCGGAAGCCCTCGTAGCCGGCGATCTCGACCGCCCGCTCGAGCGTCTCGAGCGCCCTGACGCCGTCGATCGTCGGGCCGGTTGCCATCTTGCGCGGCTGCTCGTCGGCCCGCAGCAGGTTGCGGCGGCGAACGTCGACCGCGTCGAGTCCGAGCTCGCGCGCGATGAGGTCGATCAACAACTCGCGAACGAGCGACTCGACGGCCCACGGACCGCGATAGGTGCCGTAGGAGGCCTTGTTCGTCGCGAGCGCCGAGTGCTCCCAGCGAAGGTTCTCGATGCGATACGGGCCGACGAACATCGTGCGCACGATCGGTCCGAGGAACGACGGTGCGAAGGGAAGGATCGGATAGGCACCCAGGTCGAGCTTCATCGTCACGTCGAGCGCGAGAATGGCGCCGTCATCGTCGACGGCGGCCGCGATCTCGACGGTCTCGGAGCGCGCGTGCGTGGCCGACGTCATGTTCTCGACGCGATCCTCGACCCACTTGACGGGACGGCCCACCAGCTTCGAGGCGGCACAGACCGCGACGTCCTCGCGCGCGACGCCGGCCTTCTGGCCGAAGGCCCCGCCGACATCGGGCGTGATCACGCGAAGCTGCTCCGCCGGCTGGCCGAGCAGCCCCGAGAGCAGCAGCCGCAGCGCGTGCGGGGACTGCGTCGCCGCGTGGTAGACGAGATCGCCGGTGCCGGGATGGTGATCCGCGACGCCGCCGCGAGTCTCCATCGGCACCGGTGCGACCCGCTGGGGGGTGAACGTCTCGCGCACGACGCGCGCTCCGGCGAACGCCGCGTCCGGGTCGCCGAACTGCACGCTCTCGGAGTAGAACACGTTCGAGCCGACGTCCTCGAACAGGGCCGGCCCCGCCGGGTCCTCCGCCTGCTCGATCGTCGCGACGGCATCGAGAACGTCGTATTCGACGACGATCGCGTCGCGCGCGTCCTCCGCCACGTAGCGGCTTTCGGCCAGGATCAGCGCGACCGGATCGCCGACGTAGCGCACCTTGTCGGTGGCGAGCGGGGTGAACACCGGACGGGCGACGTTCGGTGTCTCCGGCCCGAGCTGCATCGGGTTGGTGATCTGCGCGAGCTCCGCACCGGTGACGATCGCCACGACACCGTCAAGCGCGCGCGCCTGCTCGACGTCGAGGTTGGCGATGCGGCCGTGCGCGATCGTGCTGCGCAGGAAGACCGCGTGCACCATCCGCGGCAGCCGAATGTCGTCGACATAGCGACCGCGGCCGCTGAGGATCTTCTCGTCCTCGACGCGCCTGACGCTCTTGCCGGTGAAGCGGGTGGCGGCCGGGACGCTCATACACCACGCTCCGCGGCCAGCAGGATCCCCTGGACGATGCTCTCGTACCCGGTGCAACGGCACAGGTTGCCGGAGATCGCCTCGCGCACCTCGTGCTCCGTCGGGTGCGGGCTCTCGGTCAAGAGCTCCGTCGCGGTCATCAGGAAGCCGGGCGTGCAGTAGCCGCACTGGAAGGCGTGGCTGTCGCGGCAGGCCTCCTGGAGCACGCCCATCGTGGAGCCGTCGCGCAGGCCCTCGATCGTCGTCACCTCGGCGCCGTTGGCCTGCACGGCAAGCATCAGGCAGGAGCGAGCCGATGCGCCGTTGACGAGCACGGTGCACGAACCGCAGACGCCGTGCTCGCAACCGAGATGGGTCCCGGTGAGGCTGAGCTCCTCGCGCAGGAAGTCGGCGAGCGTACGCCGCGGCTCAACCGTCGCGGAGCGCGCCACGCCGTTGACGGTCAGGGTCACCTCGATGCTCATGCTGTCGCCTCCTGTAGCGCCCGCTGGGCCAGCACGCCGGCGACGCGCCGTCGATAGGCCGCGCTGGCGTGCGTGTCGCTTCCCGGATCGAGCTCGTCCTTGGCGCGTTCTGCCGCCTCGGCGAACACGGCGCCCTCGGGCATCGCGCCCTGCAGCAGCGCCTCGGCCTCGCGCGCACGAACCGGCGTGCCGCCGACACCGATGAAGGCGAGCCGCGCATCGACGATCGATCCGTTGCCGTTGAGCGCGACCGCCGCGGCGACGCCGACGACCGCGAAGTCGCCGTGGCGCCGGGCCAGCTCGACGAACGAAGCGCCGTGGCCCGGGGGAAAGCCGGGCACCCGCACTTCGGTGAGCAGCTCATCCGGCGCAAGCGCGGTGGTGAGGAAGCCGAGGAAGAAGTCAGCGGCGGCGATCGTGCGCTCGCCGCGGCTGCTGCGCGCCACCAGTTGGGCGTCGAGTGCGAGCGCGACCGCGGGCAGCTCCGCCGCCGGGTCGGCGTGCGCAAGGCTTCCGCCGATCGTGCCCCGGTTGCGGATCGCCGGATGCCCGACGTTCGCCAGTGCCTTGACGGCGAGCGGCAGCCGTTCGCCCACCAGCGCCGAGCGCTCGGTCGCGCGCTGCCGGGTCATCGCGCCGATCGCGACGCCACCGTCGAACTCGCGGATGCCGGCGAGCTCGCTGACGCCGCCGAGGTCGATGAGCGCTCCGGGAAACGCCATGCGCAGGTTGAGCAGCGGCATCAGGCTCTGCCCTCCGGCGAGCACAGCGGAGTCCTCGGCGTGCTCGGCGCGCAACGCGAGCGCCTCGTCCAACGAAGACGGCGCGAAGTATTGGAACAGCGGGGGCTTCACAGCGCCTCGATCGATCCTCGCGAGCGACCGCCGCGGCGTGCGACGGCGAGGGTCGAGCCGACCGCTGCGTCGATTCCTGTCATCCGCGTCTCCTCCCCGCCGGGTCCACCCGGTTGTCGCTCAACGACCACGAACGCGGATCCTAGCTGGCCCGCGGGGGCGCGCGGTGGAATCTCGCTCGTGCGTCATCGGGGTCGCGTTTTGATGCAGGCTGCGCGTCGGATCGGCGCGAGCCAGTTGCAACGGCAGGGTGCCGGGGATATGGTCGCAACCCGGCGCTGCGCACCGGGCGCCCGGGCAAACAGGAGCGGGAGATGCAGGCGACGGCTCTCGGAAGCGATCGGCGACCCCGGGCACGCGAGGTGCTGGCGGGACTCGATCGCCAGCAGCGGCGGACCCTGATCATGATGGCGGCCGTCGTCGTGGCTCTGCACGTGGTCGGCTTCCTGATGCTGGCGGCAATCATCGCGCCCGGTCGCTACCACCTCGGAGCGGCGGGAACGCTGACGGTGGGGATCGGAATCACCGCGTACACGCTCGGGCTGCGCCACGCGTTTGACGCGGATCACATCGCGGCGATCGACAACACGACGCGGAAGCTCATGGCGGAGGGCCAGCGCCCGCTCTCGGTCGGGTTCTGGTTCTCGCTCGGTCACTCGACGATCGTCTTCGCGCTCGCCCTCCTGATCTCCCTCGGGGTGCGCTCGCTGCACGGTGCCGTGACGAGCAGCGGCTCTCACCTTCACCAGCTGACGAGCTACATCGGAACCGGCGTTTCCGGCGGCTTTCTGTACCTCATCGCCGGGCTCAACATCGCGATCCTGATCGGCATCACGAAGGTCTTTCGCGAGATGCGCGGGGGCGCGTATGACGAGCAGGCGCTCGAGGCCCAGCTCGACGACCGGGGGGTCATGAATCGCTTCTTCGGCCGGTTCACGAAATCGATCGCCAGGCCTCGGCAGATGTATCCGATCGGCGTGCTGTTCGGGCTCGGCTTCGATACCGCGACGGAAGTCGCGTTGCTGATCGTCGCCGGCAGCGCGGGTGCAGCGGGACTGCCGTGGTACGCGATTCTCTGTCTGCCGGTCCTGTTTGCCGCGGGGATGAGCCTGATGGACTCGATCGACGGCTCGTTCATGAACTTCGCATACGGCTGGGCGTTCTCCAAGCCCGTCCGCAAGGTCTTCTACAACCTTGCCGTCACCGGCCTGTCCGTCGCGGTTGCGCTGATCATCGGAACGATCGAGCTCGGCGGACTCGTTGCCTCCGAGCTCAACCTCTCGGGCTCGTTCTGGAAATGGTTCGAGAACATCAACATCAGCATGATCGGCTTCGTGATCGTCGGCATGTTCGTAATCACGTGGGCGATCGCCTCCTCGATCTGGCACTTCGGGCACATCGAGGAGCGTTGGAGCGCTGAGCTCAGAAGCCCACGCCGACAGCTTGGGCCGGGCCCTCGACCCGGCGATGCGAGATGACACGCGCCTCCGACGTTTCGCGCTTGCGCTTCAACAGCTGCTCACGCGGCATTGTCCGTGGTACAACGGTGCCGTGTGCTTGGCGATCCCGGGTCAAATCATCGAGATTGTCGATGAGGACAACAGGCTGGCCACGGTCGAGGTCGCGGGCGTGCGACGCACGGTCAGCGTCGGCCTGCTCGACGCTGAGGGCGCCGGCGTCGGTCCAGGCGACTGGGTTCTGATCCACGTCGGGTTCGCAATCGCGCAGGTGGACGAGCAGGAGGCGCGAGCGACCCACGATCTGCTCGTGCGCATGGGCGCCGCCTACGAGCAGGAGCTCGAGGATTTGAAGGCCAGCGTGATCGAGTGAGCGCCGGTGCGTCAGCGGACCGCGAGTTCGCGTCCCGGCATTGCATCACCTGCGGGGACGATGGCGAGCCGATGACCGTCGTCGCCGTCGACCGCGAGCGCGGGCTTGCGCTCTGCAGCTCAGACGATGGTCTGCGAGCGACTGTCGAGACGGCGCTCGTCGAGCCCGTCATCGCGGGCGAGCGTCTGCTGGTCCACGCGGGAACCGCGATCGCCCGGCTGGCGCCCGGCAGCGGTGCGGTGGCGCGTTGAGGTTCGTCGACGAGTTCCGCGATCCCGAGCTTGGTCAGGCGTTGGCGCGCGAGATTCTGTCGCTGGTCGAGCCGGGCCGCCACTACAAGCTGATGGAGGTCTGCGGCGGCCACACGCACTCGATCTACAAATACGGCGTAGACGACCTTCTGCCCGCCAACGTCGAGCTCGTTCACGGCCCCGGGTGCCCGGTCTGCGTGATCCCGATGGGGCGCGTCGACGATGCGATCGCCGTCGCGCAGCAGGACGGCGTGATCTTCACCTGCTTCGGCGACATGATGCGGGTCCCGGGCTCGGACCGGAGCCTGCTCGAGGCCAAGGCGAGCGGGGCGGACATTCGCGTGGTCTATTCGCCGCTGGATGCGCTGCGGATCGCGAAGCAGAACCCGGAGCGAGAGGTCGTGTTCTTTGCCATCGGATTCGAGACGACGGCGCCGTCCACCGCCCTGACGCTCAAGCGCGCACGGGCCGAGAACGTGAAGAACTTCTCGTGCCTGTGCAGCCACGTCACGATCGTGCCACCGCTGCGGGCGCTGCTGGAGTCGCCGGATCTGCGGCTCGACGGGTTCATCGGCCCGGGACACGTCTCGACGGTTGTCGGCGCGCGGCCGTTCGAATTCATTCCCGCCGACTACGGCAAGCCGATCGCGATCGCGGGATTCGAACCGCTGGACATCCTGCAGGCGATCTCGATGGTCCTGCGCCAGATCGCCGAGGGCCGCTGCGAGGTGGAGAACCAGTACAAGCGCGTCGTCCCCTACGAGGGCAACCTCCGCGCGCTCGAGCTGATGGCCGAGGTCTTCGATCTGCGTCCGCATTTCGAGTGGCGCGGGTTGGGCTTCATCTCACACAGCGGCCTCAAGCTCTCGGCGGCCTATGCGGAGCTCGACGCGGAGCTTCGCTTCAGCGTGCCCGGGGTGCGCGTGGCGGATCCGAAGGCGTGTCAGTGCGGAGAGGTGCTCAAGGGTGTGATCAAACCCTGGGAGTGCAAGGTGTTCGGAACGGCGTGCACCCCCGAGCGCCCGATCGGCACGTGCATGGTCTCCTCCGAGGGGGCGTGTGCCGCCTACTACAACTTCGGGCGCTTCGCCCGCGAGCGAGAGGTCGTGTGATGGCGGGCGAGGCCACGGTATCCGAGCGCGAGCAGCGGATCCTCGGGATCATCGAGACGGCGCGCGGCAAGCGCGCGAAGTTCCGCGACGCGCAGATCACGATGGCGCACGGCGCGGGCGGCAAGGCGACGCAGACGCTGATCGAGGGCCTGTTCGTGCCGGCGTTCGCCGGCGACGCGCTCGCCGAGATGGCCGACGCCGGAGCCGTCTCCGTCGACGGTGCCGAGTTGGCATTCACCACCGACTCCTACGTCGTGAAGCCGCTGCGCTTCCCGGGCGGCTCGATCGGCGAGCTGGCGGTCAACGGAACGGTCAACGATCTCGCGGTGTCAGGTGCCCGGCCGCTCGCGCTGAGTCTGTCGCTGATCCTCGAGGAGGGGTTGTCGGCCGACGACCTGCGCGCCGAGGTTGCCGCGATCGCCCAGGCGGCACGCGACGCCGGGGTGGCGATCGTCGCGGGCGACACGAAGGTGGTCGAGCGCGGCCACGCCGACGGGATGTACATCTGCACGAGCGGCATCGGCCGGCGCGACCCGCGGGCGAACCTCTCCCCAGCCGCGCTGCGCCCGGGCGATCGCATCCTGCTCTCCGGCAGCATCGGCGAGCACGGCACCGCGATCATGCTCGCGCGCGGGGAGTTCGAGCTCGACGCTCCGATCGAGTCCGACACTCAGTCTCTGTGGCCCGCGGTCGACGCGCTGCTCGCGGCCGCCGGTCCGGACGTGCGCTGTCTGCGCGACGCGACGCGCGGCGGCGTGGCCTCGGTGCTCAACGAGCTTGCCCGCGCATCGTCGGTGGCGATGATCGTGCGTGAGAGTGGGATTCCGGTGCACCCCGCGGTGGCGGGTGCCGCGGAGATCCTCGGGATCGATCCGATGTATGTCGCCAACGAGGGCAAGATGGTCGCCTTCGTTGCGCCGCCGGCGGCCGAGGCCGCGCTGGCGGCGCTCCGCAGCGTTCGCGGCTGCGAGCAGGCGGCCGATATCGGCGAGGTGCGTTCCGAGCCGCCCGGAATGGTGCTCGTGCAGACGAGCTTCGGCGGCAGACGGGTCATGGACCAGCTCGTCGGCGATCCCCTGCCGCGGATCTGTTGAGCGCGCGAGGAGCCCGGGATGGCGAACGATCTCCGGCATGCCGAGCATGGTCATCAACAGCCACCTCGTCGACCACGCAACCGCAGGGTTCGTCAACGGAATCGCCGGGGTGAGGCGTGCACGAGCTGGCGCTGAGCAGCGCGATCGTCGCGACGGTCGAGCGGCACGCGGCCGGCCGGCGCGTCACGCTTGTCACGCTGCGCATCGGCCGCCTGCGGCAGGTCGTCCCGGCGACGCTCGAGTTCTACTTCGAATTCGTCGCGCGCGGCAGCGTGTGTGAGGGCGCGCGGCTCGAGCTGGAGCTGCTGGAGGCCCGGCTGCACTGCAATCCGTGCGGCACCGAGTGGTCGATCGACGTGCCGGCGTTTCGCTGCCCGAGCTGTGGCGACGGCGACGTCGCGGTCGTGGGTGGCAACGAGCTCCAAGTCGAATCCATCGAGGTCGAGGAGGCCGAATGCATCGCACCAAAGTGACCGTCGTCGAGGAGGCGCTCGACGCCAACAACACGATCGCCAGCGCCAACCGGATGGATTTCGACCGCGCCGGCGTGACGGTGATCAACTTCATGAGCGCCCCCGGCGCGGGCAAGACGACGCTACTGGAACGCGTGGTCTCGAGCCTTCCCGGTGTGCGCGTCGGGGTGCTCGAAGGCGACGTGCAGGGGTCGCTGGACGCCGATCGTCTCGCCGGCCTGCACATCCCTGTGGTCCAGCTCAACACCGACTCCGGCTTCGGCGGCGAGTGCCACCTTGACGCGAACATGGTCCGCTCGGCGATCCCCGCCCTGCCGCTCGAGGAGATCGACCTGTTGATCGTCGAGAACGTCGGCAACCTCGTATGCCCGGCCGAGTTTCGCATCGGCGAGGATGCGCGCGTCATGGTCACCGCCGTCACCGAGGGCGAGGACAAGCCGCTGAAGTACCCGTTGATGTTCCGCGCCTGCGAGCTCGTGCTCGTCAACAAGATCGACCTGCTGCCGCACCTCGACTTCGATCTCGATTCGCTCCTGTACAACATCGACCAGGTCCACCCCGACGTCGAGCGGATGCTCGTCAGCTCGCGGACCGGTGAGGGGATCGACGCCTGGCGCGAATGGCTGCTGCGGCTCGCCGTCCGCGATCAGGTCGCCGCATGAGGGAGGCAGCGCTGCTCGGCGGTCCGGCGGAACGTCTTCAGACGCTCCTCGACGAGCGCACCGCGGCCAACCGCAAGTTCTTCGATGAGCACTCCGAAGGGCTCGCGCGACTCTGCCACCTGATGGCCGAGCGCTTCGCCCGCGGCGGCCGTCTGCTCGCGTTCGGACGCTCTCCAGCGGCGCGCTCGGACGCTCGCCACGTGGCGGTCGAGTTCGTGCATCCCGTGATCGTCGGAAAGCGCGCCCTGCCGGCGATCGGCCTGGCCGGCGAAGGTGGCGACCTCGGCGCCCAGCTGGCGCTGCTCGCACTGCCCGACGACATCGCGATCGCCTTCGGCGCAGATGAGGATGGCGGCGAGGCGTCGCGGGCGATCGCGCTTGCGCGCGCCCGGGGATGCCTGACGATCGCGTTCTCGTCCGCCGGAGCCGAATACGAGTTCGAGCCGCCGAGCGACGACCCGCAGGTCCGTCAAGAGCTCGTTGAGACCTTCTACCACCTGCTCTGGGAACTCGCGCACGTGTTCTTCGACCACCGCGGACTGCTCGCCGGCCGCGATCCGCGCCGCCTGCACGACGCCGGCGCCTCGCGCTTTCTCTACCCGTTCCTCGACGAGCAGGAGCACGAGCTCGAGCCCGTCGTCGAGGACGTCCGCCGCTCCGTCCTGATGAAGGCAGAGGAGATCGGCGCGCTCAGGATCCGGACGCTGACCGAGAACGGCGAGACGCTGACCCGTGCGGCCGTCGCGCTGCGTGCGAGCTTCGACCGCGGCGGGAAGCTGCTCGCGCTCGGCAACGGGGGCTCGGCGACCGACGCGATGGACGCCGTCGCGGATTTCCGCGCGCCACTCGGATCGGGCAGCGGCCACGCGGCGATCGATCTGACCGAGGACCCCGCGATCCTGACGGCGATCGCCAACGACATCGGCACCGACGCGGTCTTCTCCCGGCAGCTGATCGCCTACGGCGCCCCCGGCGACACGCTGCTCGCGCTGTCGACGTCGGGCAACTCGCGCAACGTGATCGAAGCGCTCGCCGAGGCACGACGACGCGAGCTGGTGACGATTGCGATGGTCGGCTACGACGGCGGCGCGATCGCCCACGATCGCCTGGCCGACCACGTCGTCGTTGTCCGCTCGGAGCACATCCCGCGGATCCAGGAGGCACAAGCCAGTGCCTACCACGCGCTCAGGGAGCTGGTGGGATGAGCGTCCGCGCCCCAACCCGCCCGCGCCGGCGCACTCGCGTGCGGGTCCACGGCACCGTCCAGGGCGTCGGCTTCCGGCCGCACGTCTACCGCCTGGCCGGCGAGCTTGGGCTCAGCGGCTTCGTGCTCAACGACTCCCGCGGCGTTCTCCTGGAGGTCGAGGGCCCCGGCGCCGACGTCGCCCGCTTCCTCGCTCGTCTGGGACCGGAGGCACCGTCGCTCGCCGTGGTCGAGCGCGTCGTGACGCAGGAGCTCGAGCCGACGAGCGCCGGCGGCTTCTCGATTCTCGCGAGCGCGCACAGCGAGATCGCCGACGCACCTGTCACCCCCGACACGGCGACCTGCGAGCGATGCCTGAAGGAGCTCTTCGATCCCGGCGATCGCCGGTTCCGCTACCCCTTCATCAACTGCACCAACTGCGGGCCGCGGTTCACGATCATCGGCGGTGTCCCCTACGACCGCGCGCTGACGACGATGGCGCCGTTCACGATGTGCGAGCGCTGCCGGGCGGAGTACGACGATCCCGCCGACCGGCGCTTCCACGCGCAGCCAAACGCCTGCCCGGACTGTGGACCCTCGGTCGCACTGCTCGACGCCGCAGGCGAGGCGGTGTCCACCGCCGGCGCGCCCGACGCGCTGCACGCGGCTGCCCGGGCGCTGCGCGACGGGAGGATTCTCGCGGTCAAGGGCCTCGGCGGGTTCCATCTCGCCTGCCGCGCCGACGATGAGGCGACGGTCGCCGCACTGCGGGCGCGCAAGCACCGCGAGGACAAGCCGTTTGCGCTGATGGCGGCGTCGATCGAGACCGCCGGTTCGCTGGTCGCGCTCGGCGCGCAGGAGTGCGCGCTGCTGTCGCGACCGGAGCGCCCGATCGTGCTCGCGTCGCGCCTCGCCGGCGCGGCGGTCGCGGACGCGGTCGCGCCCGCCTCGCGCGAGCTCGGTGTGATGCTGCCGTACTCGCCGCTGCATCACCTGCTGCTCGAGGACACCGGCACGACACTCGTGTTGACCAGCGGCAACCTCTCGGACGAGCCGATCGCCTATCGCGACGAGGACGCGCTCGAGCGACTCGCCGGCGTCGCCGACCTGTTCCTCCTGCACAACCGGCCGATCCAGACGCGCAGCGACGACTCGGTTGTCAGGCTCGTCGAGGTGGCGTCGCGCGCGCGCACGTCGTTTCTGCGCCGCTCGCGCGGATATGTGCCGGGCAGCCTGTCGCTACCGGGCGGCACGCCGTCACCGCTGCTTGCCTGCGGAGCCGAATTGAAGAACACCTTCTGCCTCGCGAAGGGACAGCGCGCCTGGGTTGGTCAGCACATCGGCGACCTCGAGAACTACGAGACGCTGAGCTCCTTCGTCGAGGGCATCGCGCACTTCGAGCGGCTGTTCGCGGTGGAGCCGACGATCGTGGCCCACGACATGCACCCCGACTATCTGTCGACCAAGTACGCGATCGAGCGCGAGGGGGTGGAGCTCGTGGCGGTGCAGCACCATCACGCGCACCTCGCAGCGTGCCTTGCCGAGCATCGGGAGCTCGGCAGCGCCGTCGGCGCGATCTTCGATGGAAGCGGATACGGAACCGACGGCACGCTCTGGGGAGGCGAGTTCCTGTACGGAGATGTCGCCGGCTTCCGGCGCGTCGGCATGCTGATGCCCGTCCGGCTTCCCGGCGGTGCACGCGCGATCCGCCAGCCGTGGCGAATGGCCTGTGCCTGGCTCGTGACGGCGCTCGGCGGCGAGCCCGAGCTCCCGCCCGCCCTGATCGGCCTCGTCGAGGTGTCCGCCTGGCGCCAGGTCCAGGCGCTCGTGCGCACCGGGATCAACTCGCCGGTCACGACGAGCATGGGCCGCCTGTTCGACGCCGTCGCCGCGCTGTGCGGGCTGCGGGCCGCCGTCAACTACGAGGGACAGGCGGCGATCGAGCTGGAGGCCGCGTGTGACCCGGCGGAGCGAGGGCGCTATCCGCTGGAGCTGGCAGCCAGCGGAGAGCTGGTCGTTCTCGATCCGCGCGAGACCGTCAGGGCGATCGCCGCCGAGGTCGCCGAGGGGATCCCGGTTGGCGTCATCGCGAGCCGCTTTCACAACACGGTCGCTCGAGGCACAGTGCAGGCGTGTCAGCAGCTGGCCTCCGCCGCCGGCACCGACCTCGTCGTGCTCTCCGGCGGCGTGTTCCAGAACCGGCGGCTGCTGGAGACTGCGGCGGCGGGCCTCGACGCCGCCGGTCTGCGAGTCCTGACACCCGAGCGTCTTCCCGGCAACGACGGCGGAATCGCCTACGGCCAAGCGGTTGTCGCGGCTCGGCGAGCGACCTTGGCGCGGGCATGACCGATCCGAAGCCAGCTCCCCGGCTCGAACACATTCTCAGCCACGTGATCGTCGATCTGGCGCCCCGGTTGCGGGTCGTACGCCGGGGGCAGCCTGCTCTCGACGCGTCGCGCGGCGGGAGCTCAAGCTCAGATGATCACGCCGCTGCGAGATCCGACGCTCGCGTGAAGCTCCGAAGCGAGCGCGGCTCCCTCGACCCCGAAGATGACGGTGCGGTCGCGCCCGGCCCGCTTGGCCGCGTACAGCGCGGAGTCGGCGCGGTGCATCAACGGCCCGATGTCGTCGGGCGCAATCGCGGAGGCGACTCCCGCGCTCAACCGCACGACCGGGAGCCCTGACGCATCGGCGGCCGCGACTGCGCACCGGATCCGCTGGGCAAAGCCATCGGCGTCGGTACTGTCGGTGCCCGGTAGCAGGACAGCGAACTCCTCGCCGCCGATCCGGGCTACGACGTCGACATCCCTCGACTGGCCGTTCAGGACCGCGCCCACGCGAGCGAGCACCCGATCGCCGGTCTCGTGGCCCCATTCGTCGTTGACGCGCTTGAAGTAGTCGATGTCGAACGAGACGACGGCGATCGCAGTCCCCTCGCGTCTGGCGTGTGCCAGTTCGACCGAAGCGCGCTCCTCGAAGCCGCGTCGGTTCAGCAGACCCGTCAGCGTGTCCGTCCGCGCCTCGTCGGCAAGCCGCGCGAGCAATTCGTCATTGCGGCGTGTGAGCATGAGGACGACCGCCGCGACGACTGAGACGGAAACCATGACGTCGACCCAGCGATCGGCGTAACCGCTCTGGGCCGACAGCGAGCGCAGCACGAGGCCGTGGGCGACGCCGATACAGGCGACAATCGAGATCGCGCCGGGGAGTTCGAAGAAGAACACCGTCCACAGCACGGGCCACATGTAGAGAACGGCACCATCGCCGGCGGCGGGAACGGTCGCCAGTGCCGAGGCGATCAGCCCGACCCCGATCGGTCCAAGCGGGGCCAGCGCCCAGCGTGGCAGCCGCGGCCCGACCGCCAGCAGAACCGGGACGATCGCGAGAGCGACGAGCCCAGGAGCCATGGAGAAGCTGGGGCCACCGCGAAGGAAGCCCTCGATTAGGTCGATGAGGACCGCGGCGCCGTACATGGCGGCCGCGGAGTACACCATCAGCCGCCTGTTCAGGCGAAGGCTGCCGAGCGCGTGAACCACATTGGAGGTATCGGCGTCCCCGGTCCACACCTGAGGGCCTCGGAGGCCTCGCCGCACCCCGGCTGATCGTCGGTGCGCCGAGCCGCTGATAACACTGAACGGTCGAATCAGCGCACATCGACAAGGTCCAGGCATGCGGGAGGAGATTGCGCACCGCCTCAGAGACTCGCCGCGAACCTCGACAGCGCGGAGCCGAGCTGACGCCGGCTCAAGCCAGGCTCGCCGCGACGAGAAGCGCCGCCGCGGCGGTCAACACAACCAGGCAGATGCGATACCAGATCACCGGCGTGCGAGCGCCCGTGACCGCCGTCCACACGACGAGAAGCGCAAGGAACGCGGCCGCCGCCCGGTACACGACCGCCGACCCCGCCGCGGACGGCCCCTCAAGCGCCGTGATGAGGATGACCAGCACGCCCACGAAGATGTGGGTGAAGCCTTCAGCGACCCACTCCATGACGAGGACGCGGCGGTTGTCGACCGACAGGGAACCGAACGACGAAGCCACCGACCGGGTCGGCGCGATGTGCGCCACGCCCCAGAGCACGAGCACCCCGCCCGCCGCATATGCGATGAGCTCTGCCGCAAGCATGGACCCACATTAGGGGCGCCATGGGCGGGCGCGCATCCGGGCTTTGCCGTCGAACCAGTCTCAGGCCACGCGTCGCGACGGGACCGCATCTGCCGCGAGGAACTCGTACAAGAGTGCGAGGTTGGCCGGGTCGGGCTTGAGCTCGCCGCGCTCGATGCGATGGGCAACCTCGACGATCGCCGCATTGACCGGGCCCGTCGAAAGGAACATCAACAATTGCGCGATGACCATATAGGTCCAGAAGTAGGTGGGCGAGGCCGTCGTCAGCGCCGCCCAGACGAACGGCGCCGCGATCAAGGTCGCGATCGCGCATAGCCACAGATACGCTTCGCGCGAATATCGAAGGCAATAGTCGCCAAGCCAGCCGCCGGCGAAGGTGCCGACGAGCCCCGTGATCACGACCACCTTGCCGAAGCCGATCGCCGCGTCGCCGCTCGGAATGCCGCGAACGCGCTCCAGAAACGCGGGCATCCACGCGGCGAGGCCGCCGATCGCGAAGGTGTAGGCCGCATAGCCGAGCACGGTCCAGACGTAGGGCCTATTGCGGATCAGACGCCGATAGGTCGCGAGCGTAGCGGCACCGACCGAGCCGCTGCTCGCATCGGGGGCGAGCGCGCCGCCGCTCGCGACCGGCGCTTCGGCGGCGCGCTGAATCTCATCTTGAATGCCGCGCGGCGGATCGCGCAGGAACAGGCAGAGCAGCGCCAAGGCGAGTCCCGGGCCGCCGGCAACGAAGAATGCGGCGCGCCAGCCAAAATGCACGTCGATCAAGCCGCCGATCACATATCCAAGTGCCGAGCCGACTGGGATCGCGCAGAAGAAGATCGCCATGACGCGGCCGCGCCGGGCACGAGGATAATAATCCGCGAGCAGGCTCGGCGCGATCGTGCCATAGGCCGCCTCGCCGACGCCGACCGAGGCGCGCGCGCCGAGCAGCCACAGATAGCTGCCCGCTAAACCTGAGAGCATCGTCGCGAGGCTCCAGAGGAATACGCCGAAGGCAATGAGCCGCGGCCGGCCGCGCCGATCGCCCAATGCGCCGAACAGCGGGGCCGCGAGCGTGTAGACGATCAGAAAGGCGCTCATCAACGAGCCCAATTGCGCATCCGACAAGGCGAGGATCGAATGCTTCAGACTCTCGAACAAGGCCGAGACGACGTAGCGATCGAGGTAATTGAACAAATTGATGAACGCGAGAACCGCGAGTCCGAGGCCAGCGGTATATCCCCAGGATTTTTGCGATTCGCTGCTCATGCGTGCCGGTATAGTAGCAACGTGTGCCGCCGATCGGGTTCAAAATTGATGCGCCTGTATGCTCGATGACCGTCACAAGCGGCTGCTGGCCGCAGCCGCGCTCGCCTTCACGGTTCTCTGGTTTGCGCTGCTCGTCGGGAGGCCGCTCTATGATCCG
>Ga0209415_10004553_pt1 | contig 25318 bp, 23 predicted proteins | sample PeaSoiSIISIP2007_FD_187696 | JGI IMG/M metagenome (GOLD analysis project Ga0209415, IMG submission 187696) | Peat soil microbial communities from Weissenstadt, Germany - SII-SIP-2007 (SPAdes) (version 2) | ecosystem: Environmental > Terrestrial > Soil > Wetlands > Peat | place: Germany... | reverse complement strand
CTCGCCGACGCGCGCGATGATCGTCTCCTCCTTGGCGCCGCCGACGAACCGGTCGAGGTGGGTGCGCACGGTGACCCTCGCCTTCACCTTCACCTGGATCCCGTCCTTCGCGACGCCGTCGATCGTCGTGCGCCCGCTCTCGGGGTTGGGGCAGTCGATCACCTTGGGGTCGACCGAGGTTCGCACCGCCTCGACGACGGACTTCCCCGAGCCCTTGGTCGCGAGGTCGATCGCGCAGGCGCGGTCCCAGTTGAGCTCGATGCCCGCCTTCTGCGCGGCGATGATCGCCTGGACCGTGGGGATGACGTTGCCGCCGGCCAGGAAATGCGCTGAGATCTTGTCGGTGCTCAGCGGGATCCCGGCCTTCACCGCCGTGATGCGCGCCCCGACGACGAGATTGTACGGCACGCCGCCTAGGCGCATGCCGACCAAGTTGACTATGCTGACCGGCGCGCCGTTCAGCCGCGCCTTGAGCCAGGTGCCTATGTAGGAGAGGAAGATCCCGATGACGACCAGGCCGACGATGATGAGCGGGATGGCGATGATGAGGGAGATGTCAGGCATGGGAGTTTAGGTTTTGGTTACTATGAGGCGGAAGTTGTCCATCCCGATGACGTGCAGGGCGTCGCCCCGGGCGGCATGGCCGGTGCGGCAGAACGCCTCGTAGCGGCGCCCGTCCACGAGCACATACCCGCTCGGGGCCAGCGTCGTGTCGGCGGTCGCGGGCTTCCCGATCACCCCCGCGCCGGGGGCGATCTGGGGCTGGCTGCTCGAGCCGGACGTCGACTCGACGACAAGGCCCTTTCCCATGCGCGTCTTCGGAAGGAGGACGAGCTCGATGTAGATCGCGCCCCCGAGCAGCGCCAGGGCGGCGACACCCGCCAATCCGGCAGCAAGGACGCCGAAGTCCCGGTACGCGATGACGCAGCCGGCGACCATCGCCACGCCGCCGACCGCCGCCATGATGAAGCTCGAGACGAAGATGTCGGCGGCAAGGAGCATGATCCCGACGATGAAGAGCAGGAGGATTGTCGTCATCCGTTGGCCTTCCGATTGTCTGGGTTCTCCCGCTCGACAACGAGCGAGAAATCGCGGCGCCCCCGCACGATGACCGGCGTGCCGGCGTCGATCGCGCCGACGGGAACCTCGGCCTCGAAGCGCTGGCCGTCGATCTCCACCTGCCCGCCCGGGCGAAGGGCAGTCGCCGCAACGCCCCGGCGCCCGACGAGCCCATTGAGAAGGCCGGCCGAGCCGGGGTCACCGCCGGCCGCCTGAGCCGAGCCCCCGACAGTCTCGCTGACGGTCAGCCTGTCCCATATCCAGCCGCGCGGGAGGAATCGCAGCGAGAAGGCCCCGAGGACCAGGGCGATGCCAAGGCCGGCCCCCAGGTTTATCATCGGCTGCACGAACGCGTCCGCCGACCAGGCCACCTGAATCGGCTCGCCCGGCCACAGGTCGGCCATCGCCCAGAAGAGCGAACCGAGCATGAGCAGGAATCCGATCACCCCGAGGAAGCCCGCGCTGTGGAAGAAAAGGATCTCCGCGAGAAGGAGGATGAGCCCGACCGAGAACAGGATCACCGGCTCGTGCCCCGAGAGCCCCGAGACGAAGCTGCTCAGGAAGACGACCGTAAGGAGCACGACGCCGACGGCGATGAAGCCGCCAAAACCCTGCGACTTGAACCCGATGAAGAGGGCGAGGATGCCGAGCCCGAGCATGGCGGGGGCAAGGCGGTTGAGGTACACGGCCAGCGACTCCGACCACGTCGCCTGGAGCCGCGTGGCGCGGTATCCGGCGGGGCCAAAGCACTTGGCGAGGAGGTCGTCGAGGTCCCTGGCCTCCCCGGAGCCCAGGAGCGGCCGGGGCGGCGATCCGACGAGGTGCATCGCCTCGCTCGCCGTGAGCGACAGCAGCGCCCCTTTCTCCTTTATCGGCCTGCCGTCGATCTTCACCTCCTCGCCGTCGATCTTGAGTTCCATGTCGGCGTCTATCATCGCCGAGACGACCTCGCCGCGGTACCCCTTTCCCTCGGACAGCGCGCGGATCCGCACCTTCAGGTAGCTGACTAGCTTCGCCTTCATCGTCGCGTCGATGTCCTGGCCGGTGCCCTGGACCGGGGCCGCGGCCCCGATTATCCCCTCGGTGGGCGCGGTCACGAACCAGATCTCGTCGCAGACGGCCGACAGGAACGCCCCGGCCGACATCGCCTCGCTGTCGACGAAGGCGATCGTCCGCCCGGGAAACCTCTTCATGTCGTCCATCATCTCCATCGTGACGTCGATGGCCCCGCCCGGCGTGTTGATGTCCAGCACGACGGCGTCGGCGTGCTCGGACACCGCCTCCTTCAGCCCGCGCCTGAGCAGGTACAGCGCCGGCTCGGCGATTTCGCTGCGTATCGGGATGACAAAGACGCGCTTCGGCGTGGCCGGGGCCGGGACGATTCCATGGTCCGGCGCCCGCGGGCCCGCGGCCTCGGGGGCGACGCCGGGGGGAGGCGCGGCCTTGAGGACCTGGACCGCGGCCGGCGCGGGCTTGGCCGGCTGGTCCGCCCCGGCGGCCGTCGCGGGCGACGCGGCGGCCGCTCCGCCAAGCGCCACGACGGCCGCTAGCAACGGGAACCGGAACGCTGGAAATATCCGCCGCATCGTGATGATCAGCCTCCTGTCTATCGGCGCCGGGGCGACTGTGCAAGATTGCCGGAGCCCAGGAAACGCATCCGCATGGCGAAGGCCAGGCACGGGCGTTCGCGCCGGGCAGGGAGCGCGGCGCGACCCTAGGCGCCGCTTGCCGCGGCGCAAGTCCGCGCCGAGACTCCGGAGGGCAAACAAATGGCGGCAACGGCACCAACGTACTGGCTCACCCGGTTTGCGATCCTCAGGCTGCTGGGGCTCGTGTACGCGGTCGCGTTCCTGGTGGCGGCGAACCAGGCCCTGCCGCTGATCGGTTCGGACGGCCTGCTGCCGGTGGGGGCATACCTGGGGCGCGTCCGGGAGGCCCTTGGCTCGACGGGGGCGGGCTTCGCGAGGCTGCCCTCGGTCTTCTGGTTCGCCCACTCCGACGGGGCGCTGCTGGCGGCGGCTTGGACCGGCTTCGCTCTCTCGCTGGCGGTCGCCGCGGGCTTCGCGAACGCAATCGTGCTCGCGCTCCTCTGGGCGCTCTACCTGTCCCTCGTGCACGTCGGGCAGGACTGGTATGGCTACGGCTGGGAATACCAGCTGCTGGAGACGGGCTTCCTAGCGATCTTCCTTTGCCCACTCGTGGACGCGCGGCCCGTGCCCGGGCGGGAGCCCCCGAAGGTTGTGATCTGGTTGTTCCGGTGGCTCATCTTCCGGGTCATGCTGGGGGCCGGGCTGATAAAGCTGCGCGGGGACCCCTGCTGGCGCGACCTGTCGGCGCTATTCTATCATTTTGAGACCCAGCCTATTCCAAACTTCCTTAGCCGATGGTTTCATTTCCTGCCGAGGTGGCAGCTCGAGGCCGGGGTGCTGCTCAACCACGCGGCGGAAGTCGTGGCGCCGTGGTTCGTGTTCGGCCCGCGCAGGGCGCGCCAGGCCGCCGGCGCCGTTATTGTCCTCTTCCAGGCGGTCCTCATCCTGAGCGGCAACCTCTCGTTCCTGAACTGGCTCACCATCGTCCCGGCGCTCGCCTGTTTTGACGATTCGGCGTGGGCCCGGGTCCTCCCGAGGGCGCTGGCAGCCTCGGCGGAGCGGATGAGGAACGCGGCGCGGCCCAGCGCGCCGATGGCCGCCGCCGCCTGGGTCCTGGCCGCCGCGGTGGCCGTCCTCAGCATCAGGCCGGTCGCAAACATGGTCTCGCCCGACCAGGTGATGAACGCGTCGTTCGACCCGCTCGAGCTCGTCAACACGTACGGCGCCTTTGGCTCCGTCGGGCGCGAGCGGATGAACGTCGTGTTCGAGGGCACCGATTCGGCGGTGCCGGATGACACGGCCGCGTGGAGGCCCTACCTGTACCGGGGCCTGCCCGTGGATCCCGCCGCGCGCCCGCCTCAGGTCGCGCCCTACCAGCTGCGCCTGGACTGGCAGATGTGGTTCGCGGCCATGTCGAGTCCCGAAAGGTACCCGTGGACCCTGCACCTCGCCTGGAAGCTGCTTCACAACGACAGCGGCGCCGTCGCGCTCTTCGCGGCCAACCCCTTTCCCGGGGGCCCGCCGCGCTATGTGCGGGCAGTGCTCTACCGCTACGCCTTTGCCGACCCGGCAAACCGGGAGGGCCTCTGGTGGACCCGGGAGCGGCTCGGGCTCTGGCTGCCTCCCCTTTCGGCGGAGTCTCCCGGACTCCGGCGCTTTCTAGCGGCCTACCGCTGGCTCCCGCCTGATGGCGAGCCGCCCCGGAACTGACCGGGGCGACCCGAAGCTGCGGCGTTGCGCAGGGAGCCGGGGCCCTGTAACTGAAGGGCTGTTCCCATGGCCACGGAGACCCCAGCCCCCTTCCGCAGCCCCAGCCAGCGTACCCTCGCCGCCATCGTGTTCACCGATGTCGTCAGCTTCAGCGCCCGCATGCATTCCGACGAGGTGGCCACGCTCCAGATGCTGCAGCGCGACTTCGAGGAGATGCGCAAGCTCTGCGCCGAATACAAGGGCGAGGTCCTTAAGACGACGGGCGACGGCCTCCTCCTCACGTTCACGAGCGCCGTCCAGGCCGTGGCCTGCGCGCTGGCGATGCAGCGCCAGTTCGCGGCCGAGGCAAAGGACCGGCCCCCGGGCGGGGCGCTTCAGCACCGCATAGGCATCCACCTCGGCGACGTGCTGGTGCAGGACAAGGACGTGATGGGCGATGGCGTCAACATCGCCTCGCGCCTGCAGGCCGAGGCCGAGCCAGGCGGCATCTGCATCTCGCAGACCGTCTACGACGTGGTGAAGAACAAGCTTGAGATGAAGGTGGTCAGCCTTGGGGCGCGCGACCTGAAGAACATCGCGCAGGCCGTGCCAGTCTACCGCCTCATCCTCGAGGCCCAGACTCTGGATTCCGCGTCCAAGGCCGCGCGGACGCCCGGGTCGCGGGCCCGCGGCAGGCTGATCGCGGGCATCGGGGCGGCGGCCGCGCTGGCCGTCGTCCTCGCGGCCATCGCGTTTTTCAGCCGCCGCTCCATCGGGAATCCCGCAACCGCCCCGGCCGCACTGCCTGCCGCCCCGCCAACCGCGGCCGCCCCGCCACCCGCCGCGGCCCCGCCGGCCGCCGCCCCGGCGGCCCAAGGCGCGGGCAGCGCCAGGGCCGGCGACCTCGCGGACAGTCTCGCAAGCGAATACAACAAACGCCGGGACGTGATGCAGCAGCTGCACGCCCTCTACCTGGACAAGTACGATTTCAACGGCCTTGTCGTGGCCCTTCGGGACAAGGGGGAGAGCCCGTCGGCCCCTCCCGGCCTGCAGCAGACGCTGCGCGCCGCCGAGCAGCTCGCTAGGATGAAGGGGTGGCTCGACCTGGCCCTGGCACGACACAGCGGGCAGCATCCGCTTCTCGTGCGCGATCTGTCGGGAGACGCGGCCAAGGACGCGGGCGTGTACCTCGCGCCGGACCAGCGCGTGGTCTTCCTCCAGGGGGGCGCACCCAAGCCGCGCGACTGGACCGGCCTCAGCCCGTCGGAGTTTGGGGCGATCATTGTGAGCGCCGTGCGCGAGGCGAAGGAACCGCCGCGCGCGGTCGTCTTCGGCGCCCAGGCCTTCGCCCGGTTCTACGCGCTGCCCTCGATGACAGAGGCGCTGGCCTCGATCAGGGCGCAGCGCCAGAAGAGCGCCCCGTCCCCGTGACGGGGCCGCCCAACGGACGAAGCGGGCGTTGATATTTCCGCCGAACCGGCTTCCTTTCACTTCGTCCCCAATTGGAGGGACCGTTCCCTCGCCCCACCATGAACAAAACCCTCCTGTGCCTGTCGCTCGCCTGCCTGTTCTGCCTTTCGGCCCTGACGTATTCCTCGCTCGCGCAGACGACCCCCGCCCCGACGCCCCCGGCCGTGCCCGGCGGCCCGCATCCGGGCGTCAGGGGACGCCACCCGGCGATCCGGATGGCAATCGGGGCGCTTGAGCGCGCCAAGGCCGACTTGCAGGCGGCCGCCCATGACTTCGGCGGCCACAGGGTGGATGCCATCGCCGCGTGCGACGCCGCGATCGCCCAGTTGAGGCTAGCCCTGCAGTACGCAAACGCCAATGAGCCGAACCAGGGAAGCCCGCCGGCCCCGCCCTCCCAGTAGGGTGATCCGCCCTCCCCCAAGAGCGCCCCACCGCGCCACGCAACCGGGTCCCGCCTGAGGCCTTCCCCTCCCCCCTGATGCCCGAGCTCACGCGCCGCAGCTTCCTCAAGGCCTCCGCGGTCGCCGGCGCGGCGATAACGCTCGGCCGGGTGGCGGGGGCGCCAGGGGAGCAGCCGCAGGCGGCGCCCCAGCCCTCGCCATCGTGGACGGACAGGCCGATGCGGTGGGCGCAGCTCACGCTCGTGGAGAACGACCCCGGGATCTTTGACGCCCCGTTCTGGCTCGATTACTTCAGGCGCACGCACTCCGACGCCGCGTGCCTGAGTGCGGGGGGCTGCGTGGCGTACTACCCCACGCAGGTCCCGTTCCACCACCGCAGCGCGTGGCTCGGCGATCGCGATGTCTTCGGCGAGCTCGTGGCCGGCTGCCGCGGACTCGGCATGGTTGTCGTCGCCCGCACCGATCCCCACGCCACGTACGACGACGTGAAGGCGGCGCATCCCGACTGGATCGCGGTCGGCGCCGACGGCCGGCCGCGCCGCCACTGGGCCTCGCCCGAGATGTGGGTCACCTGCGGTCTCGGCCCCTACAACTTCGAGTTCATGACCGAGGTGAAGCGGGAGATCATATCGCGCTACCGCGTGGACGGCATCTTCATCAACCGCTGGGACGGCGCCGGGATGTGCTACTGCGAGCACTGCCGCGCGAACTTCAGGGCGGCCAGCGGGTTCGACCTGCCCCGGACGGACGACCCGAGGGACCCGGCCCGCCGCGCCTACGTGCTGTGGCGCCAGGAGCGCCTGTTCGGCCTGTGGCGCCTGTGGGACGCCGAGGTGCGCAAGATCAACCCGGACTCGTGCGTGATCCCGAACACGGGCGGGGGCGCCGCGAGCTCCATGGACATGAAGCGGATCGGCGAGCTCGCGCCGACGCTCATGGCCGACCGCCAGTCGCGGCGCGGCCTGATGCCGGTCTGGGCCAACGGCAAGAACGGCAAGGAGTACCGCGCCGCCATGGGCAGCAAGCCGATCGTCGGGATCTTCAGCGTCGGGCTGGACGAGGCCTACCGCTGGAAGGACGCCGTCCAGGCGCCCGAGGAGACGCGGCTCTGGGTGGCCGACGGGATCGCCAACGGCATGCGCCCCTGGTTCACGAAGTTCGGGGCCGCCATCAACGACCCCCGCTGGCTCAAGCCTGTAGAGGAGATCTACGCCTGGTGCCACGGCGCCGAGCGCTACCTGCGAAATGAGCGCCCGCTCGCGAGGGTGGCCATCGTCTACTCGCAGCAGACGGCGTGGTTCTATTCCGGCGAGCGCGGGGCGCCAGGCGGCGTCGAGGACGCGGCCCTCGGCTGGTACCAGGCGCTCGTCGAGGCGCGCGTCCCCTTCGAGATGGTGCACGACCGCCTGCTGGACGCCGCACGCCTCGCGCCGTTCAAGACGCTCATCCTGCCCAACATCGCCGCGCTGTCCGACGCGCAGTGCGACCAGCTCCGCCAGTTCGTCCGGCGCGGCGGCGGCCTGGTCGCCACCTCCGAGACCTCGCTCTGCGACGAATGGGGCGCCACGCGCCGGGACTTCGGCCTAGCCGACCTCTTCGGCGCAAGCTGGGGCGGCCGGAGCGAGGGCCCGATGCACAACGCCTATCTGCGGCTCGAGCACGAGTCGGCGCAGGCGCACCCGCTCCTTCGCGGCCTCGAGGACGCGCCGCGGATCATCCACGGCGTGTGGCGCGTCGAGGTCGCCGCCAACGCGCCTTATCCCTCCCCGCCGCTCACGCTTATCCCTCCCTATCCCGACCTGCCCATGGAGAAGGTCTACGCGCGCCAGCCGCGCACCGACATCCCGCAGGCATTCCTGCGCGAGCTTCCCGGCGGGGGCCGCGTCGCCTACTTCCCGTGGGACGTCGACCGGACCTACTGGGACGTCCTCGCCGTCGACCACGGGAAGCTGCTGCGAAACGCCGTCTCCTGGGCGACGAACGAGGATCCCCCGGTGACGGTGTCTGGACCGGGAGTCCTCGACGTCACCTTCTGGCTCCAGCGCAGCTCGCTCACCGTGCATCTCGTCAACCTGACCAACCCGATGATGCTGAAGGGGCCGATCCGCGAGCTGATCCCGGTGGGCGAACAGAAGGTGCGCGTGCGCATGCCCGCCGGGCTAACAGCCCGCGGCCTGCGCCTGCTCGTGTCGGGCTCGACGCCGGAGTTCCGCCAGGCCGGAGAGTGGCTGGATTTGACGGTGCCACCGTTCGCGGCCCACGAGGTCGTGGCGATCGACGTCTGACGCCTCCCCTGCGCCGCAGGCATTGCAATCGCCCCGCATAACCCTATCAAGACCCTCGCTTGAAAACCCCTCCCCGGACAAGGCTGCGCAGCGGCATGCGCGACATCGCAACCCTCGCGCTCGGCCTGGCCCTCGCGGCCGGCCCGGCCCGCTTGACGGCGCAGGAGGCGCTTTCGATCAACGATCAGGAGTACCTCGAGATGACCGGGCTCAACGTGATGCTCGCGCAGGACTACTATCCCGAGGGCCACCAGGGAGGCATCGGCATCATCCAGAACGGCCGGCGGATCGCGACCAACGGCGACGTCCGGCTCGAGCCCACGCCCGGCCAGTGGCAGCCGACGCCCTTGGTCGGCAAGCGCCAGGTCGACCGCGCCGCCCAGGAGATCAGCGTGCGCATGTCCTATCCCAACGAGAGCCAGAACCGGAAGGGCCTGAACCCGATCGGCTATCCCGACCTGAACTTTAGCTACGTCCTCCGGATCAGGCCCGACGGCCGCGCCTTCCGCATCGTCGTCGACCTCGACGAGCCGCTTCCCGCCGCCTGGGTCGGCAAGGTCGGCTTCAACCTGGAGCTTTTCCCCGGCATCCTCTTCGGCAAGTCGTACGAGCTTGGTGCCCAGCGCGGCATTTTCCCGCGGCAGGCGAACGGTCCCGGCGCCGAAACGGACGGCGACTACGAGCTCGCCCCGCTCGGCCGCGGCACACGGCTCGTAGTCGCGCCCGAGTCAGAGGGCCAGCGTATGACGATCGAGGCCCTGCGCGGCGGCGAAATCGTGCTCCTCGACGGCCGCGCGCAGCACAACAACGGCTGGTTTGTGGCCCGCTCGCTGGTGCCGGCAGGCGCGACGAAGGGCGCCATCGAGTGGCTGGTCGCCCCGCACGCGATCCCCGGCTGGAAGTCGGAGCCCGTCATCCAGGTCTCCCAGGTCGGCTACCACCCCAAGCAGCGCAAGGTCGCCGTCATCGAGCTCGACCGGCACGAGACGGACCTCAAGACGGCGACGCTCTGGCGGGTCACGGACACCGGATTCGAGCGCGTCGCGGAGGCTCCGGCCAGGGACTGGGGGCGCTTCCTGCGCTACCGGTACCTGCAGTTCGACTTCAGCGACGCCGTGCGGCCGGGAATGTACGCCGTCGGATACGGCGACAAGCGCTCGAACGTCTTCGAGATCGGCGACCACGTGTTCGAGCGCAACGTCTGGCAGCCGACGGTCGAGTATTTCCTGCCCGTCCAGATGGCCCACATGCGCGTGAACGACCGCTACCGCGTCTGGCACGGGCTCTCCCACATCGACGACGCGCTCATGGCACCCGTCAACCACAACCACTTTGACGACTACGTGCAGGGCCCCTCCACCCTCACCCGGTTCCAACCCGGCGACCACGTCCCCGGCCTCGACCGCGGCGGCTGGTTCGACGCGGGCGACCACGACCTGCGCATCGAGTCCCAGGCCGACACGGTCCACGGCCTGGCGCTCGCGTGGGAGCTTTTCCACCCGACGCTCGACGACACGACGGTCGACCAGGCGGCGCGCATCGTCGAGATGCACCGCCCCGACGGGAAGCCCGACGTCCTCCAGCAGATCGAGCACGGCGTGCTCACGATCGTCGGCGGCTACGACTCCATGGGCAGGTTGTACCGCGGCATCCAGGACGCGTCGCTCCACCAGTACACGTTCCTCGGCGACGCCGCCGACATGACCGACAACAAGGTCTTCCACGACACCAACGGCGAGGCGATGAAGGTCCTCGCAGAGGCCGCCGTCTCCGGCTCGCAGGCCGAGCCCAAGATCGACCATCTCCCGCCGCTCGGGTCGGAGGGCTCGGCCGACGACCGCTGGGTCTTCACCGAGGAGAACGCGCAGCGCGAGCTGAACGTCGCCGGGGCGCTGGCCGCCGCGTCGCGGGCGCTCAAGGGCTTCAACGACCCGCTTGCCAAGGATTGCCTGCGCATAGCCAGGGAGCTCTGGAAGAGCGCGCGATCGGCGGACTCGTCGGTCTTCCGGCTCGAGCCGGCGATCGAGCTCTACCAGACCACCGGCGAGAAGGAATACGCCGACACCATCCTGCGCCTGGGCGACCAGGTCGCGGCGAGGGTCGACCACATCGGCTGGCTCGGCGCGCGCGCCATTCCGCTCCTCAACAACGCGGCCTTCACCGCGAAGATGAGGGGCGCGTTCGGCCCCTGCCGCGAGCGGATCGACGCCCTGGAGAAGGAGACGCCCTACGGCATCCCCTACAGCCCGGACGTCTGGGGCGCCGGATGGGACATCCAGCGATTCGGCGTCCAGCAGTACTTCCTCCACGCCGGGGCGCCGGACATATTCCCCACGACCTACATGCTGCACGCGATCGACTTCATCCTCGGCTGCCATCCCGGCCCGAACACGGCATCGTTCGTCTCCGGAGTCGGCGCCAGGTCGCTGATCCCCGCCTACGGCATGAACCGAGCCGACTGGTCCTACATCCCGGGGGGCATCGCCTCCGGGACGGCCCTCATCCGGCCGGACTTCCCGGAGCTCCTCGAATGGCCGTTCATCTGGCAGCAGGGCGAGTACTGCCTGGGCTACCCGACGTCGGACTACGTGTTCCTGATCCTCGCGGCCGACCACGTCCTCAACCAGTAGCGCCGACCCAAGGGCCGGGCGACCCGCTGGCAATGGCCGCGGAACGTGATATGTTGCGGCAGCCCCCGGGGAACGACAACCCCGGGCGCCATCCCAACCCCTTCACCCAAATGAAGACCCTGAACGCCAAACAGATAAGCCGCCAGCTGAAATCGCTCCCCCAATGGTCGAAACGCGGCAAGACCATCCGCCGGCGGTTCGAGTTCGAAGGCTTCCCCGAGGCGGTCGGCTTCGTGAACCGGGTCGCCGTGAGGGCGGAAAAGAGCAACCACCATCCCGACATCGACATCCGCTGGAACAAGGTGACGCTGGCTCTGACGACGCATGACAAGGGGGGCCTCACCGGGAAGGACTTCTCCATGGCGCGCGAGTGCGACGGGGTCTTCTCCAGGTTCTTCGCGCCCTGACCGGGGCCCGCGGACGGCCGATTCAGTTCGCCTTCACCCAGGCCAGGCCGTCGTCCACGGGCCCGACGGTGATCAGCCGCTCGAGCCGCCAGGTCCCCACGTTGATGACGGCGACCTGCCCGCTCGCGTCGCAGGAGACGTAGGCCACCTCCCCGTCGGGCCGCACGAGCACCTCCTGCGGGGCCTTGGGCACGTTGAGGGTGTGCACCACGGTCATCGTTGTCAGGTCGACAACGCCCACCATGTCGATGGCGGGAAGCGCCACGATCAGCCACCGGCCGTCCGGAGTCGCGGCGGTCCCGAAGCCGAGGCCCGGCAAGGGGATCGACGTGCTTTCGGAATTCGTCCCGGTGTCGATCACGACAAGGCGCGCGGCGGTCTGGTCCGCCGTGAACGCCATGCGGTCGTCGGCCGACAGCGCGATGCGCTGGATGATGGGCGCGACGGGAATCGTCGTGACGAGCCTTCGCGACTTCAGGTCGAGGACCGACACCGAGCCGGGATTGACGTTCGCCGTGTAGCCGAGGAGGCCGTCGCTCGAGATGGCCAGCATGTGCGACTGCGGGCTGCCGGTGGGAACGGAGCCCACGATCCTCAGGGACTTCGGGTCAATGATCGTGACGGAGTCATCGAGCTCCGTGGTGACATACAAGAGGCCGTCCTTCGGCCCGACGACGGGGCGGTGCGGGCGCATCCCCCTGCCCAGGTCGACCGTGGCGACGATCCTGGACCTCCGAAGGTCCATCACCCGTATGAGGCGCCCGTCCGTGCCCGCCTGGCCGACCCCTGCGCTGCCGTAGATCGGGACAAACGCGCGCCTGCCGTCCTGCGAGACCGCCACCTCGTGGCCGGTCGTGGCGCCCTCGGGTATCACCGCGACCTGGATCCCCAGGTTCACCTCTACGACGGAAAGCGTGTCGTTGCCCTTGTTGGCAACCAGCAGGAACCCATTGGATTTCTGAGAGTTGTTGGATTGCGCCACCGCGGGGGCCGCGGCCAGCCAGTTCGCGAGGCTGGCGCCTAGAATCAGGCAGATTCTGGGGACGTGTTTCACGGAAGGCACTCGGCGCAGTATCAGGAACCGGCAAAGGGAAAGTCAAACGCCCGTGAAATGGGGAAATACTGACCGCCCACTCGGGCGCGGGAAGCCCCCGGCAGGCGCGGGACGGGCCATGGCTCCACGGCCCATTTTGGTTGGCGGTCACGGCCGGCACCCCGCAAGGATTGGGAGGATGCAACTGGGTTATTTCCTAAAAGGCGTGGCCATAGGCTTTTCGATCGCCGCTCCCGTCGGCCCGATCGGGGTCCTGTGCATTCGCCGCTCCCTGGCGGACGGCACCTGGAAGGGCTTTGCCGCCGGGTTGGGCGCCGCCACGGCCGACGCCGCCTACGGGTGCGTGGCGGGGTTCGGCCTCACGGCGGTCTCCGGCTTCCTGGTGCGCCACCAGACCCCGCTCGGCCTGGTCGGCGGCGCCTTCCTGTGCTGCATCGGCATCCGGACCTTCCTGAGCAGGCCGGCGCAGGAGGCGCCGGCTGCCGCCGACGGCATGCTCGCGGCCTACGGGTCGACGCTTCTGCTGACCCTCGCGAACCCGGCGACCATACTCTCCTTCGCGGCCGTGTTCTCGGCCATCGGGCTTGGCATCTCGGCCGACTATCCGGGCGCCGCCAGGCTCGTCCTGGGCGTCTTCGCGGGCTCGGCGCTCTGGTGGCTCATCCTGAGCGGCGGCGTCGGCCTGCTTCGGTCGCGCGTGACGCCCGCCTGGCTGCGGGGCATAAACCGTCTCTCGGGCTGCGTCCTCGCCGGGTTTGGCATCTACGCGCTCGTCCATCTCCTGGTGTGACCTCCGGCGCACCGCCCGGCACGCGGGCCCTCGCCGGGCCCGGGATCCAAGGCGGTTCCTCGCCCCGGGCTGTTGACAGATATGCGATGCTCAATAGGGTGATGCGGCACCAAACGGCGGATTAATGAGCAAGTTCACCCTCAGAGTAAACGGCCAGTCGCGCGTGGTGAACGTCGCCGCCGACACGCCCCTTCTCTGGGTCCTTCGCGACAGCCTCGGCCTCGTCGGCACGAAGTTCGGATGCGGCATCGGCCAGTGCGCCGCCTGCACCGTGCACCTGGCGGGCGCGCCCATCCGGTCGTGCATGATGCCGGTGTCGGCGGCCGCCGGCGCCCCCATCACGACGATCGAGGGCCTTTCGCCCGACGGGTCCCATCCCCTGCAGAAGGCGTGGTGCGAGCTCGACGTCGCCCAATGCGGCTATTGCCAGCCCGGGCAGATCATGTCGGCCGCGGCGCTCCTCGCCAACAACCCCAACCCGACCGACAGCGACATTGACGACGCGATGGCCGGCAACATCTGCCGGTGCGCCACGTACCACCGGATCAGGGCCGGCATTCACCGGGCGGCCGAGATCGCCGCCGCGGCTAAGGAGGCCCGGGCATGAGCGCGGTGCTCCAGACGCCGCTCGACCGGCGCTCGTTCCTGAGGATCGTCGCGATGGCCGGGGGCGGCCTCGTCCTCGGGCACTACGTCAGGCCTGCGGGCGCGGCGGAGCCGGCGGCGGCGGATGTCGAGAAGGAGGGCGGCCTTTTCATCCCGAACGCCTTCATACGGATAGCCCCGGACGGGACCGTCACCGTGTTCTCGGCGCGCCCGGAGGTCGGCCAGGGGATCAAGACGTCCCTGCCGATGGTGGTCGCCGAGGAGCTCGGGGCCGACTGGCGCAACGTGCGGGTCGTCTCGGCCCAGCTCGACCCGGTCTTCGGCCCGCAGTTCGCCGGCGGGAGCATGTCGACGCCGATGTCGTACACGCTGATGCGCAAGATGGGCGCCACAGCGCGCACCGTCCTGGTGGAGGCGGCGGCCCAGACTTGGGGCGTGCCCGCCAGCGAATGCGTCGCAGCCGACGGCGCGGTCCGGCACGCGCCCTCCGGGCGCTCGCTCAAGTTCGGCGAGCTGGTGGCGAAGGCGGCCACCCTCCCGGTCCCGCCCGAGGATTCCGTCAGGCTGAAGGACCCGAAGGACTTCACGCTCCTTGGAAAGAGGATCGGCGGGGTCGACAACCCCAAGGTCGTCACCGGGCAGCCCCTCTTCGGGATCGACCAGTCGCGCCCCGGGATGGTCTACGCCGTCTACGAGAAGAGCCCCGTGTGGGGCGCGCGCCCGCTGAGCGCCAACGTCGAGCAGGTGAAGTCGCTTCCGGGGGTCCGCGACGCGTTCATCATAGACCGCACCGTGCCGGCGAGCCAGCTGACCGGACTCGTGCCCGGGGTGGCGATCGTGGCTGAATCCACGTGGGCCGCGTTCAGCGCCCGCAGGCAGCTGAAGGTCCAATGGGAGGACGGCCGGTTCCCCGGCAGCAGCTGGGACGACTTCGCCCGCCAGGCCCGGGAGCTGGCGGCCGCGGCCCCCGGCTCGCAGAACGTAAGGGAGGTCAGGAGGGACGGCGACATCGACAAGGCCTTCGCCGCGGCGGCGCACGTGGTCGAGGCCGCGTACTCCTACCCGTTCATCTCCCACGTCGACCTCGAGCCCCAGAACTGCCTCGCCCACGTCCACGGCGACCGGGCGGAGATCTGGGCCCCGACGCAGAACCCCGACTCCGCGCGCAAGCTTGCGGCCCAGGTCCTCGGAATCGATCCCGAGAAGGTCGAGGTGACCATCACGCGCATCGGCGGCGGCTTCGGCCGTAGGCTCGACTCGGATCCGGTGGCCGAGGCGGTGGCGATCTCCCAGCGGGTCGGGGCGCCGGTCAAGCTGACATGGAACCGCGCGGACGACATGCAGCACGACCACTACCGGCCGGGCGGCTTTCATTTCCTGAAGGGCGCCGTCGATTCCCAGGGCGGCCTGAGCGCGTGGCGCACCCACCACGTGGCCTTCGGCTCCACCATGGGCTCCGACGAGTATCCCGCCCGCTTCGTGCCGAATTACCTCCAGCTGGACAGCAACCTCGAGAACGGGATCCCCCAGGGCCCGTGGCGGGCCCCGGGAAGCAACACCTACGCATGGGTGATCTGCTCCTTCCTCGACGAGCTCGCCCACGCCGCGGGCAGGGACCCCGTGGAGTTCAACATCGCCGTGCTCGGCGACAGGGGCATGGTCCCCGGCACGGGCGAGCGCAGCCGCCCCTACAACGCGGCCCGCATGCGCAATGTCTTGCGCCAGGTCGCCACGAAGTCCGGCTGGGGAAAGCCGCTGGCCCGGGGCAAGGGAATGGGGCTGGGCTACTTCTTCAGCCACCAGGGCTACATCGCGGAGGTGGCCGAGGTGACGGTGTCGCCCAAGGGCGAGCTCAGGGTAGACCGCGTCGTCGCGGCCGTGGACGTCGGCTCCCAGATCGTGAACCTGAGCGGCGCCGAGAACCAGGTGCAGGGCTCGATCATCGACGGATTGAGCGCCGCCTGGATGCAGGAGCTGGACATCCGGCAGGGCCGGGTCGTGCAGGCCAATTTCGACGATTACACCATGCTGCGCATCCCCGACGCGCCCAGGGCGATAGAGATCCACTTCATCAAGACGGATTATCCGCCGACCGGCCTCGGAGAGCCGGCCCTCCCGCCGCTCGCGCCCGCTGTCTGCAACGCGATCTTTGCCGCCACCGGCAAGCGGGTCCGGCTGTTCCCCATCTCCCGGACCGACCTTTCGTGGTCCTGAGCGGGCTGCGGATCCACCCGAGGCGCCTTCGATGAAGGAGCTGCAGGCGATTGTCGGACACCTGAACGGCGCCAAGCGCGGGGGCGTCCTGGCGACGCTGGTCACGGTCGAGGGGTCGTCCTACCGCAAGCCGGGCGCGAGAATGCTCGTGACGGAGGACGGACTGCGCATAGGCTCGATAAGCGGAGGATGCCTCGAGGAGGACCTGATCGAGCGCTCCGGGCACGTGTCGGCGACCGGCGTGGCGGAGCTCGCCGTCTACGACACGACGGCCGACAACGATCTCCTGTGGGGCGTCGGGCTCGGCTGCCACGGCGTGATCCGTGTCCTTCTGGAGCCCGTGCGCGCCAGCCCCGACTGGGCCGCGGCCGTTGCCGACAACCTCCGCGCGGGCCGCGCGACAGACCTCGCGGTCGTCTGGGGCGGGCCCGGCCCCAGGGGGACCTTCCTGCGGGAGGGGCAGGCCGCGGCCCGCCTCGCGGCGACGGGCGTGTTCCTTGAGACCGTCGAGCCCCTGGTCTCGCTCTCCATCTTCGGGGCGGGAGACGGTGCCCGGCCCCTCGCCCGGCTTGCGCGCGAACTTGGATGGAGGGTGAGCGTCGCGGATCCGCGGCCCGCGCTGGCCACCGAGGCCAGGTTCCCCGGCGCGGCCAGCCTGGTCACGGCCCCGGCGGACGAACTTGTCGCCCGGGCACCTCCGGCGCCGGGTTCCCTCGCCGTCATTATGACGCACCACTACGTGCACGACCGGCCGCTGCTGCGCCATCTCCTGCCGCTTCCCCTTGCGTACCTGGGAATGCTCGGGGCAAGGGGCCGGTCGGAGAGGATACTGGCCGAGCTTTCGAAGGAGGGCTTCGCCGCGACGCCGGAGATGTTGGCGCGCCTGCACGCGCCGGTGGGCCTCGACCTGGGGGCCGAGGGACCCGAGGAGGTCGCCCTGTGCATCATCGCCGAGATGATGGCCGTCCTGGCCGGGCGCGACGGCCGGCCGCTGCGAGAGCGCACCCTCCCAATCCATGCCTGAGCGGGAGCCTGCGGCCCGGGACCAGCCGCGGCTGGGCGCGGTCGTCCTCGCCGCCGGGGGCTCGTCCCGGATGGGCTCCGCGAAGCAGCTGCTGGAGCTGGGCGGAAGGCCGCTCGTCGCCGGGGCCGTCGAGGCGGTGCTCGGGTCGCCGGCGCGGCCGGTGGTCGTCGTGGTCGGGGCGGATGCCGAGAGGGTCCGGGCCGCGATCGCCCGCCAGCCGGTCTCCGTCGTGTTCAATCCGGCATGGTCGTCGGGCATCGCCTCGTCGATAAGGCTCGGGCTCTCCGCCCTGCTCGGCGCCGAGCCAGCCCTCGACGCGGTGCTGGTGGCCCTCTGCGACCAGCCGGCCCTCTCCCCGGCAATCATAGGGCGGCTCGCCGCCCTCCACCGGGCCACCGGCCTCATAGCCGCCGCCCGGTACAGCGGGCGCAACGGGGCGCCCGCCGTGTTTGGCCGCGAGCATTTCGCGGCGCTCGCGGCACTGGAGGGCGACGAGGGAGCCCGCAGGCTGCTCAACGGGCGGCCCGGCTTGGTGGCCGCGGAGGATCTTCCCGAGATGGGCCTGGACCTCGACACGCCCGAGGACTGCAGGAACTGGGTGCGCCGGAATCAGGGGCCCTAGGTCGGCGGGAAGCCGCGCCCGCTCAGTCCTCGGAATCGAAGACCTGCACCCGCACCCAGGACCCCTCGTTTCGCTCCACGAACGAGAGGTGGATGGGGTCGATCTGGTAGGCGTCGTGCGCCGCCGCGCTCCTGAACATGATGCTCAGCGCGAGGTCGAAGGTCCTGTCGGTAACGCTTCGCTCGGGGACGGAGGCCGGCGCCCCGATGTGGATCTTCTCGATCGTCTTTATCGCGGCGAGCTTCTTGACCTCGGCGCGGAAGCGGGCGCGCTCGGCGGCGGTGAGTTCCGGCTTCAGCCAGAAGTAGACGGCGTGGACTAGCATGGCCGCCTGCCTATCAGACCAGGTTCACCGGGTCCACATCAAGAAACTGGGTAACGCCCTCCGGCCATTCAAACCCGTCCCTGAGCCGGGAGATGTCGCCGATGACCTTCGTCACGCTGTGGACAAAATACCAGAGCTGCCAGCGGTACTCGTCGCGTATCTTCTCGAAGGGCGCCGGCGCGGGGCCGCGCATCTCCGCGCGGCCGCCAAGGACGCCGCGGGCGCGCTTCGCCCACTGCTCCGAGACGAACTTGAGCTTGTCGGGATTCGTCCCCCGGAAGAGGTGCCGGATGAGGTGCCTGTGCGGCGGGTAGCCGAATTCGCGGCGGACGCCGAGCTCGGCGTCCGCGAAGCCCGCGTAGTCCGCGCGCCGCGCGAACTGGACCGCCTCGGACTGCGGCGTGAAGCTCTGGACGACGACCTCGCCGGCCCGGTCCCCCCTGCCCGCCCGGCCCGCGACCTGGACGAGGAGCTGGAACGTGCGCTCGTTCGCGCGGAAGTCCGGGATGTGCATCGACAAGTCGGCGTCGACGAGCCCCACGAGCGTCACGTTGGGAAAGTCCAGGCCCTTGCCGATCATCTGGGTCCCCACCAGGACATCGATCTTCCCGCTGCGGAACTCGCCCAGCAGCTCGCGGAAGCGGTTCTTGCGGGTCATCGTGTCGGTGTCCATCCGCTCGACCCGCGCCCGGGGAAGCACCCGCCTGACCGCCTCCTCCACGCGCTGGGTTCCGAGGCCGCGCCAGCGGATGTCGGGCGCCCCGCATTTCGGGCAGCGCACCGGGGCCGGGCGCTGCTCGCCGCACAGGTGGCAGCGCAGCGTCTCGTCGGATCGGTGGTAGGTCATCGAGACGCTGCAGTGGGGGCACTCCTCGACGGACCCGCACTTGCGGCACTGCATCGACGGCGAATAGCCGCGGCGGTTGATGAAGAGGATGATCTGCTCGCCGAGGTCGAACCGCGCCTGCATGGCGTCCACGAGGGGGCGCGACAGCGCCGCCGCCCCGCGCTGGCGCGCCACCTCGATGCGCATGTCGACGACGGTGAACGAGGGGAGGCTGCGGGAGTCGACGCGCTCGGTGAGCCGGAGGAGCCCGTACCTCCCGGCGAGGGCGTTGGCGTAGCTCTCGAGCGAGGGGGTGGCCGAGCCGAGCAGGCAATGGGCGCCGCAGAGCCTCGCCCGCATGACGGCGACGTCCCGGCCGTGGTAGCGGGGGCTCTCGTCCTGCTTGTAGGCGGGCTCGTGCTCCTCGTCGACGACGACGAGGCGCAGGTCGCGCACGGGGGCGAAGACCGCGGAGCGGGCGCCGACGACGATCCGGACCTCGCCCGAGGCCAGCGCCAGCCATCCGTCGAGGCGCTCGCCCTCGCTCAGGTGGCTGTGCCAGACGACGCAGCGGTGCCCCGGGGCGATGGCTTCCAGCCTCGAGCGCAGGCGCGCGACGGTCTGGGGGGTGAGGGCGACCTCGGGCACGAGGAGGATGACCCCTCCGCCCGACTCGACGGTGGCCTGGATCGCGCGCAGGTAGACCTCCGTCTTTCCCGACCCTGTGATCCCGTGCAGGAGCGACACTGCGAACTTCCCTCCCGCGACGGCCTTCGCGAGCGCCGCGACGGCGCAGGCCTGCTCGGCGTTGAGGGCGTGGGGCTGGGCCGCGACGAGCTCGCCGCGCCCCAGGTCGTCCGCGTATCCCTCGCGCTCGACCCGCGTCGCGGACTCGCGCACTAGTCCGCGCTCGACGAGCGCCCGCACGGTCGAGGCCGACGTCCCCGTGCGGGAAAGGATTAGCCCCCTCTCCTGGGGCCGGATCTGGGCCTCCAGGAACGCGTAGAGGCGGGCCTGGGCAGGGGCCCTGCGCGCCAGGGCCGCGAGCTCGCCGCCGGCGACCCGCGTGGCGACCGAGAGGAGCCTCTCCACCCTCGCCCGCGCGCCGCGGCGCACGGCCGCGGGAATCATCCCCTCGATGACCGAGTCGAGGGGCGCCGCGTAGTAGGCGGACATCCACCTGGCGAGGCCGAGCAGGTCGGGCGTGAGCGCGGGGAAGGGATACACGACCTGGGCGACGGGCTTGAGGCGGTCCACGGGATAGTCGTCCGGCGGCCCGACGGCCCCGATCACCCCGGTGCGCATCGCGTGGCCGACCGGGATCCTGACGAGGGAGCCCACGGCCGACGCCGCCCGCAAGGGTTCCGGCACCTTGTAGTGCAGGACCTTGTCGAAACCGGCCAAGGGATGGACGCCGACGATCATCGCGGGGATGGACGAGATTGAGCTCCCGCGCGCGGGCACGCGCAATCCCCCTTTGCGCGGCCGGAGGGAACGAATTGACAGCCCCGAGCCCCGCGGGAGACACTCCGGGCCGTGAGTATCCCCGCGGCCCGGGAACGATTCAGGAAATTCCTAGCCCAGAAAGGTCTCCGGGTGACCAGCCAGAGGCTGGCCATATTCGACGCCGCATTCGCAAGGAAGGAGCACTTCACCGCCGAGCAGCTGCTCAGCTACGCCAGGTCGATCGACGACTCGGTGTCCCGCGCCACGGTCTACCGCACGCTTCCCATCATGACCCGCAGCGCGCTCCTGCGCGAGATCGACATCGGCAGCGGCGAGAAGTTCTACATGCCGACCTCCGAGGAGAACACCCAGATCGCCCAGGTGGTCTGCCTCGACTGCGACCGGATCTTCGAGATCAGCGCCCCGTTCATGGAGTGGTACGGGAGCACGGTCTCCTCGAAGCTGGGGCTGTCGCCCGTCTCCCAGCGCCTGCAGGTGAGCGCCCGGTGCAACCTCCTGCGCGACACCGGCCATTGTCCCAAGAGGCCCTGAGGCGGGCCCACGCTCCCGATGCACGACGAGACGCCGCGCGACACCGCCTTCGAGATCGGCTTTTTTGAGACGGTCCTCCGGCACGACTCGCAGTGCGTCGAGGTGATCGAGATCCTCGGGGGCCTCTACACCAAGGTGGGCCGGATAGCGGACGGCCTCAGGATGGACCGCAGGCTCGTGCGCCTCCAGCCGGCGAACGCGACGGCGCACTACAACCTCGCGTGCAGCCTCGCCCTCAGCAAGCGCCACTCGGACGCGCTGCGCTCCCTGCGCCACGCGGTGCGGCTAGGGTACCGCGATTTTGAGTGGATGCTTCACGACCCCGACCTCCAGGGCCTGAAGCACGTCCCGGAATTCGGGGCGATCATCGCCCAGCTGAAGCCCCAGAGCTGAGCCGTGTTCTGGCTCAAGAAGTCCGTTTCGTTCTGGCTGATGCCGCTGCCGCTGTGCCTGCTGCTGCTCGCGGCCGGTCTCCTCCTCGTCCGCTCGCCCCGCCGATCGAGGATGGGGCGCGCGATCCTGTGCTGCGCCGCGGCGCTCCTTTTGCTCTTCTCAAACAAGGCCGTGAGCTGCCTTCTCCTAGGGCCCCTCGAGGGCCGCTACCCTGCGGTTCCGGAGATGGCCGCGGGCTCCCCCGCGCCGGCGTCGATCGCCGGGTGCACGTTCGTGGTCGTCCTCGGCGGCGGGCACACCGACATGCCGGGCATTCCGGCCACGGGGAAACTCTCCTCCTCGGCGCTGGCCCGGATCGTCGAGGCGATCAGGCTCCTCGGGGCCCTTCCGCAGGCGCGGCTCGTTGTCAGCGGGCCCGGGGAGGCCGGCCGCCCCACCCATGCCGCGGTGCTCGCGCAGGCCGCCGAATCGCTCGGGGTCGACCCGGCGCGGATCAAGCTCATCGACACCGCCCTCGACACCGAGGACGAGTCGCTCGCCGTCGCCCGGCTAGTCGGCGGCGCGCGCGTCGCGCTCGTCACGTCCGCCTGGCACATGCCCCGGGCGGCGGCACTGTTCCGCCGGGCCGGGGTCGACTTCACGCCGTGCCCCGCCGATTTCGTCGCCCGCAGGGGGATCGCGCTGCGGTGGACGGACCTCGCGTGGGACTCCGAGTCGCTGGAGCGCAGCACGCTCGCGGTCCACGAGTGGATCGGCCTTGCCTGGACGCGGTTGCGGGGCGGACTTTGACAGCCCGCCGGCGCTGCGTCCGCGCCGCGCGCGCCCATGGGGCCTCACTGCGGCGGCTCGGCGGGCGGGAGCCAGAAGGTGAAGGCAGCCCCCTCCCCGGGTTCGCTCTCCAGCCTGACCTCGCCGCCGTGTGCCTGGACCACATGCTTGACGATGGCCAGTCCGAGTCCCGTGCCCCCCTGCTCCCTGGAGCGCGCCTTGTCCACCCTGTAGAAACGCTCGAATATGCGTTCGTGCGCCTCCTTCGGGATCCCCGGCCCGTCGTCGACGACCGAAATCTCGATCCGGCCGTTGGCGAGCACGCGGCCACCGATCACGGTCTTGCCCCCCACGCGGCCGTACTTGATCGCGTTGTCGAGGAGGTTGAAGATCACCTGGCGGATCCTTTCCTGGTCGGCCAGGGCGACGAGCGAGCCGGGTATTGAGTTCTCGAGCGTGACGTTTCGCGCGAGGGCCCGCGGGTGGAGGTCGTCCAGCGCGTCCTGGACCGTGGCCCTGAGCGCCATGGGCTGCTTCTCCAGCCTTAGCCCCCCCGAGTCCAGCGTGGACAGCAGCAGCAGGTCGTCGATCAGCAGCGCAAGGCGGTGGGCGTGCTTGTCAATGATGCTGAGGAACCTGGCGAGAGTAGCCGGATCATCCTTCCCCCCGTCTATGAGCGTCTCCGCGGCGCTCTTTATGAGCGAAAGGGGCGTCCTGAGCTCGTGGCTGACGTTGGCCACGAACTCCTGGCGCACGCCCTCCAGCTGGCGCAGCCGGGTCAGGTCGTGAAAGACGAGGATCGCGCCGTTGTTGGCCCCGGCGCTGTCGCGCAGGGCGAGCGCGTTGACCTGGAGGAAACGGGGAGCGTCGATCGAGTCGATCCGAAGCTCGTGGTCGAGCACCTCGGGCTCGCGGGCGAGGCGGCCCACGACAGCCGCCACCTCGTGGTGCCTCGTCGTCTCGAGTATGCTCTTCCCCGCTGCCGGCCCGTCGAATCCGAAGAGGCGGGCGGCGGCGCGGTTGGCCATCCTGATCCGGCCGGCGGCGTCGATGACGATGAGCCCCTCGACCATGCGGTCGAACAGGGCCGCGGTCCTCTCGGACTGCTCCTTGAGCTCGGCCTCGCGCCTGGAGCGTTGCTCGGTCAACTCGAGGCGGAATCCGTCCGCGTCGGCCCTCCTCGAGCGCCGCTCCCTCAACAGGGCAACGGCCAGCGCCACGACGGCGGCACCAAGCACGATGAGCGCCGCTTCCATGCGTTGGGGGTCAGCCCTCGGCCGCAAACCGGTAGCCGACGCCCCTGACGGTCTCGAGCAGCTGGGCCGCGGCGCCGAGTTTCTCGCGCAGCCGGCGCATGTGCGTGTCGACGGTCCGGCTGTCTATGGGGTTCTCGTAGCCCCAGACGTCCTGCAGAAGCCGGTCGCGCGACTGCACGCGGCCGCGCCTGCGGGCGAGGATCTCGAGGAGCCTGAATTCCGTCGCGGTCAGCGTTATCCCCTTGCTCCCCACCTGGACCGCGTGGCGGGGCACATCGATCTGGATGTCGCCCACCCGCAGCTGGGCCCCCGGCTCCTCGCCGGTGCGGATCCGGGCAAGCTGCTTGCGGATCCGGATCACCAGCTCGCGCGGGCTGAACGGCTTCGTCACGTAGTCGTCCGCGCCCAGCTCCAGCCCGAGGACGCGGTCCATCTCCGCGGCGCGCGCCGTCAGCATGACTATCGGAATCGAAGCGGTCGTCGGGTCGCGCCGAAGGATCTTGCAGACCTCCAGCCCGTCAACCTCGGGCAGCATGAGGTCGAGCACGATCAAATCCGGGTGCTCCTCGCGGGCGATCGCAAGTGCACGCGTGCCGTCCTTGGCAAGGACCGGCGTGAACCCCGCCTCCCTCAGCTTGAAACTGAGGACCTCGAGCGCATCCTGTTCGTCATCAACAACCAGGATCTTAATCTTCATGAGTTCTCCGGATGGAGTGCCTTATGTCAACCGCCTCGTAAAGGTAGACGACATCCTCAGCCACGTTGGTGGCGTGGTCGGCTATGCGCTCGAGGCACTTGGAAATGACCATGAGGTTCAGGCACCTCGATATCGTCGCCGGGCGCTCGACCATGAAGCTCGCAAGCTCCCGGTGCAGCTGGCGGTTCAGGTTGTCGACCTCGCGGTCCCGCGGGACGACAGCCCGCGCCTTTTCGGGCTCCTTGTTGATGAAAGCCGAAATCGCGTCCCGGAGCATCTCGGTAGACATCATCGCCATGCGAGGAACGTCGACGTAGGGCTTGAGCTGCGGCTCCGCGCCGAGCTCGATCGAGCGCCGGGCGATCGTGACCGCGGAATCGCCCACGCGCTCGAGGTTTTGGGAGATCTTCATTGCCACGGTGGTCATGCGCAGATCCGTGGCGACGGGCGCCTTGGTGAGCAGTTGGACCGCGAGGTCGTCGATGTCCACCTCGAGCTGGTCGATGACGTTGTCGTCGTCGATCACCGACTGTGCGAGCTGGTCGTCGCGCTCGACGAGGGCCCGCACCGCGCGCGTCACCGCCGATTCGGCATGGCTCGCCATGGTGAGCACGCTCTCCTTCAGGCGGGTCATCTCTTCGTTGTAGTGGGTCATTTAGGAGGGGCTCCGGGGTCGCCGCATCAGCCAAATCTGCCGGAGACGTAGGCCTCGGTCTGGGGGTTTGTCGGACTGGTGAAGATCTTCCGCGTGTCGTCGAATTCGATGAGGCGGCCCATGTAGAAGAAGGCCGTCCTGTCGGAGCACCGCGCCGCCTGCTGCATGTTGTGGGTGACTATTACAATAGTATACTTCGATTTCAGCTCTTCGATCAACTCCTCGATCTTGAGGGTCGAGATCGGATCCAGCGCCGAGGCAGGCTCGTCCATCAGGATCACTTCCGGTTTGACGGCGATGGTCCTGGCGATGCAGAGACGCTGCTGCTGGCCGCCCGACAGTTCCACGGCCCCGGTGCGCAGACGGTCCTTGAAGTCCCCGGGGAGCTGGTTCTTCTGGCGGATGACGGGGCTGCGGACCTCGCGGAAGATGGTCTTGAGTTGTAGGAGCACATACACGGTGAGGCCGAGAGATACGGCCTGCAGGATCAGGATCAGGATGTTCATGGATGGAGCTTTCGCTTGGACACTAGGATGAGGCGTTCATTTCCCGGAACGGGA
>Ga0209415_10004552_pt1 | contig 25329 bp, 26 predicted proteins | sample PeaSoiSIISIP2007_FD_187696 | JGI IMG/M metagenome (GOLD analysis project Ga0209415, IMG submission 187696) | Peat soil microbial communities from Weissenstadt, Germany - SII-SIP-2007 (SPAdes) (version 2) | ecosystem: Environmental > Terrestrial > Soil > Wetlands > Peat | place: Germany... | reverse complement strand
CCTCGAATTGAGCGGGGCGTGGAACCTGCAGGCGCTCGAGCGCCGGTTCGCCGAGCTGGTGCCGCAGGTGGCCGAATACGCGGCTGACCCGACCTCGCAATGGGATCTGCGGGGGGTCGAGGTCATCGACCATGCGGGTGCGATGCTGTTGTGGCGCGCATGGGGCAGGCAGCGCGCCGCCAACCTGGTGCTGAGACCCGAGCACGAGCTGGTATTCGAACACCTCGACTTACCGGCTGAGCCGCCGTCGCAGCCCGCGGGGCGTGACTTGCTACTGCCGGTCCGACTGGTCGGACGGAGGGTGCTGTCGGTGTTCGACCATCTGGCAACCATGCTCATGGTGCTCGGCCAGGTGGTGCTCGACACCGCCTATCTGGTGCGGCAGCCGGCGCGCATTCCGTGGCGCGAAATCTCGGCCAGCGTCTACCGCACCGGCACCCAGGCGCTCGGCATTACCGCGCTGGTCGGTTTTCTGATCGGCATTGTGCTTTCCTATCTGTCGTCGCAGCAGCTCAAGCTGTTCGGCGCCGATGCGTTCATAATCAACATCCTCGGGATCAGCGTGATCCGCGAGCTGGGGCCGGTGCTGGCGGCGATCCTGATCGCGGGCCGCTCGGGGTCGGCGATCACCGCGCAGCTCGGCGTGATGCGCGTGACGCAGGAACTCGATGCGATGGCGGTGATGGGCATTCCGCACACGCTGCGGTTGATCATGCCGAAAATGCTCGCGCTGGCTATCTCGATGCCGCTGGTCGTGCTATGGACCGATGCGGTTGCGTTGATCGGCGGCATGGTGGCGGCGAATGCCGAGCTCGGGATCGGCTACAGTTATTTTCTGTCGAGCCTGCCCGACGCGGTGCCCATCGCCAACCTGTGGCTGGGGCTCGGCAAGGGCATCGTGTTCGGCCTGCTGATTGCGCTCATCGCCTGCCACTTCGGCCTGCGCATCGAGCCCAACACCGAGAGTCTCGGCGTCGGCACCACCAATTCGGTGGTGACCTCGATCACCGTCGTCATCATCGTTGATGCGATATTCGCAATCATGTTCAAGGACGTGGGGATCAGCTGATGGCAGAGTGCATCATCGAAACCAGGGGATTATGGACACAGTTCGGCGACCATATCGTGCATCGCGATATCAATCTTTGCGTGCGTCGTGGCGAGATCATGTCGCTGGTCGGCGGCTCCGGCAGCGGCAAGACGACGCTGCTGCGGCAGATGCTGGGGCTCGAAAAGCCGGCGCGCGGCGAGGTATTCGTATTTAACACTTCGCTGCACGGCACCGACGCGGACAAGTTGCGGAAACTGCGTGAACGCTGGGGCATGTTGTTTCAGGAAGGCGCGCTGTTCAGTGCGCTGACGGTATATGACAATATTGCGTTGCCGCTGCGTGAATTGCGCGCGCTCGATGAGGCGCTGATCCACGATTTGGTGATGATGAAGCTCGACATGGTCGGTATCGAGCCGCGTCATGCGACCAAGATGCCGGCCGAGCTGTCGGGCGGAATGGTGAAGCGCATCGCACTGGCGCGCTCGCTCGCGCTCGAACCCGAGCTGCTGTTTCTCGACGAGCCGACCGCCGGCCTCGATCCCGATCGCAGCGAGAGCTTTGTCAGCCTGATTAAGGAATTGCACCGCGAGCTCAATCTGACGGTCGTGATGGTGACCCATGATCTCGATACGCTGGTAGCGCTGTCAGACCGGGTCGCGGTATTGTGCGAACAGCAGCTGGTGATCGTCGGGACGCTCGACGAAGTGGTCGCCAACACGCATCCGTTTATTTGTAACTTTTTCATGGGCGAGCGCGGGCGGCGCGCGCTCGAGGCGGTCAGAAGCGTCATGTCCATAACCTGAGCCACATGCGGCAGGCTCGAGTTGTAATTTAAAGGGGAGCAATCATGGAAAACAGGGCTTATGCGCTCGCAGCGGGGCTGTTTACGCTGCTGCTGGGAATCGGCGTGGTGGTGGCTGCGCTGTGGTTCAGAGGCGACACCATCGAAACCCAGGATTACCTGCTGGTTTCGCGTTACCCGGTATCGGGGCTCAACGAGCAGGCGCCGGTGCGCTATCGGGGAGTGACGGTCGGCAAGGTGGTCAGCATCGAGTTCGATCCGCTCGAACCGCGCACGATCCAGATCCAGATTTCGGTGAGGAGCGGCACCCCGCTCACCAAAGGCACTTACGCGCAGCTCGGCTCGCAAGGCGTGACCGGGTTGTCCTACGTCATTCTCGATGATGACGGCAGCAAGCCCGAGCCGCTTACGGCGGAAGGCGACAATCTCGCGCGCATCGACGTCAAGCAGTCATTCATGGACAGCGTTACCGCGTCGGGCGAGGACATGATCGATAACTTCAACAAGGTCGCCAAGCGCGTCAATACGCTCCTGAGCGATGAGAACCAGAAACAACTGGTGAACACCCTCCACAACCTCGACCAGGCATCGGGCAGGATAGCGTCGCTCGCGACCGCGCTCGAGCCGACGGTAAAAGTGTTGCCGGCGCTCGCGAACGACACCGGCATCGCATTGAAACGCGCCGACACGCTGCTGACCAATCTGAATCAGCGTGTCGACTCGTTCGAGCGCGCGGCCAAAAGCGCCGAGCAGCTGGGCAACAACGGCGCGGCGCTGTCGGATGCGATGCTCACCGAATCGCTGCCGCGGTTTAACGTGCTGCTCGAAGATCTGCAACGCTCGTCGCGCGGGCTCGAGCGCCTGCTCAGCGAAATCAACGAGCAGCCGCAAAGCCTCGTGTTCGGCAAGAACCCGCCGCCGCCGGGGCCCGGCGAGCCGGGATTTGCGGCGCAGCGGAGGACGCAATGAACAAGCATTTGGCGATACTGCTGACGCTGTCGCTTGGCGCGTGTTCGCTCGGTCCGGCGCACAAGGACGCACCGGCAACCTTTGACTTCGGCGCGCCACATAATTATTCCGGCGAGCGGAACAAAATCCACCAGGCTGTGCTGGTCTATAACGTGGCGGCTCCGGACTGGCTCGATACCCAGGTCATCGTTTACCGCCTCAATTACCAGGACGCCGCGCGCCAGCTGAGCTATGCGAACAGCCGCTGGGCGGCTCCGCCGGCGGCGCTGCTCACGCAGCGCCTGCGCAGCCAGCTGGCCGCTGTGACCAACAGCGGAATCATCAATGTCGCGGACAGCGCGCGCGCCGATTTCACGCTGCGCGTCGAGCTCGATGACTTCAGCCAGGTTTTCGATTCCGCCAATACCAGCCGGGCGGTGGTGGTGGCGCGCGCCAGCATCGTCAACGTCGCCAGACGCACGCTGCATGCGCAAAAAAGCTTCAGCATCGAACGCGCGGCAGCAACCCCGAATGCCGAAGGCGGCGTGCGCGCGCTGGCGGCAGCCGGCGACGAACTGATCGATGCGGTGGTGGCATGGACCGCGGCGAGCCTCGCGCAGGAGAAGAAGTAACTGGCCCCAGGAAAATAGGGAATAAGGAACGGAATACCTTCCCCCCGCATGCCGGGAGGAGATGAGAGCCTGCCCCGACTTGATCACGGGGAAGGATGGTTCGGTAGCGATATCCCGTTCACCATCGTCTGGATCGCGCAAGGAGCGAATTGATGGCCGACACCATCTTCACCAAAATCATCAACAAGCAGATCCCGGCCGACATCGTCTATGAAGACGATTTATGCCTCGCCATCAGGGACATCAACCCGCAGGCGCCGGTGCACCTGCTGCTGATTCCAAAAAAGCCGATCGACATGCTGTCGAACGCCGGGCCGGAAGACCAGGCGCTGCTCGGGCATCTGCTGCTTGCAGCCGGAAAAATAGCGCGCGAGCTCAAGGTCGACGGCGCGTTCCGTCTGGTCATCAACAACGGCAAGGAAGGCGGGCAGGCGGTATACCACGTGCATATGCACATCATGGCCGGCCGGCCGTTCCGCTGGCCACCTGGCTAGCACTCGCAAGCAGCGGCCGCGACAAGGCGCGAGGTCAGGGCATTGAAGCATATTTGCTGGTTGCTTGCGCCGGTCGTCGTGCTTGCGTGCGCGCCGTGCGGGGATGTCATGGCGGCACCGGAAGAGATCCAGGTCTATACCGACGACATCAATGCGCCGGGCGAGTTCGGGCTCGAAATGCACGTCAACTATGTAATCGACGGATTTCGCACGCCGGAATATCCGGGGCAACTGCCGACTAATCACGTATTGCAGGTCACGCCGGAATTTTCCTACGGGATCACCAGGACCTGGGAGGCGGGGCTTTATTTGCTGTCCGCGCGCAGCGCCGACGGCAATCTCTACGGCAACGGCGCCAAGCTGCGCATCAAATATATAGCTCCCTCCAGCGGCTCGTTCTTCTGGGGCTTGAACACCGAGCTTGGATATACGCAGAGGCGCGTAACCGAAAATTACGTGAATCTCGAGTTGAGGCCTATCATGGGGTGGCGCGGCGGGCCGTGGCTTATCAGCTTCAATCCGATAGTCGGCGCCGCGTTATCGGGCGACGTGAGCCGGGTGCCCACCTTCGAGCCCGCCCTCAAGATCGGTCGTGCCATCGGCGAGGGGACGCAGTCAGGCATCGAATACTACGCCGACACCGGCGGGATTGATCACAGTCCCGACTTCAATCAGCAGAACCACGTGTTATATGGCGTGATCGACACGAAAAAAGACGGTATCGACCTGAATTTCGGCGTCGGCCATGGCATCACCAGCGCCTCGGAAAAATGGGTCGTGAAAATGATCGTCGGCATTTCGATCCGATAAGATTGTGCGGCGGCCGCGGACGGACGACGTCGAACGACGTGGCGATGCCTCAGTTTTTTACAACGGGGGAGTCCTGCGTGCGCTTGCTGATGTCGGCGACGGGGAAGAAGCACAGCAGCATGAGCGGCTCGTTGCCGGTGTTGCGCGTGACGTGCTTTTCGCCCGACGGGATCAGGATGGTGTCGCCGGTCTTGAGCGGGTGCTTGCCGCTGTCGGCCTCGGTGCAACCTTGGCCCGACAGCACGTAGATGCATTCCTCGAAGCCGTCGTGAAAATGCGGGCCGCGCAATGCGTCGCCGGGCCCGGGCACGGGTATTTCGACCAGCCGCAGCGTCACCGCCTGCGCGCCTTTTTCGCCCGACACGATTTCGAGCGATTTGCGGCCGGCGAGCCCGAGCTGCCTGGCTTCGGCCAGCGTCAGCACGCGCGCCATCAGCCTGCGACTTTCAGGTGCTTGATCTCGGCGGTGCCGCCTTGCGCCTCGTCGAGCATGCGGAATATCTCGGTCGCTTCCTTCGCGATCGCGTCCACGATGTCGTTCAGCATCTTCAGGCCCTTGTCGACGGTCGCATGCTCGGGGGCGCCGTACCAGCCGGTTGGCGCGATGGTGCGGATGTCGGTCAGCATCGGCTGGTAGCTGCGAGTGCGGCGCAGCTTGTCCCACTTGCGGCCGTGCGAGTGATCGGAAGAATTATCGATGCGGTCGAGATGCACGAGGTCAGGTCGGCAGGCGAGCACCGCGAGCGCTTCGATTTCGCCGCCGTGCGTGAGCCCGCCGCAGTCGTGGCCGTACAATTCCGCCGCGACGTAGCATGCCTGAACGGTAAGCACCGCCATGCCATGCTCGCGGTGCAGCGCTTCGGAGGCAATCGCAAGCGACGGGATGTTGCCTTCGTGCCAGTTGATGATCAGCAGATATTTCGCGCCGTGCCTGGCGGTCGACGCGCAGGTTTCGGTCACCACGCGCTGGTACGTGCCTGTCGACAAGGTGATCGTGCCCTCGAACGGCATGTGCATCGGCGTCACGCCGAAGGGCGTTGCCGGCAGCAGCAGTCCGTCCATGCGCTCGGCAACCGCGTGGCCGATCGCCTGGCTTGCGTAGATGTCGGTGCCGGTCGGCAAATGCGGCCCATGCTGCTCGACACTGCCGGCGGGCAGAATGACGAGCGGGTTTTTCTTGAGTTGCAGCGCGATCTCGGGTTGCGTGAGATCGATGAAATGGCGGCTCGGGAGCATGGCGACCTCCGGGTCAGATCCGGCTTTTGGTTTCATTGATGATATCAGCGATTTTCACGGCCTGCCCGTTGCGTTCGATCGAGCGCAGCGCCGCGTAGACGACCGCGACCGCGACGTTGCCGTTATGCGCCGACAGCTCGCGCACGTTACCGGTGACGCAGCTTTCCGCGAACATATCGAGTTCGGCGCAGAACATGTCGCTCGGCGGCAGCTTGATTTCCTCGCGCTTGCCGTAACCGTTTTTGCCGCGCTGGATATACAGCGTGGAAGTGATGTGAAGCTTGTCGGGCGTATCCCAGGCGCCGAAGTCGATCTCGTAGTGCATCAGGCCCTGCGAGCCGAATACCCGCACGGCAAAGATGCCGGGCGAAGTCCAGCACGAGCCGACGTAGCCGATCTTGCCGTCGGCGAACTTCAGCAGAGTCATCGACTGGTCGTCGACTTCGGCGCCGACGGGCGACAGCTTGGACGCCATCGAACTCACCGCGTCGATCTCGCCGCCCAGGTAATGCAGCACGTCGAACTGGTGTATCGCAAGCTGCGACAGCGGGCCGCCGGGCGCTTTGTCCTTGTACCAGCGCCAGGTCTCGCGCGTGAGCTCGAGCGCGCGCTCGTTCGAGAAATTGGCTTCCATGAAAGCCACGCGTCCAAGTTCGCCCTTGTCTATCATCGCCCTGATGATGCGGATGCCGGCCATCAGGCGCGCGCTGTGGCCGACCGTCACGCTGACGCCGTATTTTTTCTCCAGCGCCGCGATTTTCAGCCCGTCTTCGAGCGTATTGGCGATCGGCTTTTCGGTATACACGTGCTTGCCCGACCTGGCGACTTGCTCGGCCATCGGCAGATGCTGCTCGTTCGGCACGGTGAGAATGACGCCTTTGATCTCGGGGTTGGCAAGCAGCGACTGCATGTCCGGCGCGGCCGGCACGCCCAGTTCTTTCGCGAACGCCGCGCGTTTTTCCTCGGAGCGGCTGAACGCCGAGACGATCCTGATTTTGTTTGACTTGGCGGCGGCGTGGGTCAGCACTTTGGCCCAGCGGCCGAGGCCGACGATGCCGACCTTGATCGGATAGCTGCTCATGAGTGGCGATGTTCCTGTGTGATTGAGTTTCTTCGGTCACCGGTCCGCCGCGAATCGACCGGCGCAATCGTTGTCATATTTTGCCGCTTGGCAAGGACGGCGCCGAGTTCATTGCTCGGCAAGCTGTCGCAGGCCGTAATTATGCAATAAACCGGCATTTAGCCGCAGTTTTTTGATCGTAAATCAGGTTTTCGGTTACGCTATCGCCCATGTTGCGTACGACATTTCGAATTCTGCTGGCGGTTTTGCTCGCGGGCTGCGCGACGGCGCCGCACGAGTATCCCGAGCTCGCGCCGCCGCGCGCAGCCGAGATCACGCCGCTACGCTCCGACCGCCCGGTGGTCGCGCTGGTGCTCGGCGCCGGCGGCTCGCGCGGGTTCGCCCACGTCGGCGTGATCAAGGTGCTGGAGGCGGAGGGCATCCTGCCTGAAGTCATAGTCGGCAGCAGCTCCGGCTCGGTGGTCGCCGCGTTGTACGCCGGCGGCTACCACGCAGCGGCGCTCGAGGACATCGCGCTCAAAGTCGAAGACAGCGAATTGGTCGACTTCACGCTGTTCGGGCCGGCGCGCGTGCAGGGCGAGGCGTTGCAGGATTTCGTCAACAAAGCGCTCGGCAACCGCTCGATCGAGGCGCTCGAGCGGTCGTTTGCGGTAATCGCGACCGAGCGCGCCACCAACCGCATGACAATATTCAATCGCGGCAATGCCGGGCTCGCGGTGCGCGCCTCGAGCAGTATCCCGAACGTGTTCTGGCCGGTCGTCATCCAGGGCACCGAATACGTCGACGGCGGGCTGACGAGCCGCGTGCCGGTGCCGGTCGCGCGCCGCATGGGCGCCAACGTCGTGATTGCGGTCGACGTATCGTGGCGCGGCTCGCAGGAAGTGGATGCAGCCGATGTCGTAATCCGGCCGGCGACGCCGCGCACTCGCGCGCTCGATTTCTCGGCCAGGCTCGAAACGATCGCGGCGGGAGAAGCGGCGGCGCGCGCCGCGATCCCCGCGATCCGCGAGCGCATCGCGCAGGCGGAGCGGGTGAGGCAGCGCGGAATTACCGCAGCGTTGCCGGCGGCAATGCGCTGAGGGATGCGGGATGAATACTCGTTTCTCCTCTCGTCTCACGCCTCTCCTGTCTTGAGCGCGAGCGTCAGCCCGTCGCCGATCGGCAGCATCGAAATAAACACGCGCGGGTCGCGATACAGCTTCTGGTTGAAATCGCGGATCGCGACGGTGTCTGCGCTCTGATCCGACGGATCCACCGGTTTGCCGTACCACAACGTGTTGTCGATCGCAATCAGGCCTCCGCTGCGCACGAGTTCGTAGGCGCGCTCGTAATAATTCCAGTAGTTGGCCTTGTCGGCGTCGATGAACGCAAAATCGAACGTGCCGCGCTGCCCGTCGGCGAGCAGGCTGTCGAGCGTCTCGACGCCCGGCGCGATCCGCAGATCGATCTTGCCGGCAACGCCCGCGCGTTCCCAAAAGCGGCGCGCTATGCCGGTCCATTCTTCGCTCACGTCGCACGCGATGATCTTGCCGTCGGCCGGCAGCACGAGCGCGACCGCGAGCGAGCTGTAACCGGTGAACACGCCGACCTCGAGGCATTTCCTGGCGCCGAGCAGCTTCACCAGCAGCTGCAGAAACTGGCCCTGTTCGGGCGGCACCTGCATCTGGCCGCGTGGAATGTCAGCGGTGATATCGCGCAGCTCCTTGAACAGCGGCGTATCCCTCAGCGAAATCGAGTGAAAGTAGGGATAAAGCTTGTCCGGGATCAGATAGGATTTGGCCGACATGCTCAGTGCCTCTGCAGTTGTTGATATTGAATGAGCGCGTCATCGGCTTGCGCGCGCAGCTCGCCGACCCTGCGTTCGTAGGCGGGATTGCCGGTCTCGAGGTAATCGGCGACGGCTTTTATCATATCGCGCCGCGCAACGGCGTAGCGCAGCAGCAGCTCGTAATCCTTGCGCGTCGGCGCAGTGGTGTCGAGATCGACGCGCGCGAGCCGCACCACTGCGGCGTCCCACTCGGGGAGCATGGTGGCGCGCAGCTCCTTGACCACGTCGGCGTCGCTGATCCGCCCTGTTTGCGAGCGGGTGACGATGTCCTGGAACGCCGCCAGCAGCCGCGCGAGATCGGCATTGAACGCCGCGGTCTCGTTTTGCAGCGCGATCGCCTGGCGATAAACGCGCGAGGTGCCGGGCGTGAGCCACGCGGCGGTAGGGAGGGTGACGGCCGCGAACGATGCCGCTAGCACCGCGCGGCGCGCGCTGCCGCTGCCGCGCCGGTGCGGGTCGAGCGGCCGCGCGAGGATCAATCCCATCGCAAACCCGCCCGCGAGCCCGCCCAGGTGCGCCGCGTTGTCGATGCCCGCTTGCGCAAAGCCGTAGAACAGCGAGTAGGTGACGAATATCGAGGCGCTGACGCGCAGCCGGTTGAGAGCTTCCGCCGGGATCGCCCCGCGCTGCACCGTGAGGTAGGCGAGCAGCGCGCCGTACACGCCGAACACCGCGCCGGATGCGCCGGCGCTGATCGCCTGCTGGTTCCACAGCATGCTCGCACAGCCGCCGGCGGTTCCCGAAAACAGGTAGAGCGCGGCGAACCAGCCGTTGCCGAACAACCGTTCCGCGAGCCGTCCGCTGTCCCACAGCGCCCACAGGTTCAATGCAAGGTGGAGGATGCCTAACTGCACGAAGGTGGAAGTGACGAGCCGCCACCATTCGCCGCCGGTGGTGAGCGGCGCGAAATTGGCGCCAAAGCGCAGATACTCCTCGGGGCGGGCGCCGAGCACGCCGACGCCGAGCGCCGTCATCACCAGGAATACTGCGATGTTGATCGCGAGCAACGCCGGCGTCACCACGACGCGCGGCGTCGCGGCGTTGAGCTTCAGCAGGAATTCCTGCTGCGAGTCCGCAGCTTGTTCTGGTAATGCCGGATCCATGCGTGACATTATGCCCGACTCGTTGAGGGGTAACGGGTAACGGGTAACGAGTGATGGGTGATTGGAGACCGTCATCGCTTTTCGCCCATTACTCATTACTCATCGCAGATCGTCTTCGCGGCACGCGCTCGCGCTGCCAGTTCGTAATCGCCCATTGCCAGATAGTATCTACGTGAGCTCTTGCAAGATCGTCCGGCGGCGGCTGGCCGAGGAAGCGCAGCGCGGCCGTCAATGCCGGCTGCGGTTGCACGGCATCGATCGGCGCCGCGAGCGTCTGCTTGCTCAATTTTTCGCCGGCCGCGTTCACCGCGACCGGCACGTGGCAATAACGCGGCGTCGGCAGGTCGAGCAGGCGCTGCAGGTAAATCTGGCGCGGCGTCGAGCCGAGCAGGTCGGCGCCGCGCACGACGTCGGTGATGCCCTGCTCGGTGTCGTCAATGACGACCGCGAGTTGATATGCGAAGACGCCATCCGCGCGGTAAAGCACGAAATCGCCGATCTCGGTCTCGAGGTTCTGCCGCACGCGCCCCTGGATCGCGTCGTCGAAATCGATGGTCGCACCACGTGTATTGATGCGCCAGGCGCGCGCGAGCTTGCCCGGCGCAAGACCGTTGCGGCAGGTGCCGGGATAAACCGGGCCTTCGATGCCGCCGACCGCGGAGTCGGCAATCTCGCGCCGGCTGCACGCGCACGGATAGGCGAGACCCAGCGCGCGCAGCCGGTGCAGCGCAGCATGATAGGCATCGAAACGCGTGCTTTGATAGACGAGCGCGCCATCCCATTGCATGCCGCATGCTTCGAGCGCGCGCAATATGTCATCGATCGCGCCGGCAACGACGCGTGGAGGATCGAGGTCCTCGATGCGCACCAGCCACTCGCCGCCGCGGCTCTTCGCGTCGAGATAGCTCGCGACGGCGGCCACCAGCGAGCCGAAATGCAGCGGACCGGTCGGCGAGGGCGCGAAACGGCCGCGGTAGGTGGGGGTCATTTCATTTGCGTGATGGGTGATGAGTAATGAGTGATGAGCGAATAGTAAAAGGTGAAGGCTGTTAGCCCATTACCCATTGCCATGTTTGATAGTATAGCGACCATTGCGCATTGCAAACGGGAGGAGTCATGCAAGTCAGAGCCGCAGTCGCGCACAAGGCCGGCGCGCCGTTAACGATCGAGACAGTCGATCTCGAAGGGCCGAAAGCCGGCGAAGCGCTGATAGAGATCAAGGCGACCGGCATCTGCCACACCGACGAGTTCACGCTGTCTGGCGCCGATCCCGAAGGCCTGTTTCCGGCGATCCTCGGCCATGAGGGCGCGGGCGTGGTGGTCGATGTCGGGCCCGGCGTGAAGAGCCTGAAGAAAGGCGACCACGTGATTCCGCTGTACGTTCCCGAATGCCGCGAATGCGAATACTGCGTGTCCGGCAAGACCAATCTGTGCCAGGCGATCCGTGTGACGCAAGGGCAGGGCGTGATGCCCGACGGCAGCAGCCGCTTCTCGCTCGGCGGCAGGAAGCTTTTTCATTACATGGGCACGTCGACATTCTCCAACTACACCGTAGTGCCGGAAATTTCTCTCGCGAAAATCCGCGAGGACGCGCCCTTCGACAAGGTATGCTACATCGGCTGCGGCGTGACGACCGGCATCGGCGCGGTGATCAACACCGCGAAAGTCGAGCCGGGCGCCAACGTCGTCGTGTTCGGTCTCGGCGGCATCGGGTTGAACGTGATCCAGGGCGCGCGCCTCGCCGGCGCCGGCATGATCGTCGGCGTCGACATCAATCCTGCGCGCAAGGCGCTCGCAGAAAAGTTCGGCATGACGCATTTCGTCAATCCGAAGGAGACCGCAGGCGATCTCGTTTCGTATCTCGTGAACCTGACCAAAGGCGGCGCCGATTACAGCTTCGAATGCATCGGCAAAGTCGACGTCATGCGCCAGGCGCTCGAATGCTGCCACAAGGGCTGGGGCGTATCGGTGATCATCGGCGTCGCCGGCGCCGGCCAGGAAATCAAAACGCGGCCGTTCCAGCTCGTGACGGGGCGCGTGTGGAAAGGCACGGCATTCGGGGGCGCGAAAGGTAGGCGCGACGTACCGAAGATCGTCGACTGGTACATGGACGGCAAGATCAACATCGACGACTTGATCACGCACAAGCTGAAGCTCACCGACATCAACCATGGTTTCGACCTGATGCATGCAGGCAAGTCGATTCGCAGCGTGGTTGTGTTCTGAGGATTACCAGCGTGCTGTCAGGATGTGATGGTGCGGACCCCGCGCGGGCTGCGGATGGTCGCGACGAGCCGGTTGCGGCCTGCGGTGGTGAGCAGTAACGTTTGATCGAGACCGAGCGCGGCTAGCGCCGGCGCGATGCCGGCGGGCGCGGGATGAAAACCTTCGAGCTTCACGAGATCGCAGCCGCAGTCCGCCAGCCCTTCGGCAGGATGCGCGGTGCCGTCCCACTGGATCACGCCCGGGATCAGGCCGTCGCCGACCAACGCGCCGTCGTCGGGTATCGTGATGCGCCACGAAAATGCGCCACGGCTCTTGCGCTCGATCTCACCCAAATGCACGGGGCATTGCTTCACGGCGGTGTCGATCGCGGCGGTGCGCACGACCCAGGTCAGCAGCCGCGGCTGCCCGCGCAATGCCGCGCGCACGGCGGCGGTATCAAGACCGAACCAGCGCGGCCGCTTCGGCGTTATCCCGCCGGGATCGATCGCGATCACCTCCAGGTATGATCTCGCGCCGAGCCTGAGCAGCATGTTGTGCGTGCCCATGTCGGCGTGCTTGCCGCCGGACTGTGGTTTCACTCCGAGCAACGATTCGACAAAGGCGGCGCCCTGCTCGAGCGTGTGTGCGCCCAGCACCAGATGATCGAATTCGCAGGCTGCGATCATGACCGGTCGTTGACAAGATCAATGCCGCAGCCTATCATGTATCTACGTGTAGATACAACGGGTGATGCGATGACGGCAAAGAACTTGCGGATGGAACTCATGGTATCCAAGTGGGGCAACAGCCTCGCCGTGCGCCTGCCGGCGGAATCGGCCAAGAAGATCGGTGTGGGCGAGGGCGATACGCTCATTGCAGAAGTCTCTCCCGACGGGCGCTTGGTGCTCGCCCCGGAAGGTCGCGTCATTGGCAAGTCCGAGGGACGCCGTCTGCGCCAATTCCTTGGCCGTCAAAAGGAGACGGTGCCGGTAGTCGCGGACATGCGACGCGGAGCGCGCTACTGATGATTTACGTTGATACGAGCGCCCTGGTTCCGGTCTTCCTCCGGGAGCCTAAAAGTGAAACCATCATAGGCTGGTTCGAGTCCTCTGGGGAGCGACTGGCGATCAGCGAGTGGTCCTTGGTCGAGTTCGCCTCGGCCGCCGCGATCAAAGTACGCGCCGGCCAAGCGGCAGCGAACTTGGTGAAACAGGCCACCGCGCGGGTCCATGAATTTGCGCAGAAACATTGCACGGTGGCAGTTCCCGGGCGGGAGGAATTCCGTCGTGCCGCCGAGCTGGCGGGTGACGGCGCGTTGAAGTTGAGGGCAGGCGATGCGCTTCACCTTGCCATTGCCGAAAGTCTGAACGCGCAAGGCATCCTCTGCCTTGACGCGGCGATGATCGAGAGCGCCAAATCGCTCGGGATGAGTGTCGTAGCGGTTTGACTACCGGATCGTTCCATGTTGCTGCGCACCGAACTACCGTATCGCGAGGACAGCGCGTCGCTCTTTGAAGCGGTCGCCGACGAGCCGTGGGCGGTGTTCCTCGACAGCGGCGGCCATCATCTCACGCAGTCGCGCTACGACATCATCGCCGCCGAGCCGTATGCGACGCTCGCGACGCGCGGCAAGCTGACCGAAATCCGCAGCGACGCGATCGAGCTGTCGCGCGAGGACCCGCTCATATTGCTGCGGGAACGCCTCGACTTCGACACCGCCAGCGCTTGCGAATTGCCGTTTACGGGCGGCGCGATCGGCTATTTCGGATACGACCTCGCGCGCCGCTTCGAACGCCTGCCTGCCCGCGCCGTGGACGCGGAGAAGGTGCCCGAGATGGCGGTCGGCATCTACGACTGGGCGGTCGTCGTCGATCATCTCGAACGCCGCAGCTGGCTCGTCGGGCAGGGGCGCTGCGTGGAAACGCATGCGCGCTGGAACGAGTTGGTCGCGCGTTTCAGCGCGCCGGTGCCGGAGCGTGCGCGCGCACCGTTTCGCATCACCGCGCCGCTCGCGTCGAACCTGTCGCGCGACGCTTATGCCGGAGCGTTCAAGCGCGTGCTCGATTACATCTACGCCGGCGATTGCTACCAGATCAATCTCGCGCAACGCTTCGCCGCCCCGGCGAGCGGCGACCCGTGGCTCGCCTACCAGGCGTTGCGCGTCATCAACCCGGCGCCGTATGCCGCGTATCTCAATACGCCGCATGGCCAGGTGCTTTCGGCATCGCCCGAGCGCTTTCTCAAGCTCGAGCGCAGCCTGGTCGAGACCAAACCGATCAAGGGCACGCGGCCGCGCGCGGGGCATCCGCGGCTCGATGCCGAGCTCGCCGCCGGTTTGCAGGCGAGCGCGAAGGACCGCGCCGAAAACGTGATGATCGTCGACCTGCTGAGGAACGACCTGTCGAAGAACTGCGAGCCCGGCTCGGTCAGGGTGCCGAAGCTGTTCGAAGTCGAAAGTTTTGCTACCGTGCATCACCTGGTGAGCACGGTGACCGGTAGGCTGCGGCAGGGCCGCGACGCGCTCGATCTCCTGCGCGGCTGCTTCCCCGGCGGCTCGATCACCGGCGCGCCCAAGCTGCGCGCGATGCAGATCATCGAAGAGTTCGAGCCGCACCGGCGGGGCGTCTACTGCGGCGCGATCGGCTACATCGGCTGCGACGGCAACATGGATCTCAACATCGCGATCCGCACTCTCGTCTACTCGGCGGGCACGATCCGCTTTTGGGCCGGCGGCGGCATCGTCGCCGACTCGCGGCTCGAAGACGAATACCAGGAAACTTTCGACAAGGCCGCCGCGATGCTGAAACTCCTGCAGCAGACCGCGGCAAGCCAGGTTGGCGGCTGATTCGCACGCGATGCGCGGATGGGGTTACCCTGCCGTCGATCGTGTCAGTTATCGACGTTACTCATCCGGTCATCGCGAGCGTACCGGGTTGCGTTATGGAATTCAGTGCTTATCGGCTGACCATTGCCACGCACTGGCGGGGGCCGGGTGCAGGGCCGCGTAAAATGAACTCAATGCCGTGATTTCTCGCGCCACCGGCGCAGGAAAACCCTGCCGGATGCTGTCGCCCCGGCGGACAATCAGCAGGTCCGCCAAATAGCGCTCGCACTGCGCTGTACGCTGCCAGCGCTTGGCTAGTTCGTTTGCGATCCGCGGGTAGCGTTTTACGAGATCAACAGGCCGGACGGTCTCGGGCAATTCGAGGAGCCACGCGCGGGTGGCGTCGAGCAATACTACGGGAGCCTCGGGCAGCCGGTCGCGATCCCAGTTCTTCTTATAGGCGGGACGGTGGTCATCCAGCGCCTTCCTGGCCTCATGTTTCGAGACTATTTCATAGGCGATTGGTTCCATGGCCAGGCAGACCATTTGATTGATCTTCATATCGTTGCCTCCTTCGTGCTGTCGCGGTTTCGATAATTGCTCTGTTCTCGATTGAAGCTGTTGCAGCAGACCGCGGCGAGCCAGCTTGGCGGGTCATTCGCGTGCGGCGCGCGGGCGGCGTTATGCTGCGATTGGTTCGGGCAAATGCAGGCGCGTCTGCGCGAACCGGATATATTCAGATGCAAGTTTGCCGCGCGGTCCCGGCAGATATTGCTGCAGCGTGTCGCGGACCTGCCCGAGCACCGTTCCGCCATCCACCAGGCTCAGGCTGACGATCGCGGACAGCGCATCTCGATCCGAGACGACGTAGGCGAAAAGTTCGGGCCGCTCGAGTCGCATCGCCCTGCTCAATTGCGCGAGCAGCGATTCGACCGCTTCCCGCAGGCGTGCGTGGTTTTCCAGGCCGCAGCGCCTGCGCAGGGCCGGATGGCGCTCCTGCAGGCGCGTTGCGATAATCGACGCCAGTTCCGGGCGCCAGTCGTAGATCGTGCTGCCGGTTTCTTCGCGCAGGTTGATCGTGATCATGATCATTCTCCTTTAATTTAGCGATTTAAACCTTTAACTCCCTCAACGCTCGAATTTATGGCGGACACCGTTTCGCTTCCGCCAGAGACTCGTGCCGATCGACCTGCGCGGAACGCAATTTGTTGTATATTTTTCGCTGTCCTCTAGATAAGCCCGCCAATGGATTGAACGCGGGGTCAGCGTGTCGCCTGCGCATCCGCTCGGCCGCACGCTCGGCGTTGGCCTTGGCGAACGCGGGGTTGGCGTTGAGCTTGCGCATCCGCTCGGCAGCGCGCTCGGCGTTGGCCCTGGCGAACGCGGGGTCGGCGTTGAGCTTGCTCATCCGCTCGGCAGCGCGCTCGGCGTTGGCCCTGGCGAACGCGGGGTCGGCGTTGAGCTTGCGTATCCGCTCGGTCGCACGCTCGGCGTTGGCCTTGGCGAACGCGGGGTTAGCGTTGAGCTTGCGCATCCACTCGGCCGCACGCTCGGCGTTGGCCTTGGACCTGTAATGATAGGGGCGGCTCACTGTTCGCGTTTCGAGGGAGTTAAAGGTATAAATCGCTTGATTTATCATCTGCAGTCTCCGGTGCGGGTTGCCGTCTTTTACGGGTTGTTCGAGTCGGCCAACGCCGGGTAAGCGGGGAGCGCGGATATTTGCGGCCGCGTCCACAGACCTGCTTTCGACCGCGAATTGGACAGGCCAAACGTCATGGCTATCAACGTGTCGTGTTTGGCGACAAGTTGGGTCACCTGGTTTACTTCAGGCAATAGTTTCATATCGAGAGCCGTCTGGTCGCCGAGCTTCGTTGCCACCAGATCCCCGCGCTCGATCGCGGTATGTGCCGGCAGCTGAAACAGCTCGCTTCCAAGGTCGCCCGGGAACGGATTTGCAAAACGGACGTCCACCCACAGATCCTCGTTTTCGACCTTGCGCACCAGCTTTTTCTCGATGTACAGCCATTTGGACTCGCGAACATAAACGGTATCGACTTTACCGATCACGGTATTGTTGCCCGAGCCACCCGGCTGCGCCGATGCCGACGCCGTAGCGGCGGCGATCAGAAGTCCAACGACCCATTGATTGCGTTTCATGATGATGTCTCCTTCGTTCTGTCTCGGTTTAGATAATTGCTCAGTTCTCGAAACCGATTCTAGAGACATGATGCGGAGCGAAATATCCGCAAATCTACCTACCGATATATCCGTAAATATACCTACTCGCCGGGTGGCGGCAGTCCGGAATCCCCCTTTGATGAGCCGCGATGATCGAGCACCATCCGCACCAGTTCCGGCAGTGAATCCGCCTGCATCTTGTCCATGATGCTGGCGCGATGGTTCTCGATGGTACGGGTGCTGGTGCCGAGCAGGTAAGCGATCATCTTGTTGGCCTTGCCCGCAATCAGTATGTTCAGAACTTCGCGTTCGCGCGGGCTCAGGCGCGCGAGCTTCTTTTCGATCTCGGCGCGGCGCAGTTCGTCGCGCTGGGTCTTGAAATCCAGCTCGGGCGAGTAGAACCGGTAGGCATTGCGCTCGTGGTCCTTGGCATCGCACATTGCCGCATCGGCGGTTCTCAGCAGCCCATCGATGTCTTCCCCATCCGCAGGGTAAAGGGCGATGCCTATGGTGGCGGTAATCAGGACCTCCTTGCTGGCGATCGTCATTGGCCGGGACAGCGCTTGCAGCGTCCGTTGCGCGGGCACGACAGCGCCCTCCTTGGCAGTCAGTCCCTCCAGTATCACTGCGAATTCGTCTCCCCCCAGACGGGCAACCGTATCGCTCTTGCGCGTGCAGTGCTTGAGACACTCGGCCACCTGCTTCAGCACGAGGTCGCCATTGCGGTGGCCATGCTTTATGTTGACCGCCTTGAAGGCGTCCACATTCAGCAACATGATTCCGACAATTTCCTTGTGGCGGGCGGCCCGGGCTATTGCGCCGGTCAGGCGGTCGAGAAACTGGCTGCGATTGGGCAGCTCCGTCAGCACATCGTATTGCGCCAGATGCCCCAAGTAGTATTCCATCTGCTCGCGCTGCGGGACGTCGCGCGCCGCCGGTTCCGCGGCGTCGTTGCCGGCCTCCTTCTTCGTGCCGCGTTTCGGCGAGGTGGATTCACGCAACGGAGCGGCCTGCCTTTTTTTCCTTGTATGAAGTTGCACGACGATACCTCCCGTCATTCAGGACGCAGGTTCAAACGGTGTGCCGGTGGGACGCGATTCGAAGGGCGGGCGCCGGCTCCTGCGCCACCTGGGCGATGGGCCCCGGCTTGCCGATGCCGAATCCCTGCACGTAATCGACGCCGATTTCGCGCAGCTTGTCGATAGTCTCTTCGGTTTCCACGAACTCGGCGATGGTGCGCACGCCGATTTTTCTGCAGGCGAGCGCAATCGCCCTGGTCTTGGCGAGCTCGGAACGCTCATCGAGGATGTTCTGGATAATGAGGCCGTCGATCTTGAGGAAGTCGAACCGCAAATCCTTGAACGGCGCGAACGAGACCTTGACGCCGCCGAAACCATCCACGGTGAAACGGCAGCCGAGCGGCCTGAGCATGGTCATGAGAGCCTGCACATCACGGTGATGGCGGATCAGATCCGGCTCGGCAATTTCGAAACACAAACTGCTGCCGGAAATGGCGCAGCGATCGAGCTCGCCCTGCACGTAGTGCGGAAATCCCGGATCGCACAGCGCCGCGCTGGAGAGATTCACGCAAAGCAGCGGCATGCGCCAGGCGCGATCGTCGCGCAGCCTGGCCGCGCACCACTTGAGCAGATTGCGCACCACCCAGCGGTCGATTTCCCCCATGAGGTTGTAGCGTTCGGCCACCGGAAAGAAGCCGCCGGGCGGCAGCATGTGCTGCTCCTCTTCCTGCAGGCGCAGCAGCACTTCCAGGCAGCGCCCGCGATTGACGTCCGGCAGCAGCGGTTCGATAATCTGCGCAAACAGGATGAACTGGTCCTCCTGCAGCGCCTGCACCAGCCGCGCCCGCGGGTCGCCGTCCCCGACCAGTTGCTCGGTCATCGACTCCAGGTAAACCGTTTCGCCGCCTTCCTGCGATACGATCACCACGTTACCGACCGGATCGTCCTGCTGCATTGCCGGCTCCGCCGACGCGCCCGCTGCGCGTGTGATCAGCGCGTAGAATCCGGTCGTGCGTTCTATGCCCGGGGGATAAGGCAGCAGCGTAACGGACAGGTGCTCGTTGCCGCCGCCCTGGCGTGGCCACGCGGTGTCGTAGCGTATTTCTCTTCCCGACAGCACGTCGTCGCTATGCGGCTGAAGGTCCTGATAAACCACGTCGCCGGCTACCTCGCGCAATGGCACGCCGTCTATTCTGTCGCTGCTGCGGCCACACCATTTCTGAAAGGCGCTGTTGTTGTAGCGGCAGCGCTCGTCGCGGTCGACGAACAGGATCATCACCGGCAGCGCGTCGCTGATCAACCGGAAGCGAGCCTCGGCAATGTCCAATTCTTCGAGAGAACGCTCGCGGCGCGCGCTTTCCCGCGCGAGCGCTTCTTTACTGCGCTCGAGTTGCCGGGTACGGCGGGCTACCAGCCACTGCGCTTGCGCGGTCTGGCTCGTCAGCGCGGCGACCGCCGCAAACAGCACCCCGGCGAGGAACGCGAGCCACTGCAGATCGAACAGCGTGAAATAGATGGTCGCCAGCAGCATTGCGCCAAGCGCCAGGGCGAGGGCAGCGCCGAGATATCTCGACAGTAAGGGACTCCTGATGATGGATGAGATCATGACTTAGGGCATGAGCTCAGGCGCCTGCGCAGACCCGAAATGAATTGCTCGCGTTGGCAAGCCACGCGCACCGCCGAGTCAGCTCGAGAATGCAAAACTCTGCTCCCGGAACAGTTTCACGCACGCGTCGACGGCAGCAGCGTCATATATCTTCGCTCGATTCTTCGTGATTTCCTCAAGCGCCTTGTCGATACCGAGGCCGGCGCGGTAGGGGCGGTGAGAGGACATCGCCTCGACTGTGTCTGCGATCGCGAGAATCCTCGCCCCGACCAGAATTTCGTCACCTTTCAGACCGCGCGGGTATCCCGATCCATCGAGTCGTTCATGATGCTGATATACGATTTGCGCGATCGGCCACGGGAAATCGACCTCCTTGAGAATGTTGTAGCCGGCCTCGGGATGGGTCTTGATCAGCTCATACTCGATGCGGGTCAGTCGCGTGGGCTTGCTCAGGATTTCCGCCGGAATCTGGATCTTGCCAAGATCATGAACCACCGCGGCGAGATATATGCCGTGAATTTCGTCTTCTGTCAGCATCATTTTCCGGGCAATCGCAACGCTGAGCTCGGAGACGCGGCGCTGGTGACCGGCGGTGTACGCGTCCCTTATTTCCAGGGTCGCAGCCATGGCGAGGATGGTTCCTTCCATGCTGCGCAGCAGGCGTTTTTCGCTGTGCTCGTGCGCGATCCGGGTGCGCAATGTGACCATGCCGTAGGCAAGGTCGTCGGCCAGCTCGCCGAGAAGTTGCATTTCCGCCGTGTCGAACGCATTGGTTTCGGACGAGTAAATGACCAGCACGCCGAGCACGCTGTCTGACGATATCAGCGGCATGGCAAGCACGGAACCGTAGCCGAGCCTGACGGCGTTCGCCTGCCACAGCCGGAATGCCGGATCGGCAAGGGCGTTCTGGACGACCTGCAGTTTCCGCGTGCGCACCGCCGTGCCTGCCGGGCCGCGCCCGTCTTCGGTGTCAGCCCAGGTGATTCGCGCCTGTTCCATGAAGCCTTTTTGATAGCCGGCATAGGCGACTGGCCGGACGGTCTTTTGGTCATCGTGTTCGACGATGCCCACCCACGCCAGCAGGTAGCCGCCGATCTCGACGATGTTGTTGCACATGCTCTGCATGAGTTGCATTTCATCCGTGGCGCGGATCAGAACGCCATTGCAGCTGCTAAGCGACTTGAGCGCGCGGTTGACCCGCAACAGCGCCTGCTCGGTGTGCTTGCGCTGGGTGATGTCACGGGCGTTGACGACGATCCCCTGTATCGTCGGGTCGTCCAATGCGTTTTTCGAGACGCTGTCGAGCACGATCCAGCGGCCCTCCTTGTGCCGGAACCTCCTCTCGGAATGGCGCGCCGCGCCGGGTTCCAGGATCAATTCCTCGAACATCGCCCGCGTGTCGTGGGCATCATCCGGGTGAATGTATTCGAGGAAATTCTTGCCCAGCACCTCGTGCGCCTCGTATCCGCCCATCGCTTTGAGCGCGGGGCTGGTGTAAGTAATGACGCCATTGCGATCGACGATCGCGACCAGGTCCGAAGCGTTCTCGATCAGCGCGCGAAAGCGCCGTTCGCTGTCGGCCAGCAGCCGCTCGGCGATCTTGCGCTCGGTAATGTCCTGGACCACGAGCATGAAATAGTCCGGCCTGCGGCGCAGGTCGTGCACCAACGCCACCGTGACCGTGACCCAGACCACTGTCTCGTCCTTCCGGATGCAGCGTTGCTCGAGCGTCGGGAACCCCGATTGCTCCTCGGCAAGGCGGCGCTCCAGGTAAGCTCTGGCGCGTCTCCGGTCGTCCGGATACGTGACGTCCGTAAACGTACGTCTCAACAATTCATCCTCGCCGTAGCCGAGCGTGCGGCAAAACTTGCGATTGATTTCCAGAAACCGCCCGTCGAGATCCGCGCGGGCAATGCCGACGGCGGCTTGGTTGAAGGCAATGCCAAAACGCGCATTGCTGTGATAAAGCGCGTCGACCGCCTGCCTTTGCTTCGACAGGGAGGTCATCAGGTAAGCGGCGAATGCCAGTATGAATGCAGTGGCCAGCCCCCCGGCCGCGTAATATATCCGGGCTCGCGCGTCTAAGGGGGCAAGCGCCGCTGCTTGCGCGGTACCGACGGCAACCACCAGCCGGTACTGCTCGAGGGTACGGAAACTGATGAAACGCGGGACGCCTCCCAACGTCGCGAGGCTCGCGTATGTTCCTGACGGGTTTTTAGCCAGCTGCTGGAACAGGGAGCTGGCGCGCATGTCCTGGCCGAAACTGCTGACGTTTCCCGCCCGGCGAGCGCGTGTGACGCCATCGAGGCCGACCAGCATGATGAGTCCATCGGCGCCGAGATTCGCTTGTTCGTATAGCATGTTGAAGTAGGCGGGGTCCAGCGCCGCGTAAACGACGCCTCCGAACGAACCGTCAGGCCTGTTGATCCGGCGAGATAGCGGTATCACCCATCTGTTCACGACGCGACCGACAAATGGCTTTCCGACCAGCAGGTTGTCGGCCGTCGTGTTTTTATGGAATTGAAAATACTCGCGGTCGGCGAAAGTCGCCGGCTTGAATTCGGCGCTGGTGGCGACCAGCCTGCCGTTCTCGTCGACGACGCTGACGACTTCAAGAAAATTGGTGCTGAGCAGGCCGTCGTCGATCAGTTTGCGAATGTTGAGCCGCGCACCTCGCCGGATGTATTCGTGCGCGATCAGGCGCAGGGTTTGATCGACGTTGTGGAGAGTGCTCTTGGTCTGTTCCTCTAACGCCAGCGCGAGGTTCGAATTGTCGGCGTACTCACGCTCGACCGCCTGCCAGTATTCGAACCGGGTCTGGCTGAGGTTGAACGTCCAGATCGCGCCGATGAGCGCGAGGCAGAACAGCACGATTGCGATCGTAAAACCGCGCGCTTCGAGTTTCGGCGACGGAAAATACGAGCCGGCGGCTGTCGCGCGGCGGGTCAGCGCGAGATACAGCAGCAGCGCCGTGACAGCGACGAAGCCGGCGCCCTTGTACACGCCCAGGACGGCAGCGACCTTGGGATCGTGGACCAGCAAGCTGAGCGCAGCGTCGGACGCAAGTATCCACGCCAGCGCCAGAACGGCGTAGGCGATGCTGAGTTTTGCTGCAAACGACAACCTGGGCGCAACTCTTATCAACGATTACCTCGTGTTGCGGCCCCCCCTCGCAAAATCATTCCGGCCCCGGCATGCTCATTGCGCATCGGTCCGCCATCAGGCGGAACTACCGAGCGGGTAGGAGATTGCCGGAGCGCATGTCGGCGTAATTGGCCTCCTAATGAGCGCAGCTCACCAAGCCTTGCAGCACCGGGATCAGCTCGCGACCGATCGCGCGCTTGCACACATATGCGGCCGCGCCCGCGTTGCGCGCCGCGGCCCGGTGAGTCATGTCGTCGAAGATCGATACCACCACCACCGAGGTGCGCGGAGAATGTTCGAGCACTCTGCGCGTGCCGTCGACGCCGTCCGTTCCGGGCAACTGGATGTCCATGAGCACGATATCGACCTGCTCCGCATCGACGATCTTCAGCGCGTCGTCGACGTTGCTCGCCTCGCGCAGCCTGAACTGGCCGAAGGAAGTCTTGATCCGGTCGCAGAGGGCCCGTCTGACGGCATCGTGGTCGTCCACCACCAATGCGAGTGCATCTTCCTGCAGCGCCTGTCCCATCAAAAAGTCTCCGTTCGCGTTCGATTTGACGCCGGGCTGTGGCCGGCGTGCTGTTATCGCGCAGATGTTCCGTGAGGAGAATCTACCGAACGGACGCCTTGAAGGCTGTCGGGCATCCCCGACAGTTGGTGTCAGGAGTTTCCTGACAGGGGAGCGGGTGAAGACGCTATTCGAGCGTAGTGATGCCGTGCTGGATCGCGAATTTGACGAGAGCCGCGAAGTCGCTGAGCTCGAGCTTCTCCATCATGCGCGCACGGTAGGTCTCGACCGTCTTCGGCGACAGCGAAAGTGTGGTCGCGATGTGCGCGATCGGATGCCCTTCCGCGAGCATTTGCAATACCTGCCGCTCGCGGGAGCTGAGCCGCTCGAGCGGGTCCGCGGCATTGTGCACGATCTGGTCGATCACGTCGTCGGCGAGCTGATTGCTGAGGTAGCGGCCGCCCTTGTGCACGGCGCGGATCGCGTCGATGACCTCTTTCGCCGCCGATTTCTTGACTACGTAGCCCGTCGCGCCGGCACGCAGCGCCTGCAGGACGTGGACCCGGTTCGAGTACATCGACAGTATGATCACGCGCGTCCGCGGGCAATGCTCGCGGATGATGCGGGCCGCCTCGGTCCCGTTGAGGACGGGCATCGCGTGGTCCATCAAAACGACGTCCGGACAGTTTCCGGCCGCGTAGCGTACCGCCTCGCGGCTGTCCTGCATGCACGCGGCGACCGTCATGTCGGGTTGCGCCTCGATCAGGAAGCGCAGCCCTTCGGCCACCACGCCGTGGTCATCGACGATGAGGACGTTGATTTTCATATCAGGCGGGGACCCGCACCACCACCCGCGTTCCTGCGTGGGGTGCCGCCTCGATTTCGAATTGGCCGCCGACCGCCTGCGTGCGTTCGCGCATAGTCACCATGCCGAGGCCGTGCCGCCGGTGCGCACCTGCAGATGAAGTGGTATCGATACCCATGCCGTCGTCGGTCACCGTCATGATCCAGCTGGTGTCGTGGTGTTCGAGCGCAACATCGACGGCATGGGCGTGCGCGTGCTTCGCGACGTTGTTCAGCGCCTCCTGCGCGATCCTGAACAGCACGATCTCGGTCGCCGGCTCCAATCGCTCCATGCGCTCGTCGCCGTGCACCCTGACCTCGATGCCGGTGCGTCCGGCAAACTCGTTTCCGTACCACTGCAGCGCCGGCAGCAATCCGTAATCGTCGAGCATCGGCGGGCGCAGTTCCGACATCACGTTCTCGACGGCGCCGGCGGTTGATTCAAGCAGCGCCGCCGAATCTTCCAGCCGCGCCCGCAGCCCGGTGCCGTCGTTGCCGGCGCATTGCGTTTTCAGGATGTCGAGGTTGATGCCCAGGGCGGTCAGATTCTGGCCGATCCGGTCATGTAGCTCTCGTGAAAACTGCCGGCGCTCGCTTTCCTGCACCTCGACCAGCCGTCGCGACAGCGCGGTGAGCTGCGCGGTGGAGGCACGTAGATCCTTGGTGATCTCATTGGCAATTGCCACAGCGCGGCTGCGCGAGGATGCCAATGAATAAAGCACTCCGAACAGGAGCAGGCTCGACAGCAGCCCTCCGGCCAAAATCAACTGTGGTAACAATCTGTCCGGGTCACTGATGAGGGAGTGTTTTTGCGCACTGTATTCAAATTCCCACACTCGGCCGGCAATCTCAACCGACAGTACGTGAACGATCGCAGGATTGGATGCATCTTTCGCGGACTGGGTGGGAGATCGTTTAGTCAGTTGGTCGCTATCAAACAGCAAGCTTTGCCCCGCCGCGGAATCAGAATCGCGTGTGTCAATAGCAGAACCCTTGTCGTAGAGCCTGAACCGCATG
>Ga0209415_10004551_pt1 | contig 25330 bp, 20 predicted proteins | sample PeaSoiSIISIP2007_FD_187696 | JGI IMG/M metagenome (GOLD analysis project Ga0209415, IMG submission 187696) | Peat soil microbial communities from Weissenstadt, Germany - SII-SIP-2007 (SPAdes) (version 2) | ecosystem: Environmental > Terrestrial > Soil > Wetlands > Peat | place: Germany... | reverse complement strand
GGCTGGGAGGCAGGGACTCGAACCCCGATACGCAGATCCAGAGTCTGCAGTCTTACCATTAGACGACCTCCCAGCAAAGGGTGTCCACACCATTCTAGCATCGGGTGCTGGAATGCCTAGCGGGCTCGAGCTGCCTTGACGGAGCCTCGAACGGCAGCCTTCCTGGCCACCGCTCCCACTGAGCGCTTGGCTCTCGGCTTGGAATGGTCACCCGCCAGATAAGTGCGCCAGCGCTTGAGTTGACCCTCCGAATCAAAGGCCCGCCAGCTGTGACGGAGATCCTTTAACTTTCCTTTGAGAGCATCCTCAATCTGCCTCTTCAACTCGCGATCGCGAGACAACACTCGTTGGATGGCCTGATAGTCGCTGACCTTACCGAGCGCGCCCTGCAGCTCGCGCAGCCCTTTCAAGTAGCGGTCCAGGTTCGGGCCGTAGAGCGGACGGAACAACTCCAGCGTATAACGAAACCGCTTGGTTTCCAGGCGAAACCCGTGTAACTCGTCCGGCGGCCGCTTGCCCTCGATGGCCTTGCGCCCAGCCTCGAAATACTTGCGCGCCATCTTCGGCAACAACTCCCGGGCGTTCTGGGAGGCACTCTTGGAAGGCTTTAGTTTCATACGCCGCGAAGTGACAATCCGTTGCGCCACTTGGCTGAAAAGTCCTGCGCGCTCCAGTGGCGCACCATTTCCGCGAACTGCCGCTGATAGGTACCGCGCTCTCGGGCCAGGCGCGGCCCGTGCATGAGGCGCCGTGACGAGGTGTGCTGCGAATCTGCAAGGAATTCCAGAGTGATGTCGCGATCGCGAATCGAGGAAGTGAGCCGCATCATGCCTTTCAGCGCGTGGCGGATCTTCTTGCTTTCCGACTTGGGCAACAAGCTGGAGAAGAGTTCCAGACCCTGCGAAAACCGCCGGATGCTCACGCGCAGATCGTGGATCTCGTCCGGGCCCGGTTTTTTGGCCGCGCGATGCACCTGGAATGCCAGCGTCGTCAGCAGGCGGTTCATCTGCTCGATCGCGTAATCCTGGAGGCTGATGTTGCTAGTCACGCCTTCACCCGCGTCAACTGGAGCTGTGTCTGGTAGGTCTCCCGAAACGAATCGGCCACGCGTTCCGCGGCCCAGATTTCCAGATCGGGGTCGGGATTCGAATCGAGCTCCAGTGTTACAGATCCATTACGAAATTGTACCTGAAGATCGGCAATCCGTTGTTCGTGGCTGCGATCCAGGCTATCGGCGATGCGCAACAACGGCACCAGCATGGTGATGGCGCGCCGCGACTCCGGATCGATGGTTTGGAAGGGGGAATGCCTGGGGGTGGGCATAGCCTTTCTATGATAGCGGCACAGCAGGGCGATCAAGTGGCGTTCGGCGTCGGTGAAGCCGGGCAGGTCCGAGTTGACCACCAAATAGTAGGAGTGCTTGTGGTGGCTGGTGTCGCTGACAAAGTGTCCGATATCGTGCAAGTAAGCGGCCGCCTCCAGAAGCTTGCCCAGACCCGGAGCCAGGCGATGCAGCGGCTGTAAGGACTGGAAGAGGCGATGCGCCAGCTCGGCGACCTTGCGGGCATGCGCGAGTTGAACTCCGTAGCGGCGCGCCATCTGCTCTACCGCGCGGCGCTGATCGCGATTCAGCATGCTCAACTCCCGGCCGACGCCGCGAGCGGTCAGGTCCGCGATGATGCCGTCTCGAACGCCCGCCGCTGAATAGTGCATGGCCGGCTGCTGGAACAGTTCCAGCATTCGCAAGAAGACCGCGGTTCCGGCCACAATCAGCTCAGCACGGTTTGGTCCGATGCCCTGAATCTTGCGCCGTCCGCTCACATCGAGCGTTACGATCTGGTGATAGAATTTCCGGATTTGCGCCGTGGAAGCCTTCAGGCGATCCGCTTCTTCGCGCCGCGCGCGAGGCACCCGGTTGACGGCGCAAACTATGGCCGCCGCGGTGGCCGAAGTGGAGATTGCGCGATCGAAAGGCCCCGATCCGATCTTGCGGAGGGGGCCGTCGAGTTTTTCGTCGATGTACTCGTTCATGCGGCGCAGATCGATGGGCGCGGGCGGATCGGACCGCAGGAACACCTCGGTAAGGCGCACGGCGCCGAGCGGCTTTGAGAACGCTTCTCCCAAGACGCTGTGCTCGGAGAAAATCACTTCGGCGCTGCCACCTCCGACGTCCACCATGAGGACACGTTTGCCGGCTTGCGGCCAGCGAGCCAGCACTCCCAAGTGAATGAGCCGCGCTTCTTCCTGTCCCGAGATGATCTCTACCGGCGTGCCCAGGGCCCTCGCCGCCCGTTCCAGAAACTCCTGCTGATTACTCGCGTCACGCACCGCACTCGTGGCCACCGCGCGCACGCCGATGACATCCAGTTTTTGATAAATCAGCGCCATGCGCTCGAGATTGGCGCACACGAATGCCATGGCATCGGCCGTGATGCCGCCATCGTGGAACACGCCTACGCCCAGGCGCGTCACCTGCCGCTCGGCGGCCAGGATCTTGGTGGCCATGCCCGCGCCCGTCTCGGCGGCCAGCATGCGTATGGAGTTGCTGCCGATATCGACGGCGGCGTAGCGCGGCATAACCTACATAGTATCGTGGCGATTTTCACTCACCGTGAAAATTCACGAAAGTGTTATGCAAGCGTGAGACCTGCGCCCCTCATAACTTCATGGCGAACTTCTATTCAGGGCGGCGCCGCCGGTTCCCTTGCTCGTACAATACCTGCAGGCTCTGCGCTTCGAGGCAAGCATAACCTACTCCCTGTGTGATGCAAGACTGGGTTCCGTTTGGTTCTGTGGTTGGCACGATATTATTCGGCGGCGCAGCGCCGAGCCCGCCTGGAGCATAGTCGTACCACTGCGGATACGGCGCGCCCGTCATGGCAGGATACAAATGGCTGGACTGCGTGGCGAGAACAATATATCCCCGGTCGATTTGATTGGCCGAAGGATACCAACTCTCGATTGGCACCGAGAACTCACAAGGTCCGCTGCCCCCGCCCGTGGAAATGGACCATTGGCAGGTGACGGGACTGCCTGAAGCCGGATCGACAATGCTGACGTTAAAATCCGATCCATTTCTGATCACTTGATTTTGGTACTGATAAGTCCCGGCCCGGTTCGGAGCCATATTGGTAATTGTGGCTGTCACGACTGACGCTTGGACCTGGTGGCCGTTTGTATCCAAACAGGCGTAGTCGAGATTGCAATTGCTGAATTTGGAGTAGTAGAAAGTAATAGCATTTGCCGGCGTGTCGCCCGAATCTGTGTCGGCAACCAAGCGAAACCAACCGTACTCAGTTCCTGCATCACTGCACTCCCGATCGGTGAAGTACACGGCTTCGACGAAAAAATGCGGGGGCTGACCCGGCGTGTGCGACGACGGAGGGTTAGCCTCGCCGGCAAACTCCCCGTTGAAGACGAAGCCTATCGGGTTGAAGCTGCCCCTAGGACCAAACTGCGCTGTTTGAAGGTATTCTCCGGTCGCGGCCAATGGCTCGGTTCCGTTGGCTGGCGGCCAAGTCCCGTTTCCACCGGGCACCGGAAATCGAAACCATCCGAAGTTTGCATTATCGTATGGCGTTCCATCTACTTGTTGCAGCAGGCAGCGCGTTCTAAGAGTTGCCGGTGCGGGGCTCAAACCTGCATTGACATAATAAAACCGCCACGGCAGACCGGAATAATCCTTGCCATCGTAAGTGTAAACGCTGTTAAACAAGTAGTGGTCGTGCAGCGTGGTGTTCGGAACCAACATAGATATTGGCGCCAAGGCCCAAAGGCCTGGGACCCAGAGCAACGCAAGGAACACTCTTCTCACTCAAACCTCCTCAGATGAGCCGCAACTCGGCAGGCGTCAGGCGTCCGCGGACCGCCTATGCAACCGATCGCGCTTTGGTGCTCGGCCAGTCAGGCACATTATCGCAGAGCTACAACACAATTCATCAAATCGTTATAATGTTCCTTTGCCTCCCCCCTATGCCTCTGCTCGTCCCTAATCGCTATCGCGGCAAGCTCATCGTGGTGGAAGGCATTGATGGGTCCGGCAAGTCCACACAGCTTTCGCTGTTGAGCCAATGGCTGCGGTCGCAATGCATTGCCGTGGCATTCAGCGAATGGAACTCCTCGCCTCTGGTGCGTGAAACCACCAAGCGCGCCAAAAAGAAAAACATGTTTACACCGGTGACGTTCAGCCTGATTCACGCCACCGATTTCGCCGATCGCTTGGAGCGTTACATCGTGCCGCTGGTCAAGTCGGGCGCCGTAGTGTGCGCCGATCGCTACGCCTATACGGCATTCGCCCGCGACGTGGTCCGCGGCGTCAGCCGGCGATGGGTGCGCAACCTCTACCGCTTCGCGCTTCGTCCGAACCTGGCGTTCTATTTTCGAGTACCGCTGGAAGTCGCTATCGGCCGCATTCTGGGCGGGCGGAACGCCATCAAATTCTACGAAGCAGGGATGGATTTGGGGCTCAGCCGCAACGTGGAGGAGAGCTTCCGCATTTTTCAGGGCCGCATCCTGGATGAATACGAGGCCATGATCCAGGAAGTGGGCTTTCATGTGATCGACGCCACGGGGTCCATCGAACAACAGCAACAACAGATGCGCGACATCGTCATGCGCGAGCTGGGCGAAAGCCTGCGCAACGGCGTGATGCGCGCTTCGCCAGGAGACATGGATGTTGCTCAAGCAGCCGCTCGCGTTCTATAGCGAATCGTTGGCCGGGGTGGATCGCGAGGAGCTGCATGGCAAGCTGATCGTGATCGAGGGGCCGGATTCGGTGGGCCGGTCGACCCAAGTGGCGCGTCTCAGAACCTGGCTGGAACATGAGGGACACGCGGTGCTGGATACCGGCATGGCGCGCGGTGCGCTGGCTGGCAAAGGTATTCAGCAAGCCAAGGAAGGCAACACGCTCGGACCCATTACGATGACGTTGTTCTATGCGACCGATTTTGCCGATCGCCTGGAGAACGAGGTCATCCCCGCGTTGCGCGCCGGCTTCGTGGTGCTGACGGACCGCTACATTTTTTCGCTCATGGCGCGCGCGATCGCGCGAGGCGAGGACCGGGCGTGGATCGAACGTGTGGCCGGCTTTGCCTTGGTCCCGCACGCCATCTACTATTTGCGCGCCGAGGTGCGCGATCTGCTGCCGCGCGTGGTGCTGGGCCAGGGCGCGTTCGATCACTGGGAAAGCGGCATGGATATGCGCTTCGGCGCGGACATGCACGACAGTTTCGTCAAGTATCAAACGCGCGTGATTCATGCGCTGGACCGCATGGCGAAGCGCCACAATTTCGTAATCGTCGATGCCACTAAGACGCCGGATCAGATTTTCCGGGAGCTGCAGCGATCGATCGGGAAATTGTTTTAGCGGGCCCCGTTCGCGTGTGGGCCCGCGAGACTATAGATCAGAATCACCAGGACGATCGACGTGAGCTCAACATAGATGCGGTCGCGCTCCAGCGCGAAACCCACGAGCGAAAATGCCACCCGTGTCACCGGTGTCAGGATCAACAGCAGCAGCCCAAGCTGGATAACAGCGGGGCAATTGGATGGTCCAGCGGCATGGATCACGCCCGAAACGCTGCGGTAGATTTCGGGTGCACCGTGGAACACGTGATATTCGGGCTGCTCGTGCCCGTGCCTGGAGAGAAAGCAGATGCCACCCAGCAGCACTACAGCGGCGGCGATGACCACCCCGGTTCTCAGCAGCACGCTGATGATAACTTCCAGACGTTGATCCGTCCATGGATTACTCGGGGCGGCCATCACAGTTTTGCCTTCACGCCGGTCAAGATCATCTCAATCGCCATTACTCCGACAACCGCGGCGAAGATCCACCGCAGAACGCGCACCTTAGCGCCGATGAGCTGTCGAGCGCCGATCAGGGAACCGGTCAGAACGCCGAGCATTACCGGCATCGCAAGTCCCGGCTCAATGTAACCGCGGCTTAGATAAATTCCCGCACTCGCCGCGGCGGTGACGCCGATCATGAAATTGCTGGTGGTGGTAGAAACCTTGAACGGAACGTGCATGGCTTGATCCATCGCGATTACTTTCAGCGCACCGGAACCAATACCGAGAAGACCCGAGAGCGTGCCCGCGCCGAACATCAAACTGAATCCGGTTTTGACACGATCCACCTGGTACTTGCGCGGGCCTTCCGCTGAAGGATAGGAACCGTTCAATTTAAATCGCTCCGCCAAGGGATCCGGCTGCTTGCTTTTCTCGTCATGACGGCGCCCGCGGCTGGATTGCCAAGCCGCATGTAACAGGACCAATCCGAAGATCACCGAAAGAATGGCGGTGGGTGTGCGCGTCGCAAGAAAGGCGCCCAGCAGCGCGCCTAGAGTAGTGGCGATCTCCAGAAACATTCCAATGCGAATGTTCGAATAGCCCTCGCGCACGTAAGCGGAGGCGGCGCCTGACGAAGTGGCGATCACCGATACCAGGCTGGCGCCGATGGCGTAGCGAATATCCACGCCCAACAGCAGCGTAAGCGCCGGCGTCACCACCACGCCGCCGCCCAGACCCGTGAGCGCACCCAGGCAACCCGCAACCGCCGAGATCCCGAAGACCAGCGGCGTGAATTCCAGATTGGTCATCTACACAAGCTTAGCGGGCCGTTCGTGCACGGGGTTTTCTAGCGCTCGCGATGAAACAGCCTTTGCCGGACATCCGGCCAAAATTCGTAGAACGTGTTTCCCCCCAAGCGGCTAAGGAATCCGAGTCCCGCCCGAATCGCCGCGCGGTTGGCGTTGTCGTCGCCGGGGGCGCGCCAGGTGTTCGAGAGGAAATTGGTGCCGGGGATCGCCACGAAGCGTGCATAGGCGGGGGTGACACTGCCATCGCGATTTTGCGCCAGGAAGGTCATCTTGACTGCGTGTCCGATCCGATGCCCGAATGGCGCTCCAGCGTCACGGATGTAACGTGGGTCCTCACCCCAGATGGCGCCGAGCCCTGCCTCGACGGCGTTACTCGCGGCGATTCCGGTCAGACGCATGCCGTAGCGGTCGCCAAATCCCTCCCAATGCGGACCATAGGTCTTCGGTCGGTTGAACAGCGTGCCCCAGCCGGCGCTAAATAATCCTGCGCCGAGGCTTTCCGGGCCGATCGTTCCTTTGACCACCCAGTCGATGCGACCCTTGGCGGTGATCGGTTGGCGCGCGTCGCTACTGCTGGAGGAAGCGGGGTTGAACGACGTCGACGACGCTTCGCCCTCGGATTCAGGAACCGCAGTGGACGCGGTCGTCCCCGGCATAAGCTGGCGCTGTGCCATCAAGGCCGATGCCAGGAAAACAATCGAACCGATCGCTTTGTAAATCATTTCCGCGCTCCCAACGCGGAAGATAAGAGCAGATCGGCTGCCATCCCAGCCGCCGTGTGTCTTCAATCCTTTGCAGTGGATTCTTCGTTACTTGCCGACAATGCGCGGATAGAAAAACTCCCGAGGCATGACCTTTCGACCACCGGTCGCCACCGGTAGAACGGTGCCCGGTTAGGGATTCTCGGCGTAGACGTGCTTTACGGCGTTGACCAACGGGACCAGGGTCAGCCAATCCGGGTACTTGGCCTTGAACTCGGCGGTGAGTATCGTGGCGGCTTCGTCGGCGGACTTGCCTTGGCCCTTCAGTTCCAGGGACCGGGTTTGCAGCTCCAGCAGAAAAGCCCGCTCTTTCGCGATCAGCGATCCGTCACCGGGCGCCGGACCGTGATCCGGAACGATGAAGCGCGGCTTGAGCGGTTCCAGGCGATCGAGGATAGCGATCCAGCTCTTCACGTTCGCATCGGGACTCGGCATGGCGGGAAAGACTTTGTCTTGCACGATGTCGCCCGGTATCAGAACGCTATCCGGCTCCACGAAGATCATCTCGTCGCCCTTGGTGTGAGCGGGTCCCCACCAGAACAGGCGCGCGGTGAGACCGCCGAGATCCAGCGTCAGCTCTTTATCAAAGATGATGTCCGGCGGGCGTAGCTTTACGCCCTCGAGCGCGGCCTTATTTTGCGCAGACATGCCGCGGAAGCGCTCTATATATTCGTTAAAGTGCTGAGTCAGCTCGTCCTGCTGGATGGCCGGGCGGATGATGACGGTCTGTGGAGGAAAAGCTTGCTCGCCGAAGGCGTGCTCGGGATGAAAATGCGTGCTGGTGAGGTACAGGATCGGCACTTTGGAGAGCTTTTCCACCTGTTTCATCACGATGGCGCCGTTGGGCGGGCCAAGTCCGGTGTCGACAACAAGCGTGGCGCGGCCGCCCAACACGATCGCGACGTTGGGAAAGCCCTTGATCGCGTACACGTGTTCGGAGACGCGGACGGCCGATGCGTTCTCGGGCATCATCATCTGTGCGCGGCCGAGACCTGCCGCCGACATCAGCAACGCAGCAAACAGACTTGTTCGTAATCGCATTAGGGAACCAGTGAGGCGGGCCGAGTCAAGATTGTCGTGGAGGCGGTGTCGGAAGCCGCCGCCGGTGCAGTGAAACGCAGGATGAAATGCTGCATTGCGATCTCCATCGAACTCATGCCGAAGGTCATGGCCTCGGCGAGGGCCTGCTGATTGGTCCAGTGATCATGGGCGATGCGGTAGCACGCGATGGCAGTACCGGTGCGATCCGCCCCGCGCCTGCAGTGGACGAATACCGGCCACTCGGAGCTATCGGTGAGGAGGGAAAGCACCGCAGCGACTTGCGTGTCGGCCGGGGCCTTGTATCCGCTCCAAGGCAGACGGACATAGTGCATTCCGGCCTGCTGGACGGGGTGCTCCTCGGAACTCTCGCCGCGCAGATCGATCACGGTCTTGATGCCGATTTTGGCGAGAGCGGCAAAGCCTTGGTCATGAGGCTGCGCGCCGCGATAGACATGCTCGTCCACTTGATGAAAATTGGGTACTCCGGGGACGTCGGGTAGGGGAGCGGCTTGGAGCCCGGCCAGACCCAGCGTTAGGGCTAGAAGGCCAGGGAGCAAGCACCGACCCGGCGTAGCACTTGGCACGGGCGTCGCACTTGGCATTTGAGATTATTGTACTACTGAGGGACGGGCCAACTAGCGCCGGGGTTACGGCTTTGGGGGCCAGCGAGGCACCATGAATCCGGTTGTTCTTGTCCACGGCCTTGGCGATACAACTTCGCTGTTCCGCCATATGACTTTCTGGCTCCAGCGCAAAGGACTGCGAGTGCACTCGCTGAACCTTATCCCCAACAATGGAGACGCAGGACTCGATGAACTCGCCGAGCAGCTTGCCACCTATATCGCCACTGTTTTTCCGGCCGGGCAAGCAATCGATCTGGTCGGGTTCAGTATGGGCGGACTGGTTGCGCGCTTCTATCTCCAGCGCATGAATGGCGTGGAGCGCGTGCAGAGATTCATCACGATTGCCTCACCCCACAACGGTACCTGGGCAGCTTTCTTCAGGAGCAATCCAGGCGCTCGGCAGATGCGCCCGGGAAGTGACTTCCTGAGAGACCTGAATCGCGACGCCGCTACCCTGGAGAGGATTCGCGTCACATCCATCTGGACGCCGTTCGACCTGATGATTATCCCAGCCAGCAGTTCCGAGTGGACCGCTGCGCGTTCGATACGGGTAGGCGTGGCCGCTCATCCCCTGATGGTCCGCGACCGGCGAGTGCTGGAATTGGTACATCAGATTCTTGTGGAAAGCGTTTGACGAGGCGTTGAAAGCGATTCCTGAGGCCGGACCGGCAGCCATAGCAGCCAAAAAAGCAACAGGGCGGCTCCGGCGCCGCTGAGAAGATACCACGGCCACGGGCCCATGTGATCCAGCGCCGATGCGGCCTCGGGTTTCCGGAGGAGGAACATGAAATTGGCGCCGAACCGGAGATCAATGAGGCCGACCAGCGCGGCATAGCCAAGCAGCAGTGCAAAGGAACGCCACAGCGCGCCGCGCCGAAATTTCCAGCCGCCGCCCAAAACCACCGCAGCCATCGAGATGACAATCCCGCCATGCGCCGCGAAGAAATAGATCGCCGGATAGGTGGGCCACGGCGTGTACAGGTTGGGTGTCAGCAACGCCATTCCCGCGCCGCCCAATCCGGCGAACCAGGCGAACTCCACAACCCCCGCGGCCCCGGTAAGACAGGCCAGCACCGACAGCCAGACTGCGGCATCGCACAGTTGCAGCGGCAAGTTCCCGATGTGGATGCCTTCGCGCGAGTATCGGTATACCCACCAGACGAGCTCGTTCGCGGCCAGTGCCAGTCCCAGAGTCAAGCGCACGGGCTTCGGCTGAATAATGCCGCGCCGGCACAGCCAGACCAGCAGTGCAGCCGTGGCCGCAATGGTCCCAAGGATTGCGAGATGCAACGGGCCGAAGAGTTTCATGCGGCGCTCCGCGCGACTTGGAGGCGCGCCAGCGGTAGAGCACGCAGTCCCGTTTCTGAGCCGCGCGCGTCAGCAAGCGGTTTTGGGTATTTTCCAGCGTGCTGCGAAGCGTGAACCTCGTCACGCTCCACCATAGAACGCTGCCCGTACCCAGGGCAATCAACACGCCGATGAGCCACGGGCCGATCGACCACAGCCACCCGAGGCGCGTCGTCATTGCGCCACCGCCTCGCGCTCCACCTGCTCCACCGCAATGGCGCGCACCGCTTTCAGATCCACCTTGCCGCTACCGAGAACCGGAATCGCAGCCACTTTACAAAAATAGTCGCGCTTCGGAATCCACAGCGCCGGCAGCCCGCTGGCCTCGAGATGCCGGATCATCTGCGCCACGGTCACTCGATCGCTCGCATAGACCACCGCGAGTCTTTCACCGCGGCGTTCATCGGGGACGCCAGTGACAGCGCAAAGGCCATCTCCCAGCACTTCACCGAGGACCTCTTCGACTTTAAGGTGCGGCACCATCTCGCCGGCAATCTTGCTGAAACGTGAGAGCCGGTCGACGATGTAGAGATAGCCATCGGGGTCCATGTATGCGAGATCGCCGGTCACATAGTAACCCGCATGCAGCGCCTGCGCCGTCCGCTCCTCGGCTTTGAGATAGCCCAACATCCGGCCAGGCCCATTCGCCAGCAGCAGCCCTGTCTCGCCCTCGGCCAGGGGCTCCAGCGTTTCCGGATCGACGATTCTCACCGACACATGGGGCAACGGCCGGCCCACGCTTCCCGGCTTCGAGGCGTTGCGCTCCGGATCGGCCGAAGCGACGTTCACCGACACCGCCGGGCCCATCTCCGTGCATCCGTATCCTTCCAGCAACGTTACGCCGAACTTCTCCTGAAACGCGGCAGCCAACGACGGTTGTAGCTTCTCGGCGCCCACCAGCAGTTGCCGGATACTCGCGAACTGCTCGCGCGTACACTTGCGCAGATAATTCAGGCAGAAGGTAGGCGTGGAAAGAAACAGCGTCGGCCGATGAGCGGCCGCCAGCTCGCCGATCGTCTTCGCATCCATTGGATTCGCGTGAAACACGGCTTTGAAGCCGTTCAGCAAGGGGAACCAAAGCGTGTACGTGTAGCCGAAGGAATGAAAGAACGGCAGCGCGCCCAGGATGCAATCGCCACGGTCCACCGAATACACCTGTGCGGAGGCGTCGGCGTTGGCCACCAGATTCCAGTGCGAGAGCATAACTCCCTTCGGCGTTCCGGTGCTCCCGCTCGAAAAAATGATCGCTGCGAGATCGTCCGGTTTGGCCGCGCTCGCTTGCGCCGCGCCCGCCAGGTATCGCGCCGGAAGAAGCCGCGCCTGTGCCATCGCCAGGCACTTGCTCGCAGGGGAGATCGTCTCCAGCACATCCTCCAGAAAAACCAGGCCTGGCAGTTCCGGCAGTTTCGCCTTTTCAACAAACGCTCGCGACGTCAGAATCGTCCCGATTTCACACTGCCGGACCGCATAGCGCAATTGCTCCTCGCCCGCGGTGAAATTGAGATTGACAGCCACTTTACCCGCCAGCGTCACGCCGAGGTTCGCCAGCGCACCTCCGGCCGATGCAGGAAACAGCAGGCCTACGTTCGATTCGCCGCAATTGGACTGAAGCCAGCGGCGGATGCACATCGACGCTGTCAAGGTTTGTCCAAACGGCAACTGTTTTCCCGTGGAATCGGCTATGGCGATGGAGGACCAGTTGTGTTTCGCGGCTCGAATGAATCGGTAAGGAAGCGTCGCGTCGCATTCGCGGCGTTGCGTGGCCGCGTCGGTTCCCAATTCGAGAACTTGCTGGCGCAACTCGGCGGCGGTAACGGGTCCGGTAACCGGTTTTCCGATATAGATCGTCACCGCATGCCAAAGTTTCAGGCGCGACGCAAACGGGCGGCCGCCTTTGAGGCTGAGTGAGTGCCCCCACAATCCGTCCAGGTAGACGGGCACGATCGGAGTGGAATCCAGGCCGTGCGCCACCACTTCGACGCCGCGCTGAAAAGGCTGCACGTGGGCGGTGGGAGTCAGTTTGCCTTCCGGAAAGATGCATACCAGCTGGCCGCTTTCCACAACAGCCCGAGCCTGTCGCAACGGCCGCAGCGCTTCTTTTGCGGAACCCTGCGCCAGCGGGATGGTCTCGAACAACCGGCAAATGGGCTTCAGCCATTTGTTTTCGTACAGCGGCTGCCACATCAGGAAACGAATCGGCCGCGACGTAGCGGACCCGATGAGAATCGCGTCGGCATAACTCACATGGTTGGAAACGATCAGCGCGCCACCGCATTTCGGAATGTTATCGGCGCCGATCACGCGAACACGGAAAAAGATTCGAGTCAGGCACCAGATGCTGAACCGGATCAGCGCCGCCGGGACTATCCACGCGATCACGATTGTCGCTGCCAACGTGAGCACGCCAACGGCAACCAGGATGAGGGAAGGGCTCCAGCGCAGCAAGTCGTGAAGAAGGTAAAGAGCACCCGACGCGAGTAGGACGCCGATAGAGTTAAGAAAACCGTTGGTTGCCAGCAGTCGGCCCTTTTCGCGGGGCGCGGCAGCCTCCTGCAAAAACGCGTTCAAAGGAACAATGAACAATCCGCCCGCAAATCCCGACGCCGCCAGCCAGAATCCGGCTTGACCATAACCATGAGCCATCCCGGCGCCGATGGAACAAAGGCCCAGCAGTGCCGCTCCACAGGGGACCAGCCCGATCTCGATGTGATCGCCCGAGAGCCATCCCGCCGCAATGCTTCCGAGCCCGATTCCAACCGCGAGCGCGGTCACCAGCAGCCCGGTTTGCGTCGCCGACAGATGCAGCGATTCGGCGCCGAGCAGAATCACGGTGAGTTGAAACAGCGCGCCTATAAACCAGAAGTACGACTGGCCGGCGACGGTTAGCCAAAGCGGCCGGTCGCCGAGTATCCGCGCGGTTCCCGCCCAAACTTCGCGGAAGGGATTCAAGTGAAACCGCTCTTCGGCGCCGGAGGCCGGAACGCGCGGGATGAATATGCTGGCAGCCGAGCCGAGTATCGCAATCCCGAGCAGCATCCCGCCCATCACCAGCGGCTCGCCTTTCCAGCGTGCGAACAAAAATGTTCCACCGCTTGTTCCCAGAATGATCGCGGCGAAGGTGGAAAATTCCAGCAGGCCATTGGCGCGGCTGATCTGCGCTTCGTCCGTCATTTCGGGCAGGATTCCATACTTGGCTGGACTGAACATGTTGGCCTGTGCGGCGAGGAGAAACAGAACCACCAGCAGCATATTGATGCTGCGCGCCTGGAGCGCCGCGATTCCCGCGATCATGATCGCAATTTCGAAAGCTTTGGTGCATTGCAGGACGCGGGTCTTGCTGAAGCGATCGGCGATCTGCCCGGCATATCCGGCGAACAGCAGAAAGGGCAGAACGAAAACCGCTCCGGCCAACGCCAGGTAGCGCGCACCCAGCAATTGATTGGCTGCCAGTTCCACCGCGCCGACCGACACGATCATCTTGTACACGTTGTCATTGAAGGCGCCGAGGAACTGAGTCCAGAGGAACGCCTGAAACCCTTGGTTTCCCAGGAGCGCGCCGTATCCGGGTTTGTTTGTCATACCCTGGTAAAGGCACTCCCTGAACCAAACAGCTTCACCATTGCTTTGAAGGAGTTGGCCATTAGGCGATCCGTACGCTGTGTACATCGGATGCTCACTGATGTACATTTGCTGTATGCCTGTGTTTTCCGCGCGCGACCGCCATTTTCTTGCGTCCGTGGCGGGTCTCGGTTACGCGAACCCCTTCTTGCCCGAACGAATCGCTTTCGAGAAGGCGGCTCTCGGCCGCGAATTCCAGCCTGCCGGACCGGTGTGGAGCGTTTCAGTCGCCGATCCGGACTCCACGCCGCCGAACGTGGTCGCCATCTACGAGAAATTGAGCGCGCGCATCGATGCCTTGCGGGAAGCGCTAGCCTCGGCGTCCGATGTCAATGCCGAGGAGCTCGCGATCTATGAAGAGAGCGTTCACTACCTGCTTTATCAGCGCTACTACAGCGATTTCGCATCTCTGGGGAGGAAGATGCAGTTCTATCGCGACTTCCTCGCGGACTGGAACCGTCTGCTCCAGCTTCCCGGCAAGCGGTTCCCCAGTTCCGCCGAGCCCGCCCATGTCTTCGCCTGTTTCAGGCAGATTCACCGGGCATTCCATCACGTCTACGACAACATCATCGGCAACTCGATGCCGGCCGCCCGCTTGCGCGCGAGCATCTGGCAATCCATCTTCACTCAGGACATGCGGCGGTACCGGCGGACGATGTACCGCAAGCTCGGTGAATTTCCGACGCTCATTACGGGGCCATCCGGCACGGGAAAGGAGCTGATTGCGCGCGCCATCGCGGGTTCGCGTTACGTACCTTTCGACCCCGCGCGGATGGAGTTCGCCGATCCTAAGGTGGAGACCTTCCTGCCAATCAACATCGCCGCGCTCTCGCCGGCTCTGGTCGAATCGGAGTTGTTCGGGCATCGGCGCGGGTCCTTTACCGGGGCGATTTCCGATCGGAAGGGTTGGCTCGAAATTTGTCCCCCAGCGGGCTGCGTGTTCCTCGACGAACTGGCCGAAATGGATCTCGCGATTGAGGTGAAACTGCTGCGCGTGATTGAGACCCGGAGTTTTTCGCCGGTAGGGGATACCGCGCAGCGCGAATTTCACGGCAAATTGATCGCCGCGACCAATCGCGATTTGCCGCCGGAGATTCAGGCCGGACGCTTTCGTGAAGACTTGTATTACCGGCTGTGCGCCGATCAGATTCACACCCCATCGCTCGCGGATCAAATTCAGGATACGCCCGGCGTTTTGCACGAATTGCTGCACTATATGGTGGCGCGAACTGTGGGTGTTGAAGAAACGGCGCGCTGCTTGCCTGAAGTGGAGGAGTGGATCGTTGCTCATCTTCCGCCCGGATACGCCTGGCCGGGCAACTACCGCGAGCTGGAACAATGCGTGCGAAATGTAATCATCCGGCGTTCCTATCGACCTTTAGAGCAAGCCATGGCAACGCGGGAAGACGAATGGATTCGCAAGTTCCGCGCGGGCGAGTTCACCGCGGACGACCTGCTGGCGCGCTATGCGGTGGAAGTATACCGGCTGACGGGAAGCTACGAGGAAGCCGCTCGCCGCATGGCGCTCGATCGCCGCACGGTCAAAGCGAAAGTGGAGTCGTTTTTGAACAAGACCACGGCGCCGCCATCTGAACCATTCCGATAGTCGCGTGGCCAAATCCGATACCGTCGGGTTCGGGCCCTCTGGTCGGCCAGGATTTCCCGTAGGTCGGCGCGGCGTTGTCGCCCTGGAGCTTCGCGCGGACTTCCGGGCGGTATTGCTCCTCAGCGATCCGCTTGCGCTCTTCTTCTTCGACCCGTTGGCGTTCTTCGGGTGTCAGCATACCTGACCTCTTTTGCCCCAAAATATCGGCAGAAACGCGCTGCCGGAAGAGATGTCCATTGTAGCTCTGTACGAACCGCGCGCCACAGACGGCGAAGGAATACACCAAAAGATTAACAAAAGTGTGTAGATCGCGGCCGGAGTAACCCATTACAATCAGGGAGATCCCGTCTGCATAGATAACCCGGCACGCCTGCAGATTGCGGGTTTTTCCGCCGATAGAAGATTGCCGTGAAACGCGTTTTTGGAACTTGCGCGATCTCAACACGCGACGGGTCCGTTCAGGCCAGACGTTGCCGGGCTGGTCGCGCCTTTGCTTGCCTCATCGCGTTCTGTGGCGCCACGGCATCCGCTCAAGACCAGCCCGCTGCGGCCCCGCGTCCGGGCCGCCCCTTGATCTTGAGCGAAGCCCGCTATCGGATGCGTGCGGGGGAAAGAGCGCGGATGGAAGCCCTGCCGGAGACGCTCGATTTCCTCCGCAAGGCAAAAACCAGCACGGTCACCATCAACGGGTCGCAGACAAAAGGGTTTGCCGTCGGCCCCAGCATGAGCGGGGATGATGTCTTTCTGGCTGCTTCGCTGACGACGCAGCCGGGCGAATACGCCGTCATACTGTCGGCCGTTGACGATGCCGGCGAGGAACGTAAGGCAACAGCAGACATCACAGTAGAAGCCTTGCCCACCGTGCCAGCCGGTGGCACGACGCCTCCGGTTGTGTTGCTCAATGGTTGGCAGGGGCCAACATGCCCGATCTCAACTCCTCAGTTTCCCGGAGACGACGGATCGGCCGAGACTTTTGGCCATCTCGAAACGCAACTCGTCACACCCCAGGTTTATTTCTTTGATAATTGCATCGAGCAATCTGTCAACGGCAGCAGCATAGAGGAGTTGGGAACGACCCTCGGCCAGTTCCTAAACATGATCCAGTATGCCGGCGGCGCTCTGGTCCCTCAGGTCGATCTTGTCAGTCACAGCATGGGCGGCCTCATCGTCCGCGCCTATCTTTCGGGGCTTCAGGTCAACGGTTCGCTGTCTCCGGTGCTCAATCCACGAGTTCGGAAATTCGTCGAAATCGCGACGCCGAATTTCGGGTCGTTCCTTGCCGCGAATTACTCCGACGTGCTGGCGCTCTTGGGATACGGGAACCAGGCGAACGAGATGGTGCCGGGCAGTGGCTTCTTATGGAGCCTTGCCACATGGAACCAGCATGGCGACGACTTGCGGGGTGTCGATGCGATTGCGATCATCGGGAACGCCGGCAACTGGCAGTACACTAAGTTCGGAACACTATTCAGCCATGTAAGCGACGGCGTGGTTTCAGTCACAAGCGCTTCGTTGAATTTCGCGCGCGATCCGTCCCGTACCAGAATTCTTCCCTACTGCCATATCGACTCTACATCGTCGTTGGCCGGACTGTTTGTCTACTTGAATAACTACTGCAATGGTCGGGGTATTGCGGATGTCGATGAAGCGCCGGAGACTGGAGAGATCATTTTTTCCTTTCTCGCTAACACGTCCGCTTGGCAGTCGGTTGGCTCCTCCAACCAGACGCAGTATGGCGGAGCGTATTTCGCGCTCGAAAACGCGGCGGGTACGCAATACTGGCCGTTTACAAGCGTATTGCTGGGAACGCAAGCCTTTGAGACCGGCTGGCTGAATACGATTTTCTATAACGAATTCGTGAGCCCCGAAACGGGGACCTTTACCGCTACAAGCACGGCGAACCAGGCGACTACCTGTGGGCCGTTTGCGGTGACGGGCGGCACCTTCTCGATATTTCGGTGCAAGTTCAGTCCCGTGATTTCTTGGGTCGGACCTCTCCTGCCCAACGTGGCGGGGTGGGTCGTCAACGCGGGCGGCAGCATCACCATCAACGGCGTCGGCTTCGGGCAGCCATGCTCCGGGTGCCAGGTCGTCGCCTATCCCGGACCGATTACCTTGCAGGTGTCGTCCTGGAGCGATACCGCAATTTCCGCGCTCCTGCCTTCGAGCTTCAACGGCATCGCCGAGGTTGTCGTGCAGAATGCCGCAGGGTCTGACTCCCTCACTTTCATGGCGTCACCTCCGCCGGTGCCGCCAACGATTTCCCTAAGTAGCACTCAGCTTCAGTTTTCCTACACGATAGGCGGGGCCACTCCCGTAGCGCAGACAGTCACCGTCGCGAATTCTGGCGGCGGCACGCTGAGCTGGTCCGCAACCTCAGGCGCCTCCTGGCTGACGGTCTCGCCGAGCAACGGCACCGGCTCGGGGACGCTGACGCTCGGCATCAACCCGGCCGGGTTGACCGCCCAAACCTATAACGGCGCGATCACGATCACGGCCTCCGGCGCAACGAACAGCCCGCAAACGATCTCCGTGGCGCTGACGGTCAATGCCGCGCCGCAGCCCTCGCTATCGCTTTCAGCAAGCCAGGCCAGTTTTTCCTTTACGCTGGGCGGCAGTCTTCCGGCTTCGCAGACCGTCAATATCACGAATGCGGGTGCGGGCACGCTCGCCTGGTCTGCGGCTTCCAACAGTTCATGGCTGACGGTCTCGCCAACCAGCGGCACGGGCTCGGGAACGCTGACGCTCGGGATCAACCCGGCCGGACTGACCGCGCAAACCTACACCGGCGCGATCACCGTCACGGCCTCCGGCGCAACGAACAGCCCGCAAACGATCTCCGTGGCGCTGACAGTCAATGCCGCGCCGCAGCCCTTGCTATCGCTTTCCGCGAACCAGGCCAGTTTCGCCTTTACGCTGGGCGGCGGCACTCCGGCTTCGCAGACAGTCAACATCGCGAATGCCGGTGCGGGCACGCTCGCCTGGACTGCGGCTTCCAACAGTTCATGGCTGACGGTCTCGCCAAGCAGCGGCACGGGCTCGGGGACGCTGACACTCGGGATCAACCCGGCCGGGTTGACCGCGCAGACCTATACCGGCGCGATCACCGTCACGGCCTCTGGCGCAACGAACAGCCCCACGAAGATTTCCGTAACGCTGACGGTCAATCCCGCGCCCGCTTCCCCCGTGGTCGTGAGCGCCGTCGTCAATGCGGCGAGCTGGTCGGGCGGCACGGTTGCGCCCGGAGAGCTGGTCGTCATCGGCGGCACGATGCTCGGGCCTTCGCCAGGCGTTTCGGGAACGGTCGATCCGTCAACCGGGAAAATGGTTTCGCAGCTCGCGGGAACAACCGTTCTGTTCAACGGGGTTGCCGCGCCGCTGCTCTATACGTCCGCAACGCAGGTCAACGCCATTGTTCCCTATGAAGAGGTGGGCTGCACTCAAGCCACGCTGCAAGTCCAGTATCAGGGTGTCATGTCATCGAGCACGACGCTACCCTGCGCAACCGCAGCGCCGGGCCTCTTCACGTTCAATGCCTCGGGCTCCGGACAGGCAGCCGCGGCCAACCAGGACGGCACTTTCAACGGCCCGTCGTCACCGGCCGCGAAAGGATCTTACGTGACGCTGTATTTTACGGGGGGCGGCCAGACGAACCCCGCGGGCGTCACCGGCTCGATCACCGGCACGTCCACCCTCAAGTGGCTGACGCAAGGCGCCTCCGTCACTGTCGGCGGCGTCGCCGCCACAGTCGCCTTCGACGGCGCGGCCCCGACTTTCGTTGACGGCGTTTTGCAGTTGAATATCCAGCTTTCTGGCAGCACGCCGTCAGGCAATGCGCTGCCGGTGGTCATCCAAGTCGGAAGCGCGTCCAGCCCGACCACGGCGACGCTGGCCGTGCAGTAGACGCGGCGCGGCCTGGGATACAATCAAGGTATGTTCGTGCGAACTGGCCTTCCCACTTACGACATCGCTGGCCTCCTAGTCAGGCCCGGAGACATCCTCGGGCGAACCGAGCCAGGGTCGATAATCGAACACCGCGCGCTTATCGCCTTTGATGGAGCGATAGGCCACAGTTCAGGTCCTGGAGATGTCTTCCGTCCCGGCGCACTTCAAGAGGTCCTCAAGGACGGTGGAGTGATCCGCGTTGTATATCCGACTCGCTCACTGGAAGAAACTGAATGGCGCTTCGTCCGTGCCAATCAGATCATTGGCGTGCCATGGTGGACGATGAACTGCCACACCACCACAGATTTCATCGCGGGCCTTCTCCCGAATGTGCGGTTGATGTAATGATGCGGGGTTAGCTGGGCATCGCCCCGCCAGCGGGAATATGCAACCCAGCCATAGCGTAATCCGAAGATGGATATGAACGAAGTCTCGACGACGGTATTCACGGCCGTAATCGCGGTGTCCACCGTCATCTATACCATCGTGACCTTCAGGCTGTGGGAGGCCTGTCGCGCCCACCATCCCTGAGCGCATGCGGACACTGAGGCTTGCATGCGCGTCGCCAGTCGAATAGAATCGCGCTGGTGGACTTGGTTCCACCTTGGGGAGGATTGACAGTATGAGCAAACGAACCTTGTATCCGGGAATGGTGATCCTACTTGCCGTTCTGGCCGGTGCGCTCGCCCGAATAGGCGCGGCCCCAGCCAAGAGCGAAACCGTTCGCGTTGGCAGTGCCGACCTGGGCGGCGTGGTGAGCAGCTCCAAAGGGCCTGAGGCAGGGGTCTGGGTGATCGCCGAGACCGCAGAGCTGCCCACAAAATTCGTCAAGATCGTCGTCACGGACGATCAGGGACGCTACCTGGTGCCGGAGCTTCCCAAGGCGAACTACAATGTGTGGGTTCGCGGCTATGGGCTGGTGGATTCGCAGAAAGTGAAAGCGACACCGGGCCAGACCCTGAACCTGAAGGCCGTCGTGGCGCCCGACAAGAAGGCGGCTATCGCATACTATCCCGCTCTGTACTGGTTCTCTTTATTGCAGGTGCCGCCCAAGAGTGATTTTCCGGGTACGGGAAAGTCCGGGAACGGTATTAACACGAACATCAAGAGCCAGGGTGAGTGGATTCGCGAGATCGTCAACACAGACGGATGCACGGGCTGTCATCAGATGGGCGACGAGGCAACCCGCGACATTCCCAAGAGTATTCTCAGTCAGACCACGGACAGCAAAGCCGCGTGGGATCTCCGGATTAAGGCAGGCCAGGCGGGCGGCTTGATGAGTTCCCGCTTCGACCATGTCGGCCGTCAGCGCGCGCTGGCGATGTACGCGGACTGGTCGGACCGGATTGCCAAGGGGGAGCTGCCAACCGACACCCCTTTGCGTCCTCAGGGTCGCGAACGGAACGTCGTCGTCACGATGTGGGATTGGGCCGATCCCAAGGTCTATCTGCATGACGCCATCGCGAGCGACAAGCGGAATCCGACCGTGAACCCTAACGGCCTCATCTACGGAGCGCTCGAAGAGAGCGGAGATTACCTGACGGTCCTCGATCCGGCGAGCAACGCGACGAGCCAGGTGAAGCTGAGAGTTCGCGATCCGCAGACACCGAGTTCGGGGAACATGAAGCCGGCGGCGCCGTCGCCGTACTGGGGCGACGAGGCGATCTGGAACAGCCAGACGACGGTCCACAGCTTCTCCATGGATAAGCAAGGTCGCGTGTGGGCCGCAGCGCGCGTCCGCAAGCCCCAAACGCCGCCGTGGTGCCAGGCGGGATCGGATCAGACTTCTGCGAAGTTGTTCCCGATCGATGAGGGCCAGCGGGGGCTGGAGCTCTACGAGCCGAAAACCAAAGAGACCACCACCATCGACACCTGCTTCACCTGGGGCCACGTGAATTTCGACGACAAAGATGTGCTCTGGTCCTCCTTCGGGCCTACCGGCGTGGAGGGATGGTTCGACACCAAAATTTGGGACAAGACGCACGATGAGAAGAAGGCGCAGGGTTGGAGCGCGTTCGTCCTCGATTACAACGGAAACGGGAAGCGCGACGCTTACACCGAACCGAACCAGCCGGCCGATCCCACCAAGGACAAGCGAATTGCCGTGTCGTTCTACGGTGACTCGCCGGCGCCGGACGGCTCGGTCTGGGGATCCGTCCTGGGAATGCCCGGCGCGCTGGTCCGTTTCATCCCTGGATCACATCCGCCCGAGACTGCATTGGCAGAGTATTACGAAGTACCTTGGAACAATCCGAAGGCGCCGGTGCAGGGCTTCGCGCCTCGTGGCATGGATGTCGACAGCAAGGGCGTCGTCTGGACGGTGCTGTCGAGCGGGCATTACGCCAGCTTCGATCGCAGCAAGTGCAAGGGCCCGCTCAACGGCCCGAGCGCCGCCACCGGTCAGCACTGCCCGGAAGGCTGGACCCTTTATAAGTTCCCCGGCCCGAACTACAAGGGAGCGGTGGAGAACGGCAGCGCCGAGTCGGCGTACTACAACTTCGTCGATCGGTTCGACATGCTCGGTGTCGGCAAGGACGTGCCGCTTGCGACCGGCAATCTTTCCGAGGGATTGCTGGTGCTGGTAGACGGCAAATTCCTGACGCTGCGCGTGCCCTATCCGATGGGCTATTACGCGAAAGGCCTGGATGGCCGCATCGATAATCCGAACGGCGGCTGGAAAGGCAAGGGCATCTACACGCCGATCTCGACGCGAGCGCCCTTCCATATGGAAGGCGGCAAAGGGACCACGCCCAAGTTAGTAAAGTTCCAGATGCGGCCGGATCCGCTGGCTAACTAATCACGAATCCGATTTGTTCCGAAGGCGAGGAGATGCCAATGGAAACCACGCGACTCTTAGCGATCGCAGGTGGCGCTCTGGCCGCCATCTTTTTTCAAACCGCGTCCGCACATCTTAACGCCGAGGTGCAGATACCCTCGGCGTTGAGCGGGCAGGTCACCTCCGCGGAGGAAGGTCCGATGGAAGGTGTGGTGATCAGCGCCAAGAAGGACGGTTCCACCATCAACATCAGCGTCGTGACCAACGCCTCGGGCCGCTTTGCTTTCCCGGCCGCGAGGCTCGAACCCGGACACTACGCATTAAAGGCACGCGCCGCCGGCTATGAGCTGGATGCAGCTTGCGCCGCGGATGTCGCCTCCGGCCAGGAAGCCAAGGCCGACATCAAGCTCAAAAAAGTGAAGAACCTGTCCGCTCATCTCACCAATGCCGAATGGTTGAGCAGCATGCCAGGCACCGACCAACAGAAACGCTTCCTGCTCAACTGCGTCGGCTGCCACACGCTGGAGCGCATCATGAAGTCGACGCACGATACCGATGCCTTCCTGGAAGTGATCCAGCGGATGGGTCTCTACTATCCCGGCAGCACGCCGCTCAAGCCGCAGCGTCTGATCGGCACGGCCACTCGCGATGTGGAACGCGGCGGCAGCGGCAGGAAGAGCGCGGAGTGGCTGGCCAGCGTCAATCTCAGCGCGCAGCAGAACTGGGATTTCCCTCTTAAAACCCAGCCGCGGCTCACCGGCAAGTCCACGCACGTGATCATCACCGAATACGATTTGCCGAATCCTTTGATTCAACCGCACGACGTGGTGCTCGATCGCGCCGGCAACGTCTGGTACTCCGACTTCGGCCAGATGTTCCTCGGCAAGATGGATCCGAAAACCGGCAAGGTTACGCAATATCCGATCCCGGTAGTGAAGCCGGGATCGCCGGAGGGCACGCTCGATCTCGAATTCGATGCGGACGACAATCCCTGGATCGGCGTGATGTACCAAAGCGCCATCGCCAAGTTCGACAAGAAGACCGAGAAATTCCAGTTTTGGCAGACACCCAAGGCCTGGGACACCGACGGCGGACAGCTCGGCCACCTGGCAATCGACGGCACTCCTGCCGACAACAAGGTGTGGATCAAAAACTCCGATGTCGGGAATATCTACCGGCTGGATCTGGTCTCCAATAAGTTCGAGAACCTCGGCAATTTCAAGGATCCGCAGACCGGCAAGCGCATCGGGACCTATGGCCTCCACTCGGACGCGCAGAACAACGTCTACCTGCTCGATTTTTCGGCCGGCAATATCGTCAAGATCGATGCCAAGACCAAGGAGGCGAGCGTTTACCGGACCCCGACCCCGGACTCCCGCCCGCGGCGCGGTCGCGTCGATCGCGAAGGCCGGTTATGGTTCGGCGAATACCAGGGCGATGCGATCGGTATGTTCGATCCCAAGACCGAAAAGATGACCGAATGGAAGGTGCCGACGCCATGGAGCGCGCCGTATGACGCGGTGCTCGACCGGAATGGTGACGCGTGGACGGGGTCCATGCTGACCGACCGTGTGGCGCGCCTCGACACCAAGAGCGGCCAGTATACCGAATACATGCTGCCTCGCACCACCAACATCCGCCGTGTCTATGTCGACGATTCGAAGAATCCCGGCACACTGTGGATCGGCAGCAACCACGGCGCATCGATCGTCAAGGTGGAACCGCTCGAGTAGGGCTATTGCGCAGCCGGCGACGCACGCCATTGGAATAAGGCTGCTTCGTTGGTGCGAATCATTTTCCACCCTTCGCTAAGACGCCTCGCAATTTCGCGCCCGTTCAGGGCAGTAATTCCGCAGGCCACATTGTGGGCCTGGCAAGCTCTCAGGATGGTCTGGAAGGCTTGCTCCACTTCCGGCGCGTTGCTCTCCACTCCCAGATACTGGTGCAGATCTCCACCCGCGCCCACGAAGATGGCGCCCACTCCGGGCACTGCCGCAATGGCGTCGGCGTTTTTCAAACCTTCCGCTGTTTCAATCATCATGATGGCCAGCAGGTCGCCATCGGGATTCAACGGCCACACGTCCGCGCGCCGTTCGTACTCCGCGTCGGAAATCCCCCACCACCAGAGAGCGGTTCCTGGCGCGTAGCCGCGCAGCCCGAGCGGCTCGGGGTACTTCGATGTTTTCTTTTGCGGGTAGCGCATGTTCCTTATGCCCAGCATCGCCTGCTCGGGGTTGTCGATTCCATTGAAAATCACGCCCATCAAGCCGATGTCGAGCGCTTGCTTCACGAACCACTGCGCTTGCTCTCGGCCGTAAGGGGCAAAGCGTGCGAATATCGCGACGTTTGGCCGGACGTTGCCTTTCTTGATAATGGCGGCTTTGTCGATCATTCCAACCGTGAACCGGTGCAGCCCCTCAAAATCCATTGGCCCGTGCTCCATCTCCAGATACACGTAGTCGATATCGGCGCGGGCCAAAGTGCGCGCGTTCTCAAGGGATAAATCGCCGGTCTGGAAGCCGATGAATGGCTTGCCGGCAGCAAGCTTCTCGATAACCGGGTTGAGATGCTTCGCCGCCTGCTGAGCGGACAGGCCGCCGGTTAGCGTCACGATCCCGACCACCAGCAACGTAATGCTCAGGTACTTTTTGCCATTGGCTTCGGCCATGTCTTTCTCCTTAACGATCTGGAATGAACCGCTTCTCTCGGACCGCGTCTCTCGCTGACACTATATATCGGAAGTAGTTCGGCGAGTCGGCGACTACCACGCTCCCTTGGCCCTCAAATAGGGCTTACGGTCGCGGCTCTGAATGAGCGCTGGCAGCGCCCGCGGCTTCGCGCTGGGCGTGCGCCTGCTTATAGAAATGCGCATATTCGAAGGGGATCGATTCGTTGCGGCGCATCAGGCGCTGGGCGTGGGCTTCAATTTGGTCCCGTGAAAAAACGAAGCCATACTCGGCGGGGTCGTAGGGAATCCCTCTGTATTTATGCAGTTGCAGGAGGGCTGAGGCTTG
>Ga0209415_10004550_pt1 | contig 25331 bp, 24 predicted proteins | sample PeaSoiSIISIP2007_FD_187696 | JGI IMG/M metagenome (GOLD analysis project Ga0209415, IMG submission 187696) | Peat soil microbial communities from Weissenstadt, Germany - SII-SIP-2007 (SPAdes) (version 2) | ecosystem: Environmental > Terrestrial > Soil > Wetlands > Peat | place: Germany... | reverse complement strand
ACCCGCGAATTACGCCCAAGTGATACTACACGGTCTCACGTCAGAAAAACGGCCCTCATGTCCAAACTCGGGTCTGATCGGACGGTTCGCCGTCGTCCGGGCGTCCACGGCTCCGGAGCCGTCGGCGACGTACCCCTGATCGACCCATACGGAGGGTTCAGCCGCACCGGCCGTACCCTCACTACCGAGCCGGAGGTTCGCCCTCCCGGTTCGACGCGAGGACCGAACCGGCGTGAAAGAAAACCTACTTCACGGATGGCTCCGCTCATTCTTGGACGTGAGCTTCCGCACCGGGCTCGGAAACGGGCCCTCCCGCACCATACTCGCGGTCGCCATCGGGATCGTCCTGGGAGTGGCCGGCGTCGGCCTCGCCCTCAACTTAAGCCCGCGCGACCCCCCCGCCTCGTCCCCATCGTGCCTGGGGTCCAACTCGGAAGTTGCGGACCCGTCAGCCCCGCACGGCGCGTTCGTTCTCGACCCACCGACCGGCCCCCATCACGCCTACTATTCCGACGTGCAGTCCTACCTGGTCCAGAATCCGGTGCTCTGCGGTGCCGACTTCTGGGTGGCGTGGTCGAGCGTCGACGCCGGCCCCGGGGCCCAACCGGAGTACAACTTCACCGAGGTCGACGCCCACGCCGCCCCGTGGATCGCGGCGGATAAGGAGGTGAACCTGATCTTCGAAATGGTCGGCGGTACTCCCAACGACGTCCCGAGCTCCCTCCTCTCCGAGGTCCCTACCCTCCATTGCGGGAACTCTGACGTGACCCCGGTCGAGTGGAACGGGACGTTCGAGACCGCGTATCGGGCCTTCATCTCGGCCGCCGTCCACCACTTCGAGGCGGAAGCCGGATTCGGGTACCTTCGGTTCGACTTCGGGGTCGGAGGGGAGTTGTCGCCCGTCTCGGACATCGACGCCCCGGGATGCTCGAGCCAGCTTGCTGCGAACGGCTTCTCGCTCGCGTCGTGGGCCAGTTACCTTACCGGAATGGTGGCGTACGAGCACTCGCTGCACCCGACGATCCAGCTCATGATACCGCTCAGTCCCGTGTACCCCGGCCAGGGGGACAACATCACCGCGACGGTCTCCAAGGCCGCCGCAGCGGACGGGATCGGGATCGGAAGCCAGAATCTCCGGGCCAACGACTCGGCCCTGACCGAGCCGACCAGGGCCGGATGCGAACAGGCCGAGTGGTGCGAGGCGTTCTCGACCTACGCCGGGGTCATCCCCCTCGAGCTCGAAACGGCGGCGGCCAGCTCGCCCAACGGCTCCGGGTCGGTCGGTTCGCTCGTCCCTATGCTCGCCTTCGGACCGACCGTGCACGCCCAGATCTACGAGCTGTACCTGGAAGACTGGTTGACGGCGTTCGACCCGAACTACCCGGCGTACGCCGAGTACCACGTCGCGTACGCCGAAGCCCTCACCCAGCTCGCGTCGGTGGTCGGGATGGGCGGGGGCTGACCGTCCGTCCCCATTCCCGAAGCCCGGAAGGGACCTCTTCGCCGTCCCTCACGCGATCGCGAAGGCCACCGACCCGTTCTCCAAGCGACCAATGTTTCGTCACAACGACCGGTTCGATCGAATGAACTCCCGGAAGGCTCTTCCTTCCTCGTCCGGGTTCGAGCTCGATGACGGCGTCGAGGTTGGCCGGTCTCCTCCGTCGCTGGCGGGGTGGTCCGGCATGCGGGAAGGCGGACGCCGGGGGTTTGGGCTCGGCTCAGCCTCGGCGGCGAGGCCGCGGGCGGGTCCGAGCCCGGGGCGGGGCCTGCCGGCGCGGGCGAACGGCCTTCGGCGTCGTCAACCGTTCCCACGGGAACGGGGGCTCTCCGTGAGAGGGGGTCCGTTCGGCGGCGAACTTGGCCGGGCGCTTCTCGAGGAACGCCCGCATCCCTTCCTCTTGTCCGGGGGTCTGGAACAGACGACCCCACAATTTCCGCTCGTAATCCAGTCCCGAGAGCCGGCTCGGGTCCGTCGCATGATTGACGAGGTACTTGGCGGCCGCCAGCGCCTCCGCCGACTTGCCGGCGAGGGTCGTACCCAGGTCGACCGCGGCCTGCAGGAGCTCCGTCGCCGGAACGATCCGGTCCAGGAAGCCGTCCTGGAGGGCTTGTGCGGCCCCCACCTTGTCTCCCGTCATGATCCATCGTCGGGCCCGGACCGGGCCGATCGTACGGGGCAGCCGGCGCGACCCACCCCACCCCGGGATCACCCCGATGTTGATCTCCGGCTGGCCGAAGAAGGCGTCTTCGCTCGCCAGGATGAAGTCGCACGCCTGGACCATCTCGCACCCGCCCCCGACGCAGAAACCGCGCACGGCGGCGATCACCGGAAACGGAGCGCGCTCCAGGAGGTTGAACAGCGCCTGACCGTTCGCGGAGTGCCGCGTCGCCTCCGCCCGGCTCATCGTCAGCATCTCGCGGACGTCCGCTCCCCCCGTGAACGCCCGCTCTCCCGACCCGGTGATCACGAGGGCCCGTACCCGAGGGTCTTGGAGGAGCTCGAGAACCCGCGTCCGCAGCTCGTCCAGGAGAGCGATCGTGAGGACGTTCACCGGCGGATTGTTCAGGGTGAGGACGACGACCGGACCCCGCCACTCGACCAGCACGAGCAGGCCCCGCACGGCCGAACCGGACGGTGGGGCCGTCCGGGGTTCGGCGGGAGGGACCCCTGCCGTCGGGGTCATACCCCTCCTAGCGGCCCGAGGGGCGGCGCCGGGCGGTCCGACGGACCCCCGGCGACCGACGACCCCCTCGGGACCGACGGGCCGGACGGACGGCTCCGGGCGAGTCGTGCGCCCGCAACCACTCGGCGTACCGAGGCCACAGATCCTCATGGGCCCGACGGCCGGTCGAAAGACCGATGTGACCGGAGGGATTCTCGAACTTTTGGGTATCCTTCGAGCCCACATGCTCGAGGATCCGCTCGGTGGATTCGGGCGGGACCAGATTATCGGTCAGACCGACGATCGTGGCGACCGGCATCTCAATCTGGCTGAGGTCGATCCGCTGGCTGTCCCCGTCGAGGGTCCACTCCCCTTTGGTGAGCAGGTTGCGCTGGTAGCCTTTGTCGATGAACTCGGCGTAGGTCGGGCCGGCCATGGGGATCCCGTCGGCGTTCCACATCTCCATGCGGAGGAAGTTCTCGATGAACGGGCGGTCGTCGATCCGGTCCAGGAGGCCCTGGAACTTGAGGTAGTTCGTCCTCAGCGGGTCGAGGATAGCGAACGCTCCGTTGAAGAACTCGGGCGGGATCAGTCCGTAGGTCCGGGCGATCTTCCACGCGTCGAACCCGGGCGCGTGTGCCCACACGTTGAGCAAGCTCGACTTGGTGTCGAAGTCGAGGGGCGCGGCCATCAGCGACAAGGTCCGCAGGTTCTGGGGATGCCGGGCGGCGTACATCGTCGAGAAAGTGCCCCCCATGCAGTACCCGAGCATGTGGATCCGGTCGACCCGGGCCTCCCGTTGGGTGGCCTTTACGGCGGCGTCGACGTATCCGTTGACGTAGTCGTGGATCCGCAGGTTCTGGTCGAGCTCGTTCGGGGTCCCCCAGTCGATGAGGTACATGTCCAGCCCTCGGGCGAGCAGACTCTCGATCACGGAGCGACCGGGCTGGAGGTCCATGATGTAGGGCTTGTTGATGAGGGCGTAGACGCACAGGACCGGCGGCCGGTCGGTCGTCGTGACGGTCGGTGGTTTCCGATAGTGGAGGACCCGCATGCGGCCCTCCTGATAGATGACATCGCTCGGGGTCTGCCCGACCTTCATCACCGGCGGGAAGAGGGCGAGCTCCCAAGCGAGTCGAAGTTTCTTCGCAAAGGCGGCGACCCCGTCGGCAGGGCCCCCGGGCGGCGAGGGACCGCTCGAGCGCGGCGGGGCCGTCGTGGAGCTTGCGGTCATGGGTCAGGGTCCCGGAGGCGCAGCTCCGTATATCTCCCTCGCGACTCGAGGTCAGGGCCGTCTCGCGGTGAGACGGGAGACCTGGTCCGATAGGTCGCGGACCGCCTGGTTGAGCTCGCCGATCTCGCGACGGGTCGGAAGGCCGGTCATCCGACGGAAGACCTCGTCCCCGTCCTTCATGGTCTTCTGCAGGTCGAGCGAGTTGTCGAGCGTCTTTCCGAACGTGGTCACGAACGCGGGGCTCGTGAAGTAGATCTGGGTCATCTTCTGAAAGTTCTCCGTGAACTGCTTCAGGACATCGTCCTGCGCCCGGACGAACTCGTCGAACCCCTTCTCCGGCTGCATCGTGTCCATGAGCCGCCGGGTCAGGTCGAGGCTGAGTCCGGACCAGAGCTTCTGGACGATCCCCATGAGCTCGCGGTTCCGGTCGACGGCGGTCGCGTCGTCCGGGAGGAAGGGCTTGGCCCACATCTCGAGAAGCTCCCGTTGGGGCGTCAGTCCCGTCTCGAACGCATCGCGCACCCGGTTCCCGATCTTTTCGGCCTGCCGGTTCCATTCCTCGAATCGGGCACGGGCCGCGTCGACCTCCGGTTGGCGCGACTTCGGTCGCGAAGCCTCGGTGACGTTCGACGCCCACGTGTCATAGCTCTTCTGCTGCTCCTCGCCGAATCGGTGCAGGAAATCGGTGACGGTCTCTCCGGTCTCCCGGGCGTACCGGGTCCAGAGGTTCAGGCCCTCCTCGATCGGATTGCCGATCGGTTCGGACGAGCGGGCTCGCTTCGAGCCGGAGTCGGGCGTCGGCGGGTCCTTTAGGGGGGTCGCACGCACTCGCGTCTTCTTTTGCGGCATCGTTCCTCCTACGTACCGGGTTCTTCCGTCCTTCCCACCGGCCTAGGTGGCCCGCCACGGTCGCTGCCTTTCGACCGGCTCGGGGATCTCGATCGACACGCGCGGCGGGACCATCCCGAACAGGGGGAGGTTCCGCGGCATCCGGGCGAAGAACGCGAGCTGGGCCTCTCCCATCCGGGAGAGCTGCCGGCTCATGGCGAACGTCTGGTCGATAATCTCCCGACGGACGTTCTGCGCCCATGCCGTGTACGCCTCGAGCTCCTTGTAGTAGAGCTCCGTCGCTTCGTTGACGGACTTTCCGACCTGGTCCCACGCCTCGTTCATCTCGTTGCGGTCTGCTTTGTTTGCGTTCATACCTACCTTCTTGATTTTACTCACACCGGTGTACCCTGCGCGCTGGAGCGCTTCCTGCCTGCCCGGGATCGTTTCTCGCTCGGGGTCGTCCGGGTCCTCTCTGGGGACGGGTCCGAGGGCGAGGCACGGTCCTCATGCGAGTTCCGCAGTTGGTCCTTGACCCACCGATCGACGTTCGCGCTCAGGTCGGGCATCGGGGTTCCGAAGGCGCTCCGGACGAACGATCGAGTCGCTTCCCAAGGGCTGGCGTAGAGCTTCTGGAGCAGCTCGTACCGTTGGTACACTTCTCGCATCTGCTCCTCCACCGCTTGGGCCACCGCCTCCGGCGAACCCCAGCCGGGAGACGAGTCTGGGTGGGCGGATCCGGGCAGGATGACCAGCACCTCGTGGCCGGCGAACTCCGTCAAGCCACTCACTTGACCGTTCGGCGATACCCTCCGGGTGCCGATGATCTTGCCGTCGGGACCGATCTCCAGCTTCATGGTAACCTGTGGTTGACACTGTAATGCACAGCCAGTATTATAGGTACACCTTCCCTACCTGAGCATCCGATGGGACCTCCTCCGGGGCCTCGGCGGTCACCTGGCCCGCCGGGGGAGGTTCGGGACCCTCAAGGCCCCCGTCAATCGGGGGGAGGCGCGGACGGCTGGGGACCCAGGTCGGAGAGAGGTTCTATTCGGCTACGACCGACCCAATAGATCGCCAGCAAGACGAGTGCCACTCCGATCGCTTGAACCCAGACGAGCCGCTCGCCCAGGATCGTGACGGATGCCGCCAGGGCGACGATTGGCACCAGGAAGAGGTAGGCGCTGATCCGGGCGGCCGGCGTACGACCCAGCAAGGTGAACCAGATGGCATAGGCCACGGTCGTTCCCACCAATCCGAGCCAAAGGGTCACGCCGATCAGGTCCGGTGTCGGACGGGGTAATGGCTCGGCTCCCACGACGAGGGTCGCGAGAACGAGGGCGACGAGCCCGCCGGCGAGTTGGTAGGCGCATCCCGAAAGGGCCTGCGAGGCCCGGAACCGACGTTGGAAGAGCACCGTTCCGACCGCCCAGCTGAGCGCCGCCGCGAGCAGCTCGAGTATCGGGACGACCGAGAGCCCCGGGCCGAACAACGCCCAGGCCTGGGAGATCAGGGCCACCCCAAGGAACCCGGTCGCGATCGCGGCCCAAGCGGCCCGGCTCAGCGGTCGGCCGAGGACCGGCGCCGAGAGGAGGGCGACCCAGAAGGGAAACGTGTAGATCATGACGGAGGCGATACCCGGTGGGACGGAGCGGGCCGCGACGAACCAGAACCCAAAGAGGCCGGCCGTGTTCGGTACCCCGAGGAGGAACGCGTCGCGTCGCCCCTTCGCGTCCAGGGTGCCCCACCCGTGCGCGAGGGTAACGAGCACGACCGTTCCGGCGAGCCCGACACCGGTCCGAAGGGTCGCGAGCCAGAGCGGGCTCGCCGATTGGAGGCCCACGCTGACCAGCGGGTAGTTGAGCCCCCACGCCAGCGCCATGAGCGCGAACAGCAGCCAGGTCCGGACCGACCACCGCGCCTCCATCTCCGGGCCCCCTTCTCCGGAGCCCCATAGCCGTTGCCGAGCCCTCCGGTCTTGGTCCGGTACGTCCCGGCCGACTCTCCGCGGCCCCATGGCGTCTTATGCCGCCGCCCCCCTCCCCCGCAGGAATGTCGCTGCGGGGGCGCGACGTGATCTCGATCCGGGACCTCTCGAAGGAGGAGGTCCTGGAGGTCCTCGCCGCGGCGCGCAAGATGATCCCCTTCGCGGAGGGGAAGAAGGTGACCCATCCGCTCGAGGACCGCATCGTGGCGATGGCGTTCTTCGAACCTTCCACCCGCACCCGCCTGTCGTTCGAAGCGGCGGTCCAACGGCTCGGAGGTCGCTGCATCACGATCGCCGATGCGGCGGCCACCTCGATGCGAAAGGGGGAGAGCCTCTCGGACACCGTCCAGATGTTGACGAGCTATTCGGACGCGATCGTTATCCGGCACCCGAACGAAGGGTCCGCCCAGCTCGCCGCGCGCGTCTCACCCAAACCGATCATCAACGCCGGCGACGGCGCGGGCCAGCACCCGACCCAGACGCTCGCGGACCTCGCCGCGATGCAGGAGGCGTTCGGGACCCTCACCGGCCTCAAGGTCGTCCTCCTCGGGGACCTGCGCTACGGAAGGACGGTCCACTCCCTCGCCTACGCCCTCGCCGTGTTCGGAGCCGAGATCGTACTGACCTCACCCCCCGAGCTCCGGTTGCCGCGCGAGCTGTTCGAGGAGCTGGTACGGATGGGCGCCCGCGTGACGGAGGAGGGCGATGTCCGCAAGGCGGTGCGCGACGCGGACGTCCTCTACGTGACCCGCATCCAAAAGGAACGGTTCGGGGACGAGGGAGAGTACCGGAAGGTCGCGGGCTCCTACCGGATCGACCGGCACATCCTCTCCGAGGCGAAGCCGCGCCTCGTCATCCTGCACCCGCTCCCCCGGGCCGGCGAGATCCTACCGGAGGTCGATTCGATGCCGCACGCCTCCTATTTCCGACAGGCCTTCCTCGCGGTACCGGTCCGAATGGCGCTGCTCTCGGCGGTCCTGGCCGGCGGGAGGGGGGGGGCATGAGCGAAGCTCGGGAGCTCCGCATCACGCCCATCCGGAACGGGACCGTCATCGACCACATCGGGAACGGTCTCGCGCTCGACGTGCTGCGCATCATCGGGGCCCAGGGCCTCGACAAGGACTCGACCGTCAGCGTCGCGCTGCACGTCCGGTCCGGTAAATTGGGCTGGAAGGACATCGTGAAGGTCGAGAACATGGAGCTCTCCCCGAGGAAGGTCAACGCGATCGCCCTCATCGCGCCGACCGCGACCATCTCGATCATCCGCGACTTCAAGGTCCAGGCCAAGCGCCCGGTCGACCTTCCCGAGACGATCGTCGGCATCCTCCACTGCCCGAACCCGAACTGCATCTCCAACCAGGGCGAACCGATCGAGAGCGAATTCCGCGTCTCCCGACGCAAGCCCGTGCAATTGACGTGCGCCTTCTGCGAGCGCACTCTCGACGACTTCCTCCACCACCTCGTCTGACCGGGGGCGCGGCGTGGTCGACCTCTCCTGGGTCACCGGGTTCGTCCTGGTCTTCGCGGTCATCGGCGGGTTTGAGCTGTTCGACCGCACGAGCTTCGCCCTGATCGTCCTCGCCGCCCGGGCCCGCCCGCTCCCCACCTGGGCGGGCGGGGCCGCCGCCTTCGTCGCTTCCACGATCGTCGCCGTGACCGTCGGGGCGACGCTCGCTGCGGCGCTCGGCCCCTCCCGCGTCGGCTGGCTCCGCGTGGCAGGCGGCTCGTTCCTCATCGCCTACGCCCTCTGGAGCTACCTCTACCCCGAGGTCGAGAAAGAGCTCGAGGCGGGGACCCGGGCGCGCTCCGCCTTCTTCGCAGCGTTCCTCACCATCTTCCTGCTCGAGCTCGGCGACACGACCCAGATCTTCGAGATCGTCTTCGTCACGGACTGGGGATGGCTCATCGTGCTGGCCGCGGGCTCGCTCGCGCTCGTCACCGTGGCCGCCTGGGACGTCTTCCTCGGTCAGCGGCTCGGCGCACGGGTAGAACCGGACGTGATGCGACGGGTCGTGGTCGTCGTACTTCTCGTCGTCGGGGCGGTGACGATCCTCTACGGTCTAGCGCCGGGGGCGTTCCCGACGCTCTCCGTCGCGGGGCCGGGCTAGGGTCTCGGGCGGGGGAAGTCGGCCCCCTCCATGCAGGGTGCGCGGGGCGAGGCTCGCTAGGTCCGGCACGAGGGCCTGCCAACTCGGAGGCAAGGCGGAGAGGGTCGACGACTCGAGAAGCCGCTCCGCAAGGACGTCCCCCTCGTCCGGGCGCTTCCGGGCGTACTCGAGCAAGGCGAGCCGAAGGAGGGCCTCGGCCCGGGGTCGTGGCAGGGAGAGCGCCCCGGGTTCATCGATCAGCGCGAGCCAGCGGTCCCGGGCCGCATCGACCGAATCCTCGATGGCGAGGTACCGTCCCTCGATGAGCCAGAACCTCAAGAGACCCGGCGACGGGGGCAGCAGGTGGAGCGTCTCCTCGATCGTCCGGGCCCGGTCGAGGGATTCGGCGACCCCCTTCGTCACCCCCTCGTCGAGCAGCCCCTCGACGATCGCGAGACGGTGCGAAAGCTCGATCGGAAGGAGCTTTTGCCGCTGCAGGGCGTTCAAGCTCCGTTCTCGGATCTGGCGGCCTTTCCGGATGTCTCCGCGAACTTCCCAGAGGTGGGCCTCGAGGTCCTCCGCGACGAAGTCGAGCTCCCAGCGGCGGTCCCTTCCGAGCGTGACGCGCGAGGCACGCAGCAATCGGGCGGCCATCTCCTGCTGCTCGGGACTTCCCTCGATGCGAGCCAACCCCACGGCCAGGAGGGCGATCGCCTGCAGGTGACCCTCGGGAAGGCGACTCCCGAGGAGCGCGGCGCGGTGCGACTCCTGGCGCGCCTGGTCGAACTCCCGTCGTTCCGCATGGAACTCGGCGAGTACCGCCTGTAGCAGGACCTCGACCTCCACGGCGCGCGCGTCGTGGGCGCGCTCCGCCAGCTCGGAGAGGAGGGTGGTGAGGGACGGGCGTGGGCCCACGGCCCGCAAAGCGACGATCATCGGCTCGAGCCACTCCCCGACGGTGTCGGGGGGGATCCCGGCCGGCAGGGCGCCGGTCACCCCGTCGCGGAGCTCAGACTGGCCCTCCGCGAGGCGACCCGCGAAGAACAGGGCGCGGGCGTGCAGGATCCGAAGCTCAGCCTCGAGCGCCTCGCGCTCGCTCGCCGGGACCGCGCCCACGCACTCGAGCGCCTCTCGGAGCAGCTCCTCCGCGCTGTCGAAGGCGAGCAGCTGGAGGCTCAGTTCGGCGGCTTCGAGGAGGTTACGGAGCGCCATCGGACCGGGGAACCAGGCGAGGTAGTGGTGGGCCACCTCGATCCGACGCGCGAGGCTGGGCTCTGGTGAGAGCGCGGAGAGTGCATTGGCGATCTCGAGATGCATCTCCTTGCCGGGGATCTCCGGCACGAGGTCGGCGGTGAGGGTTCTCCAGGGGAGGTGGGGGATGGTGACCTTGCCTTCGCTGATCTTGATGAGACCGACCCCCGTCGCCGGAAGCACGGCCTCCGCGAGCTGAGGGAACCCGAGCCGGGTGACGCGGGAAAGGACGACCTCGCCGACCGACCCCCCCAGGAGGGCCACGAAGCCGGCCACCCGCTGCGTGACGCTCGGCAGGTCGTCCCAGACCGCCTTCAGACGGTGGGCCTCCCGGGGGTCGGGCAGCGGTTCGGAGATGCGGACCCAGTCGACGTCGCCCCGGCTGAGGAACGCCTCCTCCCACGGGACATACCCGGGGTTGGAGGTGTCCAGGCTCATGACGATCAGGAACGGACGGAACCGCGCCCTCTGGGAGAGCCAGACGATGAACTCCCGGCTGTCCGGGTCAAAGAGGGTCGCGTCGTCGATGAGGATCGCGACCGGGTGCGCCTCGGGGCCGAGGAACTCGGGGAGGAGCTGCTTCCAGAACCCTTCGGGGTCGCCTTCGTTCGCAGAGCGGGTACGGACCGGCTGTCCGAGGAAGCGACCTCCGCGGCCTCGGCCCGAACGGGAACTCCGCCCACCGGGGACGTGTTCGGGGAGGAACGGGACCGTCCCGATCGCCGGGACCTCGAGGCCCATCGGGTCCACGTCACCGGCGTCGGCCGTCGGACCGCCCTCGTCGGGGAGCGGTCCCGTGGGCTCCCGGAGACCATCGAGCGCACCGAAAGGGACGGACCGGGTCCGGAAGCTGCCCTTCAAGTGGATCACGCGGGCATGCCGCTCGACGAGGCGTCCTCGGATCTCTTCGATCAGTCGAGACTTGCCGCTCAGCGGCGGGCCCGTCACGACCACGGTGCGACCGGAGTTCTCCCCGAGCCCCTCGAGGGCCCGGAGGACCGGCGACGGCAAGGAAGGCACCCGGTACCTCGCAGTTCCATTCGTCGCACCCGGTTAATAAAGGCCCCGAGGGCCGGACGCGCCGCGGGCGACAGCGTATATTATATCAGGGGCCTGGCGCGAACGTGCCTCGATCCGTCGCCGCACGTCGGCGCGCTCTCCTGAAACGATCCGTCGTCCCCGTGGACGTCACCCGGGGAAAGGGTCTCGGCGACCTGCTCGAGCAGTTCCAGTCCACCTCGATCCAGGCCCGTAACTTGGGGAAAGCCCTCGAGGTCTGGGAGAACGCCCTTACCGACCGGAAGCGCCCGACCATCCTCCTCGGCCTCTCCGGACCCCTCATCGCCGCCGGGCTTCGCAAGGTTCTCCGGGACCTGGTCGATTGGGGCGTCGTCGACGTGGTCGTTTCCACCGGCGCGGTCATGTACCAGGACCTGTACCAGACGATCGGTGGCCGTCACTGGATCGGCACGCCCACCGCCGACGACGTCGCGCTCCGCGAGCTCTACCTCGACCGGATCTACGACACCTACGTCGACGAGCTCAAGTTCGAGGACACGGACCGCGAGATCGGCCGGATCACGGAGTCGTTCCCCCGTCGCCCGGCCTCCTCCCGGGAGTACTTCCAGTTCCTGGGAGAGCACTTCTCCGACCCCGACTCGATCCTCGCTACCGCGGCGCGACGTGGCGTGCCGGTCTTCTCGCCCGCCCTGATCGACAGCTCGATCGGGATCGGTCTCACCTTGTACTACCAGCGGAACCGCAAGCGGGCCGACCGGTTCATCCTGGACGCGATCCGGGACAACTACGAGCTCGTCCAGATCCTCTCCCAGTCCCCGCGGACCGCCGTCATCTACATCGGGGGGGGAACGCCGAAGAACTGGATCAACGACGGGATCGTGATGGCGAACTATGCGTTCGGCCGGGAGGGGGAGGGCCACCACTATGCCCTCCAGATCACCACGGACGTCCCCCACTGGGGCGGGCTCTCGGGCAGCACGCTCGACGAGGCGCAGTCCTGGGGGAAGATCTCCAAGACGGCCACCCGCTCGATGGCCCACCTGGACGCCTCCATCGGCCTCCCCCTGCTCGCCGGAGCCCTCTGGGACCGACGTTCGAAGTGGCAACCCCGCCAGCGCCTGACCTTCGACTGGACCGGCGACGAGGTCAAGATCCGCCGAAGTCGCGGGCGTCGGACGCGGTAGGGGAGCCCCCGTGGCCGCCCCGAGCCCCCGACGCGAACGGGTCCCTCCCGGCCAGATCGTCACGCCCCGCTGGCCGGTGCTCCACGCGGGCAGCGTCCCGACGGAACTGACCCCGGCGACCTGGTCCTTGGGATTGGGCGGTGCGGTGGACGCCCCGCAGTCGCTCTCCTTCGCTCAGCTCCTCTCGCTGCCGCAGGTCGACCTCACGTGCGACATCCACTGCGTGACCTCGTGGACGAAGCTGGGGATGCATTGGCGAGGCGTCCCCTTCCAGGCGATCGAGGCCCTGGTGAAACCCCGACCGGGTGTCCGGTTCGTGGTCATGCAGTGCGAGCAGGGGTTCACGACGTCCCTTCCCATCGACGCGCTCCGGGAGGAGGACGTCCTCCTCGCCCACACGGTCGAGCAGGCCCCCCTTCCGGCCGAACACGGTGGCCCCGTGCGGATGCTCGTTCCCAAGCGATACTTCTACAAGTCCGCCAAATGGCTCCGGGGCCTCAAATTCGTGCCCGATGACGAACCGGGCTTCTGGGAGGTCCGGGGGTACTCGAACATCGCCGACCCCTGGAGCGAGACCCGGTACGATGTGGATGACGTTAAGGTCATACACCGGATGCGAAAGGAGTCCTTGTTCCACCCCGTGGGGCGGGACCCGGACGGAACGGGTCGCTGACCGCTCACGTCAGCAAACTTATCCAAGTGCGTAATCCTCCGCACGGATGCGCACCGTATATCTCCCCTCAAGAAAGGGGTCGAATTTTGAAGGCTTAAGTAGACCCAAATCCGCCTGCGGGGCGGAGGTGAACTCCGGATGTACCTTCCCGCAACTCCCCCGATCCCTCGCGAGCAGCGGTAGATTAGCCAGGGAGGGCGGGCCCCGCGCCGCCCACCCTCGTGGACTAGCTTACGGGCACGCTTCCCTTTCCCTCGCCGGAGGCATCCCCGGTGGAAACTATCATTTTGAACCGGGAGGCCAGTTCGGGAAGTTGCTCGTTGAGGGAGTCGACCATCCAGTCCAGCCCGAGCTCCTCGACGAGCCCCATCGCGGTGGTGAAGTGCTCGAGCGCCTTCGGACGGTCCCGGCGATGCTCGTAGGCCTCGGCCAGGTAGCCGTGGCCGATGGCGAGCGAATCGGAGTGGGGAAGTCGGTTGAGGATCTCGATCCCCCGCTCCCCATGCGCGATGGAATCCTGGAGGAACGACGTCTCCCCGCTCTCATCCGCCTTTCGGAGCTCGACCGAGCATAGGAGTCCCAGGGTGTGGCCCAGAACGAGGTCGTTGCCGAGGCGTTCGGCCAGCGGGATCGCCTGCCTCGCGTAGTTGGCGGCGTCGTCCAGCCGGTTCATGGAGATGGCATGGGCGGTGAGACCGCTGTAGGTGTAGGCCAGCTGGTTCACGTAGCCGAGGGACTCCGCTTCCGAGCGGATCGAGAGCAGCTCCGTCTCCGCGAGGTCGGAGCGGCCGGTCATGGAATAGGCCCGCGAGCGGACCAGGAGCAGGTTGAACACGATATCCACCCGCCCCTCCGCCCGTGCCTCGGGGAGGGCATTCGCGATCACCTCGAGCGCCTCCTCGTGCCGCCCGCCGTACAGCTCGGATAGGGTCGTCCACGCTGCGATGGCCTCCAGCGCCAGGTCGGTGACCTTGTTCCTACGCGCGTATTCGAACGCGCTTTGGTACATCTGCTCGGCCTCTCGCTTGTTGCCCCTCGCCTCGGCCATTCTCGCGTCGGTGACGGAAAAGAAGGCCTGGAGACGACGGTTGAGCGGCCCGATCCGTTTCGCCCTCGCAAGCTCCGTCTCGGCCTCCGGGATCTGCCTCATCCGGATCAGCATGTCCACGATGGCGAGGAGGCACTGACAGGTGGTGGCCGGGTCCTGATCGGCCTCGGCGATCGCCCGACGGAGGGCGGCGACCGCTTCGGCATAGTTCGGGTGCTGGCGTAGGAGCTTGATCTCCACGGTGAGGGCCCGGAGACGCGCGGGGCCGCGGGGAACGACCGTAGCGAGGTGCCGGAGGGCGCTCCGCAGGGCCTCGGAATATCCGAGACTCAGGAGGACCTTGTCCTGCTGGGTCAGCAGCTGAAGTGCCGGCTTAACGGACTCTCCGTCGACGAGGTGGAGGAATCGTTGACGGATCGAATCGGGGCGTCGGCTTCGCGCATAGAACGAGGCGAGTCGAAGGTGGGCCGCGCTCTCCTCGCTCGGCCGCATTTGATTCAGGGTCGCCGAGCGGACCACCTGGAGGATCTCGACCTGGCCCTGGAGGGTCTGGTTGAGAATGCCCATCCGGGTCAGCTCCTGGATGCGCGCGGGGCTGAGCACGCCCTCCTCGTTCAGGAAGCTTTGGGGCAGGGGCTCGTTCGCGATGGCAAGGGGGAGGAGCGCTCGGAACTCCAGCGTAGGGAGCCGCCTCAGGATCTCCGCGGGGAGCGTGGTGGCCGGACCGGAGACCTCGGGATTCTGGACCGCGAGCAGCAGGAGGAGGGGGGACCCCAAGGTCGACTGGTAGACGTTCTCGAACCGGTCGGAGAGTCCGCCGCCCCGATCGGTCAATTCGTGCGCGGACGCTCGGTCCAGGCCGCCGATGCTCATTCGGTGGACCGGGATCTCCTCCAGGTCGAAGATCGGGGGTTCTTGTGAGATGAAATACAGACGATGCCCCCCGGCCCGGCTGAGTCCCTCGGTGAAATCCCGAAGGAAGCGCCGGAGCTCGGTGGCGGCCAGGTGCGCATCGTCCACGACCGCGATCAGCCGGCGGGTTCCGAGGGCTCGTCCCACGAGGTCGGCCACCTCCTTGGCCGTCGGGGGTCTCGGCAGTTGAGCGTAGTAGGCCAGTTGCTGGGCTCCCAGGACCTGGAGCGAGTGCGAAAGCGCGCTCACGAATTGGCGAGGGGTGCTGCCCGTGCGAACGGAGAACCAGAAAGGTAGACGGCCCCTGCGAGTTTCCCGCAAGTGGCGACTTACGAGCGCGGTCTTGCCCATGCCCGGGGGTCCGTCCAAGAAGACGACCCCGCCCGCTCCGCGGACGCCCTGGGCGAGCTCCGCGAGTTCTTCGCGCCGCCCGAGGAAAGGGTGGGGGGGCGCCGGGATCTCGCCCGATAGGATAGGGACCTCCCGGGTCTCCTTCCGGAGTCGCGCCCGTCCCTCCTCGGTCAGTCGGTAGGTGATCTGCTTCCGGATGCCCTCCCGAACCAGGCGACGCTGGGCGGTCAGTAACCCCCCTCCGACCAGGGCCTCCAACGGGCGCGACATCGAGCAGGGGTGGTAGCCTAAGGCACGGGCGAGCTCCTTTTGGCTGATCCCGAACGGCGAATCATCGGGGGGGGCGTGGGTCTGTACGTAGTCGAGGATCTCGATGGGGACGTAGGTTTGGGCGCCCACTGAAAAGTCCTAGGTGCCCTCGACTACTTAGAGTTATTTTGTACAAAATAGCTACGGAGTTTTATATCCCTGATTCGCCCCATCTTGCTTTGCAATGAGTCGCTCGCGAGAAAGCGGGGCCTATCTCGGAGGCATCGGAACGATGCTCGGAGACACCCGCGCTTGCACGGTCTGCGGTGGGGTCCACGAGTCCCACCCTTACGGCCTGCAGCACCGCGGCGCTCACCAGTGCCCCCTGGTGGTCCAAGATGACTTCGCGGCGGTCACCATGGCGGACGGCAGCCTTCAGATCGAAGCGACCCCCGAAATTGAACCCAGCATCCCTCTGCGCACCCCCCTCCCGCTCTCCCTGGGAGGCCTCCCGCTCCCCCCGCGCGGGTCCGACTCGCGCTCGGGGCGCCATGTGGAGGTCCCCTGGCTACCCCCGCCCGACCTTTCGGAGGTCGCCTGATGCTGCGCGGCAGCCGATCGGGCGAGACCGCCCCGATGAGCGAGTCGTTCCAGGCCACCGCTCGCTCCTACCACGAGCTCCTCCTCGCCGTGGCTCCGCTCCCGGACGCCCCCGAGTTCCGGATCGCGGGCTGGCCCCAGTGGCTGATGCCCAGCCACCTCTCCCTCTCGCGCGTCCTCCGCTCGAGGAACCCCGAACGAGCGCATCACTAACTCACGATGTCTTAGGCCCCGGCGGGATACCCGGTCCCGCCGGGGTCGGTATTTTCCGACCCCTCTGAAGCACCGAATGGGGCTGGTCCCGGCCCGTTCCCGGGGCCCACAAAGAACAGATACCCCGGCGGAGTGGGGCTGCCCGGTAGCCAAGCATGGTCGATTCGAAGTGCGGGGTCTGCGGTGGCGCTTTGGAGGACGGTTTCGTGGTCACGACCAACGGCTCCGGTCTCCTCTGGTCCCGCGAAAAGGCCGATAGCCGCCTCCGCCCCTCCGGCCTCGAGGTCCTGGTCCCTACCGGTTTCGGCGGGACCTATTCGGCCCACCTTCCGGGGGTGCGGTGCCGGACCTGCCGGACCATCCTCCTGAGCCTTCCTAAGTAGGGCGGCCGCCGGCGTCACCGGCGACCGTGAGCGGCTTCACCAGCAAGGTGGGGCTCGACAGGTCGTCGACGAGACGTGCCTCGGACCCGATCGCGGCGATGCAGCTCAACAGGGAAGGTGTGCCGGGCAGGGCCACCACGGTACCCCCGATCGTCCCCCCGCGCACGGGCTCCGCGAGCTTCCCGTTCCGGATGCGGTAGCCGATCCGGATCTCTCCACCGAACGCCCCGGAAATGGCGTCCGGGCTGGCCCAACCGAGCTGCTGCAACCAGATCCCGTCGCTCGCGATCTCTGCGATCTCGGCGTCCGAGCCGCCGGTGCCGGGCTCGACGATCAAGGTCGACGAGCCCGCCCCGGGCGCGTCCACGAAGCGCAGCCAGTCGCGGTGCCCGAAGGATAGGCCCCGGAGGCCGTTCCCCGACGACGGGACCTCGAAGGCGCCGGCATGGAGGACATCGTACAGCAGCTCGTCCACGGCTCCGCCACCGATGAGGGTTCGTCGGCGCGTCGTCACTCCCTCGTCGTCCACGGGAGCCGTGTTGGGGGCCCAAGGGAACCGACCGTCGTCGTCCACGTTGAGTCCGGGGACACCGACCACCGTTCCGCTCGCCGGGGCGAGCTCGCGAAGGCGGGCCGCACCGGTCCAACGGAACCCGAGGACGCTCGGCAATATCCCGGCGAGCACGTGGGCCGGCAACACCACGGGGAGCTCTCCGTTCGGGGGAGCCACGGCCCTTCGGGCGTCCTCGGCGTACGAGCACCAGGACGGGACGGGATCCCCGGCGCTCTCCGGGTCGACCCTGCGGGTGAGCTGGTTGACCCAGTATTCTCCCGGGGGAACCCCCTCGGACCCCCCAAAGGCCTTCACGGCGAGCTCGAGCGCGATGGTCGTGTGCGGGTACGTCACGTGAAGTCCCGCCGAGTTCGCGATCGACGTCTCCGTCAGCGTCGCCCGAACCGAGCCGAAGCTTGGGACCGCGTCCTTGATCGAGTCGAAGGGGGCCAGGAGGGCGTCCACGTATTCCTGGAGGTAGGGCAGGGGCGAGGCCCACAGCTTGGGGTCGACGGCTTCGACCCCGGGGGAGGCAGCGGAAGAGGGCAGGTCGACCCGCTTGGCCGGGAAGTCCGAGTGGGTAGCGATCTGGGTCGCGTCGTTCACCGCTAGGGCGATCCCGGACTCGGTCGCGTCCGTCGAGGCCTGGAATCCAATGCCCGTTCGCTCCCCGTGGGCGCGGAAGATGCGGACCCCGTACCCTTCGACGACGAGCGGCCCGCGGATCACCTCGATGACCCGCCCGTTGAAGTGGAGTTCGTACCGGCGCGCCCGCTCGCCGAAGACCTCCCAAGGGGCCCCCAGGTGGAGCTTGTCCGCCACGCGGAAGCTCACGGGCGTGGCCGACTCGGGCGAGATCATGCGGGCCCCACGACGGCGTTGGAAAGGAGGTAGGCTCCGCCGGTCCCCGCGGGAACGACGTCGCTGTGGCCCTTGCCGCAGTACCCGGGTTCGATCCGGAAGTCGCGAGCCGAACTGACCCCCCGGATGCCTTTCAGGAAGTCCAGGACCTTACCGGAGAGCGCCATGGAGGTGACGAGGTCGGTGAGCTTTCCGTTCTCGATCTTGCGGCCGTGCTTGACCTTGAGCTGCATCTGGCCCCCGAGCGGGTCCTCGATCCCGGAGGTCGCGCGTTCCAGCAGGATGCCGTTCTTGGCCTCCTGCACGAGGTCCTCGAGGCTCCAGTCGCCCGGTTCGACGTAGGTGTTCGTCATCCGGACGAACGGACGGCTCAGGAAGTCCGAGCGCCGGGTGTTCCCGGTGGGCCTCGCGTGGAGGACCTGGGCGGTCTCCCGGTCGTGGAGCGCGCCCACGAACCGTCCCTTGTTGATCAGGACCGTCCGTTGGCCCGGGTTCCCCTCGTCGTCGAAGTAGATCGTCCCCCAGCCGCCGGGATACGCCCCGTTGTCCACGATCGTGATCGATTCCGGCCCCACGACCTGTCCCAGGAGCGGCTTGAGGTAGGAACGGTCGCGAACGAACTGGTCGGCCTCGGTCCCGTGGCCGAACGACTCGTGGGCGAACGTCCCCGCGACGCCAGGGTCGAGGAGGACGGTCATCGCCCCGGTCGGGGGGGCCTTGGCCGAGAGGAGCGCACGGGAGCACTCGGCAACCTCCTTTACGTTCGGCTCCGTCAAGAACGTGAGGCGCTCCATGCCACCGATGCCCCCCTCGCCCAGGAAATCGAACTCCACTCGCCCGCCGTCGAAAGCGAGCGGCGAGACCACCGCGTTGACCCGGGTGATGCGTTGGTAGGTCCGGGCGCCGGCCGTGTTGATGTAGAGGCGTTCCTCGTCCTCCCAGGCGATGCGGACGACCGCGTCCCGGACCGTCGGGACCTGGGTGGCCCACCCCAGCACGTCCTTGCCCAGAGCGATCATCCCTTCCATCCCCAGCTCGGAGACGGGGTGGGGCGGGTTCGTGATCGCCTCGGCGTCCGTCACCGCCGAGGGTCCGGGAGGGTCGCTTCGAACCGAAGTCGCTTCGAGGGCCCGTTCGATCCCGTCCACCGCGACCTCGAGCCCCGGGAGGGTGAGGTCCGAGCTCGCGGCCTCGATCCAGTGGCTCCCCGCCCAGGCTCGCAGGGCGGCCCCCTGAAGGCGTGCCTGCGTGGAAGGGGAGGTCGACCTTCGGTCGAGGCGCATCCCCTGGCCGCTCACGCGCTGCGCGACGATGTCGGCAAAGGGAGCGGCCCGTTCGAGGCGGGTCAATATCCGGTCGATGTCCGCCTCGAAATCTCGAAGGTCTGTCATGGCCGGACGAGCCCAAGCGTGGGGGGACCTTAATCGTAGTGCACGCCACGAGGTCATGAGGGGGGAGTAGCGGGCCATTCCGTCCCGTTCGCGAACCGGCCTGCGGGGGGACCCCTTATAGGAGCGTAGGCCTGCCTCCGCTGTCCGACTTTTCGAGGGCGGATGCACGTATGAAATCCCCTCCGCGCGACTTTGGGATCGTCGGCTTCGACCACGTCGACTTCCGAGTCGCCAACCGGCCGAAGCTCGTGCGGTTCCTCTCGGAGCAGCTGGGCTTGGATGTGATCGGGGGAGGCCCCGACCACACGTCCTTACTGTTCGGCGACCAGGTCCTCGGCCTGCACGACCCCAAGGAAGGCGAGAAACCCTCCGGCCTCGACCATATCGCCCTCCGGGTGAGCGAATGGACCGGCCTCAAGAGCCGCGTCACGCGCGCCCGCGTCGTCATTACGGGGGAGAAGGAGCGCGACGACTCCCGGTCCCTCTTCCTCCGCGGCCCCGACGGGATCAAGATCGAGCTCATCTGGAGACCCGACCCGAGCCGGCACCTGTGCGCGAACCCGCCGGCCCCATCGGTGGCGAAGGACGACGACGAGCAGTAGGGTCGACCTACTTCCGGGCGCGGGCGAGGGGCCGCGCGGCGAGGGTGGGGACCATCGACAGCCAGTCCCGGTATTTCGGCTCGTCCCCCCGGATCACTTTTTGGAAGACGCCGAGGATCTCCCGGGTGATCGGACCGGCCGTGCCGGAGCCGATGGTGAAGTGGCTGACCTCCTTGATCGGGGCGATCTCGGCGTACGTCCCGGTGAAGAACGCCTCGTCGGCGGTCAGGAGCTCGTTGACCGAGATCAGCTTCTCGACGACGGGGTACCCCAGGTCGGTAGCGATCTGGATGACCGATTTCCGGGTGATGCCTAGCAGGATGTCCGACTCGAGACCGGGGGTGTAGACCTTCTCGTCCCGCACGAGGAAGATGTTCTCCCCCGAACCCTCGGCGACGAACCCGTTCTGGTCGAGCAGGATCGCCTCCTCGTACCCGTCCTTCTGGGCATCGACGCCGGCCAGGTAGCTCGAGGCGTAGTTGCCGGTCGCCTTGGAGAACGTGGGGATCGCGTCCGAGTGGGGCTTCCGGAACGGCGAGATCTTCGCCCGCACGCCGGCCTCCGAGCCCTCGCCGAGGTACTTTTTGGCGGGGATGGCCGCGACCGCGAGCGATACCTTCCCCTTCGAGTTCTTCACGCCGAGGGACGGCTCGCCCCGATAGACGATCGGTCGGATGTAGGAGGGGAGGATGTCGTTGGCCGCCTGGGTCTCCAGGATCGCCCGCTCGATCTCCTCGGCCGAGTAGGGGATGGGCATGTGGTAGAGACGGGCGGAGGTGATCAGGCGCTTGACGTGTTCCGGAAGCCGGAAGATCGCCGCGCCGCGCGGCGTGGAGTACCCCCGGATCCCCTCGAAGACACCGACCCCGTAGTGGAAGGTGTGGTTCAGCACGTGGACATGCGCGTTCGCGAAGTCCACCATCCGGCCGTCCATCCAGACCTTGCTTCCTTCAGCTGCCATCATTGACGGTACACCGAACGGACCGGGGCTTCCATGCTATGTCAAGCGGAAGGCGGTTAAATCCTTGCGTCGCCGCAGAATGGCTGCTCGTCCAGAAATGGGTACGGACCCGAGCTCCGGTTCGGGCGATCGGCCACTTTGGCCGGTACAGGACCCCCCCGCGGGGGACGGACTGTGAAGGGGTGCCGCCCTGGCCACCCGAGACTCTAAGCGAAGACTCAAAGACCCGCGGTTCCTCCTCAGGTCCAGCATGGCGGATGCGACTGGGAAGCGGGCGTTGATCACCGGCATCACGGGGCAGGACGGTAGCTTCCTCGCCGAGCAACTCCTGGCCAAGGGCTACGAGGTCCACGGCCTCATTCGCCGGCTTTCCACCCCGAACACCCGGAACATCGGCCACCTGCTCGACCGGATCCACCTCGTCGACGGGGACCTGCTTGACCAGGCCTCGCTGCAGACGGCGGTTCAGGCGGTCGAACCGGATGAGATCTACAACCTGGCCGCCCAGAGCTTCGTGGGAGTCTCGTTCACCCAGCCGGTCGTGACCGCCGAGGTCACCGCGGTCGGCGCCCTCCGCCTTCTCGAGGCCGTGCGGACCGGGGCCGAGGATGCTCGTTTCTTCCAGGCCTCTTCCAGTGAAATGTTCGGGAAGGTCCAGGAGACGCCCCAGAACGAGAATACCCCCTTCTACCCCCGGAGCCCCTACGGCGTGGCGAAGGTCTACGCCTACTGGGCCTGCGTCAACTACCGCGAGAGCTACGGCATGTTCGCCAGCAATGGGATCCTGTTCAACCACGAGTCCGAACGACGTGGCCACGAGTTCGTTACTCGCAAGGTCACGGATGGGGTGGCCCGGATCAAGCTAGGCCTCGCCAAGAAACTCGCGTTGGGCACCCTCGATACCCGTCGAGACTGGGGGTACGCCCCCGAATACACGGACCTCATGTGGCGCATATTGAACGCGTCGACCCCCGGCGACTTCGTGGGGGCCACGGGCGAGACTCATTCGGTCGAGGAGTTTGTCCGCTTGGCCTTCGAACGCGTCGGGATCACCGACTGGAGACCCTTAGTCGAGTTGGACCCTCGATTCGCACGGCCCGCCGACGTCGACCACTTGTGCGGCGATGCGCGAAGGGCGCAGGAGAAACTAGGCTGGACCCCGCGCATCCGTTTTCCGGAGCTAGTACGCATCATGGTAGAGAGCGACTTGGGGTTGCTGGGATCCTCTCCTCCCGCCACGTCGCGGGGCTAGTGGAACCTAGGCCACGATTCCTCGGCAGATTCTAGGGTTCGCCGGCCGAGGATTTTGCGTCGTCCGCCAGAGCGACCAGAAGAGTAGGCGCCACGCATGGGCTCGAATGCCTTATATTATATGTAGAATGTGATATGTTGTATGACGCTCGTCCAGGCTCAGATTCCCGAGTCGGAGTATCGGCTCCTCCGTCAGCGGGCTGCCGCCTCTGGGAAGCCCATGAAAGAGGTCGTTCGCCAGGCTTTGCATGCCTACTTGAATGACGACAAGGTCGATCCTGACGACCCTATCTTTCGGATATTCCCGCTCGGTGCAAGTGGGAAGAAGGGACATCGTTCGGCCCGGGACCATGACGACGACCTCTATGGCCCCAAACGATGATCTTCGTGGACACGAGTGCTTGGCTGGCTCTTGCCGACTCCCGAGATCACGACCATTCGCGCGCCATCGAATTTCATCGTCGGATCCTCCGCGGGGAATTCGGCAAGCAAGTGACTTCAAACTATGTGATGACCGAGACGTTGACCATCGTTCGCCGCCGCCTCGGCCTGCAGCCGGCACTCGAGCTAGCGAAAGCGGTTCGCGTCGGCAAGGAAGTCGGTGTGTTTTGGGTCGAGCCAATTCACCACAACGAGGCGCTCGAGCTGCTGACCACCCACGCGGACAAGGATTGGAGCGTGACTGACTGCTCGAGTTTTGTGATCATGCGCTCTCTCGGCGTTAGCGACGCGTTCACGTTCGACCGAGACTTCGCGCAGGCCGGGTTTAACGCGCATCCCTAGCCTGGTCCAGTTCCATTCGATTGGGTGCATGGGACGTGGCAACCACCCCATCTCGACCGTGGATTCCATTCGGTTCGGCCGGAGTCCTCCCGGGCGTACTTGAAGGGACGAACGCTTCTCGACCCGGTTTCAGATTCGGAGGAAACGAACCGTCTAAGGGGACCACGGGCTGGGGGCCACGGGACGGTTCGCCATACTTATACCAGAAAGTTATACGTCAACCACGACCCCGTCCGGATTCGCGGGAGGGTCAAAGGAACGATCTCCATGAATGGTCCGAAGCGGTCGACTCAGTGGGTGTTGGCGGCGTCCGCCGCGGTGGCCCTGATCATGGTTCTCGGGGTGTCGATCGCTCCCGCGGTCCAGTCCCTCCGATCGGGGACAGATGGATCGGCAAGCTCCGGCTTCGTGCCTTTTGCCGTGACTATAGGCAACCCCACTCCCTCACAGCCCGCGGCGGACATCGGGCAGGCGATATCGTTCGCGGCACCAACCCCCACCGGTGGGACCGGGCCGTACACCTTAATTTGGGGATGGGACACCAACTTGGGCTGCACGCCCCCGACCGGCACAACCATCTCTTGCGACCCGACGAATTTCGGAAGCCTCGAGGTCGACCTTGAGGCCTGCGACTCGACCTTAGTGTGCTCTTCCGGCAGCTCAATCTTCTATCCGGTGTACTCCGACCCCACGACCTCCCTCCCTGTCGGGACCCTCTCCGAGATCGACGTCGGCCAGGTGGTGACGTTCTCGACCTCACCGAGCGGCGGGCTGGGGCCGTACACCTACTACTGGTTCGACGACTTTCCCTTGGGCGACTGCCCCCCCTCGGGCACCAACTCGCTAACATGCACCCCCACGGCTTCCTCGACGTTCATCGTGGGGGTCGACGTCTTTGACGCGAACGGCAAAGAAGGGGGAGGCTCGACCATCTCGTACACCGTCGACCCGGCCCTCACCACCACGACGCCGGTCGCCGTACCGGGTTCGATTGACCTCGGCCAGTCGGTGACGTTCTCGACCACGACGAGCGGCGGGTTGGCACCATACTCCTGGGCGTGGTTCGAAACCCTCGGTATCACCATTCCCTGCACCGAGACCGATACCGCTACTACCAGCTCCGTCGACTGCGCCTCGGCGTCTGCTGGGAGTACGGACGTATTTGTTGATGTCTCCGATGCCAATGGCAACCAGATTCAGAGCGACTACCTCCCTTTCACAGTCTATGCCGGCCCCACGACGACCGTGCCGTCTCCCTCCCAGCCTGGCGCGGACGTCGGTCAGACGATTACGTTCTCCACGTCGCCGAGCCTCGGGAGCGGGTTCTACACAACTTTCACCTGGGGGGAGTCGTCCGGCTCCCTAGGATGCGCGCTCGTCAACGCAGCGTCCATCACCTGCACCCCGACGGCGATCGGCACGTACCAGGTCACCGTCAAGGTGACCGACACCAACGGCGGATCCAGCTCGTACGAGACCTCCGCGGGCCTCCTCGTCTCTTCAGAGCCCACGGCCTCCGGGCCCGTCCCGGAGTTGCCCGTGGCTTCCCAGCCCTCCGCCGACGTGGGCCAGTTGATCCAATTCTCGAGCGCAGTCATCGGTGGGTTGGCTCCCTACACCTACGTCTGGTATGGCCTGCCCACGGGATGCGTCACCTCGAGCAACGATCCGTTCTCGTGCACTCCCACGGGCACCGGTACCTTCTCGGTGTATGTCGTGGTGACCGACGCCAACAAGTATGTCGTGACCAGCGGGAGCCTGTCGTACACGGTGGACCCCGCCCTCGTCGTCACCTTGGCCGCCTCCGAGCACTCGGTGGACCAGGGGCAGTCGGTGACCTTTACGGCGACCGCGAACGGCGGGTTGGGACCCTACTCCTACGCGTGGAACAACCTCCCATCGGGTTGTTCCGGCACGTCCGCGGTGATCACTTGCGACCCAGCGACGTCCAGCACCTCCATCTACGTCGAGGTCACTGACGCCAACGATAACTCAGTCAATAGCGGGACGGTGGCCGTCACCGTCTTTTTGGATCCGTCCATCGGGACCCCGACCGCCAACCATCCCGGGGCTGACCGCGGCGAGCTCGTCTCGTTCACGGCGGCCGCGAGCGGGGGGTTGACCCCGTACTCTTACGTGTGGTACGGACTCCCCACGGGATGCGCCACGTCGAACGTCGACCCCATCTCCTGCACTCCGACCGGGACGGGAACGTTCTCCGTGTATGTCGTGCTCACCGACGCGAA
>Ga0209415_10004548_pt1 | contig 25333 bp, 23 predicted proteins | sample PeaSoiSIISIP2007_FD_187696 | JGI IMG/M metagenome (GOLD analysis project Ga0209415, IMG submission 187696) | Peat soil microbial communities from Weissenstadt, Germany - SII-SIP-2007 (SPAdes) (version 2) | ecosystem: Environmental > Terrestrial > Soil > Wetlands > Peat | place: Germany... | reverse complement strand
CCCGTTTACCTGCGCTACAACACCGGCCTCCACATCTCCGAGAACGGCCGCCGCCTTACCGCACTCCTTGATGATGTCACCGCATCGTGGCCCACTTCTGTCACCGAGTTGATCCTGGTGGGCCACTCGATGGGTGGTTTGGTCGCCCGCAGCGCATGTCACTATGCACAACAGAGGGGCCATTCGTGGGTGTCAACTCTGCGTCACGTCTTCTACCTCGGTTCGCCCCACCTGGGGGCGGGACTCGAGCAGTGGGTCAGCAGTCTGAGCGGCGTGCTCGGCAAACTCAACGAGGGGCGTCCGCTGGCTTCGATCCTCAACCGGCGAAGCGCAGGTATCAAGGATCTGCGAACGGGGAACCTGCTCGACGAGCATTGGGGCGATACAGACGGGAAGCCCACATGTCCTGGCAATGACGTCGCCCTCATCCCCTGGGCGAACCACTATGCGGTCAGCGCCACTCTTACGACGAACCGCGGAAATCCCATCGGTCGATTGGTGGGCGACCTCCTCGTCCAGCCCGCAAGTGCACGGGGTCGATCACGTAGAGGAGGGCACATCCCGTTCCCCGTCGAACACCTGCGCCACTTCAGCGGCCTGCATCACTTTGATCTCCTCAACCATCCTTCGGTCTACGAGGCCATGCGCGAATGGCTCGATCTCTCGTCCTGCGGCGAGTCCGACGGTGCCCCGCCACCTGGTAGCAGGATTGTTGCGTCGACCAGCACGGGTTGATATCGCAAGGACCGATGCCGGTAGCCGGCGCCAAGACCCGACTGGGTTGCCGAGCGTCTGGCGGTGCAGGAGTCTTTGCATCTGAAGGGCCGATCATGGCCATATTCGTCAGCAGTTGTTCACGTCGCCTTGCACGAGCACTCCATATATTCCCGGACCGCCATAGGGGTACTGAAAATCGCCTCGGTATTCCTTGAGCTTGGCTGAGTATTTGCCGCCGAACTGCAACCCGTAGTCGGAACCCATTTCCCATGTCATGTTGGCGTGGCCCGGCGTCCAAAAGCCAGAATCACCACCAACGTCACCCTTGAATATTCTGTGGCCCTCATACCTTTGTGTGTAGAACGTGACGGCTTCACACGAGAAGAAGCCGGACGGCGGCGGGTTGCCGGTCACCTCGGCTGTCCACACGCTGGTGTTCTTCAGCACCCCTGCGCCAGCCGTCCCAGAGACACCGAGGGTGACGAAGGAGAGGAACATTGCCATTGCTGTTGTCACCAGGATCAGATGTCTCATCGGACTCGGCCCCCTTCTTCACCGTTGCGTTCCTCCGGGCGCACCTGCCCATTGGGCTGGTGTGAGAGTCCCGGGGTCGACGCCGATCGATCGACGCTGCGGGTGGCGTACCAGGTCCCGACAGACTGATTGTTGCAGTTGTACTGCCCCGGCTTGCTCTTGAGGTCGATCCCGGGTTTCGTGATCTGGCCGAGGAAGAGGCAACCCTCTTCATTGGTGGCCGAGACCACCGACAGGGCGACCGCCGATCCAAGAGAGACCCAGTACCCCGTGTCGGTGCCGGCCGAGTCGGGGGGGACCGGGCCCGTGGCGGTCTGGCTCCAGGTGCCGTCGGCGTCGACGGTCATCGTGGCCGACGTGCCGTTGTCATAGACGACGTCGTAGGTGCCCACGGCCGCATTGCTGGTGACGGGTTCGGGGATCCTCCCCGGGGCCCGGTTGTAGCACCCGCCGGGCCGCGAGTTGCACGCGTACCACGAGCTGATCTCGCCCTGTTGGCTCAGGCAGTTGTAGATCCCGGGCTTGTTCTTGTTGCCGATGCCGAATCGCCCGACCCTGCCCAGGTAGAGACAGCCGTCGTCGTAATCGGAGGTCACGGCCAGGGCGATGGTGGTCCCTCGGTGGAGCCAGTAGCCGGTATCCGTTGATCCCCCGCCGTACACCCACTGCTGGTCCCACGTGGCGTCGTCGTTGACGTTCATGTAGGCCTCCGCACCGCCTGATCGGACGACGTGATACGGCCCCGTGATCTGAATGGCGGGGCGGACGGCGGGGCGGACGCCACCGCCGGCGGCCGCAGCCGTGGAGGGCACCGCGGTCACCGCCGCCAGGGTCACGATCAGAGACACGACGACAGCCACGCCGACGAGGCCCTTGGCGTCCTTCATGTCGTTTCTCCAGATCCTTCGTTACGAACCGCCGCCTGCGCTACTACTCTCCCGGTCCTCACCTCATCGTGGCGCTGTGGAAGACGGTCTCACCAGGGCCGAAGGTCACGAGGCGACCACTCGACGGCAGGTCACCGGCCGTCGAGACGATCAAACGGACCGTCCTCGACCGATAGGGGTAGATAACCTGGCCCGGATGGGTGAGAACGTCTCCGACCGCTTGGCCACCGATGCCGGGTGGCGGGCGCGGGCGGCCAAGGTGATCCCCGGAGGTCTCTACGGCCACCAGAACGTGGCGTCGCTCCCCCGGGGCTACCCCCAGTTCATGAGTCACGGCCTCGGATGCCACGTCTGGGACGTCGACGGCAACGAGTACATCGACCTGATGTGCAGCTACGGCCCTGTGCTGCTCGGCCACCGGCACGCCAAGGTGGACGAGGCGGCTGCCCGGCAGGCGGCCGAGGGGGACTGCCAGAACGGTCCGTCACCCCGGATGGTGGAGCTGGCCGAGGCCTTGACGGCCACCGTCGACCACGCCGACTGGGCCGTCTTCTCGAAGAACGGGACCGACGCCACCACCCAGTGCCTCACCATCGCCCGGGCCGCCACCGGGAAGCGGAAGATATTGGTGGCCACGGGCGCCTATCACGGGGCGGCACCGTGGTGCACGCCGGGACCGGGCGGGGTGCTGGCCGAGGACCGGGCCCATCTGCTGTCCTACCGCTACAACGACCCGGCCTCGGTGGAGGCGGCCGTGGCCGAGGCCGGCGACGACCTGGCCGGGATCGTGGTCAGTCCCATCCGCCACGACATCAATGTCGACCTGGAGCTGCCCGACCCCGCCTTCGCCACCGGGCTGCGTTCGGCGTGCGACCGGACCGGGGCGGTGCTGATCCTGGACGACGTCCGCTGCGGGTTGCGGCTCCACCACGGGAGCTCGTGGGAGCCGATCGGCGTCGAGCCGGACCTGAGTGCGTGGAGCAAGGCCATCGCCAACGGCTATGCGCTCGGTGCGGTGCTCGGCCGGGAGTCCCTGGCCGGGGCGCTGCGGAAGATCTATACGACGGGCTCGTTCTGGTTCGCGGCCGTCTCCATGGCCGCCTCGCTGGCCACGCTGGAGGTGCTCGGGGAAGAGGACACGGTGGGACGGACGGTCAAGACCGGAAGCATGCTCCGCCACGGCCTGGCCGAACAGGCGGCCGCCGCCGGCCTCACGGTCAGCCTGTCCGGGCCCGTCCAGATGCCGTTTCTCACCTTCGCCGGCGATGACGATTTCTCGCGGGCCGACCTCTTCGCGCAGCGTTGCATCCTCGGGGGCGTCTATCTCCACCCCCGGCACAACTGGTTTGTGTCCGGGGCCATGGACGAGGACGACGTGGACCGGGTCCTGCACGTCACCGAGGCGGCCTTCGACGAGGTGGCCGGCGCCTCCTGACCGCCACCAGCTGACCGATTCTTCCTGACGGGGCCTTCCTGACCGGCGCCGTCGCCCGGTCCCCGACGTGACCAGGCTCAGCCGTCACCGGGCGTTCACGACGCCGAAACGCGCACGTCACAGAGGGCTGAAAGGGTTGTGCCATGAGCTACCAGGCCGAGTACATCTGGATCGACGGGACCGCGCCGTCTCCGCTGCTGCGGAGCAAGACCCGCATCGTGGCCGACGGGAAGGAACCGGGCATCTGGGGTTTCGACGGTTCGAGCACCAACCAGGCGAGCGGCGACGATTCGGACTGCGTGCTGCGGCCCGTCTTCAGCTGCCCCGACCCCCTGCGCGAGCCGGGCGACAAGCTGGTGATGTGCGAGGTGCTGCTGACCGACTTCACGCCCCATCCGAGCAACACCCGGGCGGCCTGCGCGGCGGCGGCCGAGAAGTACGCCGACCAGGAGCCCTGGTTCGGCATCGAGCAGGAGTACACCTTCTTGGAGGCCGGTCGGCCCATGGGCTGGCCCGCCCAGGGTTTCCCTGCCCCGCAGGGGCCGTATTACTGCGGGGTCGGCGGCGACAAGATGCCCGGCCGCGCCATCGTGGAGCGCCATACGGTGGCGTGTATGAAGGCGGGGCTGGGCATCGAGGGCACCAACGCCGAGGTGATGATGGGGCAGTGGGAGTTCCAGATCGGCATCCTGCCCCCGCCCGAGGTGGGTGACCAGCTCTGGGTGGCGCGGTGGCTGCTCTTCCGGATCGCCGAGGACTTCGGCGTCTTCGCCACGCTCGAGCCGAAGCCCGTGCTCGGCGACTGGAACGGCGCCGGGGCCCACACCAACTTCTCGACCAAGGCCATGCGGGCCGACGGCGGCTGGGACGCGATCATCGCCGGCTGCGAGGCGCTCGGGAAGAACGTGGACGAGCACGTCGAGAACTACGGCATCGGGATCACCGAGCGGTTGACCGGGGCCCATGAGACGGCCCACTGGTCGCAGTTCAGCTATGGCACCTCCGACCGAGGCGCCTCGGTGCGGATCCCGTGGGGGACGGCCAAGGACAAGAAGGGTTGGCTCGAAGACCGCCGGCCCAACGCCAACATGGACCCCTACGTGGTCAGCCGGCTGATGGTGGAGACGGTGTGCGGGGACGCGGCGGGCGATCTCGACTGAGCTGAGGGCGCCGCCGCGCCGGCGTGACCGGTCTCGGCGTCAGCGGTGCTGGCGCCATCCCCGTTCGAAGGGCAGGCGCCAGGTGCGGGGGGCGATCAGGTCGGCGATGGCCCGCGGCCCCCAGGAGCCGACGCGGTAGAGCTGGACGTCGGGAGGGTTCTCGAGCAACGGCGCCGACAGCTCCCACAACCGCTCGATGCCTTCGGCGTTGGTGAACAGGGTCTGATCGCCGCTCATGGCGTCGTGGATCAGCCGTTCGTAGGCCTCGAGGACGAAGTCGGCGTGGTCGGTCTCGTGCAGGGCGAATTGCAGACTCAGCTTGTCCAGCTTCATCCCGGGGCCGGGCTGCTTGCCGTAGAAGGAAAGCGACAGTTTCGACGCGTCGGCCAGGTCGAAGGTCAGGTGGTCGGGGCCCTGTGCCCCCACTCCTGATCCGGGAGGGAACATCGACTTGGGCGGCTCGCGGAAGGCGATGGAGACGATGCGGGCCCCCTCGGCCATCTGCTTGCCCGTGCGCAGGTAGAACGGGACGCCGGCCCAACGCCAGTTGTCGATCTCGCAGCGCAGCGCCACGAAGGTCTCGGTGTCGGACCCGGGCGCCACGCCGTCGCTCCAGCAGTAGCCCTCATACTGGCCCCGGACGACCTGCGAGGTGTCGATGGGCTGCATGGAGCGGAAGACCTTGTTCTTCTCCTCGTTGATGGCCCGGGGCTCGAGCGCGGTGGGCGGCTCCATGGCCACGAAGGCGAGGATCTGGAAGAGGTGGGTGACCACCATGTCCCGGAAGGCCCCCGTCTGCTCGTAGAAGGGGGCCCGTGTCCCCACCGACAGGGTCTCGGGGACGTCGATCTGGATGTGGTCGATGTGCTCGCGGTTCCAGATGGGCTCGAAGAGGCCGTTGGCGAACCGGAAGGCCAGGATGTTCTGGGCCGCCTCCTTGCCCAGGAAGTGGTCGATGCGGAAGACCTGGTCGTCGTCGAAGACGTCCTGGACGACGGCGTTCAGACGCCGGGCCGAGGGCAGGTCTGTGCCGAAGGGCTTCTCCATGATGATGCGGGCGCGTTCGGTCAGTTCGGCCCGGCCGAGCGTCGTCACCACCTCGTCGGCGGCGTGGGGGGGGATGCTCAGGTAGTGCAACCGTCGGGGCTCACCGCTCAGGGTGGATTCGGCCTGTTCGACGGCCCGGGCCAAGGCCGTGGGCCCGCCCGACCCCGAGACGAAGCTGATGCGCTCGCCGAATCGGTGCCAGTGCTCGTCGGTGACGACGCCGCGGGCGAACTCGTCGCAGGCGGCCCGGGCCAGCCCCTGGTACTGGGCATCGTCGAGGTCGTCCAAGGAGGTGGCCACGATCCGGCACTCGGGGAGCAGCCCCGCCCGCGACAGATGGAAGAGGCCGGGCAGGAGCTTGCGCCGGGCCAGGTCGCCCGTGCCCCCGAAGAGGACGACCACGTGCGGGGGCAGGGGGGGATGGTCGTGGCTCACCGACGCCGGCGCCGACCCTGGCCGCCCCGCCGCCGGCCCGTTCTCGGTCGGCCGCCGTCCGCCATTGTCGGCCGGCTGATAGGGCGCGGTGGCCCCGGGTCGCTCCAGTCTGGTGCGGAGGTTGCCGTCGTTCGGTTCCATGCTCTCCCTGGGTCAGGTCCGTCCCCAGGCGCGGACACGCTGTCCCTCGCCTGTCGACGCTACGGATAGGTCGTTTCCAAAAGATTGCGCCGGTGAATGCATCGTGTGAACACGGCCGGAGCTTGAACGAAATGGCCGTCGGGGCCGGTCACCAGGCGCCCCGGCCGCACACAGCGACGCCCAGGTGGTCAGATGTCGGCTGTGCCGGGGACCGAGACCCACGCCGGGGCGGCCGCCCCCGATTCCCCGCCGGGGGGACCCACGCTCAGCTACATCCCCGCCCTGGACGGGATCCGGGGGGTGGCCATGGTGGTGATCATGGGCTACCACGGCGGCGTCTTCTTCGGCCGCGGCGGCTTCTACTCCCTGGACACCTTCTTCGCCCTGTCGGGCTTCCTGATCACGTCGCTCCTGGTCGCCGAATGGCAGCGGACCTCGTCGGTGCGGCTGCGGCTCTTCTGGTCCCGGCGGGCGCGCCGACTGCTGCCCGGCCTCGTGGCCATGTTGCTCGGCGTCTCTCTGTCGGCCGCCTTCCTCGTGCCGGCCGGGACCTATCCCGACCTGCGGGCCGACGGACTGTCCTCACTGTTCTACGTGGCCAACTGGCACTTCATCGCCACCGGGTCCAACTATTTCGGCCAGACGGGCCTGGCCTCGCCTCTGCTGCACCTGTGGTCGCTGGCGGTGGAGGAGCAGTTCTACCTTCTGTGGCCGCTGCTCGTGCTCGCGATCCTGAAGAAGTGGGCGAGCTTGCGGGTGCTCCTGGTGGTCTGCGTGGTCGGGGCCCTGGCCTCGGCGCTCGAGATGGCGCTTCTCTACAGCCCGTCGGACGCCAACCGGCTCTACTACGGCACCGATACCCGCGCCCAGTCCCTCCTCGTCGGGGCGGCGCTGGCCGTGGCCCTGGCGCTGGTGGCGCGGCGTCGGCGGCACCTCGGGACCTTGTCACCGGCAGCCGGTGCCACGGCCCGGCCGGTGGGCGGCGACCCGGCGTGGGCGGCCACGACGGCGTCGGGATGCCGGGCCCTGGTGGGCCTCGGCGCCGTCGGCGTGGCCGGCAGCGTCGCCCTGTGGATCCTCGTCTCGTCGAACGACGCCTTTGCCTACCGCGGCGGGTTCCTGCTCGCCGCGTTGTCCACCGCGCTCATTCTGCTGAGTGTCGTCTGCGCCCAGGGGTCGGTACTCGCCCGCGGCCTGTCGGTGGCACCGGTGCGCTATGTGGGCCGCATCTCCTACGGGATGTACCTCTGGCACTGGCCGCTGTTCCTCTACATCGACGGCGCCCGGACGGGGCTCACTGGCTGGTCGTTGTTCGGCGTGCGCGCCGTCGCCACCGTGGCCGTGGCCACGGCCTCGTTCTATGTGGTCGAGCGGCCCATCCGCCAGGGTCGGTTCCTGCGGGGCCGGCGGCCGTGGCTCGTGGCCCCCGTGGCCGTGGTGGGGACGGTGGTGGCCTTACTGACCTCGACCGTCGTCCCCGCCGTGGCCCTGCCGCCGGGTCGCGCCCCGACGCCGGCCGCCGCGCCCTTGGCGGCGGGGCGCGGCGGACCCCCCGTGACGGTGCTGATCGTGGGGGACTCGACGGCGCTCACGGTGGCCATCGGTCTCGACGGCAGTGCGGCCGCCTACGGCGTGCGCTCCCACGACGGCGGCATCCTGGGCTGCGGCGTGACGAGCGGCGGCGAGTACCAGCTGAAGGGCGTGGACGCCCCCATGGCGGCGCCGTGCACGGGGAGCGGGTCGAGCCCCCAGTGGCCCGCCGTGTGGCGGGCGGAGATGGCCCGGTGGCATCCCGACGTGGTGATGATCCTGGTGGGACGGTGGGAGGTGTCGAACCGCACCTACGAGGGCCGCTGGACCGACATCCTCGATCCCGTCTACGCCGCCTACGTGAAGCAGCAGTTGGACCGGGCTGTGGCCGTGGCCGGCTCGGGCGGTGCGCGCGTGGTGCTCATGACCGCTCCCTGTTACGACAGCGGTGAGCAACCCGACGGCCAGGCCTGGCCCGAGGACTCCCGCCAGCGCCTGTCGGTGTACAACTCGCTGGTCCGCCACGTCGCCGCCCAGGTGCCGGGCACGACGCTGCTCGACTTCAACGCCATGGCCTGTCCCGGGGGCCGCTACGAGGAGTACTTCGGCTCGACGCAGGTCCGCCTGGCCGACGGCGTCCACTTTTCCTTCGACGGCGGCGCCGCCTTCGCGGCGCGGATCTGGCCCGCCATCGTGACCCTGGCCCGGGGCCGGGCTGCCGCCCCCCGGCCGTGACCGTGGTGCTGCTTCCCGGCCGTCGCCCGGGTGCCGCCGCCGTCAGCGAGGATCGGGTCGGTCCAAGTTCCAGTGGCGTCCCACCGACGTGATCCACTCACCGGACTGGCCCGGGGTCATGAGGAAACGGCTGATCATGTGCTGGCCCCCATCGTGGTCGCCGTAGAGGAGATCGATGGTCAGATGGCGCGCCTCGTTGACGGCGTCGCGGGCGATGGCGAAATCGGGGTCGTCGCGGTCGCGGAAAGCTCCCTGCCAGAACCCGTTGTCCCCGGCCGGGACGAAGATGTCACGCGTCAGGCGACGGAAGTCGTCGGGATGACGGTGGCTCTGGTCGCCGACCTGGCGGTCGATGTGGAGGTCCCAACGGTCGAGGACAGCCAGCCCGCTGCCGACGTTCTTGAGGGCCATGGCTAGATAGACGGCCTCGTCGGTGGCCTCGGCCACGGCCCGCCCGCCGGGGACGCGCACCCAGTGGTCGTCCTGGAAGCCGACCTTCTCGGGAGGATCCTCCAACCGCGACGGGACGAGGACGGGCCGGATGCCGGCGAGCAGCGCCCGTTCCGTGGTCCGCGCCGCGCGGTTGGCCGACCGGACGGCGGCGAAGGTGGCGCCGGCCAGGACGAGGGTGCCCGCCGCCGTCCCGAGCGAGGCGGCGATGCTCCAATTGTCGGTCACCGGGCTGATTCTAGAGATGGCGGCCCCCGGAGCCGACGGTGGCGGTGGATAAGATTCCACGCCGTGGAGGACGATGCCGTAGAGGGAAACGCGGCGGCCGAGGGACATGGCGCGGTGGACCGTCGCGTCCTCATCCGCTACCGGGTCATGGCCTACACCACTGCTGTGCTTCTCATCGTGCTCGTCTTCGTGGGCATCCCCCTGCAGGTGTGGGGCCACCAGTCGATCGTGGCCCGGGTGGTGGGGACGATCCACGGCTACCTCTATCTCGTCTACCTTTTGGCGGCGTTCGACCTGACCCGGAAGCTCGGCGTCCGGATCGGCTGGATGCTGTTGGTCCTCCTGGCCGGCACCGTTCCCTTCTGCGCCTTCGTGGCCGAGCGGAAGTTGACCGCCCTGTACAACCGGTCGGCATCGCCGGCCGGGCCGCCCGTGCCGAGCGTCACCGGCGACCGTGGCGCGGTGACGGGCCCGCCGTCGGAGCGGTGACGGCGGACGCATTGCCGGCGCCGCCCATCCGGCGCTGGACGAACCGGCGGGCGCTCGTCTTGCACGCCGTGTTGGCCGTCTGGATCCCGGGCTGCGCACTGGCGTGCTGGTGGCAGGTGACCGTCGCCCTGTCGGGCGATGCGCTCGGGTGGGTCTACACGGTGATGTGGCCGTGCTTCGCCGTCTTCGCCATCGTGGTGTGGTGGAACCTCATCCACGACGACCCCGACACCGTCGGCGCCCGAGGGCTCGAACGCCTCCGCCGGGAGGCGGCGACCCGGACGGCGGACGGCGCCGCGCCGGGCGACGGGGCCGGGCCGGGGGACGGGGCCGGGCCGGCCGACGACATGATCGCCCGGGCCGAGGCGCACGACGCCGAACTGGCCGCCTACAACGCTTATCTGGCCGACCTCGGTCGGCGCTCGCCCGCCAAGACGTGGCGGAAGAGGTAGGAGGCGCCGCCCACCGGCGTCTCCTTCGCTACCATGAAGGCGTCACGAGCTGACCTGAGGGGAAGGGTCGGCTGGCCCCGGCTCGCGGCGGAAGAATCCGATTCTTTCGACGCGACCAGGAGGCGACCATGACGTCGACAACGCTCCGGCCCCTCGCCGAGCTTCCGAAAGCCCATCTCCACGTTCACCTCGAGGGGGCCATGCGGCCGAGCACCCTCTTCGAATTGTGCGCCCGGGCAGGTGACCCGCGTCCCACCATCGGCACCAGCTATCGCGACTTCGCCGACTTCCAGAAGTTGTACGTCACGGCCCGCGGCGCCATCCGACACGAGGACGACCTCGCCCGGCTGGTGGGCGAAGTGGTGCAGGACGCGGCCACAGACGGCGCCGTGTGGATCGAGCCCGCCATCCATCTCCCCGGCCACCGGCTCCTCGGCTCCGAGATCGAGGTCCTCGAGTTGCTCCTCGAGGCGGGACGAGAGGCGTCGGTCGCCACCGGTGTCGGGGTCGGTTGGCTCATCTCCACCGACCGGACACTGCCGCCTGCATTGGCGGTTGAACAAGCCACTCTGGCCGCCCGCTACGCCGGGGACGGCGTGGTGTCGTTCGGCTTGGCCAACGACGAGGCGGCCGCCGCCCCCGAGGCGTTCGCGCCCGCCTTCGCCGTGGCCCGCCAGGCTGGGATTATCAGCGCCCCGCACGCCGGGGAACACGGGGGCCCTGATTCGGTGAAGGGGGCACTGGACGCTCTCGGGGCCGATCGCGTCCAGCACGGCGTCCGTTCGGTGGAGGACCCCGACCTGATGGGACGGCTGGCCGAAGACCAGGTCTGTCTCGACGTGTGTCCGACGTCGAATGTGTCGTTGTCGGTCGTCCCCGGGTTCCACGCCCACCCCCTGCCCGTGCTCCTCGACGCCGGCGTGCCCTGCAGCATCAACGCCGATGATCCGCTGTTGTTCGGCGTGGGCCTTCTGGACGAGTACACCGTCTGCCGCCAGCAGCTCGCTCTCGATGACGCGGCCCTGGCCGACTGTGCGCGCGCTTCGATCCGACACAGCGGCGCGCCGGCCGATGTGAAGGCCCGGGCTCTGGAGGGAATCGCCGACTGGATGAATGGGTGATCGTCAGAGCCGCATGAGAAGACGCTCGACTGTGGCACCCACCAGTGCGCGCGCCGCCGCCGGGTCGTCGGCGTTGGCCACCAACATGGCCGCCTCGTTCAGCGCCGCGAGGAGCAGGTGGGCGAGCGGTTGGACCGGTTGCCGTTCGACCAGGCCGGCATCCATGACGTGGACGAGCGCTTCGGTGACGAGACCGAGCCCGTGCACGGCGTCGATTTGGCGCCACGTCTGCCAGCCGAGCACGGCCGGGGCGTCGAGCAGGATGATGCGGCCCACGGAACGGTCCATGGCGGCGTCGAGGAAGGCCATGCACCCCAGCCGGAGTTGTTCGAGGGGATCGGGCGACCGCATGGCCGCCTCGGCGATGCGACGGGCCAGGTCGCCGTGGAGGTCCTCGACCACGGCGCGGAAGAGGCCGTTCTTTGTCCCGAAGTGGTGGGAGAGCGCCCCCCGCGTGACCCCGGCGAGTTCGACGATCTCCTCCTGGCTGGCCCCGGCGAAGCCGCGCTCGGCGAAGAGGGTCCGGCCCGCGTCGAGAAGAGCCTGACGGGTGGTGGCCGAGCGCTCGGCCTGGCTGCGACGGGGCCGGGCGCCGTCCACGGGGGGCTCGGACCCGGGTTGGTTGACACTCATCGCTTGGGCAAGTTTAATGCGGGTAACCCGCATGTAAGTAGTCCGCATGCAAGGAGCAAAGAGTTGAGGCCAAGGAGGGAACGATGACACTGTCTCGCACCGAGGTCGTGGTGGGACTGCTCGACGAGCTCGACGCGTTCGGCGAGCTGATCGGCCCGCTCGGCGAGAAGGCGTGGGCCGCTCCCACGCGCTGCGACGGATGGTCCGTGGCCGACGTGGCCGCCCACGTCATCGGCTCGATGGCCGACGTCGTCGGGGGACGCCTCGAGGGCCTCGGGTCCCCGGAGGTCACGGCCCGCGAAGTGGCCGAACGGCAGGGGCGCAGCCCCGCCGAGCTCGTCGCCGAGCTGGCGGCGGTCACCAAGCTCACCTCCGAGTTGGCCGGCGCCTTCGACGACGCCGCCTGGGCCGCCCCGGCCCCCGGCGGGTACGACGGGTCGCTGGGCGAGGGCGTCGAGGCCCTGTGGTACGACACATTTCTGCACGCCGACGACATCCGGTCCGCCCTCGGTCGCCCGAGCGCTCGGGGACCGGGCGTCCGGGTGAGCGTGGTGCATGTGGCCATGATGCTCGACAAGTCGGGTTGGGGGCCGTCAACGCTGCACTTCGACGGTATGGAACCGGTGACGGTGGGGGTGGGCGGGCCCGTGCTCACGGGCGATCCGATGCCCTTCGTGCTGGCGGCGACCGGACGCGGTGATCCGGCGCCCCTGGGGCTCGATTCGTCGGTCAACATCTACGCCTAAAAGCCACCGCCCGTGGTCGTCACGCGGGCAAGGCGAACACCGAGCGTGTGGTCGCTACAGGCGATGGCCCGGGATGTCGATATGCCTGGTCATGGCCGAAAAACGTCACCCGCGCCCGACCGCGAACCTGGAAGGATGGGACGCGATGAGCGAGTTCCTCTCCGGCCAGGTCGCCCAAGCCTTCGAGGATGTGTCGGAGGACGACTTGGTGGCTCTCCGGGCCCTGGACAGTTTCGAGGCGGACAGGATCGAAGCCCGTCGCCGGTACGAGGAATGCGTGGACCTTCCTATCCTTCCCGGTCATCTCTCCACCGGCTGACCCGGCCCGTCGTTGCGCCGGGGCGACAACGCGTCACGGCGTCGGTGCGCCGTCGGCCCCGCCGGCGCGCTGCTCCACCTCGTGCCACAGGCGCATCCCGATGGGGTGCTCGACCTCTTCGGCCAGATGCGCGACGAGCCCGGCCGTGCGGGCGATGAGAACAAAGCCGCGGACGCTCGTCGTCGGGACTCCCATGTCGGCCAACGCCGCTCCCGCCGCTCCGGCGCCGTTGATCGGGAGGGTGCGGCCGCTCTGTTCGTCGTGGGCGACGCGCACCATCTCGAGCAGGCGCATGTGGGGACCGAGCAGTCCCTCCTCGTGTGCCATCTGGTAGAGGCGGGCGGTACGCGGATCGCCGTCGCGGTGGATGGGATGTCCGAGGCCCGGCACGCGTCGTCCGGCGTCACGACAATTGGCCACGGCCTCGTCGGCCAGGCGCCGTAGGGCGCCGGTGTCGAGATCCCCGGGGGCGGCGGGCGGGGCGGAGGCCCGCCGAAGGGCGTCGTCGAGGAACTGTGCCGTGTCACCGGCGGGGCCGAGGAAGACGCTGCCGGCGCCGAGTAGACCGGCGGCGACGGCCCCCTGGACGGCCTCGGGCGCGCCGGTGAAGGTCAGCCGGGCGGCTAGCGCGCTGGGTGTGAGACCGTGGTCGGCCAGAGAGACGAGGACGGCGTCGAGCAGTCGTCTCTCGCCCGCCGTCGGCTCCCGGTGCGTGATGAGGAGGTAGGCGAGCTCCGTGAGGGTGAGGCGTCCCATGATCTCGCTCGCCAGATCTCGCCCGGCCACGGTGATGCGATCAGGGGTCGACCCGCCGATCCACGTCGACAACCATCCGTCGTCGGGCCGGGGACCCTGTGCCGCCGCGTCCGGGCCTTCCGGTGCCGCGGTGTCAGTCACCACTGTCCTCCATGTCGAGCTCCTTCTGTGTCCGGTCCTGCGGCAGTTGGTGCGAGGCCAGGCGTCCCGTCGGCGTGTGGGGGAGAGCGTCCACGAGTTCGAGGTAGCGCGGGACTTTGAAGCGGGCCAGCCGGTCCCGGGCGAAGGCGTGCAGCTCGGTCAGGTCGACCGTCTTCCCCGGGGCGGCGACGACGAAGGCCTTGATGTCCTCCTCGGTGAGGTCCGACGGCACGCCGATGACGGCCGCTTCGGCCACGGCATCGTGTGCCTCGAGGACCGACTCGACCTCGAGAGGTGAGAGATTCTCGCCCCGCCGCCGGATGACCTGTTTGCGGCGACCGACGAAGGTGTACGTGCCGTCGACGTTGGCGTGGACGAGGTCCCCGGTTCTGATCCAGCCGTCGACGAGCACGGCGGCGGTCTCGTCGGGCATCTCGTAGTAGCCCCGCATGATGGCCAGGTTGCGGAGCTCGAGCTCGCCCACCTCGCCCGCAGCCACCTCCCGTCCGTCCTGCGTCACCCGGGCATCGTTCACATGGCCGAGCTCGGGGTGCTGCCGGACGGCGCCCAGAGTGCCGAAGGGGCGGGTCCCGTGGCCCCAAATGAGCCCGTAGGGGGTCTCCGACAGGCCGTAGCCGCAGATGAGCTCCAGACCGAATCTCTCCTCGATCTCCAGTTGCCGCCGGCGCGACGGCGACGGGCCCGTGTAACAGAGCCGTAGCGGGTTGTCGGCGTCGTCGGGGCTCTCCGGCTGGCGCATGAGGATCTCCAGCATGGCCCCGATGGCATTGAACTCGGTGGCGTCGAAACGTCGGGCGGCGTCGATGAATGTGCCGGCCGAGAATCGTTCGAGGATGACCACGCTTGCTCGCGCCGCGACGGACCCGAGGACCGAGTACACGGGGGCGTTGATGTGAAAGAGAGGAAGCGACGTCATCCATCGGTCGTCGGCCGTCAGTCCCATCCAGGAGGGGAAGCCTTCGCCCGCCATGACATAGGCGAGGTGCGTCTGCATGACGAGTTTTGACCGGCCGGTGGTCCCCGATGTGGGGATCATGACGGCGACGTCGCCGGGATCGACGTCGGCCGGTCCGCGACCGTCCGCCGGCGCCTCGAACAACCGGTCCACGTCGGTGGTGACGATTCCCGAACGGTGGACGCCGGCCCCGTCCAGCGTGGCCGCCATGGACTGGTCGGAGACGACCAGACCCGGCGAGACCTGCTCGACGAACCCGGCCAGTTCGTCGGCCGAACCGGCCGGATTGACGGCGACCTGGACCGCACCCACCTCCATCAGCGCCAGCCAGACGAGTACATAGTCGGGGGTGTTCCGGGACGTGACGAGGACTCGGGCACCCGGTCCGATGGCGGCCCCCCGCAGCCAGGCCGCCGCACTCTCGACGCGCTCGAGGGCCTGTGCGTAGGTGTAGCGGCTCCCGTCGGAGCCGAGCAGCCACGTCTTGGCCGGCACCTGCTCGACGGTCCGCCGGAACAAACGGGGGATCGTCCTCTTCCACGTGTCACCGTCGCGCACCGTGCGGCACGTTAACCGGTGGTCGTGACCCCATCCCGCTCCAGACGGTGCACGCCCGACCATCACGACGTGCGCCACCGTCGCGTCGCCGCGCCCGGGCACTAGCCTGGAGAGGGCATGCGAGGCCCACCGGCCTCGAGAGGAGGGGCCATGACCGACATGATCCACGGCACCGACGAGGGTCCCCGTTGGCGGGGTATCAACCACCTGGCCCTGGTCACGGCGGACATGGATGCCACGGTGCGCTTCTATCACGGTGTGCTCGGTGCCCGGCTCGTAGCCACCATCGGGACCCCGCAGTTCCGGCACTACTTCTTCGAGTTCGGTCCCGAGAGCACGGTGGCCTTCTTCGAGTACACCGGAATCCCGGTCGAGTCCTTCGCCAAGCCGGCCGGCGTGCCCGACCGGCGCGCGCCGCAGTTCGACCACCTGTCGTTCAACCTCCCCGACGAGGACGCCCTGATGGCCCTGCGGGACCGCCTCAAGTCGGCCGGCTGCGAGATCACTGATGTGGTCGACCACGATTTCATCCGGTCGGTCTATTTCACCGACCCGAACGGCATCGCTCTCGAGGCGTCGTGTTGGATGCTCGACGCCACCGGGCGACCCGCCGACTATGGCGACGAGCGGTTGTTCGCCGACCCCGATCCGGTTCCCGCCGTGCGCGAACTGCGTCAGTCGGGGGCGGTGGCAGCCACGCCCCGCACGCGCCTCGCCTGACCGGAACGGGGTTGGTCGGGCGCTCCCTACGACTCGCTCGGAAAGTGCAGGGTGAGGTTCCTGACCGACCGCAACCCGTCGGAATACTCGGGGACGAAGCCGGCAGGAAGGTCGTATTGCGGAAGACGGCGATGCCACTCGCGCAGGGCCACACGTAGTTCCTGGCGGGCCAGATGGGAACCGAGGCACCGGTGGATGCCACCACCGAAGGCGATGTGGCGGTTGGGGTTGCGTTCGAAGATGACCTCGTCGGGGTTCTCGAATTCCTTCTCGTCGGTGTTGGCCGATCCCAGGCAGGCCAGGACGAAGTCGCCGTTGCGCACCGGGCAGCCCTCGATCTCGGCGTCCGCCTGGGCCACGCGGATGATCGTCATGACCGGCGTCTCCCAGCGCAACAATTCCTCCACCGCCGAGGCGATGATCGAGGGATCGTCGACGATGCGCTGCCGATGCCCAGGGTGCTCGGCCAGGAATTTGAAGCTGCAGGTGAGGGTGTCGGTGATGGTGTCGAGCCCGGCCAGGATCATCAGGAAGCTGATGTCGACGACCTCGTCGTCGGTGAGGCGTTCACCGTCGACGTCGGCGGTGAGGAGGGTGGAGAGAAGGTCGTCGCGCGGCGTCTCACGGCGTCGTTCGGCGATGACCGCTTCGAAGTAGTGGTACACGTCGCGGGCGTTGGCCTGACGACTGGCCAGGTGTTCGTCTGAGGTGCTGCCCTCGGGCCTCTGGGTGCGCTCGTTGAACTCGAGCAGCTGCGGGAGCTCGGAGATCGGCAGGCCGAACAGGCGCAGGAAGATGGTCGACGGCAGGGGGATGGCGAATTCGTTGGTGAAGTCACAACTTCCCTTGTCGGCGAAGCGGTCGATGAGCTCGTTCACCTGGGTGGCGATCTGCGGTTCGAGCTTGGCCATCTGCCGGGGAGCGAAGAGGGGATCGAGAAGCTTTCGGTACTTGCGGTGCTCGGGGGGATCGATCTGGAGGGGGATGAGAGGCCGTTCGACGCCGAGAGGGGCACCTTCGATGCCCGAGGAGTAGACCTCGGCGTTGCGCAGGGCCGCATCGAGAGCGGCCCGGGTCGTCGTCTGGACGGCGCCGTTCACGCGTAGCAGCGGCCGGCGGGAGCGCATCATGGCGTAGTGGGGTTGCGGGTACTCGAGGAAGGCCTGATCGTTTCCGCCGAAGACCATCAGGTCGCCGTCAGACTCCTGTGTCCCGGCGTCGGGCGTGGTGGTCATGACGGGACATTGTACGGAACGGCGGTCGCCTCGACCGTCAACCGGCGGGCCGCTCCTGGCGTTGCAGGTGCTGGAGCTCCACCATGAGGGGCATGAGGAAGCCGATATAGGCGCTGGTCAGCACGTAGTCGGCGTTCGGCCCATGGGTGACGCGTTGCGAGATGTCGATGACCCGGACCCGAGGATCGTGCTGCTGAAAGGCCTTGGCCCTGTCCACCAGGGCCTCGAGCTCGGCCAGAGTGGACACCTGGAGACCGAAGTGGTCGAGGGAGGGGGCCACCAGGAAAGGATCGGCGGGCAGGAGATAGACGAACTGGGCCGGGGCCCCGGTGTACAGAATCAGAGGGTTGCCCGACTCCCCGGTGTTGTCACCCTCGGTCCAGCCGAAGACGTCGCCGAAGAAACGGAGGACGGCGGAGCGGCCCTCGTCGTCGAGCACGGACGGATCGACGCTGATCGCCACATGGTTGAGCCGGGGCTGAAAGATGGGTTCGGTCACGGGACCTCCTGCGGTCGGACCATCACCTTGCCCGGGATCTCCCCCCGGGCCAGGCGCTGCATGGCATCGATGACACCGTCGAGCGGCACGTCGTCCGGCTCGATGAGAAGGTCGGTGGGCAGGGCCCCACTGGCCAGCAGCGCCAGGGCAGGACCGAAGCCGTCGTCGTCATAGTTGTAGGCGCCGATGGCGGTGAGCTCGAGCACGATCATCCGATTGTGATTGATCCGGGGCATCTCGCGTCCGGTGCCCACGAAGACGAGGGTGCCGGCGAAATCCAGTTGATCGAGGGCGGCCTGGGAGGCGCCGGCGTGGCCCGAGCACTCGAAGGCCACGGCGAACGGCTCGTCGACCGGTCGACCCAATGGGGCTGCCCCCAGGTCGTCGGGGGAGATCACCGCCGCCGCCCCGATGGCGGCGGCCCGGGCACGCCGCAGGGCCGAGGGCTCCGACACGGTGACGTCGGTGACGCCGCGTGCGAGCAGCACCGAGAGGACGAGAAGACCTACCGGTCCCGCTCCCGTGATGAGGACGCGGTCGTCGGTCTCCGGCTGCGCCAGGTTCACCGTGTGCACGGCGATGGCCGTGGGCTCGGTGAGCGCGGCGGCGCGGGTGGTCAGGGTGTCGGGGATCCGCAGCAGCCGATCGGCCCGGACGGCGACGTACCGGCAGAAGGCGCCGCCGAACGACAGGTAGTCTGGCGGATCGCGCTCGAGGCACACCGACGGGCGGCCCCGTCGGCAGGGCCGGCACCTCCCACAGCCCGCGCTGGGGTTCGAGACCACACGGGCGCCGGGCTCCCACCCCGTGACGCCGTCGCCCGACGCCACCACCGTCCCCGCCCATTCGTGGCCGAGGACGGTGCCGGGGCGGGCGTACCCCTCGAGCACCAGATGCATGTCGCTGCCGCAGATCCCGCACTGGGCCACCTCGACGAGCACCTCGCCGGGGCCGGCCACCGGAACCGGCAGGTCCTGGACCGCCATCTGTCCGTCGCCGACGTAGACGGCGGCCGGCATCATCTCCGCCATGACGGGATCTCCCTCGGCACGCTGACTCAGGCCGACGTCTCGGTGAGCTCGGCGATGCGCTCGAGCGTCCTCTCCATGTTCTCCTGTGTCTTCTTCGGCAGACCCCCCAACTTGAGCAGGCGCCGCTGGTGGTCCTTCGAGACGTCCCAGCTTTCGCGCACCCGGGTCCCGCCCTCGATCGGTTCGAGCTCGTAGCGCCAGATCCGGCCGGCGGAGATCCGTCCCATGAATCCCGGCGGGCGTGCCTGCCAGGCGATGCGGCGGTTGTCTTCGAATTCGATCACCGTGTTGACCATCGAATAACTGATGCCCATCTTCATGGACATCCCGAAGGTGGACCCGAGCGACAGCCGAACGGGGGCGCCGGTCTTGACCTTCTTCACCGCGCCCGAGCCGTCGATGTCCGGATGCCGCGCCGCATCGGCCAAGAGGGCGAAGATGGCATCCGGAGGCGCATGGATGACCTTCTCGGCTGTGACGACATCTCCGTCCATGGGGCGACCTCCTCGTTCGTGGTAACACATTCTGGCCGAGCCGTTCGGCGAGCGCTGGGCGACTACCCCGGCTGTGGGTGAGGACGAGGCGGCGGCCCCGGTCAAGGTGCCGCGGTGACACGACTACAGTTGGTCGGGCGACGTCGCAGGCCGACCAACGAAACGAGAGGTCTCGTGTCGCCCGTCTTTCTTGGGAGTGTGGCGTGACGACGACGTCCATCGGTCGGCCGGCGAGCGGCGAAGCGAGCGACCGTCGGCGCTGGCTGGCGCTCGTCGTTCTCTGCACCGGTCAGTTGATGATCGTCCTCGACGCCACCGTGGTGAACGTGGCGCTGCCGACCATCCAGCGCGAGCTCCATTTCTCGCAGTCCTCCTTGGCCTGGGTCATCAACGCCTACCTGATCACATTCGGTGGCCTTCTGCTTCTGGCTGGACGACTCGGTGATCTCATCGGTCCCAAGAAGATCTTCATCACCGGACTGAGCGTCTTCATCGCCGCGTCGGCCCTCTGCGGGTTTTCCCAGAGCCAGGTCGAACTGATCGTGGCCCGCTTCATCCAGGGCGCCGGGGCGGCCATCGTGGCTGCGACCATTCTCGGGATCCTCGTCACCCTCTTTCCCGAGCCGCGGGAGAAGGCGAAGGCCATGGGCGTCTATGCCTTCGTGGCATCGGCCGGAGGTTCGATCGGACTTCTGGCCGGAGGTGTGTTGACCCAGGCGTTGAGCTGGCACTGGATCTTCTTCATCAATCTGCCCATCGGTGTCGCCGCGCTGTTCTTCGGCTCGGCCCTGATCCCCGCCCACGAGGGGACGGGGACCCACGACGGCGTCGACGTGCTCGGCGCCGTGATGGTGACGTCCGCCGTCATGCTTCTCGTGTACGCCATCGTGAAGGCGAGCGACTACGGGTGGGGATCGCCCCGCACCATCGGAGTCGGTAGTGGCGCCGTGATACTGCTCGGAGGATTCGTCTACCTGGAGTCACGTCTGGCGCACCCGCTCGTTCCGCTGCGGATGTTCCGCTCGCGGAACCTGACGGGTGCCACGTTCGTCCGCGTGCTGTTTCCCATCGGGATGTTCGGGCAGTTCTTTCTGGGTGCGCTCTACCTCCAGCACGTGCTCGGCTACAGCGCCATCACCACGGGCCTCGCCTTCATGCCCATGAACCTGGCTGTGGGCATCTTCTCGCTCACCATCGCGGCCAAGATCATGACGCGTATCGGCGCCCGGGCGACTCTCATGCCCGGCCTGGCACTGATCGCCGTGGGCCTGGCGCTCTTCTCCCGCGTGCCCGTTCATGGACACTTCCTGTCCGACGTCCTGCCCGGGATGATCCTCTTCGGCGTCGGTGCCGGCCTGGCCTTCACGCCGTCGGTGGCGTTGGCCATGGCCGACGCCGCCCCGGCCGACACGGGCTTGGCGTCGGGGCTGGCCAACGTGTCGCTACAGATGGGGGCGGCCATCGGTATCGCCGTCCTGGCCAGCGTCTCGACGTCGCGGACCCGAGTTCTGCTGGCCCGCGGATCACATCATGGGGTGGCGCTGGCCGGTGGGTACCACGTCGGCTATCTCATCGCCGCGGGCTGCATCGTGGGCGCCTTCGTGCTCGCCGCCGTGGTGCTGCGAGACGGCAACGTGGGCAAGGCTCAGACGCTTGCGCAGCGCACCGCGCTCCACATGGGTGAAGGCGAGTCAGGCTTCTAGACGACTTGCTGCAGTCCCGGCACCAGGCACTGGCTGGGAGGTTGGGGGCGTCCGAAGAGGTAGCCCTGCGAGAAGTCACAACCGACCCGGGACAAGAAGGCGAACTGCGTCTCGGTCTCCACTCCCTCGGCCACCACCCGCAGTCCCAGGGTCCGCGCCAGCTGGGTCACGGCGCTCACGATGGCCTCGTCATGGCCGGACTGCCCCAGACCCGAGACGAACGAGCGGTCGACCTTGATCGTGCTGATGGGGAGGTCACGGACGTAGCGCAGCGACGAGTAGCCCGTCCCGAAGTCGTCGATGGCCAGCTGGATGCCCATCTCGTGCAGCTCGATGAGCCGGCGGCGGGCCTCGACCTCGTCGGCGGGCAAGAGTGTCTCGGTCACTTCGAGGACCAGTCGCAGGGCATGAGGGTCGACGCCGGCCTGCGCCAAAGTGCCGGCGATGCTCGTCGCCAGATCGGGCTCGGTCAGCTGACGGCCCGACAGGTTCACGCTCACCGCCAGGTGATCCTCGGGGGCGAGCCCCGTGTTCCAGAGCTGGACCTGCTGGCATGCTTCGGACAGCACCCAGGCGCCCATGGGGACGATCAAGCCCGTCTGTTCGGCCACATCCAGGAACTCGGCCGGCGCCAGCAGGCCGCGGGTGGGATGGTCCCAGCGCAACAGGGCCTCGACACCGACCCATCGCCGTGTCGCCGTCTCGACGATCGGTTGATAGAAGACGACGAGCTCTTCTCGCTCGAGAGCGCGGGCCAGGGCGGTTTCGGTATGCACGCGTTGACGGGCGACGGCTCGGGTGGCCTGATCGAAGAGCTGGACCCGGCCCTGGCCGCTGCGGGCCTTGGCCAGGTACATGGCGTAGTCGGCGTCTCCGAGCAATTCTTCGGGGCTGGGGCCGTCATCGTCAACGAAGGCCACGCCGATGCTCACCCCGATGTGGAACTTCTCTCCGTTGATCACGAACGGCTCGTCGATGGCCATCATGGCCCGCTGCGCCAGCGCCATGACGGCGTCCTGGCTGGCCATGCCTTCACACAGGATCACGAATTCGTCGCCGCCGAAACGCGACAGGGTGTCCGTCGTGCGCACCACCTGGCGCAACCGTTCGGCGACACCGGCCAGAAGCTCGTCACCAGCCCCGTGGCCCAGGCTGTCGTTCACGAGCTTGAACCGGTCGAGGTCCAGGAACATCACCACCGGCGGCGGTCCGTCGTGGCGGGCACAGCGGGCGATGGCGGTGCGGAGGCGGTCGACTAGGAGCAGCCGGTTGGGGAGGCCGGTGAGCGCATCGTGCAGGGCCTGGTGGGCGAGCTTGTCCTCCGCCTCTTTGCGTTCGGTGATGTCGCGGACGTTGATCACGTAGCCCCCCACCGACGGGCGGTCGCGCATGTCGGTGACCACTGCCTCGGCGTAACGCCACGACCCGCCCGAGTGCTCCATCCGGAATTGGAGGGGTTCGATGACCTTCTCGGTCTTGAGCAGATCGGCCAGCGTGCCCTCCGTCCACTCCCGGTCCTCGGGATGGACGAGCTCCGAGGCGCGCCGGCCGATGAGCTCGGCCGGCTCCCGTCCGAGCAGAGACCGCGTCGCCGGACTGGCGTAGAGGATCACGCCGGCGGGGCCGAGGACGAGGGTGGTGTCGGACGAATTCTGGACCAGCGAGCGGAACCGTTCCTCGCTTGTCCGCAACGACGATTCCGCCTCTTCCTTCTGCTCGCTGGTGGCCCCGGCCATGCGGATGACGAATACCAGGACGAAGGCGCCCATGAGGCCGAGGGTCTCGGCCTTGGCCAACGACAGGTATGACGGTACCCAGCCCTGCCAGATCCCGATCTGGGCCACGGCGATGTCGACAAGGCTCCAGAACGCCGCCAACCGCCACGTCCGCGACCCGCCCTGGGCGATGTTCTCGAGGGCGACGAAGGCGTAGGCCCCGATGACGACCGGTCCCCATCCGGTCAGGTAGATCACGAGTGTGACCGACGCCGTGTGGAAGCCCACGCGCAGGTGGCGCCGGAACGTGGTCGGGTTACGGCGGTAGAACGATTCGATGATCGTGCTCACCGCTGGCATTCCGGCGAATATCAGCACGTAGAGGAGGATGGGGACGTGGGACACGAGGCCGAAGCGCCGGAGGACCAGAAGCACGGCAAAGGCGGCCGGCCCCATGGAATAGCTGAGTAGGCGCGGGGCCAGCAGGTGCGCTCTGGACCTGAAGGTCGAGTCTGTCGTCGCGGTCAGAGTCCCGTTCGTCGACGTCGCCGTGTCCGGCGCAACGAACGGCGCCGTCGTGCCGGCCGGCGGCTCGACGGTGTCCGACGGGCCCGATGATCCTGACGGGGCGGCGGCGTCGCGTGGGCCGAGAGCCGGCGCGGCGAACGGGACCTGTGTGTGTGCACCCCGACGTCGTGCCGTGAGCATTCGCGAGTCCCCCTCGACTCCGTCCCTCCGCATGCGTTTCCCAGGTCATCGACGCAATTTTCCGGCGTCTTGAGCGGCGCCGGCGAGCGGTCGGCAGCGATGGCCGACGCGAACGATTGCCCCCTCTAACTACCGCACTGACCAGGGAGATCTCAATGGTGGGAGAGAGAGGCGGCCCGCTCGGCCAGACCTGGGTCCCGGAGGTTCCGGCACACCTCGGCGAAGGCGGGGGTGGGGCCCCGCCACGCCAGATCGTCGACCCGGGACAGCAGGGAACGGTCCACCCGCAGGGTGGCCAGGTCGCGAAACAACATGGCCGTGGTCCTGTCCTGCGCCAACCGGGCGGCCAGGGTGGCCGCCCCCCGCACCGACCGGACCACCTTCGGCTCCCAGTCGGCGGCGTGGTCGGGAATGGCGTCGATGTGTCCGTAGTGGGCGAGCACCACGGCCGCCGTCTTCTTGCCCCAGCCCGAGATGCCGGGGAATCCGTCGGCGCTGTCACCCACCAGGGCCAACCAATCGGGGATGGATAGCGGGGCGACGCCGAACTTGGCCTGCACGCCCAGCTCATCGGCGATGGTGCCGGCCCGCCGGTCGAGTTGGACCACGCGGTGGTCCACCACGCACTGGGCCAGGTCCTTGTCCGGAGTGCAGATGATGACCTGCTCCACGGCGGGGTCGTCGGCCGCCACCGCCGCCGCCGAGGCCAGGGCGTCATCGGCCTCCAGGTCGACCATGGGCCACACGTAGACCCCGAGGGCCACAAGCGCCTTCTCGAGGGGGACGAACTGGGCCCGCAGGACCGGGTCGATACCACTGCCGGTCTTGTAGCCGGGCCACATACCGTTTCTGAACGACTCGATCACATGGTCGGTGGCCACGCCGACGTGGGTGGCGCCGTCACCCAGCATGGCCACCACGGTGGACAGCACGCCCCGCACGGCGCCGATCTCCACTCCGTCGACCCCGGCGCGCGGTGGCGCGCCGAAGAAGTGACGGAAGAGCTCGTATGTACCGTCAACCAAGTGCACACGAACCCTATCTGTGCCTATGGCCTGCGATTTCTTACTACCAGGGACCACTGTGATTCACCCTGAAATACGCTGTGTCAGGCGCGCGTTAGGCAATGGTGCCTGCCGTCTGTTCCGGCAGCAAAGTCTCACCGAAAGACACTGCCACACCTGGGGGAGAACCCGCCCCGATCATGCTCCCTGATCAGATGGCCACCAGACCGGCAACAGGGTCGTCAGGCGGTCAGAAAATCATCCGCCATCCCGGTGGTGGCTGTCCAGCACCACTCATCGTCATCTGCACGGTCGACTGTCCGCTGACCGGCATCGTCGGCGGTGGTGGGACTGTTTGTGGAGGCGGTGAAAGGAATCGCGGGGGTGGCACTGCGGGTGGCGGTGGAGGCGGTTCTGGTGGCGGGGGCTGTTTGTAATCAGGGTGTACCCAGGCTGGTACCACTTGCCGTCGCTTGCCCGCCACCAGCCTGGTCCACCGCTCATGTCTGAGAACGTTCCGCCCTCGCCCCATTGCGCTCACAATCAACTTGGTGTGTTTCGCCGAGCCGCATCACGAGGGTGCCAGGTTCCGAAGCGGACGAGCAGGGCCATTAGACCCTTGATAGTTGGATCACGTGTAACCACCACCCCATCGATCGATAACCGCTAGGCATCGACGTCGTCCTGCTAATGGATCTTTGATTTAACCGAGTCGACCAGATGAAGCGACCCCG
>Ga0209415_10004547_pt1 | contig 25336 bp, 21 predicted proteins | sample PeaSoiSIISIP2007_FD_187696 | JGI IMG/M metagenome (GOLD analysis project Ga0209415, IMG submission 187696) | Peat soil microbial communities from Weissenstadt, Germany - SII-SIP-2007 (SPAdes) (version 2) | ecosystem: Environmental > Terrestrial > Soil > Wetlands > Peat | place: Germany... | reverse complement strand
TGTCGCGGTTCGCCCAGCCGGTGGAGCTGGACCTGCGCCGCTATGCCGGGATGACCCCGGTGGAGATGCTGGGGAGGGTTCACTTCCCGAAGATCGGCGAGCTGCCCTACCTGCTGACCCTGGCGCCCCATGGCTTCTACTGGTTCAGCATCGAGAGCGCGCCGTGAGGCCCTGCCGACCGTGGCTCTGAGCACCGACCCCAGCGCGCTGGCGCTGGAGCCCTTCGGCATCGCTGCCGCGACCGGTGGCGTGCGCTCATGGCTGCGGCAGGCCCGCTGGTTCGGGGGCAGGCAACAGCGCGTGGAGCGCGTCGATCTCGAGGACCTGGCGGTGCTCCGCGCCGAGGCGCCGACCGTCCTCCTCACCCTCTGGCGGGTCGGCTATGCCGGGGGCGGATCGGAGATCTACAGCCTCCCGCTCGGGATCAGGGGCGTCCCCCACCCGCTCGCCGAGCTCGGCCCCGATCACCTGATCGCAACCGTGACCTCGCCGCGGGGCTCGCTCATCGTCTACGACGCCCTCGCCGACCCGGAGGCCGCGGTCGAGCTGTGGAGGATGCTGGCCGAGGAGCGCCCGGTCGCGACCGCGGCCGGCCGCCTGGTCAGCCGCCATCTCGTCCCGGTCGACCCCGAGATTCCCGACCGGCCCCGGCTCCTGGATGTCCAGCAGAGCAACTCCGCGCTGGTCCGCGGCCAGCTCGACTTCCTCAAGTGGAGCCGGCGGATCGAACCCGGCCCCAGCGTGGAGCTGGAGATGGCCCAGGCCCTCGGCGAACGGCGCTTCCCCCACGTCCCGGCGCTCCACGGGCACATCAGCTACCAGCGGGGCCGCGACGAGCCCGCCCTCCAGGCCCTGCTCCACGCCTACCTGCAGAACGGAACCGAGGGATGGCGGCTGGCGCTGACCTCGCTGCGTGACCTCTACGCGGGGGCCGAGGAGGCCGAGGCGGTATCGGCGCGGGCTCGCTGGGAGCTGGTCGACGATCAGGGCGGCTCCTTCCAGGGTGAGGCCGCCCGCCTGGGCACGGTCACGGCGGAGCTGCATCTGGCGCTGGCCGATCCCGGTCTCACCGGTGTCCTCGCGCCGGCGCCGGTCGGACCCGATCAGCTGGCCGCCTGGGCTGACGTGATGACCGGCCAGCTGGACCGCCTGCTGACCTCCGGCGACCCGGCGCTGGCCGCGCTGGGCGAGCGGCGCGACGTGATCGTCGCCCGCTTCGACGCCCTCCGCCAGCTCGGGGACGGCGGCCTGGCGATCCGGGTCCACGGCGACTACCACCTCGGCCAGGTCCTCCGCACCGACGAGGGGTGGAAGATCATCGACTTCGAGGGCGAGCCGGCAGGTGAGGTGGAGGAGCGGCGACGTCGCTCCTCGCCGCTGCGCGACGTGGCGGGGATGCTCCGCTCCTTCGACTACGCGGCCCGGGCCGCGCTGGCGGAGCGGATGCGGCCTCACGACCCCCTCTGGCACCACCTCTCCGCCACCGGTGACGCCTGGGCGAGTGCCAATCGCGACGCCTTCTGGGCCGCCTACCTGGAGCGGCTGGCCGGCTCCGGGCTCCTTCCCGGCGACGGGGGGGCGCTGGTGGTCCGGCGCGCCTTCGAGGTGAGCAAGGCGATCTACGAGGTCGGGTACGAGCTCGGCCACCGGCCCGACTGGGTGGAGATACCCCTCCGCTTCCTCCTGGAAGCGACCCCGTGACCGCGGCGCAGAGCCCCTCCCTGGCCGCCGAGTGCGCCCTCCTGGCCGCCGGTACCCACCACGATCCCCACCGCGTCCTCGGACCCCACCCCGATGACGGCTCGGTGCTGGTGCGCTTCTTTCACCCCGACGTGCTGGAGGCATGGGTGGCCCACGCCGGAGGGGTGGTGGCCATGCGGCGGGTCGACGAGCGCGGGCTCTTCGAGGCGGCCGTCCCCGGCAGGGAGCTGGCCGGCTACCGGCTGCGCTGCCGCAGCGCCAGCGCCAGCTGGGAGATGGATGACCCCTACCGCTTCTGGCCCACCCTCGGCGAGCTCGACCTGCACCTCATCGGCGAGGGCCGCCATCGCGAGCTGTGGCGCCGGCTCGGGGCTCGAGTCATCGACCACCAGGGGGTCACCGGGGTGGCCTTCGCCGTCTGGGCACCCAACGCCAGGGGGGTGAGCCTGGTCAGCGACGCCAACGGCTGGGATGGCCGCGTCCAGCCGATGCGCTCGCTGGGTGCCAGCGGGGTGTGGGAGCTCTTCGTCCCCGACATCGGAGCAGGGACCAGGTACAAGTTCCGGATCATCCGGGCCAACGGCCGGCGCATCGACAAGGCCGACCCGCTGGCCCGGCGGACCGAGCTGCCGCCCAGGACGGCCAGCATCGTCGAGCAGAGCCGGCACGTCTGGGCAGACGGCGACTGGCTGCAGCGGCGGGCCGCCGGGCCGCTGCTCGACCGCCCGCTGTCCATCTACGAGGTCCACCTCGGCTCCTGGCGGCGCACCCTCGACGGCCATGTCCTCGGCTACCGCGAGCTCGCCGAGCAGCTCGCCGGCTACTGCGTCGAGGGCGGCTTCACCCACGTCGAGCTGCTGCCGGTGAGCGAGCACCCCTTCGACGGCTCGTGGGGCTATCAGGTCTCCAGCTACTACGCCCCGACCGCCCGCTTCGGCACCCCGGACGACTTCCGCGGCTTCGTCGACCACCTCCACCAGCGCGGCATCGGGGTCATCCTCGACTGGGTTCCGGCCCACTTCCCCCGCGATGACTGGGCCCTGGCTCGGTTCGACGGGACCGGCCTCTACGAGCACATGGATCCCCGCCGCGGCGAGTCCCCCGACTGGGGGACGCTGGTGTTCAACTTCGGTCGCAACGAGGTGCGCAACTTCCTGGTCGCCAACGCCCGTTACTGGGTCGAGGAGTTCCACATCGACGGGCTCCGGGTGGACGCGGTGGCCTCGATGCTCTACCTCGACTACTCCCGGCGGGAGGGGCAGTGGCTGCCCAACCAGTACGGGGGTCGCGAGAACCTCGAGGCGATCGCTTTCCTGCGCGAGTTCAACGAGGTGATCCAGGGCGACTACCCGGGGGTGATCACCGCCGCCGAGGAGTCGACGGCGTGGCCGGGGGTGTCGCGGCCCACCTCCACCGGAGGGCTGGGATTCACCTTCAAGTGGAACATGGGGTGGATGCACGACACCCTGGAGTACATGAGCAAGGACTCCGTCTTCCGCCGCTACCACCATCATCAGATGACCTTCGGGCTCTGGTACGCATGGTCGGAGAACTTCGTCCTGCCCCTCTCCCATGACGAGGTGGTGCACCGGAAGGGCTCCCTGCTCAGCAAGATGCCGGGGGACCGCTGGCAGAAGTTCGCCAACCTGCGGGCGCTGCTCGCCTGGATGTGGGCCCATCCCGGCAAGAAGCTGCTCTTCATGGGGGGCGAGCTGGGTCAGTGGGCGGAGTGGTCCCATCAGCGGTCTCTCGACTGGCACCTGCTCGACCGCCCGGAGCACGGGGGGGTGCAGCGCCTGGTCCGGGACATCGGCGCCCGGTACCTCGGGACCCCCGCCCTCTGGGAGCGCGACCACCGACCCGAGGGCTTCCGCTGGATCGACGCGGGCAACGGCGACCAGAACATCCTCAGCTTCGTCCGCCTGGACGCCGGAGGCCGGCCCGGGCTCGTCTGCCTCGCCAACTTCGCGCCGGTCACCCATCACGGATTCCGAGTAGGCCTGCCCCTCGCCGGGCGCTGGCACGAGGTGCTGAACACCGACTCCGAGGCGTATGGGGGCAGCAATCAGGGCAACCTGGGAACCGTGGTCGCCGACCCGATCGGGTGGCATGGGCTGCCGTTCTCAGCGTCGCTCACGGTCCCTCCTCTGGCAGTGGTCTGGCTGGCCCCGGAGGGACCTTAGGCGGGCCGCGGGGACGGCGGATCGGATTACCCTGCGCATACGCCGGTGCAGCGGTTAGGGTTAGCCTGGACACGGAGGCCTTGGACGTCGCCTGTCCCTGACGCCGTTTGATCACCAGCGGGATGCACCATGGACATGTCGGCGGTACGCCAGCGACTGGAAGCCGAGAAGGCCCGCCTCGAGGGCGTGCTCGTCGCGGCCGGGCGGGACCTGGGCGGCCAGGAGGGGGTCCATCCTGATCAGCTCCCGGCCGAGCAGGCCGCCGAGACGCTGAACCGGGAGCTGGACACCTCGGTGGAGCAGCGGGTCCGGACCGAGCTCAGCGAGGTGGAGGCCGCCCTGCACCGGCTGGACATCGACCGCTACGGGCTCTGTGAGGTGTGCGGCGGGGAGATCGCCGAGGCGCGGCTGGAGGCGATGCCCGCGGCGCGCTACTGCGTCGCCGACCAGGCCCGGGCGGAGAAGGGCCCCCGGCTTCGCTCGGTCCGCTGAGCCGAGGGGCAGCGACCGCGCGGTCCCGTCCAGCCAGGCGGCCTGCGTGCCGCCGGCAGGCACGGCGCTCACGGTCCAGGGGCGCGGCCGCCCGGATCTCGATGCTGCCGGGGGATCACGGGCCCGGGTGAGGGCCGGCCGCGGCCGGCGGTCCGGCGGGCGGCGCTCAGCTCGCCAGCCGGGTCCGGGCGGTTCCGGGCACTGCGGGAAGCCGGACCCTGAAGGTGGAGCCCCGACCCTCCGTCGAGGTGGCGGTCACGTCGCCGCCCAGTCGCCGGACCAGCTCCCGGCAGAGGTACAGACCCAGGCCGGTGCCGCCGATCCCCTCGGTGGCCGAGGTCACGATCCGGCCGAAGCGGGTGAAGAGGCGATCCATGTCGGCGGGGGCGATGCCCACCCCCTGGTCGATGATGTCCACGGCGACCTGGCGGCCGAGACGCCGCATGCGGATGCCGATCTCGCCACCGTCGGGCGAGTACTTGATCGCGTTGTCGACCAGGTTGGCAAAAACGCGGAGGAGCTGACCGCGGTCACCCAGCACCGGGGCGGGGCTGGCGCCGACGTCCAGGCGGAGATGGTGGCGTTCGGAGCTCTCCACCCGGACGGCGACCTCAGTGACCACGCCGGCCAGGTCGACGGGCTCCCGGGTCGGGTCGAGACGGGTCTCGTCGAGTCGCGCCATCTCCACCAGCTCGGTGACCAGCTGCATCATCAGCTCGACGCTCTGGATCGAGGAACCAACCGCCTCGCGCAGCTCCCCCGACAGCTCCCCGAGCATGCCGGACTCCATCATCGAGAGGTAGCCGTAGACGATCGCGAGCGGTGAGCGCAGCTCGTGGGTGGTCAGGTTCATGAAGTCCGACTTGAGCTTGTCGAGCGCCATCATCCTGTCGAGGCGGAGGCGCAGAGAGCTGACGCCCTCGCCGTCGGGAGAACCTTCCTCGGTGCCGGGCTGTGCAGCCACGTCACGCACCGCCTGGACGACGTGGGCGACCCGGCCATGGGTGTCGCGGAGCGGGTGGACGCTGACGTCGCAGGCTGCAGCATCCGGCAGCTCGCCCTCCGCCTCCCCCGCGGCGGCGAGCTGGAGGCCCTGGAGGTGCTGCGACCTGCCGGTGCGCACCGCCGTCGTGACCAGGGAGGTGACCTCGTCGGTGAGCGAAGCTCCATCGGGCCCGCCCGCCGCGCTCAGAGAGTCGAGCCAGAGCCGGAAGCGGTCATTGGCGGCCGCCACGGGGCAGCCGGGTCCAACCCTCCGGACGGCGACCGCCATCGGCAGGCTCTCGAGCACGCCTGCGAGCAGCTGGAGACCCTCCTGCCCCAGGAGGTCCTGCCCCAGGGCGGCGGTGGCCGCGCTGACGGACACGGCGGGGGGACGCCCCACGGCTCTCTGCATCACCCGCGGCCCGCGCCGAGCCGGGCGCTGCCCACGGGCATCGAGAGGTGATCCGACCCCCTGGCTCCCTGCATCTTCCGCTCCGTTGTGACAGCCGGAAACCCCCAAGACGAGGGAGCTCGATCATAGGTCCGTCATCCCCCCACTTCCCCGCGTTGCAGTATCGCGACCCCGGCGTCAGACCTTCCGTCACACCCCGAATCCGTGCGGCTCCCGGACGTCAGGCGGCGTCTGGGGCAGGGAGGAGCGGAGAGCGAATGGGAGCGCGGCAGCGGACAGCGGACGCGTTCAGTGGCGGAAGTGGCGCTCGCCCGTATGCACCAATGCCATGCCGAGGGCGTCCGCAGCGGCGTTGACCTCGGGGTCCTTCTTGGATCCTCCGGGGTGGATGACCGCCGTGACGCCGGCCCTGCCCAGGGTCTCGAGACCGTCGGGAAGGGGAAAGAAGGCATCGCTCGCGGCCACCGCCCCGGCGACCCGGTCCCCGGCGCGACCCACCGCCAGCTCCGCCGCCTCCACCCGGGACATCTGGCCCGCCCCGACACCCACGGCCATCCGGTCGGCGGCGATCACGATGGCGTTGGACTTGACATGCCGGCAGACCCGCCAGGCCACCAGGAGGTCGCGCCACTCGGCCTCCGTGGGCCGGCGCACGGAGACGACGCTCATGGCGGCCCGATCCGCCGACACCCGGTCGCGGGTCTGGACCAGCAGCCCGCCGCTCAGACTGCGGACGTCATAGGCGGCGGCGCAGTCGGGACGGTCCAGGACGAGGACGCGCAGCCGCTCGCGACGCGCCAGCCGGGCGGCGGCATCCTCCTCGATCCCCGGGCAGATCACGATCTCCAGGAAGGTCTTGGCGAGCTCCTGGGCGGTGGCGAGGTCGAGGGCGCGGTTGAGCGCCACGATGCCGCCGTAGGCGGATCGCGGATCGCACGCGTAGGCGCGGCGGTAAGCATCGACGGCGGAATCCCCGGTGGCGAAACCGCACGGATTGGTGTGCTTGATCACGGCCGCCGCCGGCTCGGCGAACTCGGCGACCAGGTTGGCGGCCGCGTCGCTGTCCAGCCAGTTGGTGAACGAGAGCGGCGTCCCCTGGAGCTGCCGGGCGTGGGCAACCCCCCCGGGGACTCCCGGAACCGCGTAGACGGCTCCCCGCTGATGGGGATTCTCGCCGTAGCGCAGCTCCGCGATCAGCGGGCCCCCGGTCGTGAAGTGCTGCCGCATCGTCTCACCCGGGAGCTCGCCGGCGAGATAGTCGGCCACCGCGGTGTCGTAGGCGGCCACATGCGCGAAGGCCTCGGCGGCAAGCCGTCTCCTGGTCAGCGGGCTCACCGCTCCGCTCTCGCGAATCTCCGCGAGGACGTCGGGGTACTGGGAGGGCGATATCACCACCGTCACCGAGTCGCTGTTCTTGGCCGCCGCCCGGATCATGGTGGGACCGCCGATGTCGATGTTCTCCACCACCGTCTCCCGGCCGGCTCCCGACGCGACGGTGGCGGCGAACGGGTAGAGGTTGACCACCACCAGGTCGATCGGCTCGTAGCCGTGCTCGTCGAGGGCCCGCATGTGCTCCGGGAGTTCGCGCCGGGCCAGGATCCCGGCGTGGATGGCCGGGTGCAGGGTCTTGACCCGGCCGTCGAGCATCTCCGGCGCGCCGGTCACGTCGCTGACCTGGCGGACCGGGAGCCCGGCGTCCGCGATGGCCTGCGCCGTCTTCCCGGTCGCGATCAGCTCCACCCCGGCCTGGTGGAGGCCGCGGGCGAAGTCGGCGAGCCCCGTCTTGTCGCTGACGCCGAGGAGGGCTCTCACGGAGGAGACTCTGCTTGAGAGAGGCGGGCATTCGCCACGCCGGGGAGCGGGGCGATCCTGACCACACGGCCCTGCCGGGCGATCCGCCCCGCGCACCAGAGCCGCACCGCCTCCGGGACCGCCACCCACTCCTGCTCGTGGATGCGCTCCCGCAGGCTGGCCGCGTCGTCGTCCTCTCGGACCTCCACGCTGCGCTGGAGGACGATCGGGCCGCCGTCGGGGATTCCCGGTTCGAGGAGCTGGACGGTGCATCCGGTGACCTTCACCCCGTAATCGAGCGCCTCCTCGACCGCGTGCATGCCGCCACCGAAGGCGGGGAGCAGGGAGGGGTGGACGTTGAGGATGGCGTCGGGAAACGCGGCCAGGAACTCGTCGGTGAGGATCCGGTTGTACCCGGCGCAGACCACCAGCTCGACCTCGGACTGGCGGAGGCGATCGCGGATCGCCCGGTCCCGGGCGTGCTCGTCGTGTTCGTAGTGGCTCACCGGCATCACCTCGGCGGGGACCCCCCACCGGGCGGCGATCCCGAGCGCGCCGGCATCACGGCGATTGCTCACCACCAGCACCACGCGGGCGGGAAACCCCGGGGCGGCCGCCGCCGCGCAGAGGGCGTCGAGGTTGCTACCGCGGCCGGAGACCAGGACCCCGACCCGGACCCCCTCGCTCACCGGAGGATCACGCGGTGGCCGTCCTTCGCGCCGGCGATCTCGCCCAGCCGGATGACGGGAAGGCCGGCAGCGGCTGCGGCCGCCTGGGCGGCGGCGGGTACCACCACCACCATCCCGATGCCCATGTTGAAGGTCCGCCACATCTCGTCGGCCTGGACGCCGCCCACCGCCTCGAGGGCGGTGAACAGCGGCGGCACCTCCCAGGCGTCGCGGTCGATCCGGGCCGCCATCCCGTCGGGGAGGATCCGCGGGATGTTGCCGAGCAGCCCACCCCCGGTGATGTGGGCCAGGCCGCGGATCTCCATCCTCGAGCGCAGCTCGCGAATCGCCGGGAGGTAGGAGCGGTGGGGCTCGAGGAGCAGGTCCACCAGCGGTGCCCCGGTCCCCGGTAGGACGTCGTCCCAGCCGATCTCCCGGTCCGCCACGATGTGCCGCACCAGCGAGTAGCCGTTGGTGTGCAGGCCGCTGCTGGGGAGCCCCAGGACCTGATCGCCGATCTCGATGAGGTGGCCGTCGATGATCCCGTCGCGTTCGACGCAGCCGATGATGAAACCGGCGATGTCGTAGTCGCCGAGCGCGTAGAGGCCGGGCAGCTCGGCGGTCTCCCCGCCGACCAGGGCACACCCCGCGGCGGCGCAGGCGGCGGCGGCTCCGTCCACGACCTCGGCGAGGTGCTCGGGCGAGAGGCGCCCGGTGGCGTAGTAGTCGAGGAAGAGCAGCGGCTCCGCACCGCAGCAGAGGATGTCGTTGACGCAGTGGTTGACGAGGTCGACACCGATGCCGCGGTGACGGCCGGTGGCGATCGCCACCTTGACCTTGGTGCCCACCGAGTCGGTGCTCGCCGCCAGCACCGGCCGCTTCCAGCGCAGGGGATCGAAGGCGTAGAGTCCGCTGAAGGCTCCGATCCCTCCGAGCACCTCGGGACCGTGGGTGGCGCTGACCGCCTGCTTGATCAGCCGGACGGCGCGGTCGCCCTCATCGATATCGACACCGGCGTCCGCGTACCGCAGATCTCCCATCTCCGCCGGCAGTCTACGGAACCAGAGGAGCACCCCGCGCGACCCGCCGCGCGGGACGGCCGGCTAGGCGGATCCTCCGGCCCCGGGTGTCGGGGTCGGGGCGGGGGAGGGCGTCTCGCCGCTGCCGTAGCCGTCAGGAGGTGGCGACGTGCTCAGGGTTGACCACGCGACCGGGCTGGACGGGGCGGTCACCGACGGCGCCGTCCCCCACTCGGTGAAGGTGGTGGTCGACGACTCCGTGGTGCCGCCGCTGCTGAAGCTTTCGACATAGGACGCGGGCAGGTCGGAGCTGGGCGAGATGTCGAGGTGGCCCGTCCCCGCCGGCGCGTTCTCGGTCGCGGGCACGGTGCCGGCGATCCTGGTCAGGGTCGCGCCGTCGCTGCCGGTCACCTGCTCGGTGGAGGTGGCGTCGAGGGTCACCTCCGACAGCGAGGAGCCGACCGTGATCCCGACCTCGAGGCTCTTGTAGGGCCCGTCGCCGATCTTCACCGAGATCCACTCCCCGGCGAGCCCGGGCGCCGAGCTCGCGGTGACGCCGAGCTGGTCCTCCAGGGCGGCGGCGTTGCCCTCGAAGTACACGGTCTGGTCGGAGGTGAGCCGGAGGCTGAACTGCTCGCTGCCGTATGCGGTGGGCTCGGTGAACACCTGGGTGCCGTTGTTCTGCCCGGCATCGCCGGTGACGCTTTCGACCGCTCCGCCGACGCTGGTGGTCGCCACATAGTGGTACCCGGCCGACTGCTCGGCCGCCTGCATCGCCTTGTTGTAGAGGGCGATCGCCGCGGCCGCGGCGGCGCTCTGGGAAGGGGTGGGCGTGGGGGTGGGTGCGATCGCGCCTGAGGGGGTCCCCGACGAGCCGGTCCGGCTCACCAGGATCGCGGCGCCGACGCCGAACGCGGCGGCGATCAGGAGCGCACCGGCCACCAGGGCGAGGACGGTCGACCCCCGCCGGCGGACCGGGAGGTACGATCCCGGCGGCCCCCCGGAGGGGGTGGGGTAACCGGGCCATCCCGACGACGGCGGCCCACCCCAGGCGGGTGGCGGCGCGCCCCATCCCGGCGGTGGCCCGCCGGCCGCTCCCGGAGGTCCGTACCCGCCGGCCGCGCCCGGAGGTCCGTAACCCGAAGCGCCGCCACCCCAGCCCGGAGGGACCCACCCAGGGGGCCCCCACCCCGGTTGCGGGCTAGGCCAGCCCGCCGGCGGCTCCGTCTGCTCCGGTGTTCCACCCGTCTCTGGCACGTCAGCCGGCCGATCGTCGCCCATGCTCTGCGGTCTCCACGTCACGGTGGGGGCGGGCCGGGCCCGGACCGCTGCGCCCGGGCCGGGCAGGTGCCGTCCCCTCGGGAGCGATGTTAGCGCCGCACGGCGTCGAACCCGTCAGGTGAGTTGCGGGACGGCGCGGGTGGTGTCCGGAAGCGGCTCCACCTGCTCCATCGCCAGCTTGTCCATCTCCAGCTGGAGCGGCACCGGGACCGGGTAGTCGCCGGTGAAGCAGGCGAAGCAGAAGCCGTGGCCCTCCGGGTCGCCCATGGAGCGGCGCAGCCCGCCGATGCTCAGGTAGCGGAGGGTATCGGCGCCCACCAGGCGTCCCACCTCCTCCTCGCTGCGGCTGGCGGCGATCAGCTCGTTGCGCGACGCGATGTCGATGCCCATGAAGCAGGGCCACACGATGGGCGGGGAGGCGATGCGCATGTGCACCTCGACGGCCCCGGCACGCCGCAGCTCGTCGACGATCCGCCGGCTGGTGGTGCCCCGGACGATGGAGTCGTCCACCAGCGCCACCCGCTGTCCCTGGAGGACGTGGCGCATCGGGTTGAACTTGAGCCGGATGCCGGAATCGCGCAGCCGCTGCGAGGGCTGGATGAAGGTGCGGGTGATGTACCGCGATTTGATCATCCCCTCCTCGAAGTGGATGCCCGTCTCCTCGGCGAAGCCGATGGCTGCCGGGGTACCCGAGTCGGGCAGGGTGATCACCACGTCGGCGTCGACCGGCGCCTCGCGGGCCAGCTCGCGGCCCATCTGCCGCCGCGCCTCGTAGAGCGAGCGCCCCTGCATCACCGAGTCCGGCCGGGCGAAGTAGATGAACTCGAAGGAGCACATGGCACGCTTCGGCGCCTCGGAAGGGATCCGGCTGCTGCGCATCCCGGTGGCATCGACGGTCACGATCTCGCCTGGGTCGATCTCACAGACGAAGTTGGCGCCGACGACATCCAGGGCGCAGGTCTCGCTGGCGATGATGTAGCCGGAGCCGCCCGGCGCCTCGGGATCGCCGTAGCGGCCGAGGCAGAGGGGCCGGATCCCGAGCGGGTCACGGGCGGCCACCAGCGAGTCGCGGGTGAGGAGAAGCAGGCAATAGGCGCCGTGCACCCGGGGCAGGGCGCGGCGGAGGGCGGCGTCGAGGCTGCGGCCGGCAGTGCGCACCAGCAGGCGACCGAGCACCTCGGTGTCGCTGGTGGAGACGAACTCGACGCCCGCGTCCGCCAGCTCGGCGCGGATCTCCCCTGCGTTGATGAGGTTGCCGTTGTGGGCGAGCACCACCGGGCCGATCTGGCTGTGCTCGAAGCGCATCGGCTGAGCGTTGGGGAGCCGTGGGCTGCCCGTCGTGCTGTAGCGGGTGTGACCGACGGCGATGTCGCCGACCAGGTCGCCCATGATCTCGTTGTCGAAGACCTGCGCGACCAAGCCCATCTCCTTGTGCATCAGGATGTCGAGCCCGTTGCTCACCGCGATCCCGGCGGACTCCTGGCCGCGATGCTGCAGCGCGTACAGCCCGAAGTAGGTGAGATTGGCAACGTCCTCGCCGGGCGCGAAAACGCCGAACAGGCCGCACTCCTCGTGCATCCGCTCGGCGTCCATGAGCGATGCGCGCACCGGGACGGCGGGAGGGCGACTGCGCTCAGGCACGCGGCCGACCCGTCGCCGTCACCGCGATGCAGTCACACAGGGCTGCGTTGTCGCCAGGGCCCATGGCTCTCCGCACGTCCGACCTCCCCTGACACCGCTGGTGGGGGACGGGGTCGGGGTCAGTATACCGGCGCCCGGGCCCGCGTCACGACACCGCCGGCCGCCGAGATTCACCGGATCGGCACGATCGACTTCTCGAAGCAGATGCTCGACCCGGACGCGGCGTACTCGCCGAAGCAGGGGATCACCGAGTAGCCCGCGGATCGATAGAACGCGAGCGCCTCGACCTGAAGGTTGCCCGTCTCCAGCACCATCCGGTCGAGGCCGAGCAGGTGGTCGTCCAGCGCGCCGATCAAACGCCGGGCGTCGGGCGAGCCGAGCGGCTCGGAGCCGAGGATCACGGCCCGCTCTCGCCCGACACCAGCGCCTCGGTGTACGCGCGGGTGACCTCGGAGAGCGCCAGATCGAAGACGTTGGCGACCACGACGCGGTCCCCACCGGTCGTCCCCAGCTCGCGGACCTCGACCTGATGGCGCTCGGCGATGGCACGCACCGCAGCGACCTGCGCGGGGCGGGTGCTCGCCAGAAAGCGTGACTGCGACTCGCCGAAGAGGAGGCCCGCCTGCACGACGGGCGCCGCCAGGCTGAAGAGCCGTTCGGTGAGCGCTGCCCCGCGGCCACCGAGGATGCAGCTCTCCGCGACCGCCACCGCCAGGCCGCCCTCGGCGAGATCGTGGCAGGAGGCGAGCAGCCCGGTGTCGATCATCTCCAGGACCGCGGCCTGGACCCGCCGCTCCAGATCGAGGTCGAGGGTGGGGCGCGGTCCGGCGTTGACCCCATGGGCCAATCTCTGGTACTCGCTGCCGCCCAGGTCCATCCCCACCGGGCCCACCAGCAGCACCGCATCGCCATCGCGGGCGAAGCCGGCCGCGCAGCGCCGCTCCAGGTCCTCGAGGTGGCCCACCATGCCGATCACGACGGTGGGGTCGATGCTCACTCCCTCGGTGTCGTTGTAGAGGGAGACGTTGCCGCTCACCACCGGGACGGCGAGGGCCAGGCAGGCCTCGCGCATCCCCTCGACGGCCTCGGCGAGCTGCCAGAAGACCTCGGGCTTCTCGGGGTTGCCGAAGTTCAGGCAGTTGGTCACCCCGACCGGGGCGGCACCCACCGCGACCACGTTGCGGGCCGCCTCGCAGACGGCGATGGCGGCGCCCCGGCGCGGGTCGAGCGCCGCGTAGCGAGCGTTCCCATCGGTGGTGAGCGCGATCGCCCCGCCGGTGCCGCGCACCCGCAGCAGGGCGGCGTCGCCGCCGGGGAGGACCACGGTGTCGTCGCCGACCTGGTGGTCATAGCGCCGGAAGATGGGCCGGCGGCTGCCCACGTTGGGGCTGCGCAGCAGGCGGAGCAGGGTCTCGCCCATCGGCCACGGCGCCGCCATGGAGAGCGGGTCGGCGGCGAGCGCCGCGTCCTGGCCGGCGGGGCGGTGCGCCTGCGGGTGACGGAGGGGCACCTCGTCAATCAGGAGCCCGAGGGGGAGATCGCAGACCACCTCGCCCGCGTCGGCCACCACCAGCCTCCTGGTGTCGGTGACCGAGCCGATCACGTCCGAGTGGAGGTCCCAGCGGTCGAACTCCCCCTGCACCGAGGCGGCGTCCTCCGGCCTTACCACGAGCAGCATCCGCTCCTGGGACTCGCTGAGCATCACCTCGTACGGCGTCATCCCCCGCTCGCGGCGGGAGACCCGGGAGACGTCCATCTCGATGCCGCAGCCACCCCGGTGAGCCAGCTCGGCGGAAGAGCTGGTGAGCCCGGCCGCCCCCAGGTCCTGCATGGCGACGATCCGCGGGTCGCCGGCCAGCGCCACGCAGACCTCCATCAGGCACTTCTCGAGGAAGGGGTTGCCGACCTGCACAGCGGGGCGTCGCTCGCTGGACGCCTCGTTGAGCTCGACCGAGGCGAAGGTGGCGCCGTGGATGCCATCGCGGCCGGTGTCGGCGCCGACCAGGAGGACCAGGTTGCCGGGACCGGCGGCGGCCGCGCGGGTCAGCTTGGACTGCTCGATGATCCCGACGCACATGGCGTTGACCAGGCAGTTGTGGCGGTAGGACGCGTCGAAGTAGACCTCGCCGCCTACCGTGGGCACCCCGATGCAGTTCCCATAGCCGCCGATGCCGGCAACGACCCCTTCGAGGAGATGCCGCTGGGTCGGCTCCTCGAAGGGGCCGAAGCGCAGCGAGTCGAGCAGGGCGACCGGGCGCGCGCCCATGGTGAAGACATCGCGGAGGATGCCGCCGACCCCGGTGGCGGCCCCCTGGTAGGGCTCGATCGCGGACGGGTGGTTATGGGACTCGATCTTGAAGACGCAGGCGAGACCGTCTCCGATATCGACCGCGCCGGCGTTCTCCCCCGGCCCCTGCAGGACCCGCAGGCCAGCGGTGGGCAGGCGGAGCAGGAGCGGCTTGCTGGTCTTGTAGCCGCAGTGCTCGCTCCACATCGCGCCGATGACCCCCAGCTCGACCGGGGTGGGGACCCGACCCAGCCGGCGGGTCGCCAGGTCGTACTCCGCGCGGGTCAGCGCCACCTCGGCGAGCTGGGCGCCGGAGACGGGCGGCGCGCTCATGGGGCGGCCACGAAGGCGGAGCGCTCCGCCACCGCCTCCACGACGCTCCGGAAGAGTTGCATCCCGTCCTCCGACCCGAGGAGCGCCTCGGCGGCACGCTCGGGGTGAGGCATCATCCCGAGCACGTTGCGACCGTCGCTGACGATGCCGGCGATGTCCCGCAGGGAGCCGTTGGGCGAGGCGTCGCCGACCGGCAAGCCGTCGCGGGCGACGTAGCGGAAGGCGACCCGGCGCTCGGCCTCGAGCCGGTCAAGGGTCGGGGCGTCGGCCACGTAGCGGCCCTCGCCATGGCTGACCGGGATGGCCAGCACCGCGCCGGGATCGCAGGCGCGGGTGAAGGGCGTCTCCACCGTCTCCACCCGCAACCAGGCGGTCTCGCAGCGGAACTCGAGGGAGACGTTGCGGGTCAGCGCGCCGGGGAGGAGGTGGGCCTCGCAGAGGATCTGGAAGCCGTTGCAGATCCCCCAGACCAGACCCCCCGAAGCGGCGAACTCCTGCACCGACTCCATGAGCGGCGCGAAGCGGGCCACGGCGCCGGTCCGGAGGTGGTCGCCGTAGGAGAAGCCGCCGGGCAGGATCACGCAGTCCACGCCACCGAGGTCGCGGTCGCGGTGCCAGAGGGGGACGGACCGGTGACCGAGGACCTCGACGGCACGGGCGCAGTCGCGGTCGCTCCAGGTCCCGGGGAAGACCGCGATCCCGAACCTCATGCGGGCGGGGGCAGAGGCGCGGTCGAGGCCTCGATGGCCGGCCGGAGCTCGATGCGATAGTCCTCGATGACCGGGTTGCGGAGAAGCCGCTCGCACATCTCGGCCACCCGGCGCCGAACGCTCGCCTCGGAGTCGCCGTCGACCTCCAGGGTGATGTGCTTGCCGACCCGAACCTCGGTCACCTCGGCGAAACCCAGCTGGTGGAGCCCGGCCCTGACGGTGAGCCCCTGCGGGTCGTTGACCACCGGCTTGAGCGAGATCACGACCTCGGCAAGGAACCTCACAGCTCCAACCCGCAGATACGCCGGGCCGCCTCGAGGTAGCGCTCGGTGGTGGCCGCGATCACCTCCGGGGGAAGCGGCGGGCCGGGCGGTCGCTTGTCCCAGTCGAGGGTCTCCAGGTAGTCGCGGACCGGCTGCTTGTCGAAGGACACCGCAGCCTGCCCCTCGCGCCACTCCGCCGCCTCCCAGAAGCGCGACGAGTCGGGGGTGAAGACCTCGTCGATGAGACAAAGGTGGCCGCCGATCATGCCGAACTCGAACTTGGTGTCCGCCAGAATGATGCCCCGAATGATGCAGAGCGCGGCGGCGTAGCGGAACAGCTCGAGCGAGGTCCGCTGGAGGCGCCCTGCGAGGTCGACGCCGACCTTCTCGGCCAGCTCGGCCCGGCTGATGTTCACGTCGTGCCCGCTGTCGTTCTTGGTGGCCGGGGTGAAGCGCAGCTCGGGGAGCGGCGAGGACTCCCGCAGCCCCGAGGGGAGCCGCTCGCCGGCGAGCGTCCCCCGGTCGCGGTACTCCTTCCAGCCGGAGCCGGAGAGGTGGCCCCGGACCACGCACTCGACGTCGATGCGCTCGGCCCGGGCACAGCGCACCGAGCGCTCCCGCCATTCCGCCCAGATCTCCGGCGGCACCGCGTCGTCGCGGTCGGGGAGCATGTGGTTGGCAACGATGTGCCTGGTCCGTTCGAACCACCAGCGCGAGATCTGGGTGAGCGTCCGCCCCTTCTCGGGGATGGGGTCGGGCAGCACGACGTCGAAGGCGGAGAGGCGGTCGGTCGCCACCATCAGCAGGCTGCCGTCGTCGAGGAAGAAGGTGTCGCGCACCTTGCCCCGCCGGAACACCTCCAGGCCAACGTCCTGAGCCGCCATCAGCACCGGGGTCATGCCAGCCCTCCTCCGATCCCCGCCTCGAGGGCGAGCTGCGGCCGCTCCTCGGCCGCCGCCTCGGGCGGCGCGTCGCGGATCTCGAGCCCCAGCCGGCGGTAGGTGTCGTCGATGCCGGCGAGGTAGGCCTGGAGGTCGAAGCAGCGGTCCAGCGCCTCCGTCGGGAGGGCCGCGCCGAGCTCGGCCCGGACCAACGCCTCGAAGCCGGCCTCGCCGCCGCGGGCCCGCTCGGCCAGCGCCTGGACCTCGCGGTAGGCGTCCTCGCGGGACCGGCCGGCAACGATCAGAGCGTCGAGCACACGGGGTGAGCAGGTGATCCGGCCCAGGGTCTCGACATCCTCCAACATCTTGCCAGGATTGACACGAACTTGGGTGACCAGTCGAGTGCACAGCCGCAGCATGTAATCGAGCAGGGCGCACGAGTCGGGCAGCACGATCCGCTCCGCGGAGGAATGGGAGATGTCGCGCTCGTGCCACAGCGCGACGTCCTCCATGGCGGTGACGGCGTAGCCACGGAGTACGCGGGCCATGCCACAGACCCGCTCCGAGAGCACCGGGTTGTGCTTGTGGGGCATGGCCGACGAGCCCTTCTGCTGCTGTGCGAAGGGCTCCTCCAGCTCGGCGACCTCGGTCTGCTGGAGCAGCCGGACAGTGGTGGCCAGCCGTTCGAGGCTGGCTCCCAGGATGGCCGTCGCGGCGACGAAGGCGGCGTGGCGGTCGCGCGCCAGCACCTGGGTGGCGGCGGCGGCGACACCCAGCCCGAGGCCCTGGCAGACGTGCTCCTCGACCCCGGGCGGGACCGAGGTGTGAGTGCCCACCGGACCGCTCACCCGGCCGACCGCGACCTCGGCCGCCGCGGCGGCCAGGCGGGCCCGGCCCCGCCGGACCTCGTCGTAGTGGTTGGCGAGCTTGACCCCGAGGCTGAGAGGCTCAGCGTGAACCCCATGGGTCCGGCCCGGCATCAGGGTCAGGCGGTGGCGGACCGCCTGGGCGGCGAGCGCCCGCTCCAGGGCGGCGGCATCCTCGTCGATCTGCCGTGCGGCGTCGCGAAGCTGGGCGGCCAGGGCGGTGTCGACGACGTCGGACGAGGTGAGCCCCAGATGGAAGTAGCGCCCCTCGTCCCCCACCGTCTCCTGGACCGCCTGGACGAAGGCGGCGACGTCGTGGCCCTGCTCGGCCTCCAGCTCGGCGATGCGGACGGGGTCGACACGGGCGCCCGCCCTCAGCTTCTCAGCCGCCTCCGCCGGAACCCGCCCGCTGGCAGCCCAGCCCTCGGCGGCCAGGAGCTCCACCTCCAGCCACCGCCCGAGCCGGGATTCGTCGCTGAAGATGGCGGCGATCGCGGCCGGGGTGTAACGGGGGATCACGTGGGCCAATTCTATTCGGTGCCGGACACCGAGCCGGGCCCCCGCAGCAGAGTTCAGATCGAGGAGTGCGCGGCAACTCCCATGAGTCACCAGGACCCGCCACCGTATACTGACGGGCGCCCATCCGGCCCCTCCGCCAGCGCGCACGGGGTGGTCGCCGGCCGCGCCTGTCCGCAGGCCCCCGCCGTGACATGAGCCGTCCCGTAACCCGAAACCCGTTCGACCCGTTCACCCAGCGGACACGCCTGGGGATGAGGGTCGTGCGATGACGCTCCCCCGGGCCTATGAGGATCAGCTCGTCGAGCGAGCCAAGTCGGACGCCGACGCATTTGGGGAGTTGTACGACCACTACTTCGGGCAGATCTATCGCTTCGCCTACAGCCGGACCCGGGACCGGGACGCCGCTGAGGAGGTCACCCAGGAGGTCTTTATGAAGGCACTCCGGGCGATGCCGCGCTACCGGCCCTCCGGGCACCCGTTCAGTTCCTGGCTGTACCAGATCAGCGCCAACGCGATCGCCGACCACTTCCGCCAGAAGCGGCCCCAGTCGAGCCTGGACGCCGCCATCGAGATCGTCGACCCCTCTCGTCCGGTGGCGGAGCGGGTGGTCGAGTCGGCCGAGGCGGCGCGCGTCTGGGCGGCCATCGACGGGCTCCCGGAACAGCAGCGCACCGCCATGACCCTGAAGTTGGGAGAGGACCTGAAGCTGGCCCAGATCGGTGTGATCATGGGCAAGAGCGAGGGCGCCGTCAAACTGCTCATCCACCGCGGCATGATCGGAGTCCGGCAGCGGCTGGGCGTGACGGCGGTCGCCGGAGACGCGCTGTGAGCGAACGCCGCGACCGCTTCGACCCCGAGCTCGCCGAGCTGTTCGGCGACGACCCCGAGCTGCTCGAGCTCGCCCAGCTGGTCCGGGAGAGCCGGCCCGAGCCCGACCTGGACTCCCGGTTCCCTGGAGTTCTCCGAGCCCGCCTGATGGACGAGGCGAGGACGGCGGCGACCCCGCCCCGCGGATTCCGGTTCCGGCCGGCCGGCGGCCGTCTCACCGCCTGGGGGACGCTCGCGGTGGGAACGGCCCTGGCCGCGGCGGCCGCCGTGGCCATCCTCAACAGCCAGCCACCGGCACCCGGGCGGCTGGCCATCGTCGCCAACGTGAGCCACCAGCAGCAGGTCGACCCCCGCCAGGCCATCACGCTCAGCTTCAACGAGCCGGTCGACGCCCCGAGCGAGCAGGCCGTGCTGGGCTCCCTCAAGATCGAGCCCGCCACCCAGGTGACCGTCACATGGGAGAACCCCGAGACGCTGGTGGTCACACCCATCCACCCCCTGGCCGCCGACACCGATTACCAGGTCACCATCCCGAAGTCGGCGATCCAGAGCCAGAGTGGGCAGACGCTCAGCTCTGACGTGACCATCGATTTCGGGACCCAGCCGGCACCGACCCCGACCGCAACGAGCTCGCCGGTACCCGCCCTGGTGCCCGCGGTGGTGGGACCGGCGGCGAGCGACGGGCTGGCCTTCTGGGGCCCCGGGGGCGCTCCCGGGGTGACCGACTCCACCGCCGGCCAGCCGACGCCGGCGGCCGCGCCCTCGGCCAGCCCCTCGGCGACCCCGTCGGCCTCCCTCAGCCCCACGGCGGTGGGGGCCACCCCGCCAGCCAACGCCTCGGCGGCGGCCACCCCGGCCGCCCCACCGGCCTCGGGGACGGTCTACTTCCCCGAGAATGCGGCGCCGGTGACACTGAGTGACACCCCGTCCACGGCGGCGGCGGTGACACCCAACGGGTTCTACGTCGCCCTGGCGATCACCCAGCCGGACGGCAGCGGTGGGATCGTGGTCGAGAGCTCCGACGGGAGCCAGGCCAACCTGCTCTGGCCGACGGGGTCGGGGGGCGGAGGAGTGGTGACGGCGCTGGCCTGGGACGGCAACAACCGGGTCGTCTTCGTGACCTCCCAGGGGATCTACGCCGTGTACGTGGACTCGGAAGAGTGGTCGCAGCTCTACGCCTTCCCCTCCGGAGGCTCGGCGTCCGGTGTCGTGCTCGCGGCGGACGGGCTGCACGCGTTCGTCCCCGCCACGGATGTGTCCGGCCAGCCGGCGCCAACGACCACGGCATCCTCGACCTCGACCGCCACACCGGTCACGTCCACCCCCGCGACGTCGGTCCCGGTCACGCCATCCCCCGCGACGGGGGTCCCGGCCACACCATCCCCCTCCTCGGCGCCCCCCTCCTCCACCGTCACGCCGGCCGCCACCTACGCGCCGAGCGCCGGTGACGGCTGGCTGGTCACACTCCCGACCGGCGGCGCACAGGCACCGACCCAGCTGCCGGGGAGCGCCAGCGGGGTGGTGGCCTTCAGCGGCGTGGCGGACGAGGTCGCGTGGGTGGACACGAGCGGCGACGGCTCGACGGTGCTGGAAGCCCCGGTCAGCGACCCGACGACGATCACGGCGGTGCCCGGGGCCCCGGCGGAGGGGATCGAGGAGCTGGCCCTCGACGCCCACGGAGCCACCCTCGCCTACGGCATGGACCCCGGCGGCATCGAGGTCGAGACGGCGAGCGGCACCGTTCTCGGCACCGCCCCTGCCGAGGCCAGCTCCCTCGCCTTCTCCCCGGACGGCACTCAGCTCGCCTTCGTCGCCGCCGGGAGCCTCGACGTGACCCAGGTCCAGGCCGCGTCCACCTCCACCACCTCGCCCACGTCTCTCTGCCAGGACGCCGACCAGGTGCTGAGCCAGTTCGTCGGCGACCAGGTGGCCCACGACCAGGCCGGCCTCGCCGCCCTCACCGCCAGCGGCGCTCCCCCGGCTGGCACGATGACGCCCCCGTCCATCGACCGCGGTTACGTCATCAGCTCCAGCTGCACCGCCGCCAGCGCCGGCGGCGGGCCCACCCTCACCGCCTCCGCACGGCTGATCGTCGATCCGAAGGGCACGTCACCCGGACAGCTGACCGACGAGACGGTGATCCTCGGCCAGAGCGACAGCGGCTGGCTGGTCACCGGGCTCTCGGTCCCACCGCTGCGCGACCAGGGCAGCGGTCCGCACGTCCTGAGCGTCACCGCCACGCCGCCGGCCGCGGGCTCGCGGAACCCGGAGAGCGTGGTGAACGTCACCTTCGACTCCGACCTCGAAGCGTCGAGCATCACCGCCGGCTCGCTGTGGCTGGAGACCACCGACGGTCAGGTGCTTCCACTGCTCGGGCCTCCGTCGTACGACCCCGACACCCGCGAAGCGACGCTGACCGTGGCGGGCACCCTCCCCGCCGGCACCCAGGTTGCGGTCGGGCCCTCGATCTCGGACATCGACGGCGGCCACCCGCCGGCCCAGTCCCTCTACCCGGTCGGAGGCTGAGCCGCGGGCTAGCTCGACACCGCCACGGCGGCGGCGACGGCCGCGACGTGGGCCGGGTCCCGGAGCAGGCGATCGAATCGGCTGCGCCGCCGCTCCCACTCCCGCGCCTGGTCCACCAGCTCCGGATGGTCGTCGATGAAGTGGGTGGTGTACTCCCCGCGCTGAAAGTCGGGGGAGTCGAGGATGGCGAGGTGGAACGGGATGTTGGTCCGAATGCCGGTGACGGCGTACTCGACGAGCGCCCGGCGCATCCTGCCGATGGCGAGCTCCCGGGTCGGTCCCCAGGCGATCAGCTTGGCGATCATCGGGTCGTAGCGGGGGGAGACCACCCCCGGCCCGGTGAGCGCAGAGTCGACCCGGACCCCGGGCCCGGAGGGCTCGTGGTACCCCGTGACCCGCCCCGGAGAGGGCAGGAAACCGTGCTCGAAGTCCTCGGCGTTGATCCGGCACTCGATGGCGTGACCCTGGGGGGCGACCTGCCCCTGGCGGAGTCGGAGGTGCTCGCCGGCCGCTACCCGGAGCTGCTCCACCACCAGGTCCACCGAGTACACGGCCTCGGTCACCGGGTGCTCAACCTGCAGCCGGGTGTTCATCTCCAGGAAGAAGAAGTCGCCCTTCGAGTAGATGAGCTCGACGGTGCCGGCATTGACGTAGCCGATCGCCCGGGCGGCGGTGACCGCGACCCCGCCCATGCGCTCTCGGGTGGCCGGGTCGATGACCACCGACGGCGACTCCTCGAGGATCTTCTGGTGGCGGCGCTGGATCGAGCACTCGCGCTCCCCGAGGTGGATGACGTTGCCGTGGGCGTCGGCGAGCACCTGAACCTCGATGTGCCGAGGCTCCTCCACGTAGCGCTCCAGGAAGACGGTGGCGTTGCCGAAGGCGCGCTGGGCCGTGGATCGGGCGGCCTCCAGACCTGTCAGCAGCTCGGCAGCGTCCCGGGCCACCCGCATGCCAATGCCGCCGCCTCCGGCGGAGGCCTTGATGAGCACCGGGTAGCCGATCTCCGACGCCGCCCTCCGCGCCTCCTGGGGATCACCGATGGCTCCGCTGCCGGGGACGACCGGCACCCCCGAGGCCCGCATCCGCTCGCGGGCCGGGACCTTCTCCCCCATCGCCGCCATCGCCTCCGGGGGCGGGCCGATGAACACGACGCCGGCGTCGGCACAGGCTCTCGCGAAAGCCTGGTTCTCGCTGAGGAAGCCGTAGCCAGGATGGATCGCGTCCGCCCCGGTGGACCTGGCGACCGCCACCACCCGCTCGATGTCGAGGTACTCCGCCGGCGTTCCGAGCTCCACCGCCTCGTCGGCGAGAAGGGTGAAGGCGGCGTGACGGTCCGCCTCGCTGTGGACGGCGACCGAGCGGATCCCGAGGTCGCGGCAGGCGCGGATCACCCGCAGCGCGATCTCCCCCCGGTTGGCGACCAGCACCTTGGCGAACACGGCGCTCATGGTGCCATCAGGAGCGGCACGACCGGGTGCCGAGCTCCCCGGCGGCGGGCGCAGCCGTTGCCAAGCGGCGGTGCATCATTGGGACGGGCCAGAGACGAGCGAGGAGGCTGCGCGATGCCGCGGGACGTAGACCAGGCGTGGGAGGAGGTCGGCCGGCACGTCGGGGAGCTGGGCTCCCGGATTCACGAGCATTACCGTCACCAGGTCGAGGGGCACGGCCAGCCCGTCGAGCGCACCGGGCAGGCGGTGAGCGACACCCTGGAGATGTTGAGCCGTCAGATCGGCAGCGCAGTCGACGCCATGGGCGAGGCGCTCCGCGACCGTGTGGTCCGAGAGCACGCCCTCCAGGCGTCCCGCGCCTTCGCCGACGCCGTCGAGGTGTCGGTCGCCGACCTGAGCGGAAGGGTGAGGAAGGCGCGCAAGCGCTCTCCGCGGCGGCGCGACCGGTAGGCTCCTGAGTCCGGACCGTCCCGCGGGCGAGCCCGGTAGGATCGAGCTTCGAATGGACTACCGGCGTCCGTCGCCCCGGATGTGGATCGCCCGCCAGGCGGTCCTCGGGCTGTCGAGCCTCATCCTGCTGGTCATCGTCAGCGTGATCGGAGGCCTCCTCGGCGGTGGACCGGGCGTCGCGGCCGGCATCGGTGCCGGCCTGGCTCTCACCGCGGTCTCGTGGTTCGTCGAACGCGGCCGGTACCGCTCCTGGGGCTACCTCGAGCGGGACGAGGACCTGGTGGTCCGGCGGGGCCTCCTCTTCCACCGGCTGACCGTCGTCCCCTTCGGCCGCATGCAGTTCGTGGACGTGACCGCGGGCCCGGTGGACCGCGTCTTCGACCTCGCCACCGTGCAGCTCCACACCGCGGCCGCAGCCACCGACGCCCGGATCCCGGGGCTGCGCAGCGCCGACGCCGCCCAGCTCCGTGACCGGCTGGCCACCCTCGGTGAGGCCCGGGCCTCGGGGATCTGATGGTCCCCGGCTCCCCGCAGGCTCCGCCCCTGGCCGGTACCTGGAGCCGGCTCCATCCCCTCTCCCCGGTCGCCCGCATCGTGATCACCCTCGGGGTGGTGGTGGTGGTCGGGATCCCCTCCCTCTCCGGGCAGCAGAGCGCATCCGGGCAGACCGTGTACCTGGTGGTGATCGCAGCGGCGGCCGTGCTCGGGATGGCCGCCGCCGTGATCTCCTGGCTGGTCACCCGGTGGCGGGTGGTCGGCGAGGAGCTCCAGATCGATACCGGGTTCATCTACCGCCAGTCGCTGCGCTTCCCCCTCCGCCGCATCCAGGCGGTCGACATCGTCGCGCCGCTCACGGCGCGCATCCTGGGGCTCGCCGAGGTGCGGGTGGTCTCCGCCGGGACCGGGCACCATCAGCGCGGCCACCTCGCCTACCTAAGCAACCAGGATGCCGCGGCGGTGCGGGCCCAGCTGCTCGCCCTCGCCCACGGGCTGGCCCCGGAGACCCCCGAGCCTCCTGCCCTGCCCCTCTTCCGGGTCGACAACGGGCGGCTGATCGCGGCGAGCCTGCTCCGCGGAGCGTGGCTGCTGCTGCTGGTGTTCCTCGTCGTCGCCGTCGCCCTGGCGGCGGCCGGTCCGACCGGGGCGGCCGGCGCGGGGCGGGCGAGCGGGACGCAGGCGGTGGAATCCCTGGTCAGCGCGGTGGTGACCGGTCTGCTGGTGCTCGGCATCGATGCCGCCCGCGCCGTCAACGGCGACTTCGACTTCACCATCGGAGAGGCCCCCGACGGCCTGCGCCTGCACCGTGGCCTCCTCCAGAAGCGGCACGAGACCATCCCGTACGGCCGCATCCAGGCGGTGCGGCTGCTCGAGCCGCTGCTCTGGAGGCCGTTCGGCTGGGCCCGGGTGGAGCTGGATGTCGCCCGCCAGCCGGAGGCCCGGCGCCAGGGCGAGGCCCGCCAGCTCGCCCACCTCCTGGCCCCGGTCGCGACCCTGGACCAGGCGCGCTGGCTGATCGGGAGGCTGGCACCGGGCGTTCCCGCGACGCCGGGCCGATCGGGAGCACCCCCACTGCGGGCGGCTTTCCGGGCACCCCTCTCCTATCACTACCTCTCCGTCTGGCACGACGAGCGGTGGCTGGTCACCCGGACCGGCCGGGTGCGCCCGGCGACCGTGATCGTGCCGCTGGAGAAGGTGCAGAGCATCCGGCTGGGGAGCGGACCGCTGCTGCGCGCTCTCCACCTGGCCAACCTCCGGGTCGACACCGCCGGGAGGCGCTGGGTGGCGGAGGCACTCTGCCGGGACGAGAAGGAGGCGGCCGGGCTCGTCGACCGGCTCGGCGGCCTGGCGCGCCGGGCCCGCCGGCTCAGTTGGTGATGATCACCGGGGTTCCCAGCGGCGTCCAGTTGTAGAGCCACGGCATGAGCGCGGTGGGGATGTGGACGCAGCCGTGGCTGGCCCAGTCCTGGTCCACGTCGTTCTCGCTGCCCGGACCGAAGGCGTTCTGGTTCTCCCAGTAGGCGTCGTGGAGGAAGTACCCGTCGGCGAACTC
>Ga0209415_10004546_pt1 | contig 25338 bp, 19 predicted proteins | sample PeaSoiSIISIP2007_FD_187696 | JGI IMG/M metagenome (GOLD analysis project Ga0209415, IMG submission 187696) | Peat soil microbial communities from Weissenstadt, Germany - SII-SIP-2007 (SPAdes) (version 2) | ecosystem: Environmental > Terrestrial > Soil > Wetlands > Peat | place: Germany... | reverse complement strand
GGGAGTGCAGCACAGCCCAAAAAACGAATCGCAGTTCCCGCCGCAACAGTCGAAGCCACTGCTGCAGCTCTGGAAGTCTGCGTTGCAACCGTTCGCATGTACCGCAGTAGCCCAACTCGAAAGAACCACCGCCAGCGCCACAGCCGTATACACCACCCGAGCAGTACCCGCGCACCGCACGAGGAAATCGGACGCGGCCCCGTGTCGTACCTTGGTCATCTTCCCCCCGGCTTTGAGCAGCAACCCCCAGCGATGGGTACACGCTTTCGAACCATTACGTCAAACGCATCAGCGAGATCTACACGTCGTCGAGCGAAGTCCAGCCCTCCTTCTCCGCACGCCGGAGCGCGTGATCCTGGGCTCGCCGAAAGCGTTTGCTCCGTGAGAGCAAAACTATCTCCGGGTCGGTGTCTCGGATCGGTGTCTAAGGAATACACCAACCGCGCCGCCCGCTACGGCGTGCGCAGCGCCGAGCGCAGCTCGCGCGCCAGCACGTCGACGGTGCCGCGCGTGCCGCCGGCGAGCTTCTGCCGCCACTCGCCGTCGGTCTCGAAGCGCGCGTCGCTGATGTATTCGCCCCATAGATCGATGACGCCGGCGATCGCGGACGCTTCGAGCGGGTCACCACCCGCCTTGCGCACCGCGCCCAACACGTCGGGCACCACCCGCAGGAAGGCGCGCAGCGCCATCGCCGTCTTGATACTGTACCGCTTGCCGTGCCACGCCTTGGGAAACACCTTGGCGACCTGTTTGAAGTAGTTCAGGAAGAAGCGGGTCGCGTGCTCGCGGAAATCCTCCGCCGCCTTGCCGCCGAAGGCGTCGAGCGCCGACAGCACGCCCTTCAGCTCCTCGGCCAGCGGCGCCTGCGCGACGCGGCCGTGGCCGACGCCGAACAGCTTGATCTCGCCGTGCAACGGCGAGCTGCTGTCCTCGTTCAAGATGCGGATGATGTCGTGACTCACCGCCAAGCTGCTGTCCGGATACAGCCGGCGTCCGGACAGGCTGATGAGATGCGACGGGTTCAGCTTGGTGTGCTTGGCGTTGATGGTGACGAACAGCTCGACGACCTGATCCGGGGCGAGCCGGTCGAAGATGACCGCTGGCACCTGCACGTCCTCGCCGGGATGCTGCTCGGCGAGCTGATGCAAGGCCAGCAGCCGGTGCTGTCCGTCGAGCGCACGCAGCGCCCCTTCCTCCGGCGGCAGCTGCAACACGCCCAGGACACGATGCGAGCTGATTGGCACGAAGTCGAGGCGGCGGTCCGAGACCAGCAACACGGCACCCGGAATCGCCGGCAAGTTGCCGGCTTCGGAGCATTGCATGTAGTAGTCCATCAGCTCGGCGATCTTCTTCTGGATCACCGGCCGCTGGTACGCCTCGGCGCTGTGCGCGATCTTCTGCTCCAGGACATCCCAGTTGATCTTGCCGGCGCGCCCCGGCTTCACGGGACGTTTCCCCGATGTCCGCCCGTCGCCGCTGTAGCTCAGCACCTCGAAGCGCACGAGCTTCTGCACGTCGCGCACGCCGAGGATGGCTTGGTAGAAAAAGACGCCGAACTGGTGCAATCGCATCGCCGGCACTGTGATCATCACGAATCCCCCTCCTGTTGACGCATCCTGCCGTTGGCGGCGCGACTGTAGTTGGCCGGTCGGTCCGGGGTCAAGGGAGGCGTGGGTGCGTGGCTGCGTGGGAGGGTGGGAGGGTGAGGGCGCAGGGCGACTTGCGTTCTCACGTTCCTACTCCCATGCCAGGACGACGATCGTCACCAGCAGCGTGAGCACCGTTACGGGTACGCCCACACGGAGGTATGCTCCGAACGACACCGGCACACCGGCGCGGCGCGCCTGCTCGATGACGATCAGATTCGCCACCGAGCCGAGCGGTGTCAGATTGCCGGCGAGCGTGCTGGCCGCGGCGACCGTCAGCCAGGCGTGGTGACTATTCTCGAGATTGCTGACGAACGGCTTGAGCACCATGACCGCCGGGACGTTGCTCACCAGGTTGGACAGAATCGTCGTCGCCACGGTCAACGGGAGAATTTCGTCCAGCCGCCAGGCGCGCAGCGCCGCGAACGCCTCGCGATCGATCCCAGTGGTCTCCAGCCCAGCAACAACCACGAATAGGCCGATGAACAAGACCAGCAAGGTCCAGTCGATGTCGCGGTACACCTTCTCCGGCCGCACCCGGCGGGTGACCAGCAGATAGGCTCCGGCACCCAAGGCCACGTTGCTCACCGGAACGCCGGCGGCAAACAGAATGACCGCGGCGCCGGCGGTGAGGCTCGACTTGATCAGCAAGGCGCGATGGACGCGAATTTTCACCTCGCTGCCGGGCGATTGAATGGAGCCCTGCAGCTGGCGGCGATACACCAGCCACAACACCAAGAAGTCGAGCCCGAGCCCGATGGCCGCCACCGGCGTGAGATGCAGAGCGAACGTCCGGTAGCTGAGGCCCGAGAAGCTGGCGACCAGCATGTTTTGCGGATTGCCGGTGATGGTCGCCGTGCTGCCGATGTTCGATGCCGTTGCCAACGCCAGCAGAAACGGCAGCGGCGGCAGGGCCAGCGCCTGCGTCATCTGCAACAGCAGCGGCGCGAGCACGAGACAGACGACGTCATTGATGAAGAAGGCCGCCAGCACGCCGGCCACGGCGACCGTGAGCGCCAGCAGCTGCACCGGCGAGCGGGCGATGCGTATGACGCGCGCCGTCACCAGCCGGAAGAACCCGGAGAGCCGCAGGTTGGCGACGACGATCATCATGCCGAAGAGCAGCACCAGCGTGCGGTAGTCGACGGCTGCCGCGGCGCGCGGCAGCGGCACGACGCCGCTGAGAATCATCGCCGTGGCGCCGACGATGGCGATGCCCGTGCGGTCGAGACGCAGCGGCGGCAAACGCCCGATCGCCAACAGGAGGTAGGTCACACCGAAGATGGCCAGCGCGGCGTCACGCATCAGCGCTTCGTGTCACGCGCGCCGATGACGTCGCCGGTGCGCTTCAAATGCCGCTGGTAGTAGCCGAGCGCGCGCAATGAAAACGGCTCGGACTCGACGACACGCCATTCGCCCTCATCATCATCACGCGCGCAGCCGACGCACAGCCGCCGTTCGTCATCGTAGAGAAAGGCCAAGCGCGCGTGGACTCCCGGATCTTTGCGCAACTCGTAAATCGGCCCGACGAGCGCGACCGGCTCGCCGCGGGCAAGGGCGGCGAGCACGCCGAGCCGTTTCAGGATGCGTTCCGATTTGACGGAAAGCGGCACGCAGCGTTCAGCCTTCAGCGCGTGGCCGCGCGCTCACCGAATCGCATCCTCGCCGGTGAGGTCGCGGCCGATGATCAGCGTGTGCATGTCGTAGGTGCCTTCGTAGGTGTTGACCGTTTCAAGGTTGAGCATGTGGCGGATCACGGGGTACTCGTTGACGATGCCGTTGGCGCCGAGGATGTCGCGCGCCAGCCGCGCAATTTCCAGCGCGTGGCCGACGTTGTTGCGCTTCGCCAACGACACGTGCTCCGGACGCAGCTTGCCCTGGTCCTTCAACTGGCCGAGGCGATAGGCTAGCAGCTGACCTTTGGTGATCTCGGTCACCATGTGCACCAGCTTCTGTTGCACCAGCTGGAAGCCGGCGAGCGGCTTGTCGAACTGCTTGCGGTCTTTCGCGTATTCCAGCGCCGTGTGGTAGCACGCCATCGCCGCACCGATGGCGCCCCACACGATGCCGTAGCGGGCTTGGGTGAGGCAGGAGAACGGGCCCTTCAAGCCGACCACGCCCGGCAACATGCTCTCCCGCGGCACACGCACCTCGTCGAGCACCAGCTCCGACGTGATCGACGCCCGCAGCGAGAACTTTCCCTTGATGTCGTGGGCGCTGAACCCGGGCATGCCCTTCTCCACCAAGAAGCCGCGGATGCCTTCGGTGGTCTTCGCCCACACGATCGCGATATCGGCAATGCTGCCGTTGGTGATCCAACGCTTCACGCCGGAGACGATGAACTGATTGCCGTCGGCACGGGCGCGCGTCTCCATGCCGCCCGGATCGGAACCGTGATCCGGCTCGGTGAGGCCGAAGCAGCCGATGAGCGTGCCGGCGGCCATGCCGGGCAGCCAGCGCTGCTTCTGCGCGTCGGAGCCGAAGGCGTGAATCGGATGCATGCAGAGCGAGCCTTGCACCGACACCATTGATCGTAGCCCGCTGTCGCCGCGTTCCAACTCCTGGCAGATCAGGCCGTAGGAAACGTTGTTCAGCCCGGCGCAGCCGTAGCCCTTCAGGTTCGCGCCGAACAGACCCAGCTCCGCCATGCGGGCAATAAGGTGGCGCGGAAATTCCTCCCGTGCGTGCAGCGCTTCGATGATCGGCAGCGCTTCGCGGTCGACGAAGTCGCGCACCGTCTTGCGGATCATGCGCTCTTCGTCGGTCAACACGTCGTCCAGCCCGTAGTAGTCCACGCCCGAGTATGGCGTCATCGGCATTCTCCTTCTCGCTGCACGCATGTTATGCCGATGCGCGGGGTGGCAGCAAGGCGCCGGGCGTTGCTGCGGCGCTCGGATCATTAGAATTAATGCCATCTGCTTGACTTTCTAATCAGCCCACCTAACTATGCGGGGCGTGCACATCGAGACGCTCAAGGTCTTCTGTGACGTCGTCGAAAGCGGCTCCTTCTCGGTAGCCGCGTCGCAGAACTTCATTACGCAGTCGGCGGTGAGCCAGCAGCTGCGCACGCTCGAATCGAAATATCACTGCAAGCTGCTCGAGCGCGGCCGCTCCGGCGCCAAGCCGACCCCGGCCGGCGAGATTCTCTACCGCGCCAGCCGCGAGATCCTCGAAAAGTATCGCGAGATCGACACCAAGCTGCAGGAAACCGGCAAAGTCGTCAGCGGCTCGTTGCGCGTCGCCATCGTCTACAGCGTCGGCCTGCACGAGCTGCCGCCGTACATGAAGGAGTACCTGCTTGAGTTCCCGCAGGTAAACGTGCACATCGAGTACTCACGGCCGAACAAGATCTACGACGACGCGATTGCCGGACGCGTCGACTTGGGCATCGTCGCGTATCCCGTCAAGCATCCGCAAGTCACCATGATCCCCTTCCGTGAGGACCGGCTGGTCGTGGTCTGCCCTTCAAGCCACGCGTTTTCCAGCCTCCGCAAGGTCACGGTCGACCGTCTCGACGGCGAGGCGTTCGTCGGCTACGAGCGCGACATCTCGACGCGCAAGGCCACCGATGAGTTCCTGAAGGGACACGGCGTGGCGGTCCGTTACGTCGGCGAGTACGACAACATCGAGACGATCAAGCGCGCCGTGGAAATCGGCCAAGGCATCGCCATCATTCCGCTGGCCTCGGTGCAGCATGAGCTGGAGCACGGCACGTTGAAGGTCGTGCACCTGTCCGACGAAACCTTGCTGCGCCCCTTGGGCATCATTCACAAGAAGGGGCGGCATCTGTCCCCTGCAGCCATGAAGTTCATCGAAGTCCTGCGGCGCAAAGACCTGCTCGAATTGCGCGACCAATAATCTCGAAATTCGCAATTCGCAATTCCAAATTATTCCCAGCGCTACGAGCGCTGGCGTCAAAATGCGCGACCTGGCGCGGGCGCACGCTCGGCGCTCCTTTTGCTTTGCCACGGCGGTAGATGGCAGCGCGCGATCGAGACGCACAACATACCGGCACGCGCCTTTCGGGCGAGGATCTCACCTTCTGGTGGGCGGATTCACCGCTGCAGCCGACCACCATGGCGATGCTCATGCTGCTCGACCAGGCACCGGATCCAGCCCGGTTGCGCGCCGCGTTCGCGCGCGCCGTTGCCGCCGTCCCGCGTCTTGCCGAGCGCGTGGTGGATGCGCCGCTCAACCTGACCCTGCCGCACTGGGAGCTCGATCCGACCTTCGACCTTGACTACCATGTGCGCCGCCATGCCCTGCCCGGCCGCGCCGACTTGACGGAGCTGTTCGACGAGATCGCCCCGGCGTACGAGGCGCCATTCGACCGATCGCGGCCGTTGTGGGAGGCGCGGGTCTACGACGGGCTCACGGAAAAAGGTGCGGCGGCGACGTTCTTCAAGCTGCATCACGCCGTCGCCGACGGCGTCGGCGGTAACGCCATCTTTGCCGCCATGACCGATTGGGAGCGTGATCCCGTGAACCCGCCCCAATCGCCGCGGGCGCATGACGGCAACGGCGCCTGGCCCGCACCACGTTGGCTGGGAGCTCGCGTCCTCGATGCGATCCGGGATCGCATGCAACTGGATCTGGAACGCGCCGGCGCCGTCGCCAGCACCGTGGTCGACACCGTGGAGCATCCCGCGAAGCTGGCGCGGGCGCTCGAAGCACTCGGCTCGCTGGTCGAATTGTCGCGCTTCGACAGCCACGCACCGCGCACGGGCTTCGGGCGCGCCCGGCGCCTGAGCGGGCTCGATGTGCCGTTCGCCGACATGCGCCGCATCAAGCAAGCGCTCGGCGGCTCCATGATCGACGTGATCCTGACCATCATGGCGCGCGGCATCGGCCAGTGGCACACCGCGCACCGCCTGCATCAGGTGCACGAGCTCATGACGTTGGTGCCGGTGAACCTGCGCAAGCCGGAGGAATGGGCGGAAAAACCGCACGTCGGCAACATCGCCACCGGAATTCTGGTGCCCTTGCCGATCAAGCTCCGCGGGCCGATGGCGACCTACCGCGAGATCCATCGCCGCATGGAAGCCAAGAAGGCCGACCCGGCGATGCAAGCATCACCGCTGCTTGCCGAGCTGCTCAGTGTACTGCCGCCGCAGTTCTTCACCTGGATGTCGGAGGCCACCTTCGGCACGGTGGACTTCATCGTCACCAACGTCCCGGGCATCATGGTGCCGCGCTACCTCGCCGGCTCTGAGATCGTCGCCGCCTATCCGTTCGCCCCGGTCGCAGTGCGCAGCCCGGTCAGCATCGCCCTCTACGGCTATCGCGATCGGCTGTTCATCGGCATCACCTCAGACAAGACCGCCATGCCCGACGTCGAGGCCTTCGAAGCGATGATCCACGCCGCCTTCATCGAGCTGCGCGACGCGGTGGATACGAAACGGCCGTCAACGCCGCGTCGAGATGGGCAAACAAGTTCCCGCTGAATCCCCGTGGGCGCCTCCTCCGCCGCAAAGGCGCTTGACTTGTTATTGAAAATGAGTTTCAAAATCTCTTGTGGCCATCCGTCGGCGCATGATTCCCCGTCCGGCCCTGCGATTTGCCGCGACGGCAGCCGCCATTGTCTGCCTGGTGACCGCGCACGCGATCGCCGCGCAGACATCACTGCCGCCGAAATCGCAGGAGCAAGTCCAGCGCCTGCTCACCTTGCTGGCCGCCGTCGGTGAAGAGTACCGTGAAGGCGTGCGCGACGGCGCCGTCGTCCGACCGATCGAATTCGAAGAGGCCAAGACGTTCGTCGAAGACGCGCAGCACCGCTTCGCAGACGTTGCCGGCGCCTTGCCCGACGGTGGCAAGGATCTCCCTGCCCGGTTCGCGCAAGTCGCATCCGCCGTGCAGCAGCGGGCGCCGGTCGACACCGTGGTCGCTGAGCTGGCAGAATTGCGGCAGCACGTCAGCGCGCTCACCGGCGTGGACGAGCACGTCTATCCGCCGGCGCAACCGTCTGCGGCGCGCGGTCAGGAGCTGTTCAACGAATATTGCGTCACCTGCCACGGCGCGCGCGGCGACGGCAAGGGTCCGAGCGCCACCGGACTGAATCCACCGCCCGCCAACTTTACCGATCCGCAGTTCATTCACGGCGAAACGCCCTACGACTTCTATCACGTCGTCAGCTTGGGAAAGACCAACACCGCGATGCCGGCATGGGACGGCGTTCTTTCGGTGCAAGACCGGTGGGATCTGCTGAGCTATCTGTGGACGCTGTCACCCGGAAGCAGCGGCGTCGCCGAAGGTCAAGGCGTCTACCTGGCGCACTGCGCCGGCTGCCACGGCGCCGCCGGCGACGGTCATGCACCGTTCACCGCGGTGCTGGTGAAGGCGGCCCCGGATCTGAGCACGCCGGAGGCGCTGGCACGTAAAGCGGATGCCGATCTCTTCGCCGCCGTCACCGACGGCATCGCCGGCACACCGATGCCCTCCTTCGCGCGAACGCTACGTGACGACGAGCGTTGGAAAGCCGTCGCGTTCCTGCGCGTGCTGTCGCTCGGCGGTCCGCAAACGCCAGGGGCCAACACGCCCAACGGCAGCGCCGATCCCAAGCGATTCAGCGGCCTGCTGCGCCTGTTCGGCCAATCGTACGCTCAGGCCTGGACCGGCACGCAGCTCACGAGTCCGGTGAGCTACGACGAAGCCGCGGCCTTGCTGCCACAACTCTCGGCCGCGGCTGCTGCGATTGCGGCACGGGTCGAGCCCCAATCCGCCGCCGTCGCCGCCAGCATTCGCCGGCAGGCGGCCGCCATCGTCGCGCAGGTGCAGGCGCACGCTGCGCCGGGGGACGTGTCGCGCTCGGTCGAAATTCTCGCAAGCCTCGTCGAGTCGCAGGCGATACCGCCCGCGTCACAGCCGGCGACGGCCGCCGCCGCACCCGAGCCAAACGATCCCGAGCTGATCCTCAATGAAAGCGGCAAGCTGCTCGACGCGGCGGTATCCGCGTACACCCGTGGCGATGCGCAGGCCGCCGGCACGGCCGCCGATGCCTACCTGCAGTTCGAGCCCTTGGAGCCGCGCCTCGGCGGCGCCGATGCGGCGCTGAAGAGCGGCATCGAAGAGCGCTTCTTGCGTGTACGGCAGCTCATGCGGGTAGCCCGGAACGACGCCGAGATCCGGTCACTCGCCGGGGCGATTCACGACGATTTCGCGGCGGCGCGCGCGGCCCTGCAGCCGCACGCCAGTCCGTATGCGCTGTTCGTCGAGTCGGCGACCATCATCCTGCGCGAAGGCTTCGAGATCGTCCTGGTCATCGGCGCGCTGCTCGCCTACGTCGTCAAGACGCGCAACCCGGCGATGCAGCGATCGGTCTACGTCGGCACCGCCATCGGTGTGGCCGCGAGTCTGGCGACCGCGTTCGTCATGGGCGAGCTGCTGCGCTTGCATCCGGCCGCCTCCGATCTGCTCGAAGGCGCCACCATGTTGTTGGCGGCGGTGGTTCTCTTCTGGGTGAGCTACTGGCTGGTTTCCAAATCGGAGGCGGCCAAGTGGCAGCGCTACATTCGCGGCAAGGTCGAAACCGCCGCCACCAACGGCCGCGGTATCGCGCTCGCCGGCGCGGCGTTTCTGGCGGTGTACCGCGAAGGGTTCGAGACCGTGCTCTTCTACCAGGCGCTCTATGCCAGCGCACCGACTGCAGCCATGACGATCACCATCGGGTTCGTCGCCGGTAGCATCGCCTTGCTGATCGTCTATGTGCTGTTGCGCCGCTTCGAAGTGCGCATTCCCATGCAGCAGTTCTTTTTCGTCACCGGACTGTTCCTCTACGCCATGGCCGCAATCTTCGCGGGTCAGGGAATCCACGAGCTGCAAGAGGCGGGGATTGTCACGATGACTCCCGTCGCGTGGCTGCCGGCGATCCCGTTGCTGGGCGTCTATCCGTCGCTGCAATCACTGGCCGTGCAAGCCGTCTTCGTGACCTTGTTCGTCTACGCCAGCGCCGTCACCATGCGCCGCACGCGGGCCGCCGGCGCGCCGGCGCGCGACGCCGACACGGCCCTGGCCTTGCAGGCCCTGTGCGCCGCGATCGAGCAGCTGCGCCAAGAGATCCAGGCGCTACGGCTCACCCAGCCGACCGCAGCGACGGCCATGCTCCGCGAGCGTGTCGAGGGGCTGCTGCAGCAGGTCGAGGACACTGCCGGACAAGTTCGCGTCAAGGCCGGCGTGAATGGCCGGACCAACGGCGGCGGCCGCAGCGGTCACTGACGCCGCGTAGCGTGGTCCCGCCCGCGCGCTGCTTGGAATGCCGGAGCACGTGTGATTGAACATCGATCATGGCGGCTGAGCGGCGTGAGGCCGCGCGCGTCGACCTCGAAGCGGACGGATCGGTCACGATCGCGGTGCGCGTGCTGAAGACACCCGTGGGTGTCTTGCAGGTCGTGGCGTCGCACGATGCGGTGCTGAGCATCGAATTGCCGCGCCCGCGCGCGGAGCGACCGCTCGAACGTTGGCTCGAAGCGCGTCACGGGCAGACCCCGGCGTTGCAAGCGGCGCTGACGCAGCTGCGCGAGTATTTCGCCGGCCGGCGCCGCCGCTTCGAGGTGCCGGTCGATCCCGCCGGCACGTCGTTCCAAGAGCGCGTGTGGAGCGCCATCGCTGCGATCCCGTTCGGGGAGACCACGTCGTACGGCGCGATCGCCGCGGCGCTCGGTGGCGCCGACAAGGCGCGCGCCGTCGGCGCCGCCGTGGGCGCCAACCCGATTCCGATCATCATCCCCTGCCACCGGGTCATCGGCAGCGACGGCTCGCTCACCGGCTACGCCGGCGGCTTGCGCATGAAGATCTGGCTGCTGCGTCACGAAGGCGCGCTGCTGGCGTAAGCGTCGCTATTCGCTCTCCAGCGGCATGCCCAACGCGGCAGGCGCTTGGGTCGTCGTCCCCGCATAACCAGCGAGCACCAGCAACGTCAGCACGTACGGCAGCATGAGCAAGAATTGGTACGGGATCGGCAAGCCGAGCGCTTGTACGTGAAACTGCAATGCGGTTGCCAAGCCGAAGAGCAGCGCCGCGCCGCAAATGCCCCATGGCGACCAGCGGCCGAAGATGACGATCGCCAGCGCGATGAAACCGCGCCCCGCCGACATACCCTCGACAAAGGTGTGGGCGTAAGCGACGGCGAGGTACGCCCCGGCGCTGGCCGCGAGTACGCCGCAGGCCAGCAGCGCCAGCGTTTGCGTCAAGTGCACCGCGACGCCCTGCGCGGCGGCGGCACGCGGATTCTCGCCGACCATGCGCAGCTTCAGGCCCGGGACCGTGCGGTACAGCCCCGCCGCGGTCACCGGCACGAGGGCGAATGCCAGGTAGCCGAGCGCGCTCTGTGCAAACAGTGCTGGGCCAACCACCGGTAAGGCAGCCAGTCCCGGAATCGACAGCGGCGCGAAACCGGACACCGTGAGCGCCGCACCGGTCACGCCGAAGATGGCACGATAGGCCACGCCCGTTACCCCGACCGCGAGCAGGTTGAGCGCGGTGCCGACCACCACCTGGTTGGCGCTGCGCACCACCACGACATAGGCGAACGACGCTGCCAACAGCAGGCCCGCCGCCCACGCCGCCAGCAACCCCAACCACGGCATCGCCGTGAAGTACGTCGTTGCCATCGCCGCGAACGCGCCGGTCAGCAACATTCCCTCCAAGCCGATGTTGATGATCCCGCCGCGCTCGACCAGGAGCTCACCGAGGCCGGCCAGTAGCAGTGGCACAGCCATGGTGACGGTGGATTGCAGCAGGCTAGTGAGCAGCGACGCACTCATGTTGGCAGGCAAATCTATGTTGCGAACGGAGGGCACCGCAAGCCCGGTCCGTTTCCCCCGCTCCTCAGCTCCCCTGCTCCCACGCGCCGGCTTGGCACGTCGGCACGCCTACGATAGAGAACAGGCGCATGCCTCGCTTCCGCATCGCCGCTCTGCAGCGCGCCGTCATCCACATCGCCGAGACAGCCGCGGCGCCCGTGCGCTTCGCGGCCGCGGAGCTGCAACGCTACCTGCAACTGATGACCGGCGCACGCCTCCCAGTGGTGGAGGATGCATCGCGTGGAGCTTGCGAGACCATACTGCTCGGAGCGCCGCATGCGCAGGCAGCGACGCCTGCGCCGCTCAACCCGGGAAGCTTCCGGGTCATTCCGGGCACCGAGCGTGTCACGCTGGAGGCATCCTCGTCGCGCGCTATGCTCGACGCGGTCTATGCGCTGCTGGCGCAATGCGGCTGTCGCTGGTCGTTGTTTGGGCCGCACGACGAGACCGTGCCGCGGCTCGACGCGTCCGTCGAGCTCGCGCCGATCGAGCATGTCACGCCCATCGTGGCGCGCGGTTACTGCACCGACATCATGACCTTGCACTACACGCAGCCCGAGCATTTCAAGGATCGGCTGCCAGACGACCGCGCCTTCATCGACTGGATGGGAAAAAGCGGTGCCAACGTCTTTCTCTTCATCCGCCACCCCTTCGATACCCAGCTGACCATTCCGGAGCTGCTGCCGGAGCTCTTGAAACGCGGCATCGATGTCGAGTACGGCGGCCATGTCATGCCCTTGCTGTTACCACGCGAGCTCTACCGGGATCATCCGGAATATTTTCCGCAGGCACCGGACGGCACGCGCACCGATCACGGCAATCTGTGCACCAGCAGCGACGCCGCGCTCGCCGTCGCCAGCGCCAACGCCGTGCAGTACGTGCGCGACTACCCGGAGATGAGCGTCGTGCACATTTGGGGCGCCGACTTGTGGCACGGCGGCTGGTGCCGCTGCGCCGCGTGTGCGCCGTTCAGCGTGCAGGATCAGAGCCTGCGCGTTTGCAACGCGGTGGCGCGTGGCCTGGAGCGTGCCGGGGTGGCGCGGCCGGTCTGCTACCTGGCCTATCACGACACCATCGAACCGGATGTGACCGTGCGTCCCGACGATCATGTACTGCTCGAGTTTGCCCCGCGCGAACGTTGCTACGGGCACGCCCTCAACGACACCGACTGCGAAACGAATCGGCGCTATGCCGCGGCACTGGAACGCTACGTCGAGTGCTTCAACGGTCGCGTGCGCATCTTCGAGTACTACGGCGACGCCATCTTGTTTTTCGGCTGCGCGGTGCCGCTCACGCAGGTAATCGCCGCGGATCTCGCCTACTACCGGCGCCTCGGCATTCCCGGCATCACGATGCTGCAGTTCGGGCTTTTCAGTCAGTGGGCCTACCCGCTCAACTTCCTCGCCTTCGCCGCGGCCACGGCGCAGCCCACAGCCGCCCTGCCCGTGGCCGACGACTACTGCCGGCGTTTCGGCATCGACGCGCGCGCCGCCGCCGCCGTGTATGCGGAGTTGGAAGGCATCATGCGGACGGTGGTGACCTATGGTGACCTCCGGCGGCCGCCCACCGCCGTCGATCGCGCGCGCGACGTCCTTCGACGCGTGGAGTCGGCGCTCCCACAACTGCGCGCGCTGGCGGACCGTCTGGAGGCGCTTACGGATGATGCCCTGCACGCACAAGCCGCGTTGTTCCGCTACACGCATGTGGTGCTCGACGGCGTGCGCCACGAGCTGCAACATGCCGCCACCGGAACGCCGGCGCCGGCGGACACACACTACGCCACGGCCTTGGAGATCATGGACGGGATCGACCGCCGCTTCAAAGGCGTGTGGGGCGCCGTCGACCTGCCGATCATCCACAGCTTCTATGCCACCGCGGTGCATGCGCTGCTAAGTGCTGATTGCTGAGTGCTGAGTGCTGAGATGAAGAGATTTTCTGAACGGCTCGGGCTCGGCCGCTGCGCGCGGGGAGGCAATCATGCGTAAGCGCTTTCGATACATCCTGCTCTTCGTGATCCTGATCGTCGTTGTCGGCCTCATCCTTCGCAGCCACCTGCGCGGGCCGACGATTCCAACCAGCAGCTATCTGCTGCTCGACATTCGCGACGCGTACGATGAGGCCGCGCCGCAGGACATCCTCGGACGCCTCCTCCGCCGCCGCGAGCGCACACTGATCGACCTGCTCACGACGATCCGCGAAGCACAGGTCGATCCGCGCCTGAAGGGCATGATCCTCCGGGTCGGCGCGCTCGACATCGGCTGGGCGAAAACCCAGGACATTCGCGATGCGCTGCTGGAGTTCAAGAAGTCGGGCAAGCCGCTGCTGGCGCTGCTCGAACAGGAAGTGAGCGGCAGTAACAAGGAGTACTATCTCGCCAGCGCCGCCGATCGGGTCTACCTCTCGCCCGGCGTCACCGCGCCGTTGAACGGGCTGGCGGCGCAGTTCTTCTTCCTCGGCGGCGTCTGGGAGAAGCTCGACATTCAAATGGACGTCGAGAAGGTGCGCGAGTACAAAACCTTCGGCGACATGATCGCCAACAAGGAAATGACGCCGGCGCACCGCGAGATGGCTAACTCACTGCTGGACAGCATCGACGCCCAGTTCGTCGCCGGCATCGCGCAGAGCCGTGGTTTGGATGCGGCCGCCGTGCGCTCCGTCATCGAACAAGCCCCGGTGTCGGCGGCGGAGTTCGAAGCGGCGCACCTCACCGACGGCACGAAGTACCTGCAGGATCTGCACGAAGAGCTGGGAGGCGAGCAGACGCCGTTCGTCGAGCTGAAGGATTACGCGCAGGTCGATCCCGCCTCGCTGGGTCTCGGCGTCGGGCCGAAGATCGCCGTGGTGTACGGCGTCGGCGGCATCGTCACCGGCGAAGGCGGCACCAGTATCCAAGGCGAGATGATCGGCTCCGACACCTTGACGCAGGCGCTCAAGGATGCCGCCGACGATGCGAGCGCGCGGGCCATCGTCTTCCGGATCGACAGTCCCGGCGGCTCGGCGCTGGCGTCGGACCTGGTGTGGCGGGCGACGCAGCAGGCGCGCCGGAAGAAGCCGCTGATCGTCTCGATGTCCGACGTCGCCGGCTCGGGCGGTTACTACATCGCCGCCGGCGCCAATCGGATCGTGGCGCAGCCCGCGACGCTCACCGGCTCGGTCGGCGTCGTGCTGGTGCGCCCCAACGTCAAGGGCTTCCTTAATCGGATGGGCATCACCACGGAGACCATCAGTCGCGGCACATTCGCTCAGCTCGAAGACCTGACGGCACCGCTCACCCCCGAAGCGCGGCAGAAGCTGATCGATGAAATGGACCACATCTACGACGTCTTCGTCGATCGTGTCGCCGCGGGACGCAACCTGAGCACCCAGCGCGTGAACGACATCGGTCGCGGGCGTGTGTGGACGGGGGCGCAGGCGCAGGAGAACGGGCTGGTCGACGAGCTCGGCGGATTCACCGCCGCCATCCAGGCCGCCAAGAAGGCCGCCGGGATCGAGTCGACGCAAGAGGTCGAGCTGGCCTTCTATCCGAAGGCCAAGCCGCTGCTCGAGCGCATCGGCGAGTTGCTGAGCACGCGCGCCGCCCTCGAATTACCACGCTCCTGGCAGCAAGCGCTGCACGCCCTCGCCCTGCCCTTCGACGCCGGCACAGGGCTGACGATGATGCCGGAACAAATCGAGATTCGGTGAAGGCGCTGCTCACAACCCGGGCGCCATGCCGCCGGCGATCGGCAGCGCCACGCCGGTGACGTAGCCGGCCGCCGGGCTGCACAGATACGCGACGACGTCGGCCACTTCGTCCGGCGTGCATTGGCGGCGCAGCGCGATTTTCTCCGCTGCACGCTGGCGTGCCGCCTCGATCGTGATGCCTTCCATCTGCGAGATGAACTCGTATTCCATGGCGCCCAGGTCGGTGTCTACCATGCCGGGACACACGGCGTTGCAGCGGATGCCGAATTGCCCGAACTCGGCGGCGATGGCTTTGGTGAAGCCGACGACGGCGAACTTCGAGGTGTGGTAGCCGCACATCAGCTCCACGGCGCCGAGCCCGGCCATCGACGAGGTGTTGATGATCACCCCGCTGCCGCGCTCGATCATCTTCGGAATGACGAGCTGGCAGAAGTGGAACATGCCGGTGACGTTGACGGTGAGGCTCAAGTCCCACTGCTGTTGGGTCATGGCCAGAAACGGGCCGACGCCGACGGCGGTGCCGGCGTTGTTGAAGAGAATGTCGACGCTGCCGAAGTGCGCGACCGTCGCTTCGACACAGGCCTCGACCTCGTCGCGCCTGGTCACGTCCACCTGGCAGGCCAGGCCGCGTGCGCCGCGCGCTTCGATCTCGGCGACGACACCCTGCAGCTGCGCCCGGTCGTCACCGACGCCGTAGAACGCCAGGTCGCCTTCGTACTTGCGGCACAAGTCGGTGACGACGACGTTCGCTCCCTGCTCGGCCAGGCGTAGCGCCGTGCTGCGGCCGATGCCGTGCGGGCGCCCGGCCCCGGTGACGATGGCGACTTTCCCTTCCAGCGGTTTCATGCGTGCCTCTTTCTTCTTGCCCAGCAAAATGAGCTCGCGGGCCGGCGGCATAGCGACGCGCCGCTCTCTGCGACCGCGTTATCGAGCGGGCACGGGCGCGGCCGACGCGCCGTTCGCCGTGATAGCCCATAGCGCAATCAACGGGGTCACCACGGCCCCGAGTGCGGCGGCGAAGACGGCTTTGAAGACGACGAAATGCCAGAAGCTCTGTTGGGTGACACCAAGCCGCATGAGAGTCGCCAGCGCCGGCGGCGCGACAATCGCCGCACAGATCACGCCGAGCACCCCGCCGCGCCACAATGCCCGCTCCGGCATCCAGCCCAGACCCAGCGGGGTTCCGGCGAGCGGTGCCAAACGACCCGAACGCACCTGACCGCGGGCTAACGGCGTGACGATGAGGCAAGTAATCAGCGGCAGAAAGAAGGTGGTGCCGATGGTGTCGCCGGCGATGCTCTGCTGGCCCCAGAGCGGCACACGGTCCGCGCCACGGAACATCAGATAGGCAATCAGGCCGTTGATCAGCAGATTGACGACGACGGAGCCGACACATTCGTCGAGCAGCAGGAAACGCTTGTGCGCGGGTGACATACGCCCGCTTATAGGCCAACGCGAGTGCGAAAGAAACCGGCGCCACTACCGGTCCGCAACTGCAAAGGTCGTCTGCAGGGGCAGGTCACGCGACGACGAGCCGACCTGCACCACGTAGCTGATCGGCTCGACCACAAACGTATTCGTCGTGACGTCCCAGAACGCCAGGTCGGCTGCCGCAAACGCCAGCGACACCGTCTTCGTCTCACCGGGCGCCAGCGACACACGCTGGAACGCCTTGAGCTCGCGCACCGGTCGATCGACGCGCGAGCCTTTGTAGCCGACGTAGAGTTGTACAACTTCGTCGCCGGCGATCAGCCCGGTGTTCTGCACGTCGACGCTGGCGCGCACCTGGCCGTTCGGCGCGACCGTACTCGCTGCAAGCCTGAGGTTGCGGAGCACACACGACGTGTAGCTGAGGCCGAAGCCGAACGGGTAGCGCGGGTCGAGATTGTTCTTATCGACGTATCGATAGCCGTGGTAGTAGTCGTACTCGACCTGGTTCTGGTCGTCGATGAACGGCGGCAGCTGGTCGGCCGAGCGCGGCACCGTCACGTCGAGCTTGCCCGACGGGTCGGCGTCGCCGAACAGCACCTCGGCGATGGCGTTGCCGCCCTCCATGCCGGGATACCAGGCCATCAGCATCGCCGCGACCTGATCGACGAAGGGCTCGACGATGATCGCGCTGCCGCCTTCGAGCACGACGATGGTGCGCGGATTGCGGCTGGCGACGTCGAGCACGAGCTGCTGCTGGTCGGCGGACAGATCCAACGACGTACGGTCACCGACGGTGCTGCCGGGCTGTTGCCCCTCCCCTTCATCGGCAGCCGTCAAGCCTACGACGACGACGGCCGCGTCCGCCGCGGCGATCTGGTTCAGGTCATCGGCGCTCAGCGTGTCGCGCGCGAGATTGGTCACCTCCACCGGTCCGGCGTGTGCCTGGATGCCGGCAAGCGGCGTGATCGTGTAAGATCCCCGCGCGTCGCTGCTGCCGGTATCGCCGAGGTTCACGGTGTCGGCGAGCGTGCCGACGACCGCAACCCGGTGCGTCGTCGCGCGCGCCAGCGGCAACACGTTGCCCGCGTTCTTCAGCAGCACGATGCCTTCGCGTTCGACCGCGCGCGCCAGGGCCGTGTGCGCAGGACTCTCCACCACGGTTGCCGGATCGAGCGGCGGCTTTCCGTCGAAGATGCCGAACCGGAACTTCGCACGCAAAATCCGTCGCACCGCGTCATCGATCACGCTGACGGGCACGGCGCCGCTGTTCAGCGCGCCGATCAATGGCTGCCCGAAGAAGCGCACGATCGGCATCTCGACGTCGAGACCGGCGAGCGCCGATGCGACCGTGGTGTGGGTCGCGGTGAGCCAGTCGGACTCCACGAAGCCGTCGAAACCCCAGTCGCCGTCGAGGATATCGCGCAACAGATGGGTGTTCTGACACGAGTTGACACCGTTCACCTTGTCGTAGGCGCACATGATCGAGCCGACGCCGGCGTCGACGGCACGCTTGAAGTGCGGCAGGTAGACCTCGCGCAGCGTACGCTCGTCGACGGTGACGTTTACGGTCATGCGGGTATCTTCGATGCTGTTCAACGCGAAGTGCTTGGCGCTGGCGATCACGTTCTGCTGCACGCCGTGGATGAAGCCTGCCGCCATGAGGCCGACGTGCAGCGGATCCTCGCCGTAGGTCTCCTGCGCCCGGCCCCAACGCGGGTGACGCAGCAGGTTGATCGTCGGGGCGAGAAGCATGTTGTTGCCCTTGGCGCGCGCCTCCGCGCCGACCGCCTCACCGACCTGGGCTTCGAGATCGGGATCGAAGGTCGCACCGCGCGCGCTGCCGACGGGGAACGTGGTGGCCGCGCCCGTGGTAATGCTGACGCCGCGCATGCCGTCGATCATGTGAAAGCCGGGGATACCGAGGCGCGCGTTGTCGGGCGTGGAGTTCATGTCCTGGATGTCCGCGACCGTAACGCCGTGCATCTGCCCGATCTTTTCTTCCAACGTCATGCGCGCCAGCAAATCCTCGACACGCGCCTCCAGCGGCAAATTGGGATTGTGATAACTCGTGTCCCTCGGCACCACGTCCACTTCGCCGCCGCATCCAACAGCGAGCGTCAGAAGCAGCACCACGAAGCGGACATGGATTGTCACTCGTCCGTCAGGCATTGCTTACCCCGTAAGATCCTTTCGTCCACGGCTCACCGTCGACTGCGATCTCCCTCGGACCCTCGCATTCTTTGCCGCTTGGCACCTTTGCGCGAAGTTCTTCCCTTTTTTCGTTTCGGCTTTGCTAAGCGCCGCCCCGAGGTGCGGTGCCCATCGAGGTCCCCGGGGATCTGCGGTGTCCCCGGTTGCCCGTCAACGGCCGCCGGTCAGGCGATTGAACAGCTCGTCCATGGTTGCGAGCGTCGGAGTGCGTTCCTCGAGGATCTCTTCCATGCGCGTGCGGATGTACTGCTTCCACTCCGGGTGCGGGAAGATGTAGAACCGGTCGGCACGAATGGCCTCGAAGACGACGTCCGCCACCATGCTCGGCGGCGATCCGGTAGCGACCAACTGACGTCCCATCTGCTCCATTTCATCGGCTCCGGGCATCTGTGGCGCGGTCTCGCCGAGCTCCGCCGGGCGGTTGCGCCCGGCGTCCATGATGCGGGTGTTCACGAAGCCGGGGCAGAGCACCGAGACACGCACCGGCGACCCAAGCATCGTCAGCTCATGGTGGAGGGTTTCCGACAGCGTCACCACACCGAACTTCGAAACGTTGTACACGGCCATACCCGGGCCGGAGAACATGCCGGCCATCGACGCGGTGTTGACGATGTGCCCTTCGACTCCTTGCGACAGGAGAATCGGCGTGAACACGCGGACGCCATGGATGACCCCCCACAGATTGACGCCGAGCACCCACTGCCAATCGGCGACGGTGTTCATCCAGCACGGCGCCGACAGCGCCACGCCGGCGTTGTTGCAGACGACGTGCACGGCGCCGAACTTCTCGAGCGCCGCCTGCGCCAGCCGTTCCACCTCAGGCGCCTTCGACACGTCGGTGCGCACGGCCAGCGCCGGCGCTCCCGCCGCTTCGATCTCACGCGCCGTCTGCTCGAGCGCCGCCGGCTCCACGTCGGCGAGAACGAGCTTCATCCCTTCCTGCGCGAAGCGCTGCGCCAGGGCGCGACCGATGCCACTGGCCGCTCCGGTGATCACGGCAACCTTCCCTCGGAATTCTTTCATGTCATCCTCCCGCCTCTCTGATGCGCAGACTGCCGGCACAACCGCAAGCAGGAGTGGCTCGGTTGCCGCGCATATCGGAGTTTTAGCAGTCATCGGGCTGGCGACTCGCATTGAGAAGAGTGCGCCAGTGGTTGCCGGCCCCTGTCACCACGAAAGGCGCACCGAGTCCGGGCGAGTCACCGGTTGTCTCCACCTGTCACCAACGGCAGCGGTCGACACCGCTCCGTAGTTTCGGTATAGACCGAAAGTGCGGTTCGAGTGGGATGACCGGAAAGCGGAGAGCAATCGTTTCAAGCACGGGATTGCGTTCGAAGAGGCCATGACGGCATTCGACGATCCGTGGGCGTTGTGCGCGCCCGATCCAGGCCACTCGACCCCGACGGAGTAGCGGAGCTGGTTGATTGGCGAATCCGACAGCGGAGTGGTTGTGGTCGTCTTTACGGTGCGGGCAACCAGGGGACATGGTGCGCCTCATCAGTGCACGTGGAGCGAATCGCAAGGAGCGCAAGCGGTATGAGCAAAGCAAGGGAATTTCCATTCGAGCAGGCGCGGCGCGTCACCGCGCGGGAGGTGGAAGCCGCTCGCAAGGCGATCGAAGCGAAGTTGGGCCGCAAGCGACCGCGCCGGGGTCGTCCGCCGAAAGGAGACGAGAAGTATGCACCGGTCTCGATCCGCTTGCACCCACGCGTCGTCGCGTGGGCCAAGAAGGAGGCGAAGCGGCGCGGGCTCGGGTATCAGACCGTGATCAACGAGGCGTTGCTCAAGGCAACGGCGTGAGCGATGCGCTGAATTCCATTTTCAACGGCTCCCCTGGCTTGGCACATAGTGTCTGATGCAGCCGGCACGCTGTGTTGGTGCAAAGGCCGGAACGTCCGAGAACGGACCTTCCGTCTACTCCCCCTTCTGCTTCGCTTTCGCCACCATCGTCAGGTACACCATTGACGTCGGCAGGCTATTGTTGGTGTCGGAAACGAAGGCCGTGCAAATGACTTTCGACGATGTGGAGAGGATTCGCGCAGAGCCGTTGGCCTGCGCAGGAGCGCCCACACCCTGGTCAACATTGTCTGTACCCTCTCTGCGGGTCGAATCATACTCGTCCGGCGGATACTTTGCGAGCACGAGACACCCCCGGGGCGCGGACCATCGCACCCGGATACGAGGAACGAGCTACGCGACGCTGTGGCGCGCGGAGTCGACCACCACCGCCCCGCGCCCACGTCCACGCGGGTACAGCGTGGGTGCACGACAATTTTGTGGGTCCACGTCTGATGCGCCCCGCCGGGGGCTGAAGCCGCCCGGCTCAAACAGCAAAGCCCGATGGAACCGGGCTCACCATGCACACTGTCGCAAGCTCCCCGGTGCAATCTCAGCCGGCTTCGAACCGGCTTTCCTGTCTCAGCCGGGTGCTTTAGCGCCCGGTGTCGCGGCGGTGCGGTACTTTGTCTGACGGTAAGGAGCGCTGTCAGATGGCCGCTGCAAATCAAGGCGTCCACAGCGCGATCACTTTCCTGTCGTGCACCCGTACAGCGCGATCCTTTCGACGGCCGCCCCTCGTTCCTATATCCTCTTTAGTTGAAGGAACCGTCTATGGACTCTGCTCAGCGCGTCTGCGACTACCTTATTGCCCGGCTCTATGAGCACGGTGTGCGCCACGTCTTCGGCGTGCCTGGAGACTATGTTCTCGGCTTCCTCCACGAGCTGGAGCAAAGCCCGCTGCAAGTCGTCAATACGTGCGACGAGCAAGGCGCCGGCTTCGCGGCGGATGCCTACGCGCGCCTGCGCGGGCTCGGCGTGGTGTGCGTCACCTACTGCGTCGGCGGCTTGAAGGTCGCCAACACCACGGCGCAAGCCTTTGCCGAAAAGTCTCCGGTGGTCGTCATCAGCGGCGCGCCCGGCAGAACGGAGCGGGTGAAGAACCCGCTGTTGCATCACCGCGTGCGCGACTTCGACACGCAGCTCAAGGTCTTCGAGCAACTCACCGTCGCCGCGACGGTGCTCAACGATCCGCAGACGGCGTTTCGCGAGATCGACCGCGTGCTGGCCGCTGCGCTGCGCTACAAGCGGCCGGTGTACATCGAGTTGCCGCGCGACATGCTCACGGCGCGCGGCCGGCCGGCGCATACGCCGACGGCGGACGACGCGAGCGACCCGGATGCGCTGCGCGAGGCGCTCGCCGAAGCTGCGCGGATGATCAACGCCGCGCGCCAGCCGGTGCTCATCGCCGGCGTCGAGCTGCATCGTTTCGGATTGCAGGATACGCTGGTACAGCTCATCGAAACGCTCAATATGCCGACGGCCGCGAGCATCCAGAGCAAGTCGGTGCTGGCCGAGCAACACCCGCTCTTCATCGGTATCTACGAGGGCGCCATGGGCTACGAGGACGTGCGCACCTACGTCGAGTCGAGCGACTGCGTGATCCTTTTGGGCGCCTTTATGAGTGACATCGACCTCGGCATCGGCACCGCGCGTCTCGATCAGGGCCGCTCGATCTCCGTGACCAGCGAGAAGACCTCGATTCGGTACCATTTCTACGAAAGCATTCGTCTCGACGACTTCATGCGCGGCTTGCTGGGCGCCGGCATTCGACGCCGCACGCCGGGGCCGATTCCGCATCCGGCGGCGCCGGCGCCCTTCGTGGTTGCGCCGGGTCAACCGGTCACCGTGCAGCGTCTGTTCCAGCGCCTGAACTCCTTCTTGGACGACGAGACCGTGGTGATCGCCGACCCGGGCGATGCAATGTTCGCGGGTGTAGACCTGTTCATCCAGAGCCGCACGGAGTTCCTGTCGCCAGCGTACTACACGTCGTTGGGCTTTGCGGTGCCGGCGGGCCTGGGCGTACAGCTCGCCAATCCGCAGCTGCGGCCGCTCGTCTTGGTGGGCGACGGCGCGTTTCAGATGACCGGGATGGAGCTGTCCACCGTGGCCCGCTTCCAGCTGAACCCGATCGTCGTCGTGCTCAACAACCGCGGCTATGGCACCGAGCGCCCGATGCAGGACGGGTCGTTCAACGACGTGCTCCTCTGGCGCTTCAGTCGCATTCCCGAGATCCTCGGTGCCGGGAAGGGCTTCGACGTGCACACCGAGGATGAGCTTGACGCCGCGCTGCACGCCGCGCGCGCCTACATCGACGGTTTTTCCATTCTCGATGTCCACCTCGACCCGAAGGACTGTTCCAAGGCCTTGCAGCGGATGACCGCATCGCTCCGCAAACGGATCAGCCCGCCGAGTTGCATCAACTCCACCTGACGATCTATGCCAGAGCATGCGCAGACACGCGACCTGTCGGCTCGCCCTGTTTGGGGTGCTCGTCGGAGTGGGGCTGTTGGCATCGGCATGTGGCGACAACGACCATTCGAGCGGCTCGACCGGACCGCTGACGGTCTCGGTCAACGAAACTGCCGCGGCGATCGACGTGCGCGGTGGCGCCAGCCACGTGCACGTCAACAAGAATCCATTCCTACTGACACTCACGCCCGCGGGCGCGCCCGACGTCGCGGAGGCTGGGACCGGCCTGTACTTCGTGACCCCCACTCAACACGTATCGCTGGACCAACTCGAGACCAGTCACGCCACGCCAACCGCGCTGCAGATGACGGTCGCCAGCGCCGCCGGTGACGCGACCGTCGCGCTGTCGTTCCCGCGTGAAGGTGTCGTCCGCGTCGCGTTGACGCCGCCCGCTGCTGCGCACGCACAAGTCGGGGGAGACCAGCTCGCCTCGCCGGCAGACGAGCGCATCTACGGCCTGCTCGAGCGCACCGTGTCGGGCATCGGCCCGAGCGAGTTTTTCCCGCAAGCAGTCGGCTCGCTCGATCGGCGTGGCACCCAAGTCACCATGTCCGTCCTCGCCAGCGAGGCGCTGTACACGCCGTTCTTTCAGACCTCGCGCGGTTACGGTGTGTTTGTCGAAGGCACGACGAAGGGCAACTACGACTTGGCGTCGACGGATCCGACGACGCTGGCGTTTGAGTTTCAGCTGCCGCCGGGCGTCCCCACCTTCAGCTACCTGTGCATCGGCGGACCCAGTCACGATCAGCTGCTCGACCGCTACACGGCCATCACCGGACGGCCGTTCATCCCGCCGGAGTGGGCATTCAAGCACTGGCGTTGGCGCGACGAGCATCGCATCGCAGCCCCGGCGATGCTGGACGGTGTGCCCACCAACGCCGACCTGGTGGACGATATCAGCCACTACGAGCAGCTCGGCATCCCGGTCGGCAACTACGAGATTGACCGTCCATGGGCGACGGGCGACGTGCCCACGCTGACCGAGCCCGAGGAGCCCGGCTTCGGCGACCTGATCTGGGATGAGGTACGTTTCCCAAACCCGCAGCAGATGATCGACGCCCTGAATCGCCGTGGCTACCACTTGTTCCTGTGGGTGGCGCCGTGGGCCACCGGGGTGACCACGAACGCCGAAGCGATCGCGGGCGGCTACCTGGCGCCGCACTCGCGCTTCATCATCGACTTCACCAACCCCGCGGCTGTCGACTGGTGGTCCGCCAAGATCGAGCACCTCGTGCGCATGGGTCTCTCCGGCCTCAAGCTCGACCGCGGCGATGAAGACACGCCATCGCTGCCCAGCGACGTGTACTTCGACGGGCGCACCGGCGCGGAGATGCGTAACGCCTACCCCGATCTGTCGGCGCGGGTGCATCACGACGCCGTGCAGCGCGTGCGCGGCAACGACTTTCTCGTCTATCCGCGCAGCGGCTACGCCGGCACCCAGCATTGGACCGTATTCTCGGCGGGTGACGTCCCCGGCAAGGACATGGCCGGCAACCCGACCGACCTCGGCCTGCGCTCCGCGATCCTCGCCGTGCTGCACAACGCCTTCAACGGCTTCCCCATCTGGGGCTCCGACACCGGCGGCTATGAACAGTTCGGCGACCGCGAGGTCTTCGCCCGCTGGATCGAGTTCAGCGCCTTCTGCCCGATCATGGAGATCGGCGGCACCGGAACGCACGCGCCGTGGGACATGCCGACGGACCCGAACTACGATCAGCAGATGATCGACATTTACCGCACCTACACCGTCCTGCACCAGGCCCTGGTTCCATACACGTATCAGCATGCGCTGGAGGCGGGACGCTCCGGACGTCCGATCACTAAGCCGTTGGTGTTCAACTACCCGAACGATCCGCGCGTCGGCGATCTGTGGGAAGAGTTTCTCTACGGCGACGACATTCTGGTCGCCCCGGTGTCGCAGGTCGGGCAACTCACGCAGCCCGTCTACCTGCCCGCGGGCCAATGGGTGGACTACTGGAATCGGCAACGCGTCGTGACCGGCCCTGCAGATCTCAATGAGCCGGCGCCGTTGGATCGTATTCCCATCTTCGTGCGCGCCGGCGCCAAGGTTCTGGGGACGTTCTAGGGTCTGCGGCGCCCGCCTGCGCACGCGAAAGCAAGGGCGACGCAGTAGCTAAGCGGACCGATCGTTGTACGTTCGCTTCAATTGAAAGCGTACCGGATGCCGGCGAGAAAGTTCGCCGGCGGCGCGGGAAACCCGATCGATTCCGCGTAGTCGCGATTCAGCAGATTGCGCGCGC